>ERZ1034917.769-NODE-769-length-25768-cov-13.098005_pt1 | contig 25768 bp, 27 predicted proteins | sample MGYA00520605_ERZ1034917 | MGnify/ENA primary metagenome ERZ1034917 (study PRJEB33766, sample SAMN09781784) | gut metagenome | biome: gut microbiome | host: Homo sapiens | place: Madagascar | study: EMG produced TPA metagenomics assembly of the PRJNA485056 data... | reverse complement strand
CCGGGGATTCCCGGAAGTCGGCCAGGAGGTGGCTCGACATAAATTCTCCGCTGCGGCTGCGGGCGTGATATTCGTCCGCCGGTTCATGGATGATGAATGAAAGATCAGTCATTTTTCAGAAATCTCCTTAAGGTTTTTGAAGTAGCGTCTGAATGCGTTCATTACGTATGGTGGAGTAAAACCATCTTCCAGGTAACGGCGCAGATCTCCGACATTCAGCTCAAAAATGGCTGCAATTAATTTAAGTGGATAATTGAATTCAATTTTGGCGACATGGAGAATATCGGCAATGCCAACCTCGCCGTCTGGATGACGCTTGAAGACTTTCTCTTTAAGATCAGCCATGGGATCGATGCTGTCGACATCAAAGACCTCCTCCATATCAATTTGGCAGAGCAAATCTTTTAAGGAGCACATGGCTTCATGATTGTTGCCGATATACTGTTTGATGACGGCAACGGCTGCCATAAGAACCTTTTTTTGTTTTCCAGTCACTTTAATTTTCCTTTGTTTGATTGCGGTTAAGAGTGCTCTTTGTTTCCATCGGGTATATCTGCAAAAAAAAGTCTAATTGACGGACTTTTTCTGATTTTTTTGAAAAAATCTTTCATTGAAGATGGCGCGAATCTGTTTCAAGTACCTGCCTCTGAATGTGGAATTGGCAATCCCCAGTCTGCGGCAGACCTGAAGAACAGATTTTTCTTCAAACAACATTCTGGTTATTTTTTGCAGGTCTTGGGGCATCATTGCAATCACGGTGTCAATGTCATGAGACTGAGAGTCCCAATCAATGTTGTTCCGTGAATGTGATGCGTAGGCACGACAGTCATCTTTGTTTAAGGCAACATTATGATCATCGCCATTCTCAAAGAGATTCAGGTTCTGTGCGGAAAAGAGAACATAGTTTTTCCGTGTGAAGTATTTTCGCCGCGCTATGCGCATCCCTGATACTATGGTTAAGCGGGCAAAGGTTTGAATTGCCGACTTTTCCGGATCAAAATTTGAAAGTTCGTGATTCATATGTATCAGAATCTCCTGGCGGAGATCATCCTTGAAACTGTAAAGGATTTGATATTGTCGAATATTCTGATCAAGAATACATTCAAGAGATTCCCTGACATACGGCATGGCATAAACCTCATCAAACGTTGGAATGTGATGAATGGGAATGGCGGTTTCCGTATTTTGAACGGACAGAATTTGTTTTTGAGTCATCTCGACTGCTCCTTGGGGTTGTAGAGCGGTCGGGACACCGTCAAAAAAATGGAGGTGGTCGGGCTGCGCCATTGATTTGGCGGCATTCCCGACCATCTCCGTTGTTCGGTTGCATGGTCAGCTAAATACCAGTTTTACTATTGTAATACGGCAGAAATGGGGGATCAGCCCTTAGATGGATGAGATGCTCTCCTCAATTTCAAAAGAGACCGGAAGCCCGGCTTGTATCTGGATTACATTGATAAAGCCCTCAGGAACTTCCCGGATCTCATTAAAAAACTCTGTTTGCTTCTCGTTCAGAAGGAAATCTCCATCCGGCCGTGATTGGTGATGGGGTATTGTCCGTGTGCCGATCTTCCTGGAGCGGACTTTTCTGCTTGTACTGGTTGCAACGACATGTCCGTTGCAAATTGTTATTAATTATAATGATATACCGCTAAAAGTCAATACCTCTTTCTAAATATTTCTAAAAAATAATAAATATAACTAAAATATTTAGTAACATCAGCAATATTCAGCCAAATCATGCACTTTCCCTGTATTCCGGAAGCTCTCTTCCCCGCCTTCGATCTTCCGGGAAAAAGTATGGGCAGACAAGTTGTATTCAATTTTTGGGCTCCTCCATAGAAAACACGCTTGTCTGATTTCGTGGAACAGCGCGCCGTACAGCTTATTTTCTCACTATTTTATGATATTTTCCATTTTCCCCCCTTGACAAAAACTTATAGATTACTATAATATATCAATACATAGGAGTTAATTTCATGAGTCTACTTGGAAAAGTAAATATCCGGGATACAGTCAGGTTTACGGAAAATGACGCCATCCCGATTTACCGGCAGATCGCGGAATCTTTGCGGCAGAGCATTCTGTCCGGCGAATTCAAAGAAGGCTGTAAACTGCCTTCCGAATCGGAATTTGCAAAAGAACTGGGCATCAACCATCTGACTTTGCGGAAAAGCCTGCAGATCCTCTCTGAACAGAAACTGATTACTCAGCGGCAGGGAAAAGGAACTTTCGTCAATTCCATTCACAGGCCTCAACGCCGGCTCGGAATCATCATTCAGTCGCAGAATTACTTCAATGACGTCTATTTTCTTCAGTTGCTGGTGACTATTACGGATGAACTCCAGCGGAGCGGAGGAGGGGAAACGGTCTTGCTGAACTGCTGCAACTTCACGCCTGAGAACATGATCGACGAGGTGAATAAAAACCGCTGTGACTCTCTGCTTGTCCTGTCCTGCGACAACAGTTATCTCTCCCAGCTCTATGCCAGGCAGTTTGACCATCTCCCGATCGTCTTCATCAATCATCACGGCAGAGATTTGAAGGAAACGGGGCGCTATCATGTCGCCGTCAAGGAAAATATCATTACCCGGGGCATGGATTACCTTTTTCAGCTCGGGCACCGCAGAATTCTGTATATCAGCATTGAAAATCCCAACAATCCGGCTCTTCAGCGGCGGAACATGGAATTTCTGAATTACCCGCTCAAAGAGAAGATACCCGCAATCCTGCCCTTCCGCGGCCGCTGGTATGAAGCGGGAAAAGAAGTCGCACTGCAATACTGTTCTTCGTCCGCCCCCCCGACGGCGATCCTTTCCTCCGGCATCACTTTTGCATTCGGCGCCTGGAGCGGCGCTCTGGAAGCGGGCATGAAAATTCCGGAGGACGTCTCCTTCATCGGAATCGACGGCAATCCGCATTTCAATCCGCTGATGACGACACTCGACCAGCCCATGCGTCCGATGATCGCCAAGGCGCTTGAACTGCTGAGCGATATGTGCAGTGCCGGAAAGCACCTTAAAAAACGGGTCTATTCATTTGAACCGGAATTAATTGAACGCGGCAGCTGCCGCAAAATAGAAAGGTAAAAGATGATCGGAAGAAATCTTGCAGTATTGGCTGTTCTGGGCGCCGGTGTCCTGTGCGGAGCCGAAAAAATCGAGCTGAAAAATTTTGACTTCAAAGCGAAAAAACGCAAAAAGTCGCGTCAGGAGGGCTGGGGCATGGGTTAAAAAAGACAATAGCATACGAATAGGGATTTTTTGTCCGTTTTGCTCCCGGTTTCCTGACAGAAAAAAATTGCAACTTTTTTTCAGGAATACATCAAAACTGACATCGAAAATTGTGAACCGTCCCTGAATCATGGAGGCTGTTCAAAATATCAAACTTGAAAAACAGGAAAACTTTAGGTGGAAACAGTATGGCGGCGCCGGGCATTTCGTTCCCCCGGCGACGGACTGAATGGGAGGATGATGATGAAGATTTCGCGATGGATGGCGGCGATGTTCGGCATAGTCGGCTTCGGTTTGGCCGGCGGTGCGGCGGAGCTGCGTTTCGGCCCCTGGCTTTCACTGCCGGAGAACGGCCGGGTGACGGTGAACTTCGTCGCCGATGAAAATGTCGGCGGCGTGATCGAATACCGCGAGGTCGGTACCGAAACCTGGTTGCGGCAGGTCAATACCCTCGGCGGGCAGGCGCTCACCGATACGCGTCGCCATGTCGTGATGCTGGAGGATCTGAAGCCGGGAGCGGAGTATGAATACCGGGTGATCCTGCTCAATCGTGACGGCACGGTCGAGACGAATACCGGCAAGGGCGGACGCTTCCGCGCTTTTTCGCCGCAGGACCGCGAAACCCGGATCTGGGTGAGCGCCGATTTGCAGAATTCCGCCGTCCACGGGGGAGAGCTGCCGGCCCTGCTGCGGCAGTTGCCGTTGCGCGGCAACGACCTGGCGATGATTCTCGGCGACAGCCACTATGCGGTGATCGATCTGGAGGCCCGTTTTGTCCAAGGGGTGCTGGCGCCGTTTCTCGCGGCCGGAGCCGCCGACGTGCCGGTCGTGCTGGTGCGCGGCAATCATGAGTGGCGGGGCAATGATTCCGCCGATTTTGTGCGGATGTTCGGGCATCCCGACACGCGGGCGGGGTATTATGCGCTGAACCGGGGGCCGGATATTTTCATTGTCCTTGACTCCGGCGAAGACAAAAAAGACCGCTTGCCGAAGGCGCCTTATACCATGCGCAACTACTCCGACGGCTACATGGCCGCGCAGCGGCGCTGGCTCGAAGCGCTGGTTCAGACCCCGGCTTTCCGCAATGCGCGTTACCGGATCGTCTTCGTGCACAATCCGAGCTACGGCGTCGGGAGCCGTTTCGCCTCCGGCCGGGTGAGCCGTCTGATGGAGGGGATACTGGGCGGACGTGACCGGGCGACCCGGATCGACCTGATGCTCGGCGGCCACGAACATCTCTATACCCGCGGCCTGGCCGGAGAGAAGGCGCTGACATTTTACCGGCCGACCGCTTCGAGCTGTATCGGCAACCGGCTTTCCGGGGAGAAATTCGCCTATCCGGTGATCATGCAGGATGGCCCCGGCTTCGGCGGGGAAAACGCGTCGGCGTCGCAACTGGTGCTCAACGACGCCGGAATCGAGGTTCGAACCTATGCGCCGAGCGGTCTGTTGATCGACCACATGCACTTCGCTCCGGACGGCACCCCGACCCGGCGCGGCGGCACGGACTTGACTACACAGCAATATCCATAAATAGAGAGGTGAATCATGAATACGATCCGATTGATGCTGGCCGCCATCCTGGCGACCATTTTTGGTTCATCTGCACTTTGTGTAAAAAATGGGAAGGGAATATCCAGAACCCCTGTGTAGTCAAGTCCCAATCCGGCATAATCGGTCGCGATGCTCCCTTTTATTCCGTTTGAAACTTGACAGCTTCGGGAACCCGTCTGAAAAGAATATTGATGCTTTCTTGACAATGGATTATCATGGAATATATTTATTTTTATCACAGCCATCCCATAGGAAAAGAAAAAGTTGAAAGATGATGGTTCTGGATGCAACTTATATTCCACTTGGAGGAGTTCGCTTTTGCAGCGTGATCGAAATGTCTTGCCCGTCCGAAAATGTGTTTTCCGGTATTGCCGTAAGTCGTGTCGTCAAGCGCGACCAGAAGCCATCCGGCAACCCTTGGATCGCCAAGCATGCAAATGACAAGTCGCCAAAGCGCGTCCCATGGAATTTTTTCAGAGTTAAGGAAATTGTAGAATCGTTTGAGAGTGCTCTGCCCGGTGACAATATCGGCGAATTTACGGAAAATACAGCTGATTCTACCCGGCTGTCCTCCGGCGGTCAGGGCAATCATGATGGTTCGGAAAATGATTTGCCGATAAGCAGGAACAATCGCGGTTGCCTGATCGAGCAGATTAAGAAATTTCATGGCGGATCCCTTTCATTTGTTGAATCTGTCTATAATATAGCACAAACGATTTTGGGGATGTCGTTTTTACATGTTGATAATCAGCGACTTACGAACGAGATTTGACACGCAGAAAGGTATTTGAAATGAACGAACTGAAAAATTTTGACTTCAAAGCGAAAAAACGCAAAAAGTCGCGTCAGGAGGGCTGGGGCATGGGTTAAAAAAGACAATAGCATACGAATAGGGATTTTTTGTCCGTTTTGCTCCCGGTTTCCTGACAGAAAAAAATTGCAACTTTTTTTCAGGAATACATCAAAACTGACATCGAAAATTGTGAACCGTCCCTGAATCATGGAGGCTGTTCAAAATATCAAACTTGAAAAACAGGAAAACTTTAGCATAAAACAGGAGATAAAAAACAAAATGAAAAGAAAGATTTTCTCGCTTATTGAATTGCTCGTCGTTATCGCGATCATCGCCATACTGGCGGCGATGCTGCTGCCGGTATTGAACAAGGCCAGGGAGAAAAGTTATGCCGCGTCGTGTGTCAATAACTTAAAACAAATCAATTTCGGGCTGTTGTCCTATTCTGATGATTATGAGGGCTGGGGAAATGCCGGTCCTTATTTCCGGTATGCCTATTACCGGGGGATCGACAGTTGGCTTTACCTGCTGGGGAAGGGCAATACATCGTCATTCACCCTGGGCTATATCGCGTGGCGCTATGAAGTGGCGAAGCCGCCGACGGGCATTATGCGCTGTCCGGCAGAAAAAGCTCCAAGCATTCAAGCCGTTGCATTGTCACAACCGTCTGCCGATTATATGATAAACATGGTTTGGGCCGCACAAAGCAGCGGCAACTGCCGTTTCGACAACAGCGGTTACAAGCGTTTTGTCAAAATGAATACGGTGAAGAAACCTTCGTCGCTTGCATGGGGAGGGGATTCACTGGACTACGGAATCAGCGGTTCATTCAAGCTGCGCCATGGCAACAACTGTAATTTTTTCTTCTTCGATTCCCATGTTGAGCAAATGAACAGAAATAAACTGTATACAAGCATCAACGCAAACAACTGTTTCGTACCGGGGAATTTTTTCCCCTTCAACGGCACCAGTCTATAATCATCAACCAAGGTTCTCGATATGTCACGTATAATTTCTTTTTTCTTACTGCTGGTTTTCGCCGCCACTTTGCACGCGGGGAAAAAAATCGCCATCGTCACCAATACCAAATACGACAAGGAATTCAAGATCCTGCAGAAAAATCCGGAATGGTCGACGGAACGCTTTATCGGCGCCGAACTTCCGGAACTGGCAAAGCGATTCAAAGAATTCGACCTCGTGATCAACGGCACCTTTAGCGGGCATCAGGAAAAAACCGATTGGAAGGCGGTCCATCCGCAGCTTGAAGATTACCTGAAAAGCGGCGGCGCATTGCTGTTGGTCGATGCCAACTATCCGTGTGCGCTTCCCGCGGTCATCCATTCATTCGGCAAGGATTTCCAGGCGTGGTTCCTGCCGTGTTCCACCCGCGGCGATGCCCAGCGCGTCACCCGCCGGACCTGGGACCGGAACTTGAGCGTCAATGTGTTTCCGCATGATCTTCAGGGAATATTTGCGGATTTTCCGATATGGCAGCATCTCGCCTGCCCGAAACCGTGGGTCAGCATGGCAAAATGCAGCGACAACATGTGCGCCATGATGTACCGTGATTTTGAGAAGGGAACTATTTACTGTATCAGTTATTTTGACTTTGGGAACGGTAAGAGCCATGCCTTTCTGGCTTTGGTCGACAATATTCTGGCCGCCGTGGATTTGAAGTCGGCGGGGCTGGTCATGGAGTCCATTCAAATCGGCGGCCAATTCGGAGCCAATACCCTGGATACCCGGTTTGCAGTAACTTCCGCGCCCCGCCAAATGCACCTGGAATGGAGCGTAACGCAGGGTAATGTCGTCCTGGCTGCGGAAAAACGCACTGTCGATTTCAAAACAGGGCAAAAATATGATTTTTCGATACCGTATACCGTTTCCTCCTACGCGGCGCCGCTCGACGTCCGGATCAACATTGCCGGCGCGCCAAAAGAAATTGTGCTGAAGGCCGTCAGGCAGGTCAGCCGCCCATTGACGCTTGCTCCGTGGCGAAATGAAGTATACCCCCTGATTGCCGGGAACTTCCCGGTCGGGCTGTCGGTCGCTCCCGGTTTTCTGGATGCCTCCCGGTATGAAATCCGGTTCCATGTCGGTGACCGGGAAGTCAAGGCTGAAAAAATCAGGGAGGATTTGTGGCATTGCGACCTGGGCCTGCTGTCGCCCGGCGATCATCTTTTGCAAGCGGCGGTATTTTCCAAAGAAAAGAAGGAAAAAGTTTTTACCGCGGAAGCCCCGTTGACCGTATGGGAGCGGAACCCCCGGTATGCGGTCGGCCCGGATAACGTACTCCGGATTGGTGAACAGAAAATATTCCCGGTCGGTTTTTACCATATTTCCTGGAAATTGCCGGACGCCTCGCGGCTTGCCGCGGTTGATTTCGTCAAAAAAGCCGGAGCGCGTTTTCTTTTTGCGGCCAAACGCCCCTCCGACCCCGGCTTTACCGCATTCCTGAATCATGCGGAGGCGCAGGGCGTCCGCGTCATTATCGAACCTGCGGGGGCGGCGGAGAACCATCCCGCCATAGCCGGGTACGCCATCGGTGACGAGCCGGATTCAAAATCAATAAAACCCGAACTCCTGACGGCCAAACAAAAAGCAGGCAGGAAAAAATGCTTTGATCTTTTCAGCACCATGGTATTGATGACGCCGGCCGGATTTACCGACGCCTATCTCCGCTGCGCCGATCTTATAGGGCACGACCCTTATCCGCTGCCCAAGGCGCCGATCTCAATGGTTTATTACAATATGCGCGCCCTGGTGAAAAAACTTGACGCCACTTCCCGCCTTCCTTTTGTCGTGCCGCAGGCATTTGGCTACAAAGACCATGCTTTCTACAAGATTCCCGAGCCGTCCGAAATCCGCAATATGACCTATCAGGCGCTTGTCGCGGGGGCGCGCGGAATTCTCTTTTATACATATCAGGACCCGGGGTTTGATTTGAATCAGCATCCGGCGCTTTATGACGAAATGCTGAAACTGACACAGGAAATTCGTGAATTGGAGCATTTTTTCATCGATGCCGGGTTCACTGAAATTATTACCGGAACAAAAGACGTCTTCGGAGCCCGCTGGCAGCTTTCCGGCGAATCCCTTGAAATTCTGGTCAATTCAGGAAAAAGCAAAGCGGTTCTGAAACGAAACGGGGAAGTAATTTCATTGGCGCCGCTGGAAGTCGACATCCGGCGTAAACATCATTAATCAATCAGGAATTGCGCAAGCAAGAAAAGATAAAATAATCCGCCATAATATTTGCATAGTCCCAAAATGTATCTATATTAGTATGAAGCGAAAAGGATGCTGATGGAAATACTGGCGAAAAACCTGCTTGATGATTACACTCGGAAACATGCCGACAGCGTGACACCTGTCGGCAATTGGGTCAAGATGGTTCGCCTGGCGAAGTGGAAAACGCCGCAGGATGTCCGGAATGCGATCAACAGTGTTGACTTCCTGCCCGGTAATGTGATGATTTTCAATATCGGCGGCAACAACCACCGGTTGGCGGTAAAAGCGATCTTTGTTGTGGATCAAGTCCGGATCTTGTGGATCGGCACCCATGCTCAATACAGCAAGAAAAATTTTAAGGCGAAAGGAGAAATGCCATGAGCATATTTGCCATTACCAATGAAACGGAACACGCCGCGGCGCTGGCCGAATATGACCGTTTGGCCGAAGCGCTTGGCGATGCTCCGACGGAACACGCCGTGGCTGAGGTGCGGGCGCTGGGGCTTGTAATTTCCGATTATGAAAGCCGGCGCTGGCCGATTCCGGAGCCGGATCCGATCGAGTTCATTAAGTTTATGATGGAACAGAAAGGATTGAAGGTTTCTGATGTCGCTTCCTGTTTCGGCTCGTCGTCCCGCGCCTACGAGGTGCTGAACCGCAGGCGCAATCTCACTCTCGTCATGGTGCGCAAATTGCGTGATGTTCTCGGCTGCTCCGCCGACGCCCTGCTTGAAGCGTGAACCGCCGGAGCGGCGGTCATCGGGCGGTTTTGAAGTATTCAACCATGATGCGGCCGATGATCTGTTTGCCCTTTTCGTCGGGGTTGTTTTTATTGTCCGGAAAAGTTCTCCAGCCTCGAAAAAGTTAGAAACAACCGCAAATTGCTGGAGCATTTTCACTTCTCGAAAAATTCTCCGTGAGAAACTGGAACTTCATTCTACCTCAAAAAAGAGTTTGAACATCGCGAAAATGGTAGAAAAGAGATTCGAACTTCCGACCTCTACTCATGACCTGTCATACGAAAAAATCAGACTGGCAGACTGTCATAAAATCCCTCCTGAATCCGTGAATTTTTGTTGATGTATTTTTCATTCGGATTCAAATGTTGATTTTTGCCGGATTTCCCGGTGTTTTTTGTTCTGATTTCCGATCCTGATTCCGCTGATTTTCCGATTCATCGCCATGTATTGTCGATTTCACGAAAAAAACGCTTTAAATGATTCGAAAATCCCGATTTTTGGGCATAGTCATCTACAGATGTTCTAAATCACCTCCATTTCATATCCAATTTAGGTTGCTTTATTGTTCAACATCGTGCATACAAATCCTTAAAAATCCGGTAATGCGGATTACCGCGACCGAATGAGAGCCAAATATATCCACCGTGCCTTGAGTAGATTCAACACTTCGGACAGTGTAGTGCCATCGAAACCTTTCTCGATTGCGATTTCTATGCCGTCAACCAGCAACCGAATCCCGGAACCATTCCTTGCATCTGTCTACAATGGTTTGACCTCTACCAGCTCCAGCGATTCAGGGTCGCTCGCATCATCCTGGCGTGCCTTTTGCAACACTCGGATCCAGCGGCGTGTACTTTCGTAAGGAAGTTCCTTCAGTTCGCTGTATTCTTGAATCGTCAAGCCGCTGTCCCAATATTCTGACAGTTGCGCCTCCCAATAATCTCGTCCTTCCCGTCCCATGCCGTCCTCCCATTATTCCGGTTTGTGGCAGAACATACCACGCTGTCTGCCTCAAATCCAGATGGGGCTGGCTGGGCACTTACGGACAATTAAAACAACCCCGAGGATATTTACCTTTCGCACACCTGCGCGGAAGTCTTCGACCCGCAGCTGAAGATCGAATGTCCCGGCGGGACTATCACCTGGCAGCAAAACCATCCATGGCAGATCGCTTCGCCATCGGGAGAGATTATGGAGTCGGGAGACTTCGGCAACCCGATCGCGCAGATGTTCAACGACATTGCGGACAAGCTGAACGATCCGTCGAAGTTCTGCTGTTCGCTGGAGATCGCAAAGGAACATACGAAGATCATCGAAAAACTGCATCGGGATTTCAGCATTATTCCTGTCCCACCCGAACAGGTGAAACGCAATCCGGAAAACGGTCAGCTGATATTTCCGGCATAACGGCAAATGCAACCCAAAACTGCACGAAAAGGAGAATCCTGCAAAATGCTCAATCTGATCCCCATGCCGAAAAAAATCAAAATCGGTTCCGGCAAAGTTTCACTTTCAGAATTCGACAATCTGAATCTGCCATCCGGCTGCTCCCATTCCCTGCTGGAACTGGCTGTCAAGCTGGCAAATGAACTCGAATCGACGGTCGGGAACCGTATCCGCTTTGTCCGTTCGGAAGTCGCAGGAGCTTCCATCCGACTGCTTTTGAACGGAAGCGAAGATGCCTCCGAAAATTATCAGATGACTATCGCCCCGTCGGAGATCAAGATCGCGGCGAAGTCCGAGACCGGGCTTTTCTACGGGATACAGACTCTGCGGCAGCTGATCCGGACCGAAGGACCGGCGCTCCCATTGCTTGAGATCAGCGATGCTCCAGATTATCCGGTCCGGGGTTTTTATCACGACTGCACCCGAGGCAAGGTCCCGACGCTGGAAACACTGTTCAAGCTGGCCGACAAACTCGCGTATTACAAAATAAACCAGCTTCAGCTCTATATCGAACACACCTTTGCGTTCGCCCGCCACTCGGACATGTGGAACGGTGCTGATCCGCTGACTGCCGAGGAGATCATCCGGCTCGATCACTACTGCCGTGAACGCCATATCGATCTGGTTCCGTCCCTCAGCACTTTCGGTCATTTTTATATGGGATTGCGCAGTCAGCGGAAAAAACATCTGAACGAACTGGATGTGGATGCACCGGCACTGCCGTTTTCCTTCCACGACAGGCAGATGCATTACACCTTGAACGCTTCCGATCCTGAGTCGATCCGTCTGGTGGAAGACATGCTGGCGGAATTTCTGCCGCTGTTCAGCAGTTCATATTTCAATATCTGCTGTGATGAAACTTTCGATCTGGGCAGAGGGAAAAACGCCGCGAAAGCAGCCAGAGCGGGCTCGACAGAAAAACTCTATGTTGATTTTCTGCTGAAGATCATTGCTGCCGTCAGAAAATACGGCAAGACCGCCATGTTCTGGGGCGACATCATCGCCAAAGCGCCGGAACTCATTAAAAAGCTGCCGTCCGACACCATCCCGCTGGAATGGGATTATTCGGCAGCCGCAACGAACCGGGAAACGAAAATCATGCAGAGTAGCGGACTGAATTTTTATGTCTGCCCCGGCGTCTCCGGCTGGAATACGTTTCTGAACCGGATCAATCAAGCCTCGCAAAATATCGTCAATTATGCCGTACGCGGTTTGAAATTCGGAGCCGTCGGACTGCTGAATACCGACTGGGGGGATTACGGGCATGTCAATCTGCTGGGCTGTTCGTATCATGGCCTGGCACTGGGGGCAGCCGCCGCCTGGAACTGCAAAGCGGCTTTGGATACAGATTCGTTCGACCGCGCTTTTTCATCCATCGAATTCGGCGACCGTTCTGACCGGATCGTCAAAGCTTGGCGCATGGAAAATAAAGCAGCTGTTTTTGGTTACGCTCATCTGGCAAGACTGTTCGATCCCGGCATCCCCGAAGGAGACAAAAAACAGTTTTCGCTTGATTTACGGAAGAACAAGCGGTCTGCACTGAAAAACTATCTGAAAAATGCCGGCAGGGCGGAAGAACAATTCCTTGAAACGGTCCGCCGATCCGATTTCCTCGACCCGTTGGCACAGGAGGAGCTCCTCTGCGGACTGCGGGGAAATATTCTGGTGCATGAAGTCTTGGGCACCATTCTGGAATATCCGGGATCCCAGCCGCGTGAGACTGCCGACCATCTTCGAGCGTTCGAGACCCGTTTCGCGGCGCTGTGGCATCGGCGGAACAAGCCGTCCGAATATTACCGGGTCCGGGAACTCCTGATGAGAATCGCCGATTCACTGGACGGCATGAAAATTGTCAAGCGGAAATAAACGACCGGATTGTATCACGGGGTGAATGGGATAAAGACCGTATGCTGCTGTGGACTGTCTTTGGAAATGGAATGCTGAGAAGCGGCATTTTCAATCCGTAAATGCTCACAGAGATATGGATGAAATCCATTTAGGCGCTTGCAAGTCAGGAAACAATGGTTATATTAGACGCGAACATTTTACATCGGGCATTTAACAAAAAACAGTCCTGTCCAGAGGCAAGGCTCAATGAAAAATTCACAGAATGTTGTCCGTTCGCAGGTGAACATACAGCCGGTGTTCCGTCTGGTTGACTTTTTTGAAGAAACTACCGAATACGAACGGAACTGGCAGCTGCCGTTCAATTCACTCGCTCTCTGTGTCCGGGATGATCCGGAGGATCCGTCATGGATCGAACTGCCGGAGAAAAACTGCCGCATATATTATGAGGCGAATGTGCCGTACTTCACCACCTGCGACACGCCGATGCGGATCCGTTATACGCCTGCAAACCGGCATTTCTGCATCCATTTCCGGTATGAACTTTTTCCTGGCGTCGACCTCTTTTCCGGCATCCGCGAGCGTTATATATTGAAAGACAAACAGCTTCCGGACAAGATCAAGTCGGTGTTTTCCGATCCGGATCCGCTGCGGCGGCTGGCGAGAGCCGAGGCTGTGACAATGGCAATGCTACTGGATTTCTGGCCAAAACATCTGCCGCTGGATCTGCACAAGGCCTTGGATTTCGGGGAATTTTTCCAGTATGTGCGCAAAAATCTGGACTGCCGTATCGGCATTCCTGAAATGGCGGCGATAATGGGGTGGTCGGAGGCGCACTTTTCCCGGGTGTTTCATTCGGTGTTCCATATTACTCCCAAACAATATCTTGTCCGGGAGCTGTTTGCCCGTGCACTGGGACTTTTGAATGATCCAGGAAAAAGCATCAAGGAGATTTCCGCCGAGCTCGGTTTTTCCTCCGAATTCAATTTTTCACGATTCATCAAACAGTATTCCGGTCAGGCTCCGAGCCAATTGCGCAGAACAGCTTCCGGTCCGCTCTATGTCAGGAAGTGATATGTAATCCTTGATTTTTGATATTCCATTCCTTGCGGGATGCCTTATATTATGCGCAGACAAACAAAAAGGAGTCGGAATATCATGAATGAACGTATTGCAAGACTGGTCAAAGCCGCGCGGAGCGGCGAAATTTTTCCTCCATGCGTCAAAGTGGAATATGATGAGTTCGATCTGAAACTGGCGGACCCCCTGCGCATTGCAAAGCGGCTTTCCGAATACATGGAAGCACAGCCGTGTTATTTCACGGAGGACAACGAACTGCTCGGAATGATACACTTCGACTGTTCCGTGGAAGCCGACCTTTTCCCCAGAACCGGCCATCGTTTTTTTTCTGAAACATCCCAGAAATTTTATTGCAAGCCGCAGGAAAACCTCTGCACGTTCGAGTGGCAGCACTCCAACGCCGATTTCGGGAAAGTCATCCGGATCGGTCTGGAAGGATTCCGCAAGGAGATCATCGAATCGCGCAAAAAATATACCGACGACCTTCCACGCCTGAATTTCCTTGCCGGACTGGAAGCCATGATCCGCGGCATTGTCCGCAGAGCACAGCAGTATGCGGCGGAATGCCGGAAACAGGCGTCTGCCTGTCAGGATCCTGCACGCAGGGCAGCCCTTCTGCGGATGGCATCCAACTGCATGCAGGTCCCGGAACATCCAGCCCGGACATTTGAAGAAGCGATACAATGTCTTTATTTCTGCTTCATCTTCCAGCCGGACAGCATCGGACGGCCGGACCAGTATCTTTATCCGCTCTACCAGCAGGGGATCACGGACGGCACGCTCACGAAAGAACACGCGAAGGAACTGCTTCAGGAACTTTACGTGATGATCCATGGATGGACCCGTTTCGGCACTTCGAACGGGGACAAGGGTGCGGAATCCCATTTCGTCATCGGCGGCTACACCATTGACCGTCAATGCGCCTGGAACGAACTCTCCGAACTGATCCTTGATTCCCTGATGGAAACCGATCTGATCCGTCCGCAGGTCTCGCTCCGCTGGAACAAACTCACGCCGCGTTCGGTGCTTTACAAGGTCATGGACTGCGAACGGAAGGACAAAAACAAACGCATCGCGCTGGTCAACGACGAACCCCGCATCAACGCCCTGATGAAGATCAACAAAGTCCCGTGGGAGACGGCATACGACTATATCATGGTCGGCTGCAACGAACCGGCTTTCCAGGGCGGCATTTCCCTCGGCGGCAATACCACGAACATCGTGCGTTCGCTGGTGAACACTCTGAACGACCGCCGCGAAGAAGTGCTGGCATGTTCCGATTTCGACTCGTTTTATGCCATTTACGAACAGGAACTGCACCGCGATCTGGAAACGATCCTTGCTTATTCCAACCGCTTCAACATGCTGCGTTCGCGCGACTGCAATGTGCTGACCTCGCTTTTTATGACCGGCTGTATTGAACGAGCACTCAGTGTGACGCAGGGCGGCGCCACCCTTGCCAGATGGTGCGCGAATTTCATGGGGTCGACCAACCTCATCGATTCGCTGAGCGTCATTCGCCAGTTCGTTTACGAGGAAAGGCTCTGCACCATGGCCGAACTGCTTGCCGCACTGGACGCCGACTGGAAGGGATATGAAGACTTGCGCTCGAAGATCCTGCGCAAAGGAAAATTCTTCGGCAACAACGACGAGCTGTCCAACGATATCGCCCACAGATTCTATACTTCGGTTTACAATTTTGCCGACGGCCGCACCGATATTTTCGGTCATGCGCTCAATTACGGCAACCTCACAGGATACCGTCTGCATTTCGCTCAATATGGAGCGCTGACTCAGGCCACGCCGGACGGACGCATTGCAGGAAGCGCCCTGATGTTCGGCAGCGGACAGTCCGACGGCAAGGACCGCGACGGCGTGACTTCGCATCTGCTCTCAGTCGCACACATGGATCCGACCGGCATCATGTGCGGAAACTCCATCATGAATCTTTCCGTGGATGAGAATACGGTTCAGAATGAGGAGAGTTTTGAAAAACTCGTTTCCATGATCGAAATTTATTTCCGGGAGGGCGGTCTGCATGTCCAGCTGAACCATGTTTCCGCCGAAGAACTGATCGCGGCGAAAAAAGATCCGGATAAATACAAGAGCATCCGCGTTCGAGTCTCCGGTTTTTCCGCCACGTTCGTGACTCTGGAAGAAGCCATCCAGGACAACGTGATCGAACGGACGGTCAATCCGGTGTAAGAATCGTAAGGATGATCCAATAAAATGAAACACTTTCTTCCCGTTTTTTTTCTCACTATGATTATAATATCAATGGAGGCTCACATGGATATGGAGAACGGTTACAAGATTCTCCGGCAGATCTCGGACGACGATAAAAAGGCAGATGCCGCGGTTTTGTCGATCGGATCGCAGGAAGAGTTGAAAGAGAAACAGAAACAATGGCGTTCGCTCTGGCTGGACATGCTGGGAGACATGCCGGAGAAAACCCCGCTTCAGCCCCAAATCACCGGAAAGATCCGATGCGAGGGTTATACGGTGGAAAAAATCCTGTTCCAATCCCTGCCGGGAATCTATGTGACAGGGTATCTTTATCTGCCGGACGACCCGCGGTTCCGGGCGCCGTATCCGGGTCTGCTGCTGGTGAACGGTCATTCCGATCCGGGAAAACTCCACGACCGTTACTGTGACATGGCGGTCATGGCGGTGAAGTCTGGATTTGCCGTTTTCACGCCGGATCCGTACAGTCAGGGGGAACGGGTGCAGCGTTCCGCCAAATATCCTTGGAAGGGATGTGCTGTGGAGCATGCTTCGCTGGGAGCGCGTTCATGGCTGGTCGGCTGGAATTTCGCCCGGTTCCGGATCTGGGATGCTGTGCGTTCCATCGACTATATGGAAACGCGTCCGGAACTGGATCTTTCCAAACTTGCTGTGGCCGGCTGTTCCGGCGGAGGAACCATGAGCACTTATATGCAGGCGTTCGACGACCGGATCAAGGTCGCCTGCCCTTCCTGTTATGTTTCCTCCCTCCGCGAAGTGATCGGGGAACGCGGCGTCCATGATGCGGAACAATTCTTCTTCGGACAGCTCCCGCGCGGGTTCAACCATGCGGTCATGCTCGCGATGGGACAGCCGCGGACGGCGCTCATGCTGGATGCCCGCCATTCGGATTATTTCCCGATCGCAGGGATCCGTTCCACGACGGCCCTGATCGAAAAATTCAGGGATAAGCTCGGGATCAAAACGCCGTTTGCCTTATTCAGCAGCGACGGTTCCCACGGCTGGCCCCTCTGCGGACGGACCGCCACGCTTTCATGGCTCGAATATACGGTCAAAGGGAAAGAAAGCCGCTTCTGCAAAAACCTCCGTGGAAAGCCTGTTCTGGATATTGAGGCGCTGCGCGGGATCGCCGACCAGACCCCGCCGATCCCATTCCCCGAAGCAGGACGCACTGTAACGCCGACCGGACAGGTCCGCGATCTGCTCGGATTCAAATCCCTGTACACGCTGATTGCGGAGGAAGCGGACCGCCTTCAGAAATCACGCAAAATCGACCGTTCCCGGCTGCGGGATATCGTCCGGAAATATGCCGGCATCCATCCTCTGGACCAACTGCCGCCCGAACCCGAAGCGTTTCAGCACGATTTCAAATGGTGGTATCTTTCCGGTTCGGAAGGGATTTCCGTGGAACAGTATGCGGCGATCCTCGCGGTGGAAGGCCGCTCCCTGATCGGGGAACGTGCGGAAATGTTTTTGAGAAAGGCGCTGGCAGAGAAAAAAGCCAATGGAGGCAAGCCGGTTCCTCTGCGTGCGGAAGGCGACCTGTGCATTGCGGCGGCTCATGCTTATGCGGCGGAACCCCAGCTTTTTTCCTCTGTGGAATTCAAAAATCCCCCGAAAAGCTGGACCGGTATGCTGACCGATCCCGATCCTGTTCACGACTCATTTGCCGTAACGGTCTGGGGAGCGCTGAAAGAATATGACTGGACCGATCTTGTCCCGAAAAATATCAAAAAAAAGGAAACATCCGCAAAATGAGCGATTATTACAAAAACAAAACCGCATGGGTCACGGGCTCTTCGCGGGGACTCGGCAGATCCATTGCGGAAAAACTTGCCGAAGCAGGATGCAATGTCATCATTTCCGGCAGGAATCAGACCAATCTGCGTTCGTCCGGAGAGGGAAATTCCGTGGATGAGGCCGCGACGGAAATCTCCGGAAAATACGGCGTCCGCTGTATTGCGGTCTGCGGAGAACTTTCTCGCGAGGAGGAAGTGGAACGCTGCATCGGAGAGATCCATGAAAAAATGGGACCTGTCGATTATCTGGTCTGCGCCGCGGGCGGCGGCAATGTCGGGACAGCTTTGAAAAAAGAATTGCCGCAGGACTACGCCTCCCATTTTGATCTGGCATCAGTCAAGGCGATCTTCGACCACAACCTGATCTCGACCATGCTCTGCTGCCGTGTGGTCATTCCGGATATGCTGGCGCGCGGATCCGGGCGCATCATCACCGTGGGAAGCATTGCGGGATGCGGCGGCAACAAGAACGGGAACGATGGTTTCACCGCCTATTCCATGGCAAAATCCACGATTCATCAATACACCCGTCTGCTCGCGAAAAAACTCCGGCATGACGGCATTCCGGTGAACTGCATCATTCCCGGCAACATCAACACGCCCAGCACCCGGATCCGGTTCGGCGGCGACAGGGAAAAACCGGTCGAAGGATTGAGCCGTCTGGAGCATGTCGGAAAACCGGAGGACATTGCGCATCTCGCGGTTTTCCTGTGCGGCCCCGGCGGAGAATACATTTCCGGTCAGCTGATCCGCGTGGACGGAGCCGAACAGCTTTCTCCGTGCTGACCGGTATCGAAAAATCATGCCGCTTTCCCGAACGGATCCTTGATTTGAAGGGAGAGCGGCATTACATTATTTTTGATTGAAACCTGATAAAGGAGTTTTCTTAAAATGAAACAGGACGGGGAAGTATTGAAACTTCTGAAACAGTTCGAAACGATGGGGATTCCATCCGTCGACTGTATCGTTTATCACAAAGGGAAATGCGTATTCCGCTACAAGTCCGGATATTCCGATGAGGCACGCACGAAACCGGTTGACGGAACGGAACGCTATAACATTTATTCCTGCTCCAAAGTCATCACCTGCACCGCGGTCATGCAGCTGGTCGAAAACGATGTGATCCGGCTGGACGATGCGGTATATGAATATCTGCCGGAATTCCGTGATATGAAAAAGACCGTCGACGGCAGACTTGAAGCCGTGAAGAACACCATGACGATCCGTCATCTGCTGACCATGACCGCGGGACTGACTTACAATACAGGTTCGGAAAACATCAGACGCGGGCAGCAGGAAACGGGTGGCCGGATGCAGACGCGCGAAGCCATGAAATACCTTGCCTGCGATCCATTGGTGTTCGAGCCCGGGTCTTCCTGGCAATACAGTCTCTGCCATGATGTTCTAGCGGCGGTGGTCGAAGTCGCATTCGGGAAGCGGTTCGGTCTTTATGTGAAGGAAAATATCTTCGACCGCGCCGGGATGAAGCATTCCACCTTCCTGCTTCCGGAAAATGAACTTCCTCAAATCGCCGCGCAATACCGGTTCGATGCCGAAAAAAAACAATATGTTTTCTGCGGGCCGAAAATTCAGTGGTTCAAGATCGGCACGGAATATGAAAGCGGCGGAGCCGGATGTATTTCCTGTGTGGATGATTATATCGCATTTCTGGAAAATCTGCGCTGCGGACACCTGCTCCGGCAGGACACGATCGCACAGATGACTTGTCCGCAAATCAGCAAGGCGGCGGACAAGGCATACATCCACCAGATTGGCAATCCGAATTATACTTACGGACTTGGCGTACGCTGCCCCAGACCTCATGGGACGTTTCATGATTACGGCTGGGGCGGTGCCGCGGGCGCATATCTGGCGATCATTCCATCGATGGAAGTCTCCTTTTTTTACGCTCAGCATGTTCTCGCTTCACCGGTTCAGGCGATCAGAAAAACATTGACCGATGCGGTGATTCAGGATGTCATCAGTTGAAAAGGCAAGGAACAAATGAGTGAAGAAGCAATCGTTTTCGATATAGAGAAATTTGCAGTGCACGACGGTCCCGGGATCCGGACCGTGGTCTTCCTCAAGGGATGCCCTCTGCATTGTCTCTGGTGTCATAATCCCGAATCGCAATCCTTTGATCCAGAAATACTTTTCGATTCCGGCAAATGCACCCTGTGCGGAGGATGTGTTTCCCTCTGTCCGAAACACTGCCATTCCATCACGGATATGAAACACCGGTTCTCCCGGTCCGAATGTGCTCTGTGCGGACGCTGTACGGAAAGCTGTCCATCCGAAGCACTGAAGCTGGTCGGCAGGAAGATGAGTGTAGACGAAGTCATGAACGACGTCCTGAAAGATCTGGTGTTCTACCGGAATTCCGGAGGAGGGGTCACGTTGTCCGGCGGTGAACCGCTGTCACATTTCGAGTTCACAAAGGCGCTCCTGAAAGCCGCAAAAGAGGCAGGGATCCATACTGCTGTGGAAACCAGCGGATTTGCCCCGTGGCAGCGTATACAGGAGCTGCTGCCGCTGGTCGGCTTGTGGCTCTGGGATGTGAAAACAGTGCCGGAAAAGCACGAGAAACTGACGGGCGTTCCCGCGGAACCGATTCTGGAAAATCTGAACCAACTGGACCGCTCCGGGGCTTCGATCATCCTGCGCTGTCCGCTGGTTCCCGGAGTCAATGATTCCGATGCGGAATTAAAACACATTGCCGCACTTGCCAATGCACATCCGCATGTCCGGCAGATTGATCTGGAACCATATCATCCCATGGGGGAAAACAAAGGGCGTTCTTTGGGAAGGGAGAACGTTTTCCATTCGGAATTTGCGTCTGATGCCGATAAAACCCGGTGGCGCGAAACGATTTCCGCCCTTACCCGGACTCCGGTCCATATTTAATTTTTTCGGTTCATGCGTAACCGCCTGATGATAATCGTTATTCGTGTCGAAAACATTTCGGAACGGAAAAGCTCGACTGCGCACGGCGGCGGACTGACCGTAATTGCAAAATCATTTCAATCGATAAAAACGATATGCAAAGGAAAGGGATCAGGGCTCCTGCGGAATTCTCCCCGATCCCTTTGCAATACTCTGCCTGATTTTCAGTTGCGTCAGCCCGCATCCGCGCGGAACGAAGACGCCGGCAAACCTGCCGCATTGTAAAGCGAACTGACCGGATTGTCCGACCACGCATAACAGACCGTGCGTGGATTCGGCACTTCCGGTGCATCCGCAAGGACGGAATCACCTTCTATGACAACATGCGCTGCGGGGTGGAACACCCCATCCTGTCCTGCAAGATAAAAACTCATTGCGGCATCCTCTTTCATGGTCAGCCCGTCGGCATGGGCAAACGTCATGCGGATCTTGCCGTTTTCAGCAGTACAGCTCCGGAGCAGCGGTCCGGAAGGCACGGAATCCATACAGTGATACACGTTCCGCAGTGCGTTTGCGGCAAGACGGTTTCCGACGGAACGCTTGTCCTGCGGATGGATATCGTCGAGGATACTTGAAAAAGAGAAGTCAAAGCGTTAACGTAAAACACAGAAAAATCTCATTCGGAGATTTTCAAACAGAAACAATCGGAATTTCTGTCAAAAAGATATTGATAGAGGTTCCCTTAAGTTGAAAACTACTTGAAAAACAAGAAAAAAACTCCGAATCGGAGTGGAAATTTATCATAGGAGTGAAATCATGATCCAAACCGTTACCGGTCCGGTTGATCCGCAGGAGTCCGGGGACATCCTGATCCATGAACACATCGTCTGCGTGTCACCGACGTTTTCCCGCGTCTTCGGAGAAGGGTGGTTTCCGCGCGAAAAAGTCATCGCCGCCGCCGCCGCCCAGCTGACGCGCCTGAAGGAGAAGCACGGCGTCGGGGTGTTCGTAGACGCTACACCGCCGTGCCTCGGTCGGGACGTCCGGCTGCTCGAAGCCGTCTCTCAACGGTCCGGAGTTCGCATCGTCGCCTCATCAGGGCTCTATTACTACCCGGAATTCGGGTTGGAATACCTTGCTCCGGAAGTCTTCGCCAACTATTTCGCCGCGGAATGCGCCGACGGGATCGAAGGCACTTTAATCTGCCCCGGCATCCTCAAGTGTGCGGCGGAGGGCGACGGTTCGCTTACCGGGGTGGAAGTCATGGCCCGGGTACAGAAACTGACCGGGCTGCCGCTCTTCGCCCATTCGCAGTCCTCCCGGGATACCGGCTGCGCCATGCTGGACATTTTCGAACGCTGCGGCGCGGATCTCGACCGGATCGTGATCGGTCACGCCGGTGACTCCGGCACGGCAGACTATGCGCGCAAACTTCTCCGCCGCGGCTGCCAGGTTTCCATCGACCGGCTGTATCGCAGCGGCGTCGAATGCAAAGCTGCGATCCTGGCGGAACTGATTGCGGAAGGATACGAAGACCGCCTCTTCCTTTCGCACGATTTCACCTGTTATCCGCTTGAAGCCTGCGAAAGGGCGCATCCGGAACGGAATCCGGCGGAATCCGACGGCCTTTCCTGCATACACGAAGAAGTGGTTCCCGCATTGCGCAATCATGGCGTAACGGAGACGCAAATCCGCAAATTGCTGCATGACAATCCGCGACGCCTGCTGTGCCACTCTTTCCGGTAAATTTCGACGGGATAAATTAATATGGATCTCAACGCGATCGTTTTCGACATTCAGAAATTCTCCATTCACGACGGCCCCGGAATCCGGACGACGGTATTCCTCAAGGGGTGTCCGCTGCGCTGCGTCTGGTGTCACAATCCGGAGTCGTGGCGGCCGGAACCGGAGCTGTTGTTCACCGCCGCCAAATGCTCCGGATGCCGCCGCTGCGCGGAGGTCTGCCCCGCGGGGGTTCATTCGTTCACGGCGGACGGGCGTCATGAGCTCGACCGCGCGGCTTGCGTCCGATGCGGCAAGTGTGTCGAACTGTGTCCGGCCGAAGCGCTGGAACTCTGCGGGCGTTCCTTTACGGTCGAAGAGGTTATGGCCGAAGTCCGGAAGGACTGCATTTTCTACGAGAACTCCGGAGGAGGCATGACGCTCTCCGGAGGTGAACCGATGATGCAGTTTGACTTTCTGCATGCCCTGCTCAGGTTGGCACATAAAGCCGGACTGCACATTTGTCTGGAAACCTGCGGTTTTGCTGCATGGAAACAGTATGAAACGATTCTTCCTTTTGTCGATTTGTTTCTTTTTGACATCAAAACGATCGATCCCCGAAAACATCTGGAGTTTACCGGGCAGGATAATCGGCTGATTCTGGAGAATCTCCGCAAGTTGGACGACAACGGAGCAAAGATTCATTTGCGCTGCCCGCTGATTCCCGGCTTGAATGATTCGGCACAGGAACTTCGCGGCATAGGCCAATTGGCAGACTCGCTCTCACATCTCCAGTCTGTCGATATCGAGCCGTATCATCCACTGGGCGGCAGCAAGTTGCGGCAACTGGGCCTGCGGGATACGTTGGAGTTGCCGTTTACCCCGCCGGAGAAAGTTCAGGAATGGGTGAGACAAATTGCTTCAAACAGTTCATTCGGCAATATTCGGATTGCTTAGAACCTATCCCTAAATAACAGCAAGTTTTCGATAAATTATAACCGTTGCGGCAAGGTGTAGCAAAGCTTCATATGACGAGTAGCTCTTTTCATATCGAACGAGCAGTTTGCGAAATCTGTTGAACCACGAATGCGCAACCTTAAATCCGAATCAGAAATGAAAGAGTCTATTCAGAAAATTGAGAAGGCCTCCACGGCTAATCTGTAAGAGGTTACAAGGATGACAGGAGCCAATATTTTAGGGATAGATTTGGGAACGACATACTCGTGTGTTGCTACCGTGGATTCGTATGGAATGCCCATTGTTGTGTCGAATGCAATGGGAAACAGAACGACCCCTTCTGTGGTTTCATTTGATGATGATGGGAGCGCCGTTGTTGGAGAAGAAGCAAAAAATCGATTTGTTTCTTCTCCACTGGAAACTATTGCTTTCATTAAGCGCCACATGGTTTGTGATGCAAGTTTTGAAAAACCGACGTCATTCCCGAAAGGGTTGGATCCTGTTGAAATTTCTGCCATAATCCTAAAAAAACTGGCAAATGATGCCAACGAGAAACTGGATCGGCGGAGAAATCCCATTAAAGACGTTGTTATCACCTGTCCGGCATATTTTGACGCAAAGGCAAAAATGCGTACCCGTCAGGCCGGGGAAATTGCCGGACTGAATGTCCTCGGCATTATCAATGAGCCAACGGCTGCGGCTATCGCCTATGGCATTCAAAAGGATGTTGACCAAACTATTTTGGTGTATGATCTCGGTGGGGGGACATTCGATGTGACAATACTTAAAGTTTCTGGAGGGAGTTTTGAAGTTATTGCTACCGGGGGGGATCCTTTCTGCGGCGGATACGACTGGGACAAGGCGCTTGCAACAAAAATTTTGGATGAATACAACAAGAGCTACAACACAAATTTTGTTTTCCCTGTCACCGAGGAAAGCGCTTTAGATGCAGCTCCAAAAATTCAAAAAATGCGTGCAAGCCTTCTTTTGGAAGCTGAGCGGCTTAAGATTGCTTTGACTGCCTCTAAAAAGGGGAGCGCAGAGACATCGTGGCTCTTTGAGGAAGATGGTCATTCCTGTCCGAAGACGGTTATTACTCGGGAAGAGTTTGATTACATGACATCGGATCTATTGGATTCCACCATTGCAATAGTTGAAGAGGTGATTGCTGCTGCAAAAAGAAAAGGCGTTGATCATATCGACAGATGAACTATGTGAATCTGAACTATATAAGGAAATTGTCTCCGTCGCGGTTGCATCCAGCAAGGAAGCCAGTGCATACGCATCATCACTAATTCGCGCGAGTGTTGAAGAACTTCTGTCCAGTGACGAGATTTATATAAATGAGGTTTGGAACTTTCTTGACGGATTGCTTGATATAACAACGGGAGAGATGACTCTATCCTCATTGGAGGCATACTGCGGCTACCCATCATCGCAAGGCCTGAGTATCTTGGAAGCGAGTAGACTGCAAAAGACTTTCCATAAAGATTTTTTCGAAGCGATAACAGACTCGGTTGTGGCGGCGGAGATGATGGATTCTCTCTTCTTCGAAGCGGAGAACGACGACGTTGGGTTCAGCAAAGATGATGTGACCGCATTCCAAAGTTTTATAGATGCGGAAATTCCTCGACTTGACTCTGCTCCTCTTGAAGCTTTCGCCACGACCTTTCGACAAGACCGCCAATTTCTCCCATGGTGGGGGGCGATCAGACTGAAGGACATCGTCAGGGCTATACGAGGAACCGAGGACAGAATGGCCTTGGACATAGCTGCTGTCGACGCTCTTGCGGGACGATGTGGCAGTAAGCAGCAACCAATTGTTTTTGCCGACAAAGCGACATTCAATGTGAAGAGCAACCTCGCGCAAGACGACGAATTTCAAGTGCGCAAGGGCAGAAGTGCTAATACTCCGCTCGACGAGATACCACTGCCTTCAGGGGGAACGTTGCAATACTCTTATCCTCTTACAGGAGAAGAAAAATCCAGTTCACGGGAAAATGGAGGTAAAGTAAAGCTTTTTCTTGGCTCCAAGCACACGCGAAAAATCTACTCATGCGATATCCAAGTTTTGTCATGCCTCAAAGCCGGGATGTATCTTACCCTTAGTGATGTTGAGAATATCCAAAAGGTTAAGCCTTTCAAGATCAAGAGCCGCCGCGCGTCCAAGACATACCGAACGGAGATGCAGCAGGCGGTTCTCAACATCAAAAAGCGCATGGGGGCGAATGCCATCCTCAA
>ERZ1034917.768-NODE-768-length-25774-cov-17.226175_pt1 | contig 25774 bp, 32 predicted proteins | sample MGYA00520605_ERZ1034917 | MGnify/ENA primary metagenome ERZ1034917 (study PRJEB33766, sample SAMN09781784) | gut metagenome | biome: gut microbiome | host: Homo sapiens | place: Madagascar | study: EMG produced TPA metagenomics assembly of the PRJNA485056 data... | reverse complement strand
CTAATTGGTCGATTGTTTGTCCTTATCTTTATCACACTTTCATCCTCCTTCTTTTGTTCAGTTCTCTTTGTATCTTTTTACCTTCCGTCTTCTCTTTCTCGAGTGTGCGGGGGTTTTTAATTTTGGTTTTGAATTATGGCTCGTTGGTCAAGCGGTTAAGACACTGGCCTCTCACGCCGGTAACATGGGTTCGATTCCCATACGAGTCACCACTACCCACTAGTGTATGTTATAGAAAAGCTATGCATGATTTGCATGGCTTTATGTATTTCATCAAATAAATTTATTGTGGGCAATATTGACAATTAATAATTTATCGGTACAATATATATGTAATGTATTTATCAAAGGAGTGGTAATCTTGGAAAAAATTAATTGCAATAACCATGATAATTTTACTTGTATTGAAAGTGAGATTAAGAAGGTACAGCAAACGGTATATGATGAAGAGTTTGTAAAAAAGCTTTTGAGTTTAAAAAGTATTGAAGAAGCTAAACAATTGTTTATAGACCACAACTTACAAATTGACGAAGATAATCTGAGATCGATTGGTAAATATCTAAATCAAAGTATAAAATGTATGACGGCAAATGGTCGTCTTGATGATAAAGATTTAAGCTCCATTAGTGGTGGTGTGCCAGTTGCGGTGAGATACGTTGGGAAAGTAATTTCTTTTCCATTTACTTTAATTGGGTACAGTGCAGGTGCCATTGTGGCGGGATTCCCTAAAGGAGTTCATGACGGTTTTAAAGAAACTTGGTATGGTTCATGAACCCTGAGTTATTGAAAAGCAGATCTGGCGATACAAAAAATAAAAATATTGAGAGCGATCTTAGTAGTAACGATTCCAAAGAGCCATTAAATTTGAAGGACGTACCCAAAGTTATCTTTGACAAAAATTATGTTGGTAAATTACTTGATTGTGAAACTCCGGAAGAGTTATTTATGGTCTTGAAAAGTAAAAATCTGCCGATGACTAAAGACGACGCTCATTATATCTTTAATGAGGTCAATAAGTATAAAAAGGGTGTACAAGAAAAAAACAATAATGGTATGTTGACCGAGGACAGTTTGGAAAATGTTGTAGGAGGGAAAAAAGCTTCATATTATATCAGCCGACCGTCGTATGCTCTAGGGTACGTAATAGGCGCAATTCCGATGGTAGGATGGACGGTTTACAGTATGGTTTGTGGATTTAAAGAACAAATGAAAAGTTAGATATTTATAGAAAATAAAAAGGTGCTGTCAAATTAATTAATGGCAGTACCTTTTTGTATTGCAGGTTTTTGGATTTGTTCCTCTTTAGGAGCTTGAATTATAGTTTTCAAGTAATTTGTGCATTCTTTGACTAATTTATTGCATGCTAGCTCAGTTTTCGAGATAAATTCGGTTTTATCTAAGATCTCATGGTGTTTGAAAAAGAATGTTAAAATGGCAAAAGATCCTACAATATTTCCGGCTTGTTCATTTATGCTTTTATCATCTAGGTTTAATCCCAGTTCCTTATAAGTTTTTTTCAACAAATTGTTATACAAATTTAAGTGATATTTTTTCTCTACTGAATTATAAAAAACACTCAACATGTCTAGCGCGATGTTTTTGTCTAAATTCATATAATTAAGTAAATCTAAAGGTATTGTATTTAGTTTATCCAGGTTTTCTTTTATTTGATCAAAGTTGAGTGTTTCTATGTGATAGCTATGAATATATTCATTGGTTTTTTTCAGAAAATAACAGTCAAGTAAAGCACACTGGGTTACATATTCTTTGTAACAGATATTTTCTTTGTTTTCAAAAATGTCCTTTAAAACATCACCAACTTTTGTGTCCTGCAAACGATGTATTTCACATCCGATAGCAAACCACTCTTCTTCAGAGTTGTAAATGTGTTTTTTCATTTCTGCAATAAACTGGCCTGAATCTGAATCAATTTCTATTTCTTTATCAAATTTAAATCTTCCAATATCTGCATAAACTATTCCGGATAAAAATGCCTTTTTTTGATTTTTGGATAGTGAGATATCCAAGTTTTCTATGATTTTTTTCCCCAAATTAAAATGAGTATTACCAAACAATGATTTAACCTCGCTAGCATCTAAACTACAAACCATAATACCTGCGGCTATAATTGTGCAAAATTTTTTAAATATTTTCATCTTTACTATCTCCATATAAAACGATGCAAACGGCCACTAATAGCGACTGTTTGCAGTAAATTTACATCAATTAAGTTGTAAACTATTTAACTTCAACTTGTGCACCGAGTTCTTCAAGTTGTTTTTTAATTGTTTCAGCTGCGTCTTTAGCTACTTTTTCTTTAACTGGCTTTGGAGCTTCGTCAACGATAGCTTTAGCTTCTTTGAGTCCAAGACCTGTAATGTCTTTAACAGCTTTAACAACTTTCATTTTGTTGTCTCCTGCTGCTTTGAGAATTACGTCAAATTCAGTTTTCTCTTCAGCTGCTGCACCTGCGCCTGCTACTGGAGCTGCTGCTACTGCTACTGGAGCTGCTGCGGATACTCCGAATTCTTCTTCAAGAGCTTTTACGAGTTCGCTGAGTTCGAGAACGGTTAAAGATTTTACTTCTTCGATTAATTTTGTTACTTTTTCTGACATTATTATTTACCTCCATAAATTTAAATAACATAAAATTTTTTAGTTAGATTCTGCATTTTTCTTTTGAGCAATGGCATCAAGTGCAACTACTAAACCTTTTAAAGTAGCATTAAGCACTGTAGCAAATCCCTGGATTGGAGAATTGAGTCCACCCAAAGCTTGAGCGATAAGAATTTCTCTTGGCGGCAAATCGGATAATCTCTTGATTTCTGCACTATCGATAACATTTCCGTCGATAAAGCCTGATTTAACCTTGAAAAAATCATGGTCCTTAGCGAATTTGCAAAGGATTTTTGATGCAGCTACGTAATCTTCTTTGCTGATAGCTATAGCGGTTGAACCGACTAAAACGGGGGATATCTCCTCAAGTCCAGCCTTTTCAGCTGCTCTTTTCAGCAACGTATTTTTGATAACAACATACTCTACATCAGATTCTCTTAATTCTTTTCTGAGCTTAGTGTCGTCTTCAACGTTGATTCCTTGGTAGCTTACAACCACACCTGCGCAGGAAGACTTAAGTTTTTCTGCCATTGCTTCAACAATAGCCTTTTTTTGTTCGAGAACTTTAGTACTTGGCATTTTTTCACCTCCGCTAATTAGTATGTAGAAAAGTCTTGCTTCCAATCGCTCCTAAAAACGAAAAGAAACAAGACGAATATAACTCTTATTTACGAGATACTTCATCCTCGGCAGGCGGGTTTTAAATTCACTTACGAATACCTGCGGTCTTAGGAGCGATACTATATCATCTGTGCAAAACTATTTGAGACTATTATATCAGTTTATTTGAAACATGTCAAGCAAACTAAATATTTTCTAACTTGCTGACGTTCAATTTGATGCCAGGTCCCATAGTTGAAGACACAACACATGATTTAATATACTGGCCTTTAGTTGCTTCAGGTTTAGCTTTAACTATTGCACCCATTAATGCGTCAAAGTTGTCTTTGAGCTTTTCTTTGCCGAAAGAAGCTTTTCCGATAGGGCAATGGATTATATTTGTTTTATCCAAGCGGTATTCAATTTTACCAGCTTTTGCATCGCGTATAGCTTTTGCAATATCTGTTGTAACAGTTCCGGCTTTTGGGTTAGGCATCAAGCCACGGGGTCCCAAAATTCTACCCAAACGTCCAACAACGCCCATCATATCGGGAGTAGTAATCAATACGTCAAAATCCATCCAGTTTTCAGTTTGGATTTTCTGAGCCATTTCCTCAGCGCCTACGAAATCAGCACCAGCCTCTTGAGCAAGTTTTTCGTTTTCTCCTTTGCAGATAGCGAGAATTTTAATTTTCTTACCGGTTCCGTGAGGGAGAATCAAAGCGCCACGAACTTGTTGATCAACGTGTCTAGAATCAACACCCAATCTAACGTGAAGTTCTATAGTTTCATCGAATTTAGCTTTAGCGGTCTGAACGCACATATCCAATGCTTCGTCAGAATCATAGCTAGAAGCTAGGTTAAATAATTTTATGCTTTCTTTGTATTTTTTTCCGTGTTTCATTGTTTTCCTCCTGAATTAGTGGTAAAATCGGACTTTTCCTCCCACTTGAGAGGATACGACTTTTCATAAATTAATCAACAACTTCAATGCCCATGCTTCTTGCAGTTCCAGCGACCATAGAGATAGCTGACTCAATATTAGCAGCATTGAGGTCTGGCATTTTTTGTTCAGCGATTTTCTGAACTTGTTCTTTGGTTATTTTAGCAACTTTTGTCTTGTTTGGAACACCCGAACCAGACTCTATCCCGCAAGCTTTTTTAATTAAAACTGGAGCAGGTGGAGTTTTAGTTACGAATGTGAATGATTTGTCCTCATAGATAGTGATAACTACAGGGATAATCAATCCAATATCATTTTTAGTTCTATCATTGAATTCTTTTGTGAATCCCATGATGTTTATTCCGTGAGGTCCCAAAGCGGAGCCCACAGGGGGAGCTGGAGTTGCTTTTCCAGCAGGAATTTGTAATTTTACGATTGATTTGACTTTCTTAGCCAATTCTTGCACCTCCAAATTTTCTATCGAACCTTAGTATTTTAAAATTTTGTCCAAAACAAGAGGCAAAATCACATAACAGGTTCGATCTGTCCCAATGCGAGTTCAGCGGAAGTTTCTCTACCGAACATTGAAACAATAATTTTAACCGTTTTGTTTTCTTTGTCAATTTCCGACACTTTGCCAACCATACCTCTAAGCGGACCATCAATAACTTTGACTGATTCGCCAATATCATAAGATAGGCATATCTTCTTGGATTCAACTCCTAATTTCTTAACTTCTTCAGAAGTAAGGGGGATAGGTTTTGTTGAAGAACCCACGAATCCTGCGCACCCTCTGATATTTCGTATGACATACCATGTTTCGTCACTGAGAATCATTTTAACTAAGACATAACCCGGAAAAATTTTTCTCTCGGTTTCACGCTCTTTGTTATCTTTGATTTCAATAACTGTTTCTGTGGGGACTTTTACTTCTTGAATTCTATCGTGGAAACCACGACTTTCAACGATTTTTTCGATATTTGATGCAACTTTATTCTCATAACCTGAGTAAGTGTGCACCACGTACCATTTTGCAGCCTCAGACATATTTCAAAATTTCCTCCGGATCAATCTTATTTGTAACTGGAAACTAGCATGATCGAACTAAGGCCTTTCATAAGTCCCATATCAAGCAATGCTACAAAAACTCCCATAACAAAAATCATAGCAAGAACAATACCAGTATTCTTCCAAACTGTTTTTTGAGTTGGCCAAACAACCTTTTTTAGTTCAGTCTTAGATTCTGAGAAATAATCTTTGATTCTTTGAAACATCCCTTTTTTTTCAGACATTGTTTTGCCTCCTTGCTGTTTAAGTATTTTTACTATTTGGTTTCTTTGTGCTGAGTATGTTTTCTACAAAAACGACAATGCTTGTTCATTTGAAGTCGATCAGGGTTGTTCTTCTTGTTTTTTGTAGTTTCATAATTTCGCTGTTTACATTCTGTGCAAGCCAGCGTAACTTTTACTCTCATTCACGGCACCTCCCGGTATTTCGGAATATTTTAGCCTCCCTCTGACCTAAAACCAGAGGTTATAGAATTCTATCATATGTTGGAAAAAAAGTCAAGAGATAGATAGGATTTAAAAAATCTAATTTTATATTGTATAAAATAAATAAAATAATTGACAAACTTATCGAATTAATATATAATAGCACTTGTGGTCCTAGGAAAGTTAAATTTGATAAATTTGGAGGTTGTATACTATGGCAGAGTTTAAAAAAACGATTGAAAAAATAAATGGTTTAAAGAATGACATTAGACGTAGATTGTTTGGAGAAAGTGATAGATATTCTGTTTCGTGCAAAATAGAGGTTGGAGAAAGTCCTATAGCAAGTGACAATACTTTCAGTGACATGACAAAATTCGTGGAAAATGGAAAAAAGATGAAATTTTCCAGTAAAAACAATGACCTTGGGAAGGTTTGGAAAGAATACATTCGTTCTGGGAAAAGTAATTGTCAGGTTTTAAGAGGTCAAGCTTCAAAATATCGTAAATTATGTTCTGCAAGAGATAGTAAAATGCAAGAAATCCAAAAGGAGAGATATGAACAAATTTTGAGTGATAGAAATGCATTCAAAAAAGATGCAAAATCTCTTATGGAGAAAGAGCGTGAAAAAACAGAAGCGGTTAAAAAAATTAAGCAAAAACGTGCAGAAGCGTTGAAAAATTTGGAAGAGCTAAAAACTCAGCTGAATGTTGAAAAAAGCAAACAAGAAAAAATAAGTGAAAGTGCGGAGCTATCTAAAGGTATTCCGCGAATAGCGGGAGTTAAAAGTTTGAACGAATTGGAATCAACTTTAAGTGTGATTTATGGTGTTGAAGGCCACAGCGAAATAAAACAACATATTGATAATCTTGCTAAAAAACTAAAGGGACAAATTGAATCTCTTTCAGAAAAATTTAAAGCAGAGGGAGGCAATTTTACAACCGAAGAAGCTTGGGAAATATATTTTTCAGATATAGAAAATCCAAAACGGAATTTCAAAGAAGCATGCAGCGATTTATCAGCAAATCAGTTGAAAGAAGTAAATTCAGCCATAGATGAGGCAAACAACAAATTAAAAGCTCTAGAGAAAGTAGTTAAGAACACCAATACAGAGTACAAGAAAAAAGTTAAAGCCACCGAAAAAGAGCAAAAGAAAGCAGAAAAAGAAGCAGCTAAACAGGAAAAAGCCAAAGCAAGAGCAGAAGAGAAAGCCGCAAAAGCTGCTAAGAAATAAATTTCACAGCGGGAAAACAACTAAATTAAAAAATTAGGAGGAGTAAAAAATGAGTAAATTTGATACGTTCAAAAATAAATTCAAAACAGGCAAACCAAAAACTGAAACAAGTAGTACTGAAACAAACCCCTATGAGAAATTTCTTGAAGGATTAGATGAGGTTAAATCTAAGGAAAGTTTTGAAAGCTGTTGGAACGAATTGAAAAATAATTCTAATATCAAAGAAGGGGTGGGAAAAATTGCACCTCATGTTAGTTCTTTCTTTTTGGCACTTAATGAGATTGCGAGTAAAATAGTGAATCTTAAGAAAACCGAAAATCCTTTTGAGGGCATTAATATTGAAGAAGAATTTTTCAGTGATAAATTGAAATCAACTTTAAAAGATAAAAAGAAAGATATTTCAGAAAATAAATGGAAAGAAATTAAAAAGGTTTTTACAGAAGCAGATACTAGTAGAAAAGCCTTTAATCAGGAAATAGAAAAATTAAAAAAGGAGCTGAACCCCTCAAACAGAGAGCAAAAAGCACAAGGTAAGACTATTAAACATTTAGAGGACGAAATTAAAAAGACCGAAGCTTTTTGCAAATTAACTGAAAATATAGATAACCTGGATAAGCAAAATATTAGTAAGGATAAAGAACAGATAATTGAAAATTATAATAAAGATTTAGTTGATGATTGGAAAAAAGTGTGTAGCTTCACCGACGGAAATAATAAGGATAATCTCAAACAGCTTGTTAATAAAAATCTTGGAACGGAAAAGAACTGGCGCGGCTGTGTTGAGCAATTAGGTAAAATTGATGATTTAAACTGTAGTATAGATAAGATGGGAAAAGAAATATGTAGTAGTTTAAGTAGATTGATTCAATCATCAGAAAATTTTATAAAGGAATACGGAGTAGCGGTGAGCAATGACGTTTCGAATGAACTGCAAAATAAGCCGCTTAAAGAGATTAAGAAAAATTTTGATGGCCGAGACATTAATGTTAGGGATGCGGTTTATTGCCTGGAAGTTTTATTGAAAAATTTGATGGATATAAGCAAAAAAAATTTGAAGGAAAACGCATTGTGGAACCCGACTGAATGGAATAATATGAAAAAAGATTTTGAGGATCTATTCGATAAATTCATTATAACTAAAGATAACATAAATAAGCGTTTTGATAAAAAAGCATTGATGCCCATAAAAAGTAAAAATTAGAAAGCCAGCTTTTTAGCTGGCCATTTTTATGCAAATTAATTTTTAGCAGATTCCATCAATTCTTCAAGTTCACTCTTTATAACCGATACTCTCGGTCCATAAACTATTTGCAAGTTATCTTCTTTTTTGATTATCCCCGCGGCGCCTGTTTCTCGAACAAGTTGTTCATCGAATTGAGAAGGATCTTTAAGTTTTATTCTAAGCCTTGTGGCGCAGCAATCCAAGTTTTGAATATTTTCTTTTCCGCCGAGAGCTGTTAAAATTTTTGAAGCAGTATTTTCTTGTTTAGTAGCTTCTAAATCTTTCTTTGTATACAGTTTGGTTTCTAGTTCGTCTTCTTCCCGGCCAGGAGTTACCAAGTGGAATTTTTTGATTGCAAATTTGAACAGGAAATAATAGATAAATGAGTAGGCTATCCCCACCGGTAAGACGTACACCCAATTTGTTTTAGCATTTCCTTGGAGAATTCCGAAGAGGAACAAATCGATGAACCCGCCTGAGAAGGTCATCCCGACTGTAACTTTCAAAAGATGCATCAACATGAAGGACGCACCTGCAAACACACAGTGTACTGCGTAAAGTAAAGGAGCAACAAACAAAAACGTAAATTCGATAGGCTCAGTTATGCCCGTGAGCATACTCGTTATAGCTGCAGATAGTAGAAGTCCTCCAACGGCTTTCCTTTTTGAGGGTTTAGCAGTATGGTAAATGGCTAGTGCTGCACCGGGCAAACCGAATATCATAATTGGGAATTTCCCAGCCATAAATCTTGCTGCACCGATGCTGAATTTAGTTACGTTTTGGGAAGCTAATTCTGCAAAGAAGATATTTTGAGCCCCTGTAACAAAGTGATTATCAACAATAGCTGTACCACCGATAGCTGTTTGCCAGAAAGGCATATAAAATACGTGATGAAGTCCAAAGGGGATAAGTGCGCGTTCTATTATTCCGTAAATGAAGGTGCCCGCATACTTAGAAGCAACTACCAAACTTCCCAGTGAATACATTGCGTCTTGAACCCACGGCCACACAAAATACATAAGTATTCCAACGAAAATGTATGCTAACGAAGATACTATCGGAACAAACCTAATTCCACCAAAGAATGAAATAACGTTGGGCAATTTAATTTTATAGAATTTATTGTGCAAATACGCCGTGCCTAATCCTACGAGTATTCCGCCGAAGACTCCCATTTCTAGAGAAGTTATACCGCAAACATTTGCAATTGTACCTTCTCTCATAATTCCTTCCGCTAGTCTCCCGTTTAAGGAAAGTAAAGAAGAGATAGTTTCGTGCATTACCAAAAATGAAATTGTTGCCGAGAGTGCTGCAGCTGCCTTTTCTTTTTTCGCCATACCAAGTGCTATACCCATAGCGAATATTAGGGGTAGATTGCTAAAAACTATAGCTCCTGTTCGTTTCATGATAACTAAAATAAAGTTTAAAATTGTACCTTCTCCAAGAAGACTTTGCAGTCCAAAGGATTCTATCATCTGAGCATTTGAAAAAGATGCACCGATTCCCAAAAGGAGTCCTGCTACGGGCAGTAGTGCGATGGGGAACATAAATGACTGACCAACGCGCTGTAGGATACCAAACAAAGAATTTTTCTTTACCAAATAAATTCACTACTTTCTAATGATGATTCACATACCCAAAAATTATCTTGGCATGTATTCCAAAACTATATCTTTCCCTGAGTTTACTTCGCCATAGTGGGGCTTTACGATCTGGAATTTGTTTGAATTTGTTATTAAAATTGCGGTATGTAGAGGGAAACCGTTTTCCTGAATGAATTTTATATCTGCTTTAGCAATGAGGTCTCCTTTTTTTATTTTATCCCCTTTTTTTATGAAGCATTCAAAACCCTTACCATTTAACTTCACAGTATCCACGCCGATATGAATCATTAATTCAAGACCATCGTTTGAATTTATGCAAAAAGCGTGTTTAGTTTCGGCAACTTGAGCCACTTCTCCATCTACCGGAGAGAGCACTTCTTCGGTCTGAGGAATTATTGCAATTCCATCGCCTAAGATTCTTTCGGAAAACACCTCATCCGGGATTTCTATTATCGAAACGCACCTTCCTGTTTGAGGCGATACCATACTAGATAAATTTTCCACTTATTTTTCCTCCATTTATTTTTATTTATAGTGAAAACAAAATTTTTTCTTTTACTTTAGAAACATCAATTGTAGAAATTTTCTTTCTCAACTTCAAAACGCACCCCGGTGAAACAGATAGTTCATCTACGCCCAGTGCCAAGAAGGTTTCGAGTAGAACTTCATCAGAAGCTGATTCGCCGCAAATTCCCACTTCGATGCTATTTTTGTGAGCGTTTTCAACTACTGTTTTTATCATACGCAATATGGATTTATGGCGCGGGCTAAACAGGTAATTGACCATAGTATTTTGCCTGTCGACCGCTAAAGTGTACTGCGTAAGGTCGTTGGTTCCTATGCTGAAAAAATCAACTTCTTTTGCAAGATCATCGCTTATCATTACTGCGGCTGGAGTTTCTATCATTATACCGTGTTTAATATCTCGGCTGAAGGGTGCATTCATGCTTAAAAGCTCGTTTTGTGCGATCTGGATATACTTTTTAATTTGTTTGACTTCTTCGAGGGTTGTAATCATAGGGAACATCACAGACACATTTCCGTAAACCGAAGCTTTGTATATTGCTTTAAGCTGAGTAAGTAAAACTTCTTCTTTATCGCGATACACCCTCACGCCTCTATATCCCAAAGCGGGATTATGCTCTTGAGGCAGATTGAAGTAATCTATTTTTTTATCTGATCCAATATCCAGAGTTCTTATAACAACCTCTTTACCGTTCATTTTTTGTAAGATTTTTTTATATATTTCAACTTGCTCGGACTCAGTCGGAAAACTTGAGCGGTTCAAGTATATGAATTCACTGCGCACAAGACCTATGCCTTCCGGGTCGTTTTCTAAAAGTGCGTCGATTTCTTGAGGGTTATTCATATTGGCATAGAGTTTTATCCGTTTGCCATCCAAGGTTACACTTGACTTGCCTTTTTGATTATTCAAATCCGAAAGTAAAGTTTGATGTTCTAACAGTTTGTTTTCAAAAATTTTTAAAGTTTGTTCGTCGGGGTCGAGATAGATGGTTCCGCTAAAGCCATCCAAAATGGCAAGTTTTCCTTTAAGCGATTCACCTGATGGATTTTTTATGCCTATCACGCTTGGTATTTTCATAGCTTTTAGAAGGATAGAGGCATGTGAGTAAGCTGAACCTTCTTCTAAAATTACGCCTTTAACATTTTGTTCTTTCAAGAATGAAACTTCACTGGGGACTAAATCCTTAGCCATCAAAATAACTGAATTTAAATCTTGAGCTGTGCTTTTGGTTTCGATATCACTGCTTAAGTATTTAATAATGCAAATTGATATATCTTTAACGTCACTGGCGCGGCATTGCATGTAGGGGCTATCCATATTTAAAAAAAATTCAGAGAACTTTTCAGCGGTCTTTTCTACAGCACATTCAGCACACAGATTCTCTTGAGATATGAATTGAGTTATAGTTTGGTTGAAATCGTTATCGTTTAGCATTAGTTCATGAGATTTAAAAATTTCAGCTTCTTCTTTGCCATATTCAGAATACACCTTTTGATAAAGTTCTTTTGTGTATTCAATAGCCTTTTGTTTAGCAGATTGATATCGTTTTAATTCAGTGTTTGAGTCGATTACGCTGTGTTTTTTGAAGTTTTGTTTTTCGGAATTTTTTATTTTAATGGAGCCGATTGATATACCGTCGTATACGCCTATTCCTTTTAAAACTATCATTTACTACTCTCCTTATGAAAGTTTACAGTGAATTTCTTAGACTAAACCAGTTCGTATCACTCAGTTATTTCTTTTGCAAGCTCGTCGACCAACAGCTTTGATATATTTTCTTCTGCCACTTTTTCATCTTGACCGTTTATATTCAAATTAAATTTTGATCCTTCTTTCAGTTTTAGTCCCATCATTGAAAAAATACTTTTAGCATTTGCTGATGACTCTGAAGTTGAAATAGTTATTTCAGACTCATACTTTGATGCTTCAGAAGTTATTTTCCCGGCGGGACGTGCATGCATTCCGTTTTTTTCTATCCATATAAATTTTTTTGTTATCATAATATGAAACCCGTAAGCTACAAATTATTTCGACTCAACATATAATGATCAGAGAAGTAAAGTCGTTTTGTGAGTAGACTTACTTTGTACCTTTCCCAAGATATTTAAGAGTGATGTTATAATGTTTACAGACTTTGACTCAAATATATTCTTCAAAAATGACTTAAACGTTAATTATTCACCAAAACTTATGCCCTCATTATCACTTAGGAGCATAAAATTGTCAATAGTTAAAAAAGCAAGTTTGGAGCATAGTGATTTTTCAAAATAAATGTGATATAATCTTGGGAGCTAAAATCAGACATTAGATTTTAAACATTCAATTTGAGAGGTGCTTAGAAATATAAAGAGCAGCTGTGCTGCGGGGAATCTACATAATTAATTTTAATAAGGAGAGAATTATTTTAATGACCACTAATAAGTATATATTGGACTGGATAGAAAAAATGAAGGAGATTGTTAAACCGGATGCAGTAGTCTGGATTGATGGTTCTGAAAAACAACTTGAACAATTGCGTAAAGAGGCCTGTGAAAACGGTCAAATTATTAAACTGAACCCTGAAATACACCCTGGATGTTATCTTCATAGAAGTGCTCCTAACGATGTTGCTCGTGCTGAAGATAGGACGTATATCTGTACTAACACAAAAGAGGAAGCCGGAAACACTAATAATTGGTGGGAACCTGAATTTGCGTATAAGAAGCTCTATGGCATTGCTAAGGACAGCTACAAAGGCAAAACCATGTATGTTATACCGTATGCTATGGGGATGCTTAATTCTGAGTTTTCAAAATTTGGGGTAGAGTTAACAGACTCTATTTATACAGTTTTGAATATGGCAATCATGACGAGAGTGACTAAGGAAGTGTTTAATCATATCGGCAACAGTGATAATTGGGTTAGAGGACTTCACTGCTCCTGCGATATTGATGAAGAGCAAAGGTATGTGTGCCATTTTCCGCAAGATAAGACTATAATTTCGGTCAATTCGGGGTATGGTGGAAATGTTTTGCTTGGCAAGAAATGTTTTGCTTTAAGGATAGCTTCTTTCATGGGCAGAAATGAAAAATGGCTAGCTGAACATATGCTCATACTTGGAATTGAGCGTCCAGGCAAAGAAACCAAATATATTTGTGCAGCATTTCCATCGGCGTGCGGTAAAACCAACCTTGCAATGTTAATTCCACCAGAAATTTACAGAAAAAAAGGATACAAAGTTTGGTGTGTAGGTGATGATATCGCTTGGCTTCGTATAGGTGACGACGGGCGCCTTTGGGCAATCAATCCTGAAAATGGATTTTTCGGAGTAGCACCCGGGACCAGCAAAAAATCAAATCCGAATGCATTTGCCTCTATTTCCAAAAATACTATTTTCACTAATGTTGTTCACAATTTAGATAATAACACTGTTTGGTGGGAGGGAATGGATAATAATCCTCCTGAGCACGCAGTAGATTGGAAGGGCAATCCGTGGAATGGTAAGACTTCAAAAGAAAAAGGTGCACATGGAAACAGCAGATTTACAGCTCCTGCTAAAAATTGCCCGTATCTAAGCCCTGAGTTTGATAACCCGATCGGAGTGCCGATTTCTGCAATTATCTTCGGTGGACGCCGTGCCGGAACAGTTCCGCTTGTTTATGAGACTAGAGACTGGAATCATGGTGTGTTCGTAGGTGCTTCGATTTCTTCCGAGAGCACTGCTGCCTCAACTGGAGCTCTGGGCGTGCTTACGCATAATCCGATGGCGATGAAGCCTTTCTGCGGATACAATATCTGCGATTATTTCAAGCATTGGATAGAAATGGGTAGTCTACTTAGCGATAATGCACCCAAAATATTCGGAGTAAACTGGTTTAGAGTCAATGAACAAGGAGAATTTATTTGGCCGGGATTCGGGGATAATATTAGGATTTTGGACTGGATTTTAAAACGTTGTGAGAATGAAGTAGAAGCCAAAGAAACTGCTATCGGACTTTTGCCGTATGAAAAAGATATAAATCTTGATGAAACAGATGTTTCTTTGGAAGACTTAAAATCCACTTTAAGCATTGATACTTCAGAATGGCAAACAGAAGTGAAAGATATCAAACAATTCTTTAGCGGTCTTGGAGAACGCTTCCCGTCCCAGCTAACGGATGAAATAAATAAATTAGAGCAAAAATTGAAAAATTGAACTTAAAAAGACAGACCCCCGTGTTGAAATGGGGTCTGTTAAAATTTAGACTCTATAATCTAAATTATCTGAAATTAGTCATGAGTATATGGTAAAAGGGCCAAGCAGCGAGCACGCTTAATAGCTGTTGTTAAATAACGCTGGTGCTTTGTGCAAGTTCCAGTTATTCTGCGAGGAAGAATTTTTGCACGTTCTGATATGAAACGTCTTAATTTTGCATAATCTTTGTAGTCGATTGGGGCATGAGATTTATCCATACAGAAGCTGCAAACTTTTCTTCTTGTTCTTCTAGGTTTAGAATCGCGTCTTTCTGTTCTTTCTGTTTTCTCGATTTTCTCAGGCATTCATTTCACTCCTTTTTCAATTAAAATATTTTTTAAAATGGTAAGTCTTCGTCGGATTCAACAGTTTGGAAGTCATCAGCAGAACCATTCACGTATGGGGAAAATTCCATTTTGGTTTCTTCAGCTGGTGCCTTAGGAGTCTCAGAAACTAAAGGAGCGCCTCCACTTTTTTTGGACTCTGTAAAATAGGCATTATTTGCCACAACTTCAAAAGCTGTCCGCTTATTTCCGTCCTTATCTTGATAGCTACGTGTCTGTATTGAACCATCGATTGCGATCATTTGGCCTTTTTTGAAGAATTTACATATGAAATCAGCGGTATTTCTCCAAGCCACTATGTTAATGAAATCAGCCTGTCGCTCTTCGCCTGGTTTAGCAAATCTTCTGTTTACAGCAATGGAAAAGGACGTAACTGAGATATCATTTGGAGTATGTTTTAATTCAGGGTCAGCAGTTAATCTGCCCATTAAAGCCACAACGTTCAATAGCTCACAACACCTTTCCTTAAGCTGATTTTTTAACTATCAATGATCTCAAAACGCCGTCTGTTATGCGGCTGATTCTGTCTAATTCATTGGGGAACTTTGAATCGCTTTCAAATGTGAATAAAACGTATTCTCCTTCAGTTTCTTTTGCTACGGGATAAGCAAATTTTTTCTTTCCCCATCTTGAAACGTCAGTGAGTTTAGCATTGGATTCAATCAAACTTTTGAATTTCTCAATGATTTCTTCAGTTTTTTCTCCCAATTTCACAGACACTGCTAAAACGAATTCATATGAACTCATAGCTTCTGTCATGATTGTAACACCTCCTCTTGGACTGATGGCCTCAATTTAAATTAAGTATTGAGGCAAGGATTAGTTTAAAATAAACCTATTAAATTTTATCATTAATTTATATTGTAGTCAATCTGATTATTTTCCGGATTAAAGATGAAAAATCGTATAATATTGATAAAAAAAATCTAAAATTATTTTCTATTTCTTCTTGACCTTTACATTATATAGTGATACAATACAAGCATTAGGCGCCCGTAGCTCAGCTGGATAGAGTGTTTGGCTACGAACCAAAAGGTCGGGGGTTCGAATCCCTCCGGGCGTACCAGCAAGAGTCGATTAGTGTATACACTAATCGATTTTTTATTTTACATCCATCTATCCGGTTCATTGCATAACTCTTGTAGTTCTTTAAAAAACATGCTTACATGATAGCCATCACAAGTTGCATGATGAACCGATATAGAAACTGGTAATAATAACTTTTCCCCAAATTTAAAAAATTTACCCACCATAACAAAAGGCGCCAGCCAAACTATATCGCTTGTAGGGGGGCAATCAAAACTGGTAAAGCTGCTCCAAGGAAGAGAACTCATATCGAAACAGTTTATAGGAAATTTCCCCTTTGCTGCCATACTTCTGTTTTCCCCATACATACTAATATCACTAATAAATCTATTGTAAAACAATTTAAAGTTATCGGAATATTCAGTCCATAAAACCGAAATTCTCTTGTCACTCTCGTGAAATATCGGATATCGAGGATGAATTACGTCGTATATACCCAAATCATTATCCTCGTTATAAGACGTCTTAAATTCGTTACTCGAATTTAAAACTTTTGAGATCATATAGGTAAATGTTGGATAATGCCTTAGCTTAAGCTCTTTAATTCTTTTTATTACATTTGTAGCATCAATATTTAAAGTCATATTGATTTTGCAACGGTTCTTTGTAGTAAACCAGTCATAATTCTCTTTTCTGCTCCAAGTTTCTAAATCTATTTTAGTAAATTTCATTTTTAGTTTTCCTCCTTTTATCTACGTATAATAACTATAAATATATACTATGTGTTTGTAAACATTGTAATTGGCTCAAACTCGTATTATTATCGAGTTTATTCAAGTCCCCAACGGTTATCCGCACTAACTAGAAGTTTCATAGAGGATGCCAAAATAGCTTATGGAACATTTTTTATTTAATTCAAAGAATTTAAGTTGTTTGTTGATTGCCAACAAGCAGCTTTTTTTAATTTTTTTATATAAGTTGCCTTTAAATATGCAAAATTATGTCGTTTTAGGTCGATAGGTGAACCGACAAATTTTAAAGGAGGCAATATTATGGTCGTATCATCTAAGGGCAAATCTTCAAAGGAATTAAACAAAAAGGAGCTAATGTTTTGCCATTACTACATCAACACTGGCGATTCAAAAGAAGCTGCTGTGCGTGCGGGGTACAAAACATTTCCCAACAAAAAAGGAACCGAACTTCTTTTAGATAAAAGAATATCTGAAAGAATAGAAAGTATGTACAGAGAAAAAAGAAAGAATTTAGTTTACAGAGCAACCAGCGGGTATGAAAGATTAGCTTTTGGTAGTATTTCGGATTCCATCAAACTTTTATTCTCTGAGAATCTCAGACCTGAAGACCTTGAAAAAATGGATTTGTTTAATATATCCGAGATAAAAAAACCTAAGGACGGTGCAATGGAAATTAAATTTTTTGACCGTCTAAGAGCGCTTGAAAAACTTGAGCAGATAGATGTTAGCATGAACGATACCAAAGAACCTTTCTATTACGCTTTGGAAGAAGGAATGAAAAAGCTGAGCAATAGTAAAAATGATCCTCTGGAGGATTAAATGAAATTTGAAACTTTTTCAAAAAAACAAACAATTGCTTTAACCTGGTGGTTGAAAAATTCTCCTTACGAGAAATTTGATGCCATTATCTGCGATGGTTCTATCCGAAGCGGTAAAACGATATGTATGTCTATTTCGTTCGTACTATGGGCGTTTTACAAATTTAATGGTTCTGCTTTTGCAATCTGTGGAAAAACAATCAAATCTATCAAGAGAAACGTCCTGACGCCAATACTTCCTATCCTTACCAGTTTAGGATTTACATTCAAAAAGAAACTCTCAGAAAATTTAATAGAGATATCTTTTGAGCAAAGAACCAACATATTTTATCTTTTCGGAGGTAAAGATGAGTCTTCGGCATCCTTAATTCAAGGCATGACTCTTGCTGGGGTTTTGTTTGATGAAGTAGCTTTAATGCCAAAATCATTTGTGGAGCAAGCTTTGGCTAGATGTTCCGTATGCGAGTCTAAATTTTGGTTCAACTGTAATCCTGAGTATCCGGGGCACTGGTTTTACAGAGATTGGATACTAAAAAAAGAGGTCAGAGGTGCTATGTACCTCCACTTCACGATGGATGACAATCCCTCTCTTTCTTCACTGCTAAAAGAGCGTTACAAACGGCTTTACACCGGCACATTTTATCAAAGATTTATTGAAGGAAGATGGGTTGCTGTTGAGGGGTTGATTTATCCGTATATGTCTGAGAGTTCAATGTTTTGCGATTTACCCTCTTCTACCCCAACGCGTTATGCTCTTTCTTGTGATTATGGGATAGTCAACCCTACTTCGTGCGGGCTATGGGCTGAAATTGATGGTGTGTGGTTTAGAGTGGATGAATACTATTACGACTCCCGAAAAGAAGGCGAAACCAGAACAGATGAAGAACACTACAAGTATATTCGTCAAATGGTTGGTTCAAGACAGATTGACTGTATGACTATCGACCCTTCAGCTGCCAGCTTTATAACTTTAGTTCGTAAACATGGAGAATTTAAAGTTATACCCGCAAGAAATAACGTTTCTGAAGGGATTGCCGAAGTAACTCTTGCGTTGAAGCGAGGTGATATAAAAGTATGCAAAAACTGCGTTAACTCTATCCGTGAATTTTCGCTATACAGATGGCAGAACTCCTCAAGTAAAGATACACCTGTTAAAGAAAATGACCACGCCATGGATGATATCAGATATTTTGTAAGCACAGTCATGGCTGCCGATGACGATCCGTTTTTTGCATTAGCTGCTCAAAGATAGTAAAGGAGTATGAAAAGTGGAATTTTTTAAAAAGAAAAAGCCTGTTGAAGCTGCTGTACAGACCGCTCCGGTATGTTCAAAAACATCGCATCCTTTCAACATACTTGATAAATACACCCCTCTTACAGACCCAGAAATTAAACTTTATAAAGCTTTACGAGAAGCTGTTCCTATTATAGATGCTGCTATTTCTAAAATTATACGTCTTACAGGAGAATTCAGAATTAGTTGCGAAGACTCATATGTTGAATATCAAATTAACAAATTTATTTCAAATGTACGAGTCAATTCATGTGAAGTTGGAGCTAACTATTTCATACTTTCTCATTTAAATCAGCTTTTAACTTATGGTACAGCCGTAGGGGAGATAGTAATTAACCCCGAGGATGGTTCAATTGAAGCACTTTACAACGCGTCTTTGAAAGATATCGATTTAAGAACTAAAAACAGTCCTTTGAATTTAGTGATTTCCCAGAGAAGAAAAGATGGTTCTTTGCATCCGATAAAGTATCCGGATTTGGTATTAATTTCTTCCCTCAACCCGGACCCTGGCAAAATTTACGGTAATTCTATCATGAAAGGTTTACCATTTGTAAGTAACATTTTACTTAAGATATTCAATAGTATAGGTGCAAATTGGGAACGTGTGGGGAATATCCGATTTGCAATAACATATAAACCTTCATCGGATGCCGGTGAGCGTGCTTATTCCAAAGAAAGAGCCGCACAGATAGCCGCCCAGTGGAGCAAAGCCATGCAAGTTGGTGGACACCCAAGTGATTTTATTGCCGTAGGGGATGTTGGGATTAAAGTTATCGGAGCAGATAACCAAGTACTCGATAGTCAAGTGCCTGTTAGGCAGATGCTCGAACAAATTGTCAGCAAACTTTCAATACCACCATTCTTATTGGGTCTTAATTGGTCTTCAACTGAAACGATGTCTGACCAACAAGCCGAGATTTTAGGAAGTGAGCTGGAGGCCTATAGAAGACTACTTAACCCGGTGATATTTAAAATCTGTGACACTTGGCTTGCGATTAATGGTTACCAAACAGAATATAAAGTTTCGTGGAACAAAATCAAACTGGAGGATCAACTTCATATCGCAAATTCACGTCTGCTTAATGCCCAAGCGAGAGAAATTGAAAAACGCCTCGAAACACAGTTTGATACGAGCGATAACAATAACTACAGTGCGGAGGTTTAATTTATGCAAGATGGCTACGTGATAAAAAGCAAATCCAGTTCTTCGATTTCTTCACAAGAACTTGATTTAATCAACAATCTAACTAGAAGAAAATTTACCGCAGAGGAAATATATGTTTTTTCAGTGGTTTTGTGTGATAACGATATCGACCGTGACAACGAAAGATTTACTGATAATGCTCTTGAAAAATTAGAAAAATTGTTTGTTGGTAAAACCGGAATACTTGACCATAATCCTACGAGTGAAAATCAAACTGCAAGAATATTTAAATGTTGGGTAGAGAGTGTTGCCGGAAAAAAGAATGCTATAGGTAAACCCTACAAAAGACTTCTTGCTAAAGCATATATGCCAAAATCCAAGAAAAATGAAGACGTAATTCTTGAGATAGATTCCGGGATAAAAAAAGAAGTAAGCGTGGGATGTTCTGTTGAAAACATGACTTGTTCAATTTGCGGAAACAATATGAAGTCCAATTTTTGTTCTCACGTAAAGGGCAAGAAGTATAAAAATGGTTCATCGTACGAAATTTGCCACGCCGTAATGGACAACCCCGTAGATGCTTATGAATGGTCTTTTGTAGCAGTTCCGGCCCAGCGTGAAGCAGGAGTAATTAAATCGTTTGGAGTGAATTCTTTGAAAGGAGGTGAAGGTTCGGTGGAAGAAATCATCAAAACTTTAAATAATGGTAAATCCGTTAGCTTTGACGAATCCCAAGCCGCTAAACTCTTAGATATTATCAATACTTTGAAATCAAAAGCAGAAATTGGTAAAGCCTATCAAGAAGAGCTCAAAGAAGAAGTTTTGAAACTTTCAGGAATGATTAGGTCTGAAGTTGGTGTACCCTTAATGAAAAGCATTTGTGAAAAACTTTCAGTGGATGAACTTAAATCGTTGAGGGATTCCTTTAAATCAAGGCTTGCTAAACAATTTCCCGCTAAACCACAATTCTCGCCTGACGATACCCCTATAGAGAAAGATTGTAATTTAGAATTTAAAATATAAAATGGAGGAATTAAAATGGCATTTTGCGATTCTTTAAAACTTGAAAAAGGTATGTACAACGTTGGAGGTAAAAGCTTCACGGACGTTCTTGAAGAACTAGATCCTTCTGAAAACTATAAAGGTACTTCCCTAGAAAACCTTGACGCGTATCAACGTCAGCTAAAGAGATTTAATATAAAAGTAAGTGGTGCTGGATGCGATATGGTTGAAAAATTTTTCAGCACTTCCGATTCAGCGGTACTATTCCCAGAATTTTTAACAAGAGCAGTAAAACAAGGAATCCAAGCTAGTGACGTCCTTTCTTCAATTGTTGCAGCAACTACCAAAATTGAGGGTGTGGACTATAGATCTATTAAATCCACAACGGCCAGTTCTTCAGACGAATACATAGCTGAAGGCGGTTCACTTAGAAGTGTAAACGTTACAAAAAATTCAGGTCTAGTTTCGCTCAAAAAACATGGTCGTTTGCTTTCTTCTTCCTATGAAGCACTAAGATTCCAAAATTTGGATGTAATTGCAGTAATTTTAAAACAAATAGGTATGGATATTGCAAAAGAACAACTCAAGGATGCTGTTACTGAATTATTGGGCTCAGGGGATACAGCAGCAGCCAAAATTACCGCTACATATGCTAGTGGTGCAACTAAACCAGCTCTTTCATATTCACATCTTTTAGAGCTTTGGAAAGGACTTACTCCATATAAATTGAATGTTATGCTCGCCTCTAAAGGTACTATAAATGATATTTTATCTTTAAGCGAAATGAGAGATGCAGTGGCCGGTCTTGACTTCCAAGGAACAGGTAACATCGTAACACCAATGGGAGCTAAACTCATACTTTGTGATAGCGTAAGTGCTAACAATATTATTGGTCTTGACAAAGACTTCGCTCTGCAAATGGTACAATCTGGTGACGTAGTTGTTGAATACGATAAAGTAATAGACAAACAGCTTGAAAGAGCGGGTATTACTATGACTACAGGATTCTCTAAAATATTTGGCGACGCAGTTAAATACTTAGACTATAGCGGTAATAGCGAAGGCTAATAAATTTCAATTGGCTTCTTGGCGACGGGAGGCCAATTTCTCAAATTAGTTTGTGAAGGAGGAATTTTGCTTTGAATTTACAGACTGTACTTCAGAAGTTTTTAATAATTTCAAATGTTGAGATGGAAGAATCGACATCGTGGATAGATTTATGCGAAGACAGCATTGAAGAGATAAAAAGTCAGTTGCGAGAAGATGTGGATATTGAAAAGCACTCTCATAGATTAGAAGTTGCCGCAGCTGCATTATCGTTTTACAAATACACTCTATACAACGCATCTTGTCCAGGAATGGAATCGTTTGCGGCGGGAGAAATTCGAATAAAGAGCGACCCAAATACTGCAGTCAAAATGGCTTATAGAGCTTGGCAAGAGGCCAAAAGTGCTATTGCTGACCTCATAAAGGACGATAATTTCGTGTTTGAAAGGATTGCGTTTTAATGTACGATAATTCTAAGCGAGCGTTTTCTCAATTCGGACAAAAAGTTACTATTACCAATACTGCACAAAACACAAAACAAGTAACTCGGGCCTTTATACAACCGCTTAGGTCTGATTACCAAAGTCCAATGTATGGGGATTTTACATCTAAAAATGAACAATTTATTTACATAGGAAAACCCGGAGTAAAACTTTGCCAGTGTGATAAAGAAAACACCATTATAGAAAGTAATTCCGGAAATTATAAAATAATCCAAGCAGAAGATGTTTATCTTTCAGAGAAAGTGTTTTACGAGCGAGCACTCCTAGAGCCTTATACCTCTTCATAAGAATTTTTTAAAACCGGACAGATATATGAAAGTTTGTCCGGGAAAAATAATATCAGTCAAAAGGAAGGGAAATAGTTTAAATGCATCAACAAGCGAATCCGATTTGTTTAACTGTTCACTTGAGTGAACCGATTATTATTTCAGGCAAGATATTTTCTTTAAAGCTTCTATCTACATATGATTATATAACTTTCATGAAAAGATATAGTAAGCTCAGAAAGTATTTAGTTTCAATGGGATGCAAGTGTGAATTTTGCCGCAACATCGCACAGAAGGCTAGTTTGGTTTCTATGTGTTTATACAAAAATTCAAGTAATAAACTTTTTTCTGACCCAATCGAAGTCCTGAAAAATTTTACTCCTCAGGAGCTTAAATATATTTATAATCGATATACGGTTCTTAGTAATCAAGCGTGGAAATATCATATGAGAACTTTTAAAGCTTTTGAAAGTGTAAAAAAACATAGATATCAAGGGGATTCTCTAAAAAAATAATTTTAAATAAACAATTTTGTGTTGACTTATCTATAATCAGTGTGGTATACTGAATCACAGCTTTGTTTACTTACCTATGGAAGAGTGGGGAAATCCCGCTCTTTTATCTGTATTGTGGAGGTATTTAATGGATAGTAAATCAACAAGTATTTCAGAAATGGTATCGCAAATGGCAAAACCTTTAGCAGACCAACTTGGGCTTGAACTTTGGGATGTCAAGTTTTTGAAGGAAGGGCCTTCGTGGTATTTGAGAGTATTTATCGATAAAGACGGAGGAGTTGATATTGAAGACTGCGAAAAAATGAGCAGAAAACTTGATGAACCGCTTGAAGAACTGGATTGTATTGATCATTCATATTGTTTAGAAGTTTGCTCACCAGGTATTGAGCGAGAGCTCTCAACTGATGTTCACTTAGAAAAGTTTATCGGACACGAGGTAAACTTAAAACTATTTAGGCCCGATGAGGAAAATCGCAAAGACCTAATTGGCAAATTAGTTTCATTTGATAGAGACAAAATAGTTATATCCAATTCCGAAGGGGAGTCTTTGGAGGTTGCAAGAAAAAATATTTCTAGAATAAATTTAAAAGTATTATAGGAGAGTTAGTAAAATGAGCAAAGAAATTTTTGAAGCACTCAGAACACTTGAAAAAGACCGCGGCATATCTATGGACTATATGCTTGAGAAAATTAATAAAGCTATTGTTACGGGCTGCAAAAATAACTACGGAGGAAACGAAGAAGTAGTTGTAAATTTTGATGAAGAACGTGGATTGTTTGATGTTAACTTAATGAAAACAGTTGTGGATGAAGTAGAGAACCCGGGAAAAGAAATTTCACTTAAGGATGCACTTAATGTTAAAAGAGGAGTTCAAATTGGTGATCAAATAGCTATTAAGCTAAATACGAAAGAATTTGGACGCATAGCTGCTCAAACAGCTAGAAATATTATTCGTCAAGGTATCAAAGACGGCGAAAAATCTTTGATAACCCAAGAGTTTCAGAGTAAGCAAGATTCTATAGTTACTGCTTTGGTGGAGCGTGTGGACGTAAAAACTGGAGCACTTACACTCAGAATAGGAAAAGCTGAATCTACTTTACCTTTGTCGGAACAGATTGGAAATGAAGACGTTAAAGAAGGAGATTACATTAAAGTATATCTTGCTGAAGTTAAATCAACAGAAAAAGGTCCAAAGATAATGATATCTCGTTCTCACCCAAACTTCATGAGAAAGTTATTCGAGAGCGAAGTTCCTGAAATAGCCGACGGTACAGTCGAAATTAAGTTTATTGCCAGGGAAGCCGGCTCAAGGTCTAAGGTTGCTTTAGTTAGCCATAATCCGAATGTTGACCCGATAGGATCTTGCATTGGACCACAAAAAACTCGCTTACGTGCAATAATGTCTGAGGTTGGTGGAGAAAAAATCGATTTAATTCCGTACAGCGAAAATTTAGAAGAATTCGTGGCTGCTGCGTTAGCTCCTGCTACGGTTTTAAGAATTGAACAAGATGAAGAGAATCCTAATTATTGTAAGGTCGTTGTGCCTGCAAACCAATTTTCTCTTGCTATAGGAAATCGCGGCCAAAACGTACGTTTAGCTGCAAGACTTACGGGTAAAAAGATAGATATCCGTTCAGACAGTGAGATTTAGATTTTATTTTTAAGGATGAGTGCTTTAAGTTGGAGAATAAACATATTCCATTGAGAAAGTGTATTGGATGTGGGGTTAGGAATCCCAAAGAAAAATTTATGATGGTTGTAAGGCCGTCGGAAGGCGAGAACAAACAAATTTACGCTGATGTTGGTAAAAACAAAAAAAGCGGTAGAGCTGCATATATATGTTTTGATTTAGAGTGTTTGAAAAAAGCCCGGAAAGTCCGGCGGATGGAGAGAATATTTTCTTGTAAGATAGAGTCTGAAATCTATGACGCTCTTGAAAGGATGGCTCAAAAAAATGAGAAATAAATTCCTTTCTTTCTTGGGGATAGTAAAAAAAGCAGGTAAACTTTTTCTTGGAATGGACAACGTTAAGGATAATATTTTGAAGAAAGATATAACTCTTATACTCGTAACTAAAGATATATCGCAGTCATCCCTAGAGAAAATAAAAAAAGTGGCCGAAGAGAAGAATGTAAAGTTTTTTTCAGTGAACTATACCATGGAAGATGTCTATTCCATAGTGGGGAGACGGGCCGCTATTATGGGAATTTCGGATGAAAATTTTGTTAACAAGATAATCTCGCTTATAAGCCCTGAATAGTTTTGCGTATTATTAAACCATCAGGAGGTATGAATCTATGCTATCTAAATATAGAGTTCATGAGGTTGCAAAAGATTTTGGAGTTCAAAGTAAAGAAGTTATCGAAATTTTGAAGAAGTATACAGGTGAAGAAAAAAAGCACATGACTTCTTTAACAAATGATGAATTGAATATAGTTTTTGAATATTTTACTCAGAAACATAAGCTTAAAAATTTTACTTCTTATTTCAATCCCAAAGAGTCTGCTCCCTCGAGTGAAAAATCACCAGATAAGAAACCTAGGATCAAGAAAAATTTCCCAAAAAATAATGCTAAAGGAGAATCAAGTCGCCCTTTGATAAAATCAGAAAATAA
>ERZ1034917.759-NODE-759-length-26039-cov-9.254349_pt1 | contig 26039 bp, 54 predicted proteins | sample MGYA00520605_ERZ1034917 | MGnify/ENA primary metagenome ERZ1034917 (study PRJEB33766, sample SAMN09781784) | gut metagenome | biome: gut microbiome | host: Homo sapiens | place: Madagascar | study: EMG produced TPA metagenomics assembly of the PRJNA485056 data set... | reverse complement strand
AGAAGTTTCAGATCGTCAAGTGAAAGATAAACCCCGCCTTCCGACGGGGTTTTTAGTTAATTACGGGATTCCGTTTTTCGTTTGATAAAAGCGTAGGCAGTCACGCTTATCGCTGACAGATGTCGGTACGCTGCGGAATCTGTAAACAGTCTTTTTAGCCCCGAAAACGGTTGTATAAGAAAGTGTTTCACCCCGATAAACAAACCAGCCGTCATGAAATCTTTCGCCGTCAACCATTTTATTTTTTGTGTCGAGGAAGATGATAGTGCTTGTACCTTCAATTTGAGCGAGAACCCCGTTATAGAGCACCTGCATGACTTTTATAAGCTCGTTTGCCCGGTAAGCCATGTTTTTTTGTGGTTTGGGAACCCAATACCCTAAGGCGGCGGAAGCTAGATCATCAGACGAAAATCTGACGTTTTTATATGCTGCGCTGGGCTTGTAATTCTTACACTGATTCTCTATGGACGCTTGTTCTTCGGCGCGGGCTTTTCTCTCAGCTTCAACCTTTATAGCTTGTTCGCGTCGTTCTTTTTCTTGTTTGGTATAGCCATTATCAATTAAAAAATATAAGTTATCTCGAACTTTGCTACATCCAATAAAGGACACATTGTCGTTTCCATAAAGTCCAATCAGATTATCTTTGGCGTCAAAAATTAGACTCACTCCACAATTGTCCATTGTCTTAGCCGTTTCCCCGGCGCGTAACGAATGTGAAATGCCCTCATTGGCTGTGAGGGTGGTTCCTTTGAGAACATCTTGAAGAATGATGCGGTCTGTGGAATCTTTAACCGGAGCGGACTGAAAGACAGAAACATAGGCTGCGAAAATTTCATCTCTAGTTCGAATGAATTTTTTCCCGTCGTGGAATGTCTTCAAGTACTTTGCAGTTTCCGGCGTGTCGAAATACATAACTTCCGCCCCTGCAAGTTGAATTTCATCGATTGCCGAACACCCAGAAAGCGCCAAAATCGAGGAAATTGCAAGCGCTTTTATGCCTAAAAATCGTTTCATATCAATCTACCGATTTTAAGTTTGACAAAAACGAACTAACTCGAAAAAAACATGGAACAATCCTCGTAAGAAAAGTGAATGAGGGTCAACATGATTCAAACGAAAGGTTCGCCCGTCACATTGTGCCACGTTAACGCATGAGGGGCGGGCAATGGGGATTGAACTTGTTACCGAGGGGGCTGTTATGTCAAGTGGCGTAGAAAAGTCCGCCCCCGTAGTTATTGGGGGAACTGTGAGCGGGTTAACTGTGTTCGGCGTCCCTGTCCCGGATTTTGTGCAATTACTGACGGCGATCTATTTGGCTGTGATGATCTTGCATTTACTGTGGAAGTGGGGATGTGAGTGGAGAGATAAGGGGAAGTCGTGAGCATTCGGCGACCGGTAGCGTATTTGGCGTTGAGCGCCGCCGGACTTTTGACGATAACGCAGTATGAGGGGTTTAGTGGGACGGCATACGTTCCGGTGCCCGGTGACGTTCCGACGATTGGTTTTGGTAGCACGGATGTCGTGAAACTTGGACAGACGATTACCGTTCCTCAAGCTATTGAACGGCTTTATCGGGATGTGGGGCACGCTGAGACAGCAATCGGGCGTTGTGTGAAAGTTCCGCTCAGTCAGAACGAATACGACGCTTTTACATCATTTGCTTTCAATGTCGGAACGACCGCGTTTTGTTCTTCGACGTTGGTGAAAAAGTTGAACGCCGCTGATTACGAAGGTGCTTGCGGTGAGTTGCGGCGGTGGGTGTACGTGAAGGGAAAGAAGTCTCAGGGCTTAGTAAATCGGCGAGAAAAGGAGTATCGGCAATGTATCGGAAAGTAGTGGCCGCCGCTTTAATCGTCGCATTTGCACTGGGCTTCAGCGTTGAACATTACCGCCTGACGGTGAAAATCGAACGCATCGAAAACGCTCACCTGACGGCATTAAATGAGGCCAAAGAAAATGCTCGGAAAGAATTGGAAGCGAGAGAACTGGAAAACAGTGAAACGGTCTCTGATTTGTTGGCTCGGCTCAACAACGCTCGCGCTAATGAGCGTTCTCTTAGTCAGCGTGTTGAGCGGCTGCGCAGTCAGCTCAGTACCGGCGGAGTGCCCGCAGACAGCGCCGCTCCCGGCGGAATTGCAGAAAAGCGACTTGCCCAGTGCGAACGCCTTCTCTCAGAAGGTCTCGGACTGGGTGCAGAGGGTTCAGGACTTTGTGAACGAATCGCCGTCCGCAAAGATGCAGTAGTGAAGTGGAGGAAGTGAAATGCAGGTGTTTCGGGTTTTATGTCCGGTCTGCGGACATCGAATTTTCGACGTTCGTTCGCAGGATGACAAGCCGCCGTCGTTGGTTGTGTCGGTAAAGTGCCGACACTGCAAAGAGATTATTGCGAAAGACACGGGCGACTTACGCAAAAACGAACGCAAAGAATCAAAGTCCGTAAAATCCTGATTATCGAAACCCCGTTCGCGGGTTTCATCAAGGCCCCTGAGCCTCCATCTATAGCGCCGTTCGAGCGCACACTAAGAACCATCGAGTTCCCATGATTTCTAATAGGTGAATGTCATGGGTGAATTTGCTACGAAAGGTCTCGCCAATGGCGTAGGCATTCCTGCCCTTGTTTTGGGCTCTCTCGGTTTCCTTGGCTCCGCTAATAATGGCAACGGCGGAATCCTCGGCGGCCTCTTTGGTGGAAACAACTGCGCCCCGCAGATGGCTGCGATGGGCGTCATTGCCGAGAAGGACGCCAAGATTGCCGAGCTCACTTCGCAGAAGTACTCGGACAATCGGGACGCGACGCTTTATCAGGCGACGCGCTCTGAAAACGAGAAACTCGAAAACCGTCTGATGGACTACATTAAGCCGCTCTCTCAGGAATCCGCTTCGAATCGAGAACGCGTCGCCGTGCTCGAATCCCAGATGAAGAGCAACGCTGAAATCGCTGATCTCCGCGAGAAGTTGGTACGTTCTGAGCTCGGCGCCAAGATCGACACTGTTGCGCAGACGTGCGGCTGTGGTATTGCCCAGCTCAACAACGCCGTCGCCGCGATCAACAACACGCTCGGTCAGATCACTCACACGGTTATCCCGCGTACGGCGATCTGCCCCGAAGTTATGCCTCGGTACAACTCGTTTGTTACGCCGACGGACGCCGCCCCGGCGGTTCAGCCGGTGACGGGCAACATTAACGTTAATCGGGTGTAGCTATGGGAACCCCGGTCGGAAACCTCCCGCAGGTTATCGCGGAGTTTATCGATACGGTGGTTCTCCCCGCCGCCGACAAGGTTGGCGGGGCTACACCGTATCTCGTAGCCTTCGGCAAAGGACTGATTGCCAGAAAGGCGTCTGTGATGGTGGATCAGTATCTTCCGATGATGAAGACGTGGGGCATTGTTGACGCCGAGAACAAAATTGACGTTGATTTACTCCACGAAGTCGCGACGGAGGCGCTACAGAAAACCAGTCTTGTCCCCTTTGGCTACAAGGTTGACGCCGGGGATATTGACAAGTTGCGCGACATTATGAAGAAGTATGGAGACTGAGAAAATGGACATGAAAGACATGATCCGGATGCGCGGCGAACAAACCGAAGACCACCTGTTAAAAAAGGTGGACAAGATTTGCGACGAAGCCGACGACGCCGGGTACTTGAGTCATGAAGACATCCGGGCGTTGAAAAACGCTTGGGAGACGATTGATATTATCGAACGTCACAAAGCTGCGAAGGCTTAGGCTACAATCCGCCAGCAACACCCCGCAAGCCTCTCAACGATGCTCAAACGGCGGGGTTTTCTATGTCCGGGCCATTCGAATGACTGCGCGGAACAACTCGGAGCAATCGCCCTGGATATCCAACGCCGTCGCTTGATTCCGATAGAGACAGGAGCCGACGTTGAAAACGGCGGACGCGGGTGGCACGTTCGGGGCAATTATGGCGTCCGATTTAAACCGTGGAACAGGGAAGAGAAACCACCCCCGGTTTTTTAGTTCGGCGATGACAGGTTTAAGATTCTGAAAGCAGAAGCGGTGAAGGTGCCCGACGGAAAGCCAGAGGTAGCGACTTTCAACAATGTCCGCAAGATGTTCGGGAGTAGAAGTGCTTCGCGGCATAGTAACTCCTAACAAACTGAAAACAAAAGGTATCCTTTTGGATCAGTGCTATTTTACATATAAAAAACCCCGCGAAAAGCGGGGCGGTTCTCAGGCACTCCGAGGTACTCAGGAACTCTGAGCGGCATTATATGCCGATTGTGTGAAAAATTGTGTGAAATGTTCTCACTATTAAACTTTAGCAAAATTTGCATTCATTAGAAATTGATAAGTTTTCGACTTAAAACAGGGGATTGAGCTTTATGTTTTATGTTGACGAAACATTGAGACGGATTTGGAGGGAAACTCAGCCTAAGAAAACGACATAACGCGACATAAAACGACACATGGCGACACAGAGCGACAAACAAAGGATTTGCCGCCTTTTTTCTTTCTATACTTTACGACACAGTACGACATACGGCGACGTAAGCCGACATACGGCGACATTTCGTTGTGTGAAAACACTGTGTGAAAAAAGGAGGGAGGGAAATGAGCGTCACTCAGAAGGCGGTTTTTGCCTTGCCAAACGGTATCCACCGGGTGGAAGACTGTCTCTATTTGCGGGTGCAAGATTCCGGCCGATCCTTCATTTTCCGCTACATGAAGGACGGTAAGCGGCGGGATATTGGTGTAGGTAGTGTCCAAAAAGTCAGCGTAGCGCAGGCGAAGGCAATTGCTGCAAAGTACCGCGCTGAAATAGCTGCCGGGCGAGACCCAAAGCCGAAGAAAGAAAAGCCTAAGGCAATAAGGACGTTTCGCGTAGTCTCGCTTGAGGCGTTTGAAAACACAAAAGAGGTTAAGCGTTGGAAGACGGAAACACTGGGGAAGCGATGGCTTGCCGTACTCAATACGTATGCCATGCCGACGTTAGGCGATATGCTGATTTCCGACATAAAACGTCAAAATATCATTGATGTTCTTAACCCGATTTGGACTCAGAAAAATCCGACGGCTACAAAGCTGAGGATGATACTGGAAAGGGTTTTCTCATACGCCATATTTGCAGGTGATTACGAAGGGGCTAACCCTGCTGTATACAAAGGAAACATTGATATTGTGTTGCCTTCGCCCGCAAAAATTCACAAACAAGAACATCATAAGGCTATGAGTTTGAGCCAACTGAAGGAAACTCTTATTAAGGCCATAGAAGAACATACGCCGATTTCACTAGCGGCGGCGATGATTGCCTTAACAGGGCTTAGGGTTTCAGAAGTTTCCCGGGCGTTATGGGGGGAGGTGAATTTAGAGAACAAGGTTTTTTCGATTCCAGCGGAAAGGCGTAAGGTTGCTCGGGAATATCCGCATCGGGTGCCGATCACGCGACAAATGGAAATCATCTTTAACGAGTTGAAGGGGTTGCGGGTGTCGGATTACGTATTCCCTAGCACACAAAAGGAAAATATTACTTTTGTCCCTCGTTACGTTGCGATTTATTTAAAGAAGGCGTCAGGGGTTGAAGAAGCAACCGCCCACGGTTGTCGTTCCATTTTCCGCGTCTGGGCTGAGGAAACCGGACAGAACACCACGGCGGCAGAATATCAGATGATGCACGAAAACCCGTCGGCGGTTGTCCGGGCATATCAGCGGAGCGACTTGTTAGAACAACGCCGGGAGTTGATGCAGAGGTGGGCTGATGAGGTATTGCCGATGGACGTTTTGATGAAGGCACTGGGCGCGAAACCGTGACAATCCGTCACGCCTTGCAAATGAGCGCAAGCAAATTGAAGTTATAAGGGACCGCGGTCCCGCTTGTCTGAAATCAATGGATTAGTGTTTAATTCGGTCGAATTCGGTTGAATAAAAAACGCTCGGCTGCAAGCAAATTAGTACAATATCAGGGCTTTACGAAGCGGCCCGCACGGGGAAACCCGGCAAACCCTGGGTGCGGTGAGTACGAATCTCCGCAACCAAAAAAAGCCCCGGCAACTCACTACGTTTTGTAGCAGTTGCCGGGGCTTTTCGTATCAGAATTAGGATTAACGAACGCCTTCTGAAAAACTCGGGAAAAATTCGGACAAAAGAAAAGCCTCTAAGCGCTGCAACGCATTAGAGGCGGTAAACCATAATAAGTGAAAACTGACGGTTTGGATTTTACCCGGTCTTGCGCCGGTTTTAAAGTGGCTCGTTATGAAAAAAGATAGCGAATTGCCGTGGTCGGTACGTGTTGCGAGGTGGGTTGTTACCGTATTCGGTTCGTTGTGGCTGATCGGGTATGTAACCCACTCGTTTCAGGAATGGTTTTTCTAATCCCGCCGGAGCGGCACCGGCGGGGGACGGGTTAGAGCGAACCGCCAACATAGGCGGCGGCGATAGCTTTCAGCGTTTCAAACGTGAGGGGAACGGCCTTTTCTTTGGCGAAAGCGCGTAAGCGATCAATAAAACCGTCCGTTCTCAGGGATTCGAGAAGAGAGAAGCCGGAAAGCGTCAGGGTCGGATTAGCGCCGCCAGTGAGCATATAAATCCCCGTCACGCTTTCTTTCACCCCGATTCCATTGATATAGCCGCCCTCAATGAGCAATTTCAAATGAAAAAGGACAATGCGGACTTCTTGCGGTTGCGTTGCGTTTTGCCGTTCTGAAAGAAGTTGCCCTTCTTTCCACTGACTGAGGCTTTCGGCGTCTCTCAAGAAAGTCTTAATAGTTTCGGCCTCAACGTGCGCGAGGATAGTGCGCATCAGATTCCAATCAAGTTTCATTGTGGTACCTCCGCAAGCCGATGTTACGCGAAAGGCGCAACACCGGCGGGGATCATTTTCGTGACGCTGCAAAGATGATTATGAGACTTTCACCGGCTTCTTGGCCTTATGCAGCGGGAGGCGCGGGAGGGGCATCCACCCAGTGGCGAGCGCGTGCATCAGCTCATGATTTTGGGTCAGACAGTTGCGATCATCCTCACAAATTTCAAGGTACGGCTCTTCAGTTTCGCAGTAGCCGCACTCGTCTCGGTCTATTTTCCAAAAGCCGGGCAAAGTGTAGGCGTCGTACGATTTCCCATCATTATCGAAACACACGATGGAAACCATTACGCCTACTCCATCATCAAAGGCTAAATCGTTTTCGACTTCGGGCGTGTAATCTAGCGGGTACCACGTGCCGAATTTGGCGTTCGTGATTTCGGTATGGCCTGCGACACCGTAGTATTTTGCGAGTTTCATGCTTGAGCTCCTTCTAAATTGAGGTTGAGTTGTTCGGGCACGTTGATTTTCTGTGCCTGCATCATTTTGTGTATCTGAAAGATTCCGGCGACTGTGAAGCGGAGACGCTGACTAGTGAAGGGTTCGCCAGTCTTCTTGTTATTCCCTTCGGTGATTTTCACAAGGGCCCATTGTTTCTTTTCCCATGTGGAATACGGAAGCCAACCATCTTTTTGCAGATAGGCAACCTGATTGCTTTTGAACCAAGTAAAAAGGTCACAACGCTTCATATGCAAAATCTTTGCAACGGCGGTAGCGTTGTAAGTTCCCTTGTCATCAATGAGAGCGTCATAGGCTTTTTCTTTCGGTGCCGCCAACTGAAGACGTTTTGTCAGTTCCTCGTTTTGCTTCTCGGCGGCTATCCGTTGTTCTTCGGACTCGATCGCCATTCGGAGAATCTGAATTTTTGGGAGGTTGGAGTAATCGGGAAGCGCCGGAGTGGTCTTCGCCTTGGCGATTTTCTCGCATTCGATGAAATAGAGGCGGGCTTGCTTGCCCTTTGCGTTCCGCGTCAGCATCGCGATTTCTTTCGCCATAGAGAGCGAGAGGAAATATTCGATCTTTTCCTGACTCCCCAAAACTGGGGAGCTTGATTTTTCAGGGACTTTTACAAAGTCCAGCCCTTCAACGAATCCGTATTTTTCGATGTTTCCTTTAATCCAGGTGGAAAAGTCTTTACCGATTTCGAGGAACGCGTGAAGGTCACGGGCGTTTACGGTTTTTTGCTCCTCGTTGCCGATAGCGGAAACGGTGAGGGGAATAAGTTCTTTCAGCATGATGTGATTACTCCTCAATTCGAGAGACATCGGAAATGATTTCGGCGGTTTCTAAGAGACCGGCGGAAATTTGAACGACAGAGAGAACCCCGGATGCGGTGAGCGGTGACGTTTTGTCTTGGAGAGAGCCAGACAAGGCGATTAAGACGCTTTGAACGCCACGGCTGATTTCTTGTGAGGCCTCGGCGGCCTGGTCTGGGGTGAGTTCGCCGGAAAGCGCACGGCTTACGGCATAGGGGAGGTCGAATGTTGGGATTTTTGCGGGTGCAAAAGCCTGAGGGACTTGCATCATGACAAGGCTCCTATTTGCGTTGAGGGAGCCTCGCGCCATTTTCTCAGGATGGTGAGCGAGGCACAGCGGGTTGAGAAAACCGCCAAATAGGAAACGGCCACCATAAAGGTATCCGCTGGCCTCACTCGTCAAGAAGTGATGTCCACGTACAAAAAATCCGCTCATACGAACGTAGGGCGGCTGTACGCCTATTCGTTCGGGTTTCTCAGGCCCGGTTCGGTAGTTCAACCGAACGCAGGCATTATGCGCGGATTCTTTTCGATTTGTCAACATTCGTTCTACGACACCGGGGAGAGCCGACTAGACTTTTCCCGTTGACGTAACCACCGATCAACGTCCGGAATTAGAAAATAACGCTTGCGGGGACTTGCGACGATAGGACGGGGGAACGGGTTCTCAGCGAGGTTCATCCACCGTTCGACAGTGCGGCGGCAGACTTCGAGGCCGGATTCTTTAAGATAGGCGAGAAGCCCCTCCCAACTTACGCGGTTACTCATGGTGTTATCTCCATTCTGAAAGCGGTTTGCAGGCGAATCGATCGATAACCTGGTTAATCATTTTCGGGGTGACGGGGTAGACGCCCCGGCGGTCGATGACGCGGGCGGCGAAATACTCTTTCATGGTGCGCAGGGGTTCGCGCTCCATGCTGTCCTTAATGAAGGTAGTCGCGCAGGCGTAGCCGTATGCCAGTAGCTTCAGTTCGTTAGCCGTGAAAATGAAGCGGTCGGACTTGCCTTTGTTGTAGCGGTCTAGGGCGTTGTAAAGGCTCTGAGCTCCGTCATAAATGGCTGTCTTGCAGGCTTCGGCCTCTTCCGGTGTGAGGTAATCGCGCCCCTCAAGCCCGGCTAAGGCGGCATTCATGATGCGGCGAGTCTCTTCGAGGTTTTCTCCAGTCGCGTTGCCGATAGGGAAGGCGTTGCGAATTCGATACTCACACATATCGAGCATTTCGAAATAGTCGTCCATATCCTTTTGTGTGAAAAACGTGTAGTGGGCGGCCTTCGGGCGGTATTTCTTGCGGGGCTTCTTGTTCTTAGCCATTGTTCTTCCCCTTGAGATAGTTTTCTACGAGGCTGATGGCGGTTTTTTCCATCATCAACGGACTGTGAGAGGCGAAAATTTCTTTTTCGAGGATCGGGGTCAGGGTTCCGTTTGAATTCACGCGCAATACGTGGGCGAAGACTTTCCCGGAATACGTATGAAGCGGAACGAGCTTTACTGAAAACTGATCCGTTTTTTCACAGTACGGCCCTTCGACATTGGCAATGATGTACGTGTAATAAGTTTGGGAAGTAAGCACCATGACGCTCATGTTTTTTTCGATCCTCAAAAAAGAGGCGGGGTACGTTTGCACCTCGCCTCAGTTATGAATAATTTTTAGCGGTTATTAAGCGATCTGTTTGAACATATCGGGTTCAACCACTTCGCGCGCTTGTTCGACTGCCTTAGAAAGCCGTTTGCGTTCGTGCTTCCAGTGGCTCAACTTGCGGGCGGATTCCGAAGCCTCTTTCTGCCGGATGGTGTAGGTCGTCACCTGCTTAACGAACACCTCGATATTTTGCGAACTGACGGGGTAGGCTCGAATCTTGTTGAGGGTTTCTTCGCACTTGATGAAGTAAAGTCGAACCTCTTTCCCGACGGGCGACTTACTCATCATTGCGATTTCTTTGGCGGCCGAAAGGGTGAAGAAATACTCGATTTTCACCTTTGCAAAATTTCCTTTTAAATCAACTTCGCCCGTTTGGGCGATGTTGATATTATTGGAAATTTTTACGTACTCTTTTCCCTCGATAAACCCCGCTTTTTCGATCTGGGTCTTTACCCAGTTCGAGTAATCGCGGCCGATTTTCAGGGCGGCGTGAAGGTCACGCCCGTTCACGGTTCGTTGCTGCGTTCCTTCGATGGTCGCAGTACCTACGGGCAAGTTAAATTTAGTCATTTTCAATCTCCGATACGTCAACGATCATGTAGGCGACTTCAAGAGAAGAAGCGGCGGCTTTGATGACGTGAAGCGCCCCGTTTGAGTCAAGGGCGGAAGTGTTATGGGAAAGGGAATCCCAAAGGGCGGTAAGCGTTTCGACGGATTGCCGCACAATCGCGTGTTCGGCTTCGTGGGCTTGATCCGGGTTGAGCGTTCCGGAAAGTGCCGCAGAGAATGCGGCGGGGAGATCGAATGTTGACGGCTTTTCAGCCTGAGTTATCACTTTCATGATGGCTCCTACGTTAAAAGAAGCCTCGCGCCCGGTTCCAAGCGGGTGAGCAAGGCACACGGGTTGGAACTACCGCCCGTAGGATGCGGCCACCTAAAAGGTGCCCGTGCGCCTCACTCGTCAAAAGTGATTCGCACAAAAAATCCGCACATACACGGGGTAAGGCGGTTTTTGCACGCCTACGATTCCGGGGTTCCAATCCCGATCAGCATTGTTTGATTGCTGACCGGGAGATTATGCGCGGTTTTTTATGCGATTGTCAACATCGATCGTCTAGCAGAAGTAGACGGGAATTTGTTCTTCGGCGGCCTTTTCAATGACGGGTTGCGTCAGGTTGTGGCGTAAGTCTTCGAAAATGGCGTCCAGCTGTCGGAAAGACAAGATGAACGTCAGGCGAGTACTGTCCGTAATGCGGTAGCGGAGGTTGACGGCGGCGATGATCGTTTCGCTGTAACCGGCAACCGGACGAACGCAGATGTAGAACGTACGCGGGATGTCAATCTTGCCCGTCGTGTTGTCGTCTTCCTTGTAGGAAAGGGCAACGTGTCCGTTGTCGAGGTTGAAAGACTTCTTGAATTCAACCTTTTTCACGTCTTCGAGGTGAGAAACGAAGGTCATAACCTCAGAAGAAGACGGGGCGTTTTTGTCATCCGCCGGGCGAATCACCTGATTGAAGTGTTCATCCAAGAATTCACAAAGTTCGGCCTGAGAGATCGGGCGCTTGTTGATTCCAAGCCAGTCCGAAAACTCGGGCGTGAGTTTCGGAGCGAATTCAGCCGTATGAGCACGCCAAGATGTAACGCCGTCGGCTGCGCCGTCGTCCATGATGCTTTCGGCAAGCACCTTATCGGACTGCGGCCACGCCTGACGGATGTTGATGGACGTGCGGGGCGTGCGGTGATTCTGCGTGTAAAGCATGAAGGAATCAGCGTGAACGACGGAGAACGTACGCTTATCAACGGCAGGGTTCCCGGCTTCGCGGATGCTGAAGTTAGAGGGGATGCCGATATACGGGATGCCGTTGGCTTCGAATGCGAAGGGCTTCGCCTGGTCAATGGTTTTGTCTTCCATTGTTTACCTCTTGAGTTGGATTAGTAGACTTTGCGGAACTTGGTGGTTTGATCGGGTTCGATCACGTCGGCCACGTCTTCCGCCTGGTGTTCAATCGCCGCCGGTTTAATGGTCGCCTTCGGCTGATCGAAAAGTTTTCCCTGACGGGGATCGTCTTCGAACAATTCGCCGTGCTCATCCGCCCAGAGACGGGTTTCAGGCGAAGAAAGTTCGGGGAGTTTCGTCGCGATCTTGTCGTTTACTGTGACAATCGTTCCGGCCTTGGTTTCCTCGGTGCCGATGGAAAGGGTGAGCGAAACGCGGCCTTTCTTGCCGGTGACGATGACGGCTTGAACGACTTCGGCAATGGCGTTGTTAAGATCGTCGATAAGTTCGCCACGGCGGACTAAAGAGAGAGAATCCATGATATTTTCCTTTTGCAAAAGAAAAGGGGCTTGAAGCCCCTTGAGAAGAATGGTGAAAGGTTACGACTGCGCCTGAGGTGGATTCGCCGGGGAAGTGGTCATTTGGTGCCCTCCTCGTCCCACGGGCGGAAACGCTTTATGTCAAAGGTTACTAACATTCCGGCATCAGGACCGACTTCCCACCAACGCCATTTTCCACGGAGAAAAATGGCGGCGTCCCTAATAATCCGTCCATTAGCGGTTTCTCCTTCGCAACGCATCCATACACCTTCGGGCGGCGTCACTTCCGGGTACTTGTTCCACTTCTTCGGGTCGTACGTTTCTTTGACAAGGATGGCGTTTTTTTGGATGCCTACTAGGCATTCGTAACCCCAGCCCTTGCCGTTCCCGATCGCTACATTGACAAAATCAGTTGGGTCACTGAACTGATCTTTACAGTAGCTTTGTAAGGCTTCTTCGAACCCTGGTAACGCCTTTTCCAAGGCGGCCTGACGGCCGCTGTCTTTAAGTTCGTAGCGTGTCATTGTTCCTCCTTCACGCGAGATTTCTGTAAGTCGTCCGTGATGATCTTTTGAAATTCTTCAGGGAAGTTCACTCCGCCGAATTCGTCATCCTCAGCGGCCTTTTTGACACGGTACCGGGCGAGTGCCAATTTGTCGTAGAGAGTGCCCAACGCGCCGGATTCGCGAATAGTGCGCTTGTCAGAGCGACGCACGGCGTCCAAAAGGTGCCGGGCGTCCCAGTAGTCAAGCGTGATGGTGATTTTCATCTCGCGCCCTCCTCAGTCTTCTCCGAACGCTTCTTGTGCGGCTTCTTCGTTTTCGATCTCTTCGGTTTCCACCATATCAGCCGCCATCATCAGGACGTTGGCGAGTTCTCGGGCAGATTCCGGAGAAAGGCGGACGTTTTTAATACCAACGCTGAGTCCTTTTTCGTCTGTCCAGTTTTGGCGTTTTATTTCCAAGTCCAAAGCTCCGTAATCAGCTGAACCGGAAGACTTGACGATGACAGTATTCGTTACACCGTAGGCAATGGTTCCGGCCGTGTTTTCTTCTTCGCGGGTAGAACGGAGTTTCAGGGAAAAATTGATCTTCATTTTGCGTTCTCCTCAGGCGGGGTACAAGTTGTACCCCGCCTCTTCAGTTGTTAGGCAGGTTCGGCGACGGAGGCGGGTTCCGTTCCGGCATCCGGCGTATCAGCGTCGGCAATCTCCGTCGTTTCAGCAACCTTCTGCGCCTTGAGTCTTTCTTTCAGCGTCTGTTTCTCGGCGGGCTTTTCAATGGCAGGAGCGGCAGGGGCGGACTCCGGCTCGAAGAAGTCCACAGGCTCGGCCATACCGTCCTTCAAGCTGGTGTAGATCGTGCGAAGCCGTACGATTTGAGCCGGTCGGATGGCTTCTACGTGGCACTGGCAGAACTTCTCGATCTGCGCTTTGGTGACGCCGAACTGAGAGAAAGCATCAATGAGTTTCTTGATGCCTTCCGGCGTTACGTCCACGTTGGCGCGAAGCGTTATCTGACACTGCGACACAGCTGCTTCGATCACGTCCCCGGGGATCACGGCCAAAATGCAGGCGCGAAGGCGGCGGCTACCCTGGTTCGCAATCAACTCATAGATGTCGCGCGGGTCTTCGAGCTTGTAGGAGCCTTTCTTCGTGTGACGAATGTGAGGAACAGAGAACGTCACTTCGCGGCGGGTGTTCGTTTCTACGTCCCAGGCGAAAGCCTGAACTTCAGACTTTCCCCCGGCGTTTGAAAGTTCACGAATGCCGAACTGCATATTGCCCCACTGCTGTGCGACGGCTTCGGCGAGGCGAATCGACGGCCCTGTAACTTCGCTTCCTCCGCGAGAGTAGGAATAAACGGCGGCCTGAGCGAGTGTCTGCCGCGTGCAGGCGTTCAAGATTCGGTCCATTGCGGCGCGTTGATCTCGCGGATTCATGCGGGCGATAGCCAAAGCGGCCTGCACTTCAGCCACAGCGCGAGAACTCTCAACGGCTGCGGTCGCCGGGGTAGCTCCGCGGTTGGCGACAGGGGCGGGGGTGGCGAAGGGATTTACGGTGATTTCGGTTGTCATGATGAGTTACTCCTCGGTGATTTTTACGGTGAAGCGGCGGATCGGCTTGCCTTGTTTCGTGTATTGGGCGTAGATGTCCGGCATGGCCTTTTTGAGTGCAGCCGAATCAAGTCGGTCTACTGGTTTGCTACTCTTCCAGGTGGCAAGGGTTGAGCCTTCGAAAGTCAGCTTTTCGCTTTCGCCCATGAAGGCCTGAACGACCGCAGTCAATTTGTCGTCCGTGTCCTTCAGCTGTTTGATTTCGTTTCGTACCTTGGCGAGTTCGGTCATGGTCTCGGCTATCTTGTTATCGGCCTCAATGCTCGAAGGGATGGAGGCGGGGAAAGCGGCTTTCGTTTCTGCAAGCGAACGAGGGGCCGGGGGCGTTCGGTTCTCGACCATCTTCCAGAACTTGGCTTCGGCCTCAATCAACATCTGAGCAAGTTCGTCGTCGTACTCGACTGTGTAAATACGGAAGTCGGAAGCGCCGATGAGTACGGCCACGTCGCAAAGCCGGTAGCCGGTGACGATCATGTAGTGCATGACCTGCGTCAGGTAATAGTCAGGGATTTCGTTCGTGCCTTCTTCTCCCCAGTCGGCACCGGATCGTGCGGTCTTGATTTCCAACAGACGGTCTTCGCAAACACCGTCTACGTTGGCAACCATGAAGGGATGAGCGTCGCTGCGGAACTGCTTCTCCGGAACGGCCACGACGCGCCCTGTCTTGTCCGCATAAGCCTGGCGGATAACTGGTTCCAGGCGGCGGCCCCATTCCATAGAGTCGCTGTCTTTTTCCGTCGGGGTGTCGGCTACCTTCTCGTTGTATACGTCCAGCGGCGTCGTCCACTTGGAAATGCCAAGAATGGGGGCGACATCGCTACCGCCGATTCCAGTCTGTCGGGCTTTGAGCCATTCAAGATGTTCGTTTGTCATTTTTTACCTATGCCGCTACGCGGCTGTCTTCGTTGATTGCGGTGGGGTAGTACTCGTTGAGCCATTCGACGGCGCTTCGGGCGTCGATGTAGTGGTCAATGGCTTCGATGCAGCCCCGGTATTCGTTCCAGAGAAAATCTGTGTCGTTCATCCAGTCGTCGTTCACGAGTTCTTCGAACCACGTGGGCGGCTCGTCCGGGTCTTCGATTTCGCCGACGTGAATCAGATCGGCGCGGCTCATGCCTTCGGGGTAGTTCCAGCTCATTCGTCTAACCTCAGTTCGGCAAGGAATCGCGGGAAGTCCACGCGGTTGAATCGGAACGTCTTCGTCATATTCGCGTTGTCGTCCCGGATGGTGATTTCGAAGCGATCCGTTTCAACGGTGATGACTTCACCGGCGAAGGTGCCGCGAATCGTCCCGCCGCCGACGTATTCGAGTTCTTTCCATTGATGAGCCTCTCGAATCAGGCTCTGTGCTTCAGTGTGTAGGCTCATGTTGTGTGCTCCAAAAGGGGGAAGGGCGCGGGCGTCAAATGAAGAAACCGCCCGGCGGAGCGCCCTTTGATCTGCGGCTCCCGAGGTAGAGATAAATGAAAGCTCCGATGATTAATTAAGAGCCGCAGACCAAAAGGCACGAAAAAACCCGCAGAGCTTGCGCCGTGCGGGTATGAAACAGCCTCCGATTTCTCGGAGGCTGTTTGTATTACAGAGGTAGAGGGTTAATGTCCGTGCGACTTATATGCGCAGTAAATCCCGAAAAGGCCGATCACCGTTCCGATGATGCCGTAGAGTGTGATCCCGTCCATCTTAATGCCGATGTCCTTTGCCTGCGCAGTAAAGGCCAAACAGACCTAAGCAGATACCGAAGACTGCGAACAGTGTGAAACTTGTATCCATGCTCATGTCAATGGCCGTTGGAACGGTAGGCACTGTAAATAGTCAGAACGCCAACCACGGCGCATACAACTACGTAGAGGATGAAATCTGGTGTCATTCTTTTGCCTCAATAAAAGTAACTACGCCTGAAACTACCAAACAAACTGTGCCGACGATAGAGCCGGCTGTGTTGGCTTGAAAGAAGGCATAACCAAATCCGACGATGCTTAACTTTTCCATAAAGTCAGCACCGCGTTTCGCTAGTGCCTTCCACTGTTTCGGGGAAATCTTCAATTTCGTTCCCTCCTTCTTGTCACGCATTATCGCACAATGTCGCGCTATGTCGCTGTATGTCGCTTTATGTCGCAATACGTAAGCGCTCTTATTTGCGTCGTCCACCGGAGAGGAAAGGAGGTAAACCGGCAGGCGGCGCAAGTAACAGCGCTTGGCTTTTCCAGACTTGCCGCACCGCATTCACATAGGAATCTGTTTGCGCACTGGGCGGGATGCGATCCTTTAACTTCGTCCAGTACTACGGGCTATGGCTCAGAAGAGCTTCGGGGTCTGTCGTCTTTTTGGAGCTGACGAGGCTCAGGGACTTGCGTCCTTTGATCTGCGTCCCGATTGCTTGCGCTTATCGGTGTTGTGGGGCGCAGATCAAAAGGCGCGTGGCCTTTTGGTTGCCTACCAATGGAACTCAGGGAGAGCGATGAGGTAGGCGAAACAAACGAGGATTCCGGTGGCACAAACGAGGATTTCCCAGTTGTCCTTGAACCACTGTGCCCACGGGCGGAGCATCCGTTTCGGGCGGCTTTCCTTGCCGAAGGTGACGGCGGCCTTTTCGCGGCAGATGGCGGGGGTCGGCATGGTGAAGAGATCGGCGAAGTTCATGGTTGCCTCTATTTGCTTTTCCGTTCCTCCGGCGGGATGATTGAACTTGCGGTGAAATCAGAAAAAGCCGCTTTGTTCAACCATCCCACGGAGGAAATCTGATGGATAAAGAAACTGAAATTTCTAAAAAACTGACTGAGATCGAAAAACTTCTGAAAGAACACATCGAAGCCGTTAAGAAGCTGACGGAGGAACTTCAGAAGATTCGGAAGGACTACCCGAAGCCGACGATCAGCTACGGGGAGGTTGTTTAGCCGCTTCTTCTTTCGCCTTTTCGGCAATGTTGTTGAGAAGGCGAAGCCACCGCAGAATCCGTTCGCTGTCATCGGCGGTTCGCTTCACGATAGCGGCGGCTTCTTCGGCGTACGGTTTGCAAACGAACCCCTTCTCTGCAAGTTTCACGATCTTGGCGAGGCGCTTTGCTCGACGTTCGTTGTCTTTGGTAAAGCGCTTCATCCAGTCGCTCATCTTCAACAGCTCGTTTAAACCGTCTTTCACCGCCATCTCGGTGATCTTCTTTTCGATGTCGTTCATGCTCATGGTTGCCTCCTGGTGGTTACTACCACCGTTTGCTGTACTGATAGAGCGAATACTACAGCAACATGTTCACAAAAGCAACATCAAATGATGTAGGTTGAGGCAATGAAAAAGCCACATCGTTTGATGTGGCTTAAAAAATTTGCGCGAAGTTTACGCAGACCGCTACCAATATTTCCGCGATTCGACCATCACGGCGATGATTTTAACGTCAGCATCGGATGATTTAATTGTGGGATAGTCGTTGTTCTCGGGGACAAGTTCGAAATCTTTCAGGCCGGTTTGTTTGTATCGACGAATGACGGCCTCTTCGCCAACCGCTGCGAGGACAAACTTTCCCGGAGCGGGCTGCGCATCTTCATCGAATACGAGAACGTCTCCGGGAGTGAATAGCGGCGCCATCGAATTGTCGATGACTCGCACGCCGAAAGCATGCGTCCTATCTATTTCACTCATAAGAAATTCCAACGTGAGTCTATTTTGTGAGGCAACAGACTCCCAAGAAACCAACGGTATCCGAAACTGTTTAAGTTCCATCGCCTGAGGCCCGCCGGTTGTACCGAGTTCATCAAGCTGGCCGGGCGATAGTCCCAGTTCCACCTCCAATTTTCTCGCTAACTTTTCGCCGAAACCTCTACGGCCCTTGAGCACATCGCAGATTTGGCTAATCGGACGATTAGTCCTCCGTGCGATCTCACTGATTGAAGTCGCGTTGGCCATCTGTTGCAGCTTGGCGCGCCTATTTTCCTGCATATCCATAACCAAAACTCTTCCCTGCCCTGATGAAACGGTTAGCCATAGTTTATACATCATTTGATGTTGACGGCTTCACAAAAAAATGTACAATTGCAGTACCATCATTTTGTGTAGTTGGAGCATCAAATGGTTTTCAAGGAATTTTGGAACGCACTGGCTCGCGATAAGCGTGAAGCGTTCGCCAAACGTTGTGGGGTGTCCAAAGGGCACTTGAACAACATTGCCGGTGGGAGTCGTCAAGCGTCGCCGTGGCTTGCATACAAAATCGAACAGGAAAGCAACGGCATGGTTACCAAAGAAAGCGTCCGTCCTGACGCTAAGTGGTGATTGCTATGCGCGAGTACGGAATCATCAGCCCGAAGTTTTGGATCGGTAAAACCGGTCGCAAACTCCGTGCGCATCCATACGCTCAGCGTGTGGCTTTGTACTTGATGACCGCGCCAAACGCCGATATGACAGGGGTGTACTACTGCCCGTTGTCTTCGATTCTGAACGACGTAGGTAGCCCCTCGAATGTACCTTTGAAGCCCCTTGAAAGCCCCTTCGAAGCCCCCTGTGAGGAGTACAAAAACCCCTTTGAAGGGGTAAGGGCCGCCCTTTCGGTGCTTGAGAAACTAGGTTTCTGTGTCTACGACGTAGAAAACGAGTACGTCTTTGTTGTGGAAATGGCGCGGTGGCAGGTTGCCGAAAGTTTGAAGGCTACGGATAACCGGGTGAAAGGCATCAAAAAGTATGTGGAATCAATGCCTGACGGGTTGCGGCAGAGGTTCATCAATCGTTACAACGATGTGTTTTCTTTGGGGTTGCAGGTTACCCCCTTAGAAGCCCCTTACAAGCCCCTTCGAAGCCAAGAACAAGATCAAGAACAAGATCAAGAACAAGAAAAGGAAAAAGATATATGTGCAAAACCTTCGGATTTTGCACCTGACTCGCCCGCCGACGGCTTCGCCTTGGAACAGGAAAACCCGTTCTCCGAATTTGGAAACGTCCCCGTTCAAAAGATCGTTGACATCTACAACGAGGTTTTAGGTGAATCCTTGGGGCGGGTGGTGAAAGTCACGCCTTCACGTGCTCAGGCTATCCGTGCTCGTTGGCGAGACATTCTCCACGACTGCGAATGCGCCGACACGAAGGCCGGGCTTGAAATGGTGCGCGATTACTTCAAGGCCGTTTCTCAATCCAATTTCCTCATGGGGCGAACGAACAACCCAAATCATCCGAACTGGAGAGCGGACTTTGATTTTCTGCTGAAGCAAAAAACCTACACAGGAATTCTCGAAAAGAGGTACTCAAATGGTCGCTAAATTTTCTTCCGACAACGACAACGGCGGCTCCTACACCTTCAACAAAGGCCCAATGCTTTGCCGGGCTGAGGGGTGCCAGTGCTGGGCGCAGAGTGGAACGCGCGGGCTTGGTAATGAACCCGATTCCCCCGGACTCTGCCTTTACCACGGTGCAATCGATGAGAACCCGGAAGGGTGGCGAAAGATGACGGAACTTTTGCAAAACGCCGCCGTCCGTCAGCTGATCTACCTTTGTGCCCAACTCGAAAAACTCCCCATTGATCGTTCCGAGATGTACAAACTTGACGGATCGTTGATCGATGACGCGTTTTGGAAAAATCATCGTTGGAACGATTCCAACTACCTCACATATCGCGTCCGGGACTTGATCGACTCTTACAGCGAGTTCTTCGGGTTCGATCCTTCGGTCCGCATCCGCAACATTGGGAAGGCCAAAGACGGGCGGGAATACTGGCTAGACCCGGCTCACGAAAGTCCCAAGGCTTACGGGCTGCGTGTGCATCGTGCGCTGATGGGCAAATTGGCCCTTTGGAGCGTTCCGAACCACCGTCCCGCTGTGTCCGGTCATGTGGCCCCGTCAAGCGACGAATTAGCGCGGTTTTTGGCCCGCAATAAGGCATTCTTCCCCGAACGGAGGGCGGCATGAAACGCGTACTCGATATGTGTTGCGGATCCCGGTGCTTCTACTTCGACAAGGCGGATACGCGCGTCCTTGCCTGTGACGTGCGCACGGCGAATTTCACGAATCAGCTGAACCGGACGTGCATCGTGGCCCCGGACTTGCTGCAGGACTTTCGGCATCTTCCGGAAGAGTGGACCGGCAGGTTTGACCTGGTGCTTTTCGATCCTCCGCACCTGGTACACGCCGGTGAAAAGTCGTGGCTCCGCGCGAAGTACGGAATTCTCGACCGCGAGAACTGGAGGGCTGACCTTGCTGCGGGGTTCGCCGAAGGGTTCCGGGTGCTCCGGGAGGGCGGCACGCTGCTTTTTAAGTGGGCCGAAACGCAGATCAGGGTGAGCGAAGTTCTGAAACTCACGGAACAAAAGCCGCTGATTGCGAACCGGTTTCCGACGAAGAGTGGCACGCATTGGATTGTTTTCTACAAGGAGGCGGCATGAGCGACAGGAAATTCATAAACGCCGGGGGATATAGCGAATTGGTGCGCATTGATGTGCGGGATCCGTTCGGGACGACGTACGACGATCCTTGGAATATCTGCCTGAGTATTCCGGAGGCCAAAGATTTTTTGAAGGAACTTCGGAGAGCAATTCGCGAAGCCGAAAAACTGACGGCCGACCATTTTAACGGCACCTATACAAACTTTGAAAAGAAAAGGGAAAACTAAATGAACTCCAATTTAACGATGCAGGATATTGAACATATCCAAGTATTGGTAGACCGGATCGACGAGCGGGCGACAGATTACGTAAAAACTCCGTCCTCGGACACCGTACGCGCTTTGGCGATTGCGATTGCAACAACAAAGGAGTTTCTGAACGGCTATGCCGCTGCACTGCGGCGTTTCGAGAAGAAGGAGGCGGCATGAGAGACGAAACGGTTGAGACGCAGGCAAAGGGCGTTACTTACATCGTTCAAGTTTCCAAGTGTGCCCCCAGTCCAAGCACGCAGAGGGCAGACGTAAGAAACCTTTTAATCAATGTTCCGTTGCCTTTAGGCCGCGAAGTGGTGGCAGGGGTTCTTTTCGGCGGAAAGAATCCGAGTGCCAAACGTTTCAAGTTGCCACCTTGGTGTCGCCCGACGCCGGACAACATCGAAGAAATAGCGCTCGACATTGTGAACGGCGAATATGAAGAGGTGTCGTCATGATTGGACTTGCTTACGAAGAGCTGTGGCTTTGGATGCTGGTTATTTCTCTCGGAATTCTTGCTGTAGAAGTCGGCATCCTTCTTTGTGTTTGGCTTGGTGACAGGGTTAGGGGCTTTGTCTACCGCTGGAAGCACCGGAACGACCCGCCGATAAAGCACGCAATACCGGGTATCGCCTTGGGAACGGTTTCTGAAACCGCTATGTCAAACATCATAAAAATGGAAGTTATTAAAGGAGTAGCCCGCGTTCGTCGAGGTGAGCCGTTTTTCCAAATGCCGGGCTTCTTCTGTTACGGCTGTCCGGAACTGAAGAACGTCCGCTACTGCGCGATTTGTCGGCTTAAGCGGGACGAGAAGCAGGGGGAAGACAAATGAGCCGGGGAAAGTTCTTGTACGCGATTGGGGGCTTTGTTCCGTTCTCTTTGAACGAAAAAGAACGTATCTACAAGGCAGGGTACGACGCAGAAATTAAGGGCGAAGACTACGACGAAAAGATGAAAAAGTATTCGTCAAAGCTCGAACGAGTGCTCTTTATGTTGGGTGTCGTTCAGGCTCGCCGGGATCAATGGAAGAAGGAGGAAAAAGAATGAGAATCATTATGAACTTGCCGCGCTACTTGGCGCTTTCGCGCTCCGCCGATGCGCAGAGATTGCCGGTGGCTTGTCAGGAATTTGCCGAAAGCCTTGATAACTACGCAGAAGACTTTTCGAAGGGAGTCTCTCGGCCTCTTCAGCCCGCAGAGGAGCTTGAAAAGTTGGTGGAAAGGATCAATCGGATGTGCGCCGAATCGGAAGAGTTGAAGTCACAAAAGCACGATGGCGACAGGGTGGAACCTTTGCCCCGGTTGCGGATTGTTTCGAGGGAAGAAGCGGAGAAAACAGCATCATGAGAAAACCAACTCGGGCGGAAGCCCACGCAATAGCCGTTTTAAGGCGTCAGAACGCCCCTATAACGCACGCGGAACTGATGAATAAGGCTCACGTAGCGGAAGGGGTAGCGCGTGAAGCCCTGGGGCTTTTACACGATGACGGACTTTTGGAGATGGAGAGCCGGGGCGACGCCGGTTACTCCGGCCTTCGGATTCGATCCGGTTACGAAATCGTTTACAGCGTGAGGAAAGAAGCATGAAAAAGGAAATTGAAACTTGCGTGAAGATAGCCGCCTGCCTTTTGGCGTGGCTTGTTTCCGGTGTTGTGTTTGGGTATCTCGTTGGGTACCTGATAGGGCTTATTACCGGAAGCGAAGTAGTACGCGACACTATGACGTACTTGGGTGGCACGGTCTTTTGTATCGTGATTGGAATTCACCTTTTGGACAAAAAAGAGGAAATTGATGAAGAAAACTGGAAAAGAAAACACGCCGGTCGTCGTTATTTCAATTGATGCGGCTTATGCCTTATCTGAAGAAATCGCAAAGCATTCAGGCGAACGCTGTAAGACCGGCTCAGTGCTTTGGCTCGCCCAGCAAGAACTTTTACTCGGAATCAACAAAACATTTCACGAAGCTGTAGAAAAGGCAGGCAAGAAAAAATGATGAAAGACAAACTCAAGACGTTATCAATGTGGTTTCTCTACGTGACGGCTTTCGCCGCTCTCTCGATTCTTCTCATGGTGGTTTATTCCGTTACTGAGTGGGTTTTCGGAGTGAGTTTCGCCCGTCTCTTCACCGTCGCTTGCGCCGCTGTGGTTCTCGCGATTTGGTTCATGGTGGACTGCAAAAAATGAAAAAGTTTCTTAATAAACTTCTTAATTCGGCTTTTTCCGCAGGTATTGCCGCCGTTACTTTTATGCTCGTAGCAAACGTAATTGACGATTTTATTTTTCGTACGAACCACGAGCCGTTTATTTTCGCGACGTTTATTTATTTCTGCCTGATTATGTTTTCTCTGTTGTTCTTTTTTACCGAATGGAATCGGGAAAAGGACGGCGGTAAAAAGGAGGAAAAGGAATGACGGCTACTTTCTTTTTCTGTGCGCTTTTGTGCGTCGGTATTTCTCTTCTTTTGGCTGAATATGTATTAGGGAAGCCTGATAACAGTGTCGCCGAAGCAATGGGGACTTTGTTGTCTGCTGTCTTCGGCGTTGTAACGGTGGTGTGTCTGGCGGGTTTTGTTGCCTGCTTATTTACGGGGGCTGGATATGGGACAATCTAAAATCCAAAAGACGGTAAACAATATCGTCCGAATCTATAACGAGGAATTGGGGTTCTGCCTCGATTTCTGTTATGGACTTTCCCCCGAGGAATCCGGCTGCGTCGCCGCCCGGTGGCGTCAGATGCACGGTATTCTGAGAACCGGTGACTACTACGCGCTGATGGACGGTTTCCGTCGTTTCTTCCGCCTTGTTCACGATAGCAATTATCTCATGGGACGCCGCAACCCCTACGCCAACGGACGCAGACCGTTTAAAGCCTCTCTCATGTGGCTGATGCAGAAAAAGAATTTCGTCCGCATCCTTACCGGGTATTACAACGCCCGCGACTTCCGGAATGTTCGCCGGTAAGCGCCGGTTGTTTGCTAAAGGCCGCCTCAAGTCCGGGGAGATGAACAAGACTGAGGCGGCCTACGCGCAATTTCTCGAATCAGAAAAACAGGCGGGGCGCGTTGCCGCCTATTGGTTTGAATCCCTGAAACTCAAGATTGCCGACGGCAAATGTTGGCTAACGCCCGATTTCCTGATTCTCCGCCCGGATGGTTCACTGGAGTTGCACGATACCAAGGGAAGTCCGGCGGTTTTCATGGATGACGCGAAAGTAAAAATGAAGGTGGCCGCGTCTCAATACCCTTTTCCCGTCTTTGTCGTTTATCCCCGTCCGAAGAAGGATGGCGGCGGGTGGACTTACGAAGAGTATTAAAAACGAACGCCTTTCATCGTTCTCCGCGAGAATCCAAAGATCATCTCCGCAAGGGATTTTTTCAGAGAGGTTTGATATGGACGATGTAGACCGCGCCGAGAAAAACGAAGAACTCATTCATAACGCTGAGTTAGAGCGCATCCGCGCTGAGGCCGCTAAACCGATTGTGTCTACTGGGTTCTGTTTGAACTGCGGTGAACCGATCCACCAGGCGGGCCGTCGGTGGTGTTGCGCCGCCTGTCGCGATCAGTGGGAAAAGGAGAACGCGAGATGATTGCAAACATCTTGGCCGCGTATGGGCTCAAAAAGTCCGCCGGGGCGTACTTCTTCACAAGGGTAACGGACGCCGCAGGGGATCACTGGATAACCGTTCGCCCGAACGGGCCCGGCACGAAGGGGCAGCCGGTTTTGCTCGGTAAGGGCGGCGAGATTAAGGGCGGCATGGGCGGCAAGTTTAATGGGATGCACATCAGTTCGGCCCAAGGTTCGCAGGGCGATCCGCTCACGCGCGGAAATATGGAGTTACAGCGCTCCAAGTGGGTAGCCGCGCACCCCGCGCCCGTGAAGCCTACGGCCTCTGCTCATGTGAGAGCACCGAAAGGGCTTAAACGTACTTCACCCAGTCATAGGCGCGGTGAAGATGAAGACTGGATCAATATTTCTCAGGGGAATTCAGTTTTCCGCGTACCCCGTTCGGAAGTAACGGTAACTCAATCAGGAACGCTTACTCATGTTTCGCCCGATTTGCTCAAGTGGGTAGAGCAAACGCCGGAACGGACTAAGGCCGCAATGGAAAGGGGCCGAAAATTGATGGGGTTAGGACACGCTGAGGTCGGGAGTAAAGAAATTGAAAACGCTTATGTGTTTTATAGCCCCGCAATGGAATCCAAGAAATTCCAAACACGGGCAAGAAAAATTGATTATGAGTCCGGGTTGATAAAAAGGGGAACTTACGAGGGAAGTTCTGGATTCGAAATTGAAAAGCAGATTTTAAATAATTACAAATATCTTATTCAGAAAAACAAATCCCAGAGTAATACGGAAGAAAGACGCGCTTACGCTAACGCAACCGTTGCGGCTGAAACTTTGGAGAAGCATATTGCCGAGCGCGAAAAAATGCGGAGATTAGGACGGATAGGCCAAATTAAAAAGCAATACGAACAACTGAATTTATTCTGAGGTGTGTCATGCTCGCAATCGATTTATTGAAAGCGTACGGCTTGAAGCCAAAGCCTGGAGCTTGGTATTTCACCTTGTCCGACGAACCCGGCTGGATCACGGTGCATCCCAACGGCGAAGGCACAAAAGGCCAACCTGTGCTACTCGAAAAGCGGACGGGCGAAATCCTCGGCGGTCTCGGTGGAAAATTTAATGGAAAACATATTTCCGCACTGCCTCAGCAGGGACGAAACGAAGAGCACGGCGCTCAGTCTGTTATTGAGTGGTACAACAAGACGCAGAAGGGGAAGACGGCGACAGGTGGAAGTACTACGCCTCAAGTTACGAAGAAACAGCCAACGAACAACACTAGCAAGGCGCTTGAAACTCATGCTAAATTAAGCGCAGCCGTAACGACGTTGGGAAATAGAGGAGTAAAAATTGATACTCTGAGATTCTCGAATATGCCGTTAGATGTACAGTTATATCATGTGCAAAGAGCGGAAAATTTACTTAACAAATATCCTAAACTTGCTACATTTATTAAGGATAGAAAACTTACAATAACCGCAGATGTTTTAGAGCCGGAAACAAATGGAATGTGTAAGGGTTTTACAATAACTCTTAATCATAAAAATGTTGGCGATGAAAACAAATATGTAAAATCAACAAGAAATCTTATAGATGAGGGGTGGTATACTGATTCGTCGGATGAATACTTGAAAACGAGAACTTTAACACATGAATTTGGACACGCTGTTCATAATGCGTTAATTTCTGATATTATTCAAAATAGAGTTGACGAACTATTAAAT
>ERZ1034917.755-NODE-755-length-26204-cov-18.426326_pt1 | contig 26204 bp, 29 predicted proteins | sample MGYA00520605_ERZ1034917 | MGnify/ENA primary metagenome ERZ1034917 (study PRJEB33766, sample SAMN09781784) | gut metagenome | biome: gut microbiome | host: Homo sapiens | place: Madagascar | study: EMG produced TPA metagenomics assembly of the PRJNA485056 data... | reverse complement strand
ACCGGACCGCAAAAGCAACAGAAACGATTGTCGCCAATACGAAGAAAACCAATACTCTGCTGAAAAAACAAAACGGCATGGGAACATTCGCCTGATGGAAAGGAGTTTTTATGGCAAACGAAATCCGGGTGGAAAAATGTTTTTACGATCTGAATGAGTATATGGACTATTCCGGCCGATTGACCCAGGCGGAAGTTCCGTATCTGGTGTTTGGAGTGGAAGAGGAACTTGCCGCATTGAACGCGGTTCAGGAGGCCTCGCCGGAAAAACTGGAAAATCTGAAGCGGCAGACTCTGGAGATTTCTGAACGGATCAATCAGGATATCTTCAAGGTTCTGGTCACCTATGAGATGGATGTGTTCGGCGGAAGCACTGGAGATAACGAACCGGAACCGAGTTTTGCATTCGATACCGGAGGCGGAAGCAAACATGTCAATCAGAGCATTGCGACGGTATCCAAAACTCCATCGGACGCCCCGGATTACGGCGGCGCGATCAGCGTGGATTCGGAAGGCAATGTGAACGGGATCGACATCACGATGCCGGTCATGAACTTCTCGGAAACTCACTATTTCCGGGCTTCGAAAGTATCTACCGCCTACAAGAAACGCCTCGCGGAACTGACCGGAACCGTAAACAACGGAAAATTCAAAGGGTATGCTCCCGGCGAAGTCCTTTTCCTCGGAGCGAGCGGAAGCCGTCGCGGCAAACATTCCGATGATGACTGGGAAATCACCTTCCGATTCGCGGTTTCGCCGAACCGGGAAAATCTGAAAATCGGCGATTTGACCATCAAGGAGAAACTCGGCTGGGATTACCTCTGGGTCCGTTATGCCGACGATGTTTCCTCCGATCAGAAAAGTCTCGTCAAAAAGCCGGAAGCGGCCTATGTGGAACGTGTCTATCAGGCCGCTGATTTCGGCGGATTGGGGATCAAGCAATGAACAAAGTACAGACAGGCGATCCGATTCAGATCAAAGCCGCGACCTGGAATTCGTTCATTGATGCGGCGGAATATGTGAAAAATCTCCAGTCCGACCAGGGCGGAGGTCCGCTCAGAAACGGCAATTACAGCGGCGTGGTCCTGCTGAAAAACGGGGAAAGCACATTGTTCCCCCGCTTTTCGGCCATGGCGATCACAGATGTACTGATCCGACCGGATGCGAATGAACCGGAATTTACCGGAAAGTGTCCGGCGTTTCTCGGTCGAAAGGTGACCAACGCCTATGAGGAATATCCATATGCGGTGCTTCTGGAACCTGTTGATGCGGGAAAAATCGGCCGGGCGCTTCTGTTGGGAATTGTCCCGGCAAAGGTGAGCATTCTGGATCCGGAACATAAATTTGCCGAACCGATGGTCGGGAATGCGTCCGGGGCGATGCAGTCGGCGGAAAACGGTGTTGCCCGGATTCTCTGGAAGGCCGGAAATACCGGAACTCAGTGGTGCATGCTGCAGCTCGGAGGCGCGGGATCCGGCGGTGGTGGAACAGAAGACAAAGTTGTTCTTTGTAAAGTGAGTGGAGGCAGTACCGGAGCCGGTTACAATGTCCAGCTTTTTGCCGAAGGGAAAGACAATGCAATGACCGGCTCCGGCATTCTCTATGTCGCTGAACTTGCTTTGAATTCCACCATTCCTGTGGGAAGCTGGATCATTGGACACCGGATTGCAATTCAGACGACAGGGGGTAATGAGACATGAGTTTTCAATATGTTCCGACGCAACTGCGAAGTCCGACCATTCCGAACTGGAACCCGCAAAAGGGATTCTGGCGCGGACTCGGGGCGGACTCCGGGCTGCTTGCCTTCAACACGAACAACGGCAATCTTGGGTATTATGTCATTACACAGAATCTTTGGACCTATCGGTTGAAGATTGACAATGCCATCTATTCTCCAGTCTTCAACGATGTGAACGGATACATCTACTGGAAGTATAGTTCAAGTTTCTTTTATTATTCCAGGAGTTATGGCTGGATTCTCCACAACCGGTTTCCGGGATATGAGCCGAAGGAAAATTACAATTCAGAGAGTAAGGAATATGAAGGGGATGCTTTTCACGCGGGCTCCATCCCTTCTGCCAGAGATGGAGGTTACAGTTATCTTCAGCCTCGCGGGACAAACCGGAACGGAGGAGGAGCAAACAAGACGGTTTATTTTGATTTTCCCCGCTGGCAGAGTGTCAATCGAGCGCAGTTTGGAAAATATGAACCGAAAGGCGGCGTTTCCGGGGAGAAATATTTCGGTCTTCCACGCTGGCGGGACAGCAGTTCCAATTATTACATCCGCTCTCTGGAAAAGAAGAACGGACACTTCTCCTACGGAGGAATTCGGTATGAGAACGGAATATGGCTTCTGGGAGAGCTGAACAGCCCGTCTGGATGGTGGGAGGGAGAAGAGCCGAATAAAGAAAAGACTGTGACTTTTCAATTCTGCAAACCTGAAGATTCTGAAATTACAGGGGTCAACCGGACGCTTTCGTTTTACGACTATGTTCAGGGCGACGAAACAGGCGTCGCGTATCTCGGCGAGGTGGCGATATGGAGATGATTCAATATACGCCTCCCGTTTCCTGGGATGACAAGGGCATGGACTGGGAATCACCCGATCCGGGAAATGTTGACTATTACCGTGCAATCCTGGAGGCCGTCACAGAGCGGGCAATCCTGACAAATCAGAATCCAAACGAGGTACTGTATTCCATAATCCAGTACCGACCGTGGAGTATAGCAGCCATGAATGCAATCCGGGATGCAGTCTATAGACTTGCTCCGAATTTTGTGAATATGGAGTTCGACGACTACAAGGATGATCTATCAGACTTCCCCAAGATGTGGGACTATTATGATCTGGCCAATTCGGAGGGATGCCGGATTTGTGAATGCCCGGGAACTGGCAGTTCCAATGCGGCTGGATGGGCAGAGTGGCTGAAGTCGGTGAAAAACGCAATCAACAAACTGACTGCGGTGAAGTTTTCTGGTATTTCCGGTACTTACCTTTCCCGTTCTGGAGCGGAACATGATCCCCCGTTTTCTGAATCCATTTCCACGGCATTGAGAGAAGCGCTGGAGGGAGAACCCTACTCGGGAACGTTTTCCAGTTTCCCGCAGGAATTTTATTCATGGTCGGGGAATACGGACTATTACAGGAATTCTGACGGAGAGAGAGGGTATTGCGGGTATGCACAGTCCAGAAGCATTGTTATCAAAACAGCCCGGCGTCCGCATCCGACAGCGGAGTGCGACTTGATATTTCGGTACAAAGTGTCAGCCCCAACCGGGCCAGTTTCCTATTCATCGGTGCTGCAGAAAAGCGTCCTTGACCTGGGAAGCAGCGGGCTTGAGGCGGGTGTCCACACCATCCGGACGCACTGGTCGGCGAATATGGAGATGGATATTTCCATCGGAGGAAATGTCGATGAAATTCCCCGGAATTCCAGCGTGCCTGTAAGCGATTACAAAACAAATTATGATTCAGACGGAAACGTTTCTGGTTATTCCAGGACTCTTGGACGAAGCTGCAAGACCGGTTATGAAGGAATCGCCTATTGCATCCTGGACTTCGCCGTTGAAAACGGATTCAAATTTCAATGAGAAAGGTTTTTTATGCAGATCATCACGATGTATCTGCGGACGGACAGCGTCAATGCCCGTCTCGTGGATTCCTACAACCAGACGATCAGCTCACTGCCTGCGCTGACACGCGGAATGCGCGCGGAGCTGATTCTAAAACTCCTTGATGCGGAAGGCGAACCGTTCAATGGCGACCTTGCCGCTTATGCATCCTGGGATTTTGTGATCGCGGACGACTGGAACACCGCAACCCCTCCGCAAATCCGGGTTACAGAAGGAATCACCGTTTCCGGAAATGAAGTCCATATTCCACTGACGGAAACCAATACGGAGGAACTGATTTCCGCTCTGGGGGCTGTGGAAAGCAAGAACTTCGGCTGTGAACTTGCCGGATTTGAATTCGGCGAAACCACTCCGGGATTCCTGATCCAGTTCAACATCAGCATCCGCAACCGTCGAGGTGATGCGGGGACTGGCTCCCCCGCTCCGGTTTCGGACGGAAACTATTCCGCCGCTCAGATCCGGGCGCTTTTCGCCGCAAAACTGGAAGTTCAGCTTTCCGATGACGGTTCCATCTGGTATGCCTTCTCGCCGACCCGGGAAGTGACCGTCAAAGACGAGGAGACCGGCGAGGAAAGCACAACGGAAGAAAAGGTGGAAGTTCCTCAGACTGCCAGACTTTACCGGTTTCGGAATGCGGCGGTCGGACAGGAATGGAGCGACCCGCTCCCGCTGATCATCGGTCCGCGCGGACTCCGTTCCACGATCCAGATCGGAACCGTCACGACCGGCGCGGAAACGACTCCTGCAAGCATCACCAATTCCGGTGATGAACACGATGCCGTGTTCGATTTCGTCATTCCGCAGGGAGTCAAAGGCGATGCCGCAAGCGTGAGGGTGGGAAACGTCTCCACCGGAACACCGGGCTCACAGGTGTCCGTCACCAATTCCGGAGACGGGCATAATGCTGTGTTCAACTTCTCCATTCCGCAGGGAGTTCAGGGCGTCCCCGGCACGGAATCTTACCTTTATGTAGCTTATGCGGCACAGAATGACGGTCAGGGATTTTCCCTGACTCCGGCAAATTCGCTCAAGTATCGCGCGGAAATCATCTCCCGGACGCCGATCGCCAATCCCGTCTGGGCAGACTTTGCCGAGGCGCAGTGGATCAAATATCTCGGCGATGATGCGGCGACCTACGGCGACGTCCTTGTTGCCGACCAGAACACCTCCGTGGCTAAAGTGACACGGATCGTCTTTGAAAATGCAACGATCAGAAAGGGGGTTGACGGCGAAGTCATCGTAAATTTTAACGAGACCGAGCTTTCCCGCGAGGAGTTCAGCAGCTATTCCATCATCAACGGCAGAACCCGTCTCTCTCCCTGGACAAACGGAGGCGGCTCCCCGTTCGGAAATCTCGGTCGAAATATCGTCCATATCACCGTCCTGCCGGAAATCCCGGTTTTTGAACCTTATTCCACCTTTATCGGAGTATACGCAGAATGATTTACTCGAATGTCGATTTCAATGTGGTGTACATTGATCCGTCCATTGAAACTCCCGGAGACGGGACCACTCCCGCCGGAGCGTTGAAGGCGCTTCCCGCAAGCGCCGCCGATTTCGCGGACAAGACCTGCTATCTGATTCGCCGGACCACGGAGGAATCCGCCGTGATCATCCCGAACGGCGAGAACACCAACATCACAAATTTGCTGCTTCTCGGGATGCCGAATCCCTCCGATCTGATGTATGACTTTGTCCCGGAGGAGGCAAAAAACGCCTGGGGCGCGGACGAGGCGGAATATGCCAATGTGAAAAGCGTTGTCGCGGACGGTCGTTTCCAGCTTCCGAATTTGATGGTGTTCCTGATGCACCGGGTCTATCTCTTCCGGGACGGCATCGACTCGAACAACTACATGCTGTATTTCTACAACAGCAGCGAATATAAAATGTGCATCTCGTTTGAACACTGCAAGTTCGGGAGCAAGGGAATTGATGTGGACAACCCGGAATACGCAGGCGGAGCACTGACGCAGAGCCGCCTCAAATCCTATGTCTACATCTACTATGCACGGATGCTGAACATTCGCGACTGCGTCATCAATTATGCCATCACCGGCAATTCCAGCAACTGCCACGGGATTTACTGCCGCTTTCCGGAAATTCTGCATGTGGAGAATGTGAAAGTCTATTCACCGCTGAATTACAGTTCCTACAGCTATTATCCGCTCTGCCTTTCCGAGAACAGCGATGACGGCATCGAATGCGAGATCCGGAACATTTCGCAGGAACTCATTTTCAACGGAACGTATGAATACATTCCGAGTCTGATTCGGATTTCCGGGTATCTTAATGCGCGGATTCACAACATTTCCGTCAATATGGCGGACCGGGGCCTGAGTGAAGTGCGTCCTGCAAATCTCTATCTTCAGAACAACCTGATTTATTTCTCCTACATGCGGGACTTCACGGTATCGGATATCACGGTCAATATTCCCCGATGCTGGCGCTGCACCTCGGCGGCAGTAGGGCTCTATGACTGTTACAGCTCCAATTATGTTCCGGGAATCGAAAAAGATGTCCGCAACATTACGATCAACCTCTGCGAGGAGGAAGAAAATGCCATCGGTTCTCCGATCAGCTATTCCGATGCCTCCAACTCCGGGAGCAATTTCGTCGCACTTTATCTGGAATTCGATCGGGATGATGCCGGAATGTATGCAAAAGTTCCGGTTGTAAGCGGTATTACGGTCAATAATCCGCGTGGGAGATCGCTGTACATCAACAACGCGCGTTTGACCAATGCGAAACTGAAGGGCTCCATGACCTGCTACAATACGGTTGCGGATATCGACAAGTTGGAAACCTGGTTCCCCGGATATGTGCTCTGGGCATACGATGCCAGTCATGTCCGCGTCAAAGACATGTTTATCAACATTGACAATCCCGCCTATCTGTACAGTCAGGAACCTGCGGTCGGAACGGATTACAACAGCCGTGCCAATGTGTTTGCCGACAAATGCAATATTGCGCTTCGCCCGTTGAACTACCTGAGTTCCAATGACAATTACATCTATCAGGGGTTCGGCTGCAACAACGAGGGGGAAGAGGGCCATTTCTGTTTCCGCTGTCCAAACGGTATCGCCGACACCTGGAGTGTTCATCGTACCGGCGGCGGGGCCGCGGCATTGAAACTCTACAACAACAACTACAACACCACCCGGACGATGGTTCTTGGTCGCAAGCCATTCAAGGGCATGGAGTTGCTTCCGACGACCAGTGGACGGCATCTCCTGAAAATGCACATCGCCTATAAAGGTTATACGGACGACAGCGATATGTTTCGTCGTCTGATGATTTCCGCCTCGGTTCGGGACAGCGATGGGCATGACCGCATCTATTGGAGTACGCTCCACGGACGATGGGTCGATGATTCCGCCTCCGAATGGATCAATGATGAGAATCTGACGCAGAAGTGTCTGGAAATTCCGCTGGATCTGGTCGAAAACAATCCGGTCGATGTGCGGATCTACTTCTGCTGGTTCAGCTCCTCCGGATTCGTTTACATCGATCCGGCACTGGAACTCGAACCGGTTGTTTCGGAGTAAACGATGCAGGCGCGCTACATCCAGCGCGGCGAATCGATTGATTTCCTGCCTGATCGGGATATTGCGGCCGGTGAGATCGTAATCCGGAACGGTCTCGTCGGCGTGGCAAGAATTCCTGTTAAAAAAGGGACACTCGGCAGTCTTGCTCTTTCCGGAGTGTTCGACGTGACGAAACCGGTGCGCTGTGCTTTCAGCGTGGGCGCGGCGGTTTACTGGGACATTGTCCGTCAAAGTGCCGTCACCTCCGGAGAGCTGCTGCTCGGACTCGCCGCCGAGAGTTCGAAACTCAACGATTCCCATGTCCGTGTGATCCTGAATTCCGGAGGAATCACGATCAGCAACAATGAAGCAACCCTCAACTGGCAAACCATAACCTGAAAGGTATTTCCATGTCCGCAGTCAAATTTTTCATTCTTACTTCGACACAGTATGCCGCAATTGATCCAAAAGACGACGGAACTCTCTACTTTGTTTCCGATCAGAACCGGATTTACAAGGGAACGGTTCCGTACTCCCATCCGATTGAGCTGGTGGACAAGTTTCCCGCCACCGGACTGGTCGGCACACTTTACGTCAATACATCCACCAAAGAGGGGAAGGCGTGGAACGGCTCCGCATGGGTGACGGTTCAGCTTGCCGTTTCCACAACTCTGGACGATTCCGATGAAGCGATCCCAACCTCCAAGGCGGTCAAAGAGTATGTGGACGGCGCAGTGGAAAACATCGTCGCAGGGGGCGGAGCCGTGACCGACGTCACCTACGCCGACAAGACGATCACGGTTAAAAAAGGGACGAATTCCGCGACGCCGCTTCAGCTCACGGGGCTGGTCGACGGCGCGGAGTATGACGGGGCAAGCGGGAAACTCACGTTCACGACGAACGGCGGAACTCCCATTGAAATCAATCTCCCTGTCGAGCAGTTCCTCGCCGCGGCCGCCTACGATGCGGAGACGCACGTTCTTTCCCTCACAATGACTGATGGCTCCAAGTTCGACGTCGATCTCGGTGACCTCATTGATATGTATGAGGCGGGAGACACGGAGAGTATTTCCGTGGACGTTTCCGGCGGAACCATCACTGCCACTTTGAAAGTCTCCGCCGAAGCCGAGAATCAGCTTCAGATCAAGAGTGACGGGGCATATGTTCCGCCGCTCAGCTGGCAGACTGTGGAAGGCGCATGATGCCGAACTTCAAACCGAGGCTTGGGACAAAGTTCCAAGTACAGACCGCTCCCGTAAATGACGGGCAGTTTATTGTAGCGACCGATTCACGGGAACTGTTCTACGACAATGGGACGCTTCGGATTCCGCTGGCGGACATTGTGTTTCTGAACACAGAGGAGGAACGGGCGTCGATTCTCGCTCCGCTCCCCAAATTTTACTTCGTGATTGCAACAGGCAAACTCTATGTCTGGGACGGCACAATCTGGACGATCATCAACGACGATCCGTTTGATGAGAACTCTCTGCCGCCGGCGGGAAGCCTTCCGACTCTTCTGTTCGTCAAGCATGGCAAGATCCGTTCCCTGAAACTCGGCGATGAGGGCGATATTCTGACTGTCCACAACGGGGAAATCGTCTGGGAACCGCCGCAATATCAATAACGTAAAGGAGGAAGATGAACCGGCTTAAGGAAATCAAGGAACTGAAGACTCTGGCGGAGGAACTTCAGCTCGAAAAACGCGAGATCATCCGCAAGTACAAAATTACCGAACTTGCCAGCATCTACAATGGAATCGGGCCGGATTCCTTTCCCGAATGGCTGCGCGACACTATTTCGGCGCTCCATCCGTCGCTTGCGGTCGTGGCGTTCATCCACGACATCGAGTGGCACGAATCCGACCGGAGCAGGGAAAAATTCGCGGCATCCAACGACCGCTTCAAACGCAACGGATACCGCGTCGCCAAGGCACAGTTCGGCTGGTACAATCCGCGCCGCTGGATCGTGATGAATCAGGCGCGCCGTTTCGGAAACGTCTGCCAGCTCTTCGGCTGGTCGGCATGGTGTTCGCCCTGCGAGTGCGCGGTCTGCCGCAAAAAGAAAGAAGGTGCGAAGTGAAAATCGTGCGGTTCACCGCCGCAGTCGCCGGGGCGGTTGTTCTTGGAATGACCGCCGGATGCGCTCAGAATATCGTCTACCGCGAATTCTACGAGCCGAACGACAAAACCTCTCTCAAGCGCGATGACGGCACGACGGTAGGTGCGGTCAAAGCCGAAGCCACCAAAAACGGAGCGCCGAACTGGAGCGATAACAAGACGCTGTCGATCTCCGTTCTCGGTCTCTAACTCAAAACAAAAAGGATTCTTTTTATGACCACGAAAACTCAGAAATTCACCGCCGTGTTTGCTCTTCTCATTGCCATTGCCCTCGCCATGGGGACGATGTGCGGATGCTCCTACTTCACGCAGGAAAAGGTCGCCGCCATTCACAAAACCGTCGGCACGGTGCTGGACATCGCCTATACCGCCGGTGGCGCGACGCTCGTCGAGCAGAAAATCGACGCCATGGTGACCGACGGCAAGATCACGCCCGAACAGGCGGTTCAGCTCAAAACCGCCGCCAAGAAATCGTATGACGCGCTTCAGGCCAAGCTCACGGAACTTTCCGTCAAGGACGTGACGGTCGAAGTCACCGAATAAATCCGAAGCCCGGCAATCGCGCACAAACGCCCTTTTGCCGGGCTTTTTCTATAACCATTGCTTTAGTTAAGATTGGAATCATCAAGCAAAAAATCAAGCAACCCAATATTCAAAAAACCATTGTCATCGTACCATGGCTTTCCGATATCCTGACGTACAACAATCTTGGGAAACGAATCCCCTGCCAAGGAAAATGGTTTCAGCTCGGTTATTCTTTTTTCCTCATCCGGCATTGCAAATGCAGACTGAATATAAAACTTCTTATTCCCTTTGGAGGCAATAAAATCTATTTCGCGTGAGATTTTTATATTAGCGCCGGACTTGCTTTTACCGTTTTCATAAACGATGCCGACATCAACATTAAAATCCCTTACGCGTAATTCGGAACAAATCATGTTTTCCATGATATGATTCATTTCCATTTGGCGGAACCCGGTTCTGGCATTGCGTAATCCAATATCCTCACAATAATATTTCATGGGATATTCAAAGTATGCCTTACCTTTCACGTCATAACGTTTGCATTCACAAAATAAAAACGCATCTTCCAGATATTCAAGATAACTCTTTAAGGTGTTTGCGGAAACCTTCACACCTTTTTTAGAACGAATCGTATCGGCAATTTTTGATGGGTTGGAAAGGGAACCGATAGAAGAGCAGAGCAGATCCAGAATTTGAGACAATTCATTCGGATACTCAATCTTTTTGCGTTCAATAATGTCCTTTAAATAGACTTCTGAAAAAAGAGAGGACAGATATGTGGCTTTTTCTCCATCGTTTTCTTGTTGAAGCACAAGCGGCATTCCTCCATAATAGGAATATTGTTTCAGAGCCTCCGCCTTGTCACCTCCAGTCGCAGAATAAAATTCGGCAAATGAAAGCGGATGAATTCTGATTTCATCCCCACGCCCGCGAAACTCGGTGAGGATGTCAGTGGATAGCATCTTTGAATTGCTACCGGTTACATAGACATCAAGATTGGGGATTGCCCTGAAATCATTCAGTGTATCATAAAATGTTATTTTTTTGCCTTCTGGAAGATATGGATTTTTTACCGGCTCGGACATTTGTATTTCATCAATAAAAAGATAGAATTTCTCTGTTTTTCCATCAATGCAATCGTGAATATATTGCGACAGTTCGAGTGGGTTGCGATAACGGATATTACTGACCAAATCAAGCTCCAAATGAATAATCTGATCGTTCTTTACTCCCTGAGACAAAAGATATTCCTTGAAAAGATTGCGCAGGAGATAGGATTTCCCGCAACGCCGAATTCCGGTAATGACTTTGATTTGCCCGTTCCATTGCCGGGAAATCAATTTTTTCAGATATTGATCGCGTTTTATGATCATGGGACACCTCATGCATTGAAATCTTTCATCGGTTTTCGGCTCTACTTATCAATAAATATAACTTTTTTTCCCATTTTGTCAAGCCGCTTATTGAAAAGTTTAACCGGTTTTCGGACTTACCTATCAATGATACAGCGTATTCACCGCAAAACTCTCCCCCGTTGTTTGCGCACAAACGCCCTTTTGCCAGGCTTTGTTTTTATGCACGGCCAGGCCGGTTCAGCCCGCCCCCGGATCAGCGAACGTCGGGCAGTTTGTGCGCGGTTGTGGGCATATTTTATGGCGGGATCGCGTGCGATGGGGTCATAAAATAAACGCATAATTTCGAGATTTGTATCGAGATTCGACTGGCTTTTCCGCAGCATATTGCCGTTATGAAAAATATCCCGTCGAATCCCGATAATAGTCCGATAAAAAACCTTTATTATAAAGCATTTATATACTGGCTATAACGCAAACAAGCGGCATTGTATGTCACTGTAAACGGGGCGGTACGGAGCCGCAACCGCCTTACAGACAACAAAATAACGTTAGAGGCAACCATGGAAAAAGCGATACTCAGAGACACCGAAACGTTTGAAGATCCCGAGGTCACCTGCGAATGGTGCGGCGAACTTTTCAGCCGGAGCGAACTTCGGGAAGAAGTGGATTTAGGTCTGCTCTGTGACCGGTGCATCGCCGGAATCACTTCAAGAGGCGAAGAACTCATCATGAAATATTAAACACAAACCGGGGCGGTCGGAACGCCGCCCTACAACCGAAAGGAGCCTGATATGGCAGACCGATTTTTCACCCAAAAGACGTGCGACCGCTGCAGCGGTTCGCTGGACGGCAGACGGATCCTATCCATGTTTTCAACCGAATGCATCTGCATAAACTGTTCCGCGGAGGAACACAAACACCTCGATTACGCAAAAGCATCAAAAGCCGAAAACGAGGCAGTTCGGAACGGCAACCACAATTTCCCCGGCATTGGCTGGCCGGGAAAGAAAGGCTGGGCCAAATGACACCAGAAGAAAAACAATCCGGTATCCCGTGTCGACTTATCGGAGAGGATGGGAACATCTATAATTTGCTTGCAATCGCACGAAATGCGCTTCGCAGAGGCGGCAGAGCAGATTTGATTGAACCCATGACCAAGGCGGTGTTCGCCAGCAAATCATATGAGGAAGCCCTCGCACACATCTGCGAATACGTCGAGGCCGAATAGTTTCGATTATGCAGGAAGCCGCCCGCGCACAGGGCGGCTTTGGCCGCACACAAACGGCTCTGTCGCGGCGAACGCGCCGAGACCACCTGCAGGCCGATGCTGGTCGATACGCATCTTCGCAACACGCCCCAAAACTATGCGAACAACAGCGTTTCGCATAGCCGGATGCCGGGAGCAAAGGCCTCAAATCTTTTTCGCATAATTTCCTCTTTTTTATGCCAATCCGACTTGCATAATGCTTCGCCTGCGCTGCGGAAAAATACTTGCGTAAATCTTTCAAATCGAACTGGCATTTTTTCATATCGCCGATTTTAGAAAAATCCAGTATTATTTCTATAAAATCCGCAGATTTTCCGGTGCAGCTCAGAACTGAAAAATAGCAAGTTCAATACCTCATAAAACCCTGATAATAAAGAAGATATATTATCGCTTTATCTTGCATAAGTCATTGGCTATTAAGCGATTATCATGGCATTGTATGCACTGTAAACGGGGGCGGTACGGAGCCGCCCGACAGCAACGGTCAACAAGCCAAACGATGGAAGGCAGAATTATGACCAACACGATGATCGAGACGGCGAAGGAACTCACCTTCGGGACGGAACTGGAGTACACGAACATCAGCCGCGAACGGGCGGCCAAGGCGATCCACACGGTGGTCGGCGGGCAGGTTCGGTTCACCGGCGGGAGCTACGACGAATGGACGGTGGTCGCGCCGGACGGCCGCCACTGGAAGGCGATCAGCGACGGCAGCCTCGGAAGCCGCGCGACGAGCGCCGAGGTGGTGACGCCGATTCTGAAATGGGACGACATGGAAACACTGCAGGCGGTGGTTCGGGAACTCCGCAAGGCCGGAGCGAAAACGCCGGACTGCACCAGCCAGCACGTACACATCGGGGTCCGCGGATTCACCGCGCGCCAAATCGCGAATTTCGCCAGAATCTGGTACAAGCAGGAAGAGCTGATCCTCAAGGCGGCGGGAACGCTTCAAAGCCGGATCGACAGCTATACCAAGCGCACCGACCGCCGGTTCATCGACCGCCTCGAACAGGCAAAGCCCAGCACGAAAGAAGCGCTGAACAAAGCATGGTTCGGCTACGCGAATCCGAATCCAAGTCATTACGATTCAATGCGCTATCACGCGATCAACCTGAACAACGTATGGCGGATAGGCACGGTGGAGGTTCGCGCATTCAACGGCACAACGCACGCCGGAGAGGTGAAAACCCACATCCAGCTCTGCCTGATGATCGCCGCGAAAGCCCTGACCGCCAAGTGCGCAAGCACGAAAAACCAGCGGCCTTACAGCGAGGAAAGCGCGAAATACGACATGCGGGTTTTCCTCCTCCGGCTGAACATGAACGGGCCGGAATTCAAAACCGCCCGCCACCACCTCCTCAAAGACCTGCCGGGAAGCACGGCGTGGAAACACGGCAGACCCGCCGGTCGGTAAGACCGGAGGGCGGCGACCGGGAAACCGGTCGCCATGCCCAGCATGGCTTGCAGACGATGCAAGCGGTTCATTGAGAATAAAGTTGGAACAAATCTTGCGATTTTGGCTGAGCGCGACTTGACTTGTTATGCAAGTCGCCATCGGGGTCAAACTCGCCAAAATCGCAAGTATTTTGTGAGCCCTTCGCACGGGCATCCCGTAATAAAATATGCCAAGCGTTGCGAAGTTAGGGGGGATGTTGCGATTATAGCATAAGACCAGCATCGGGCTGGAGGTCAGAAAAAATTTGAGCCGCGACACGGCCGCAACAACGCGAACGTTGCCGCAATAAACGAGAGGACATTCATATGAAAATCCGAATCCACGACACCGATTTTGACGGCAACCCCGTCGAATGCACCGGCGAGTTTTTCCGGGGCGCAACCGCCCTGGACATCGTCGTCGGCATGAAGATGAACCCCTTTAACAGCCATCTGGAGCCGCTGGCGTTCATGCGTCAGACGCTCGACTTCATTGGTCAGACGGATTTTGCCCTGCCGGACGAACCGGCAAAGGCCGCGCAAGCGTTTCTCCAGCGACTGACCGCGCTCGGATTCGCCCATTACGAAATCGACGATGGCGAGCTGGACGCAGACCATCCGGCAGAAGCTGGAGTGCCTCCGGAAAAGAAGTAAAAATCCATATCCGGGTATTCTGGAAAATCCAGTTTATTTTGCAAGATTTCTGCAACATAAATAGCTCTATTTGAGCTCAATCGAAGTGGCTATTGAGCGAGTGAAGCGGCATTGTATGCACGTGATCGGGAGGCGGTACGGATGCCGCTTCCAAGCAACGGAAAAAGTTTTTTCAGGAGAAGCAAATGAAAGCAATTTTCATCAACGTCAACGAACAGAAAGTGGAAGCCGTCAACGTCGAAAACGAACTCCACGCAATTTACAAACAGCTCGGATGCGATATGATCCAGTGCATCGACCTCGGCGAAAACCACACGCTGATCTGCGACGAAGAAGGCCGTTTGAAGGAACAGGCATGGGGCTTCAAACTCGCCGGGCCGACGGTGATCGCAGGGAACGCCCTGATCGTGGGAACCACCGAAGACGGTGATTTCGCCGACTGCCAAGCGCCATTATGCCTCTTCTTGCGAAACGCCGAATTCGTCGACCTGACGAAACACCCGCTCCCGCCGCCGAAATGCGGATTAGCGGTGATCGAAGGTGACCTGACCGAGGAAAACATTGAAAAGGCACGAGCCGCCGCCCAGCGCGATTACGACCGGCAATAATCCGCACAGACCGGAGCCGACGCCTGGACAGCGTCGGTTTCCGCTATTGCAAATCGAATATCAGGAATAGTCCGAAAATATGAGAAAAAGAATATGCCCCATCGCACCGAACGCCAGCATAAAATAACGCCGACAAAGCCTCGCAAACGTCCCAACGTTCGCTTATGCTGGGGCGGGCTGAATCGGCCTGATCGTGGTCAAAAACGTTCGCCGCGACCGGGGGCAAACTCTGCGAAATCCGGCGGTCGGTTTATTTTGCGATTATTCCTGATACTGAACTGGATATATCGTCGATTGCATGGTTATATATGTATCGTGCGGAGCAAACTGGAATTCAACCGAAAGGACGCCATGAAAAACCTGATTCTTTATCTCGCCTACGGGTCGAACATGCTCCCGGAACGCATGATGCGCCGGTGTCCGGGCGCGACCGCCCTCGGCGTGGCGCGTCTGCCGAACTACCGCCTCGCAGAACGGCTCTACGCCGACATTGATTTTTCCGAGGGTGAGAGTGTTTTCGGGGTACTTTACCTCATCACCGAACGCGATATGCGGTCGCTTGACGCCTACGAGGGATACCCGAAAGTCTACCGCCGCGAATGGCTGGAAGTCGAATACCGGGGCGAATCCTACACCGCGCTCACCTATGAGATGAGCGGTGCGACCAAAATCGCCCGCGACGGTCAACCCTATCCGGATGACTACCGGAAAATGTGTTCCGCCGGAGCAAGATTTTACCATGTTCCCAACAAATTCACCAAAAGGAAATCGTCAAAATGAAAGAGAAAACCGTGTTTTTGATCGTCTACGGAACGCTGATGACAGGAGAACGCAACCATCGGTTTTGTGAGAACTCCGTCAGTATTACGCCATGCATCGTCAAAGGGACGCTTTACGACACCGGCTACGGGTTTCCGGCATTCGTGCCGGAAGGCGCGACGGAGGTCAAAGCCGAACTCATTGAGATTCCCATTTCCGCGTGGGCGGATGTGGATCGTCTTGAGGGCTATCCGAGAATGTACGACCGCCGTCTTTACCCGGCAACGCTGGCCGACGGCACGAAAACCAAGGCGTGGATCTATGTCATGAACCGTTTACCGCCCCAATCCACCGTGATCGAATCCGGCGATTGGAAAGCGAGGTAAAGCATGGAACCGACCATTCTGATTGAGAAAACAGCCAAGCGCTGGAAACGTCTGGAACTCCTTGCACTTGGGTTGTTCTTCCCGGCGCTCTTTGCCGGATTGTGGCTGATGTACGTCAGCCTCGCCGCCGCCATCGCCGCATGGATTTTTGCCGGAGTGTGCTTTGCCGGATTCTATGCGGTCAAAATCCTGGCATGGTACTATCACGGGTGAAAACGATATTGCAGTTTTCTTGTAATAGCAACTGGCTTTACTCTCATTCCGGATGCATTGTATCCACGCCCGCCAGAGACCAGTAGGACGCAAGCAAAACCACAGGCTCCGACTGCCGCTCCGAGACCATCCCGCGCCGACCGGGATTCAGAAATAGTCGGCTTTTCCGTTATTCTGAAGATATTGTCTGCGAAAAAACGAATTTATTATTTGACTTTTTGTGGATTTACGGTATAGTACACTGTTTATTAGGTGGACTGTGTATGTGTGCAAAAATGGTAGCAGGGTGAGAAATATGAAGACCAGCTATAAAAAGCTTTGGAAAATATTGATTGATCGGGATATGACAAAAACCGACCTGCGCTTTCGTGCCGGAATCAGTTCTTCATCTTTGGCTAAGTTGGGAAAAGGTGAAAGTGTTACAACTGCCGTTCTTCTGAAAATATGCGAAGCTCTGGATTGTGATATTACAGAAATCATTTCATCCACAGCGGCGGGAAACGTTAAAAAGCGGAAGATTCAGAAGAGCCATGAATAAAATCTGCAAAAAAAATATCTTTTCCACACAGCAAGGACACAAAACGTCTGCTCTGACGGGCTATATTTTTCATCTGATTTTTTTGAGAGGATGGAAAGTATGAGTGCCTTTGAATTAAAATGTCCGAGTTGTGGAATCGCCTTAGTTGCGGATGAAAATGATATTGGCGCGATGGCTTCCTGTGCGGAGTGCGACTATCATTTCATTCTTACGAAAGACAGCGCTCTGAAATCAACAATAACGCCAGATTATCCCGATACTCTTGAAGATATCAAGATTGGGCAATTGGCTCTTGAGGGAATAAAGCTTGTTTTTTTGCGCAACGATTTTTCTGCAACAACGCTGAAAGAATTACAGCGGCCAGAAAAAGCAAAAGAACTTTTTGGTTTTAAGTGGCCTCTGCTCATAAAAAAAGAGCAAGGAACATTTGAGGTTCCAATGTATGACGGATACGTCAGACACTGGAAGAAAACGATTCGGGTGCGTGGAGACGAATATTTCCTTTGCAGTCAATGGTATGAATATCAGCGAGCCCGATTGATTGCATGGTTTCAAAGTCAAGGGGTAACGTATGACAAACTTCGACACATTCTTGGCGGAACACACGAAAATGCGCTTATTGCCCAAAACAATCATGTTGCCGAAAAAGACAATACAGAAAATCAGCCCGAACCGCATATCCCAATGGATAAATCAGCTGGACAGATTTCATTTTCGTTGAACAACATACCGGATGACTTGACTTACACGAAACCGTATAACGTGTCTTATTCTGGAACAGATCACGAACTCTTATCCTGGAAAGATTTGTTGCGCGTAATCTGCACACAACTGGATAGTAAATTTCACAAACGGTTGTTGGCATTGCGAGGAAAATCATTTGCAGATTTTTCCAAACGCATTTGTTTGCGTTCCTCAAAACATAATTTGCTTTGCCCATTGAAAGTTGCCGACGATCTGTGGATCGAAAGCAATTTTGATGCAAAAACAATCGTAAAGTTGGCTACCGCGTTACTGCATACATGCGGGATTGATTTGGCAAGCATCAAAGTTTTTTACAACACGTCATTGCAGAAGAAAGAGAGCAAGCAATCGGAAAATCTTGAACCACAAGATATATCCTTTACAAAAAAACTGGATTGGTCTACCCTGACGATGGGTGTAACGATTCCGGTAAAGTTGCAAGATGCCTTTCTCCAACATCTTTCTTCCTCATTACCACGCGGAAATTCAATGCAGGTATCGATCAACGTAGAAGGAACGGAATATCGTGCCTCCATGGTTAACGTTGGCTTCTCTGACACTTCCAGAAAACAAGTAATTCAGATTCTCTGGTCGAGGAAATCTCCGATGGCGGAAATGCTTCGCATGAGATTTCCGAAGGCTTATCTGCAGCTTGCACAAGATCACGGCAACAGAGAGGGCATCGATGATGTTATCCGCGTGGCATGTGATTCTCCAAAGGATGCTTTTAAAGTTTCCTTCTTGCCATCAAGTAAACAAGAAAAGACGAGTGAGGAAAATAAAGTAGAGAATATGGTCTCTTATGACTGTATGAGCCAATTTCAAAACGATTGGCTTTTTTCTGTTAATAACTCTTTTTGAGCTGTGTCAAAACCATTTTGACGCAGCGCATACGCTTTTATTCTTTAAAAACCGTAAAAATCAAATTTTTTGTCAATACACCTCCGTGCCGTTTTTCACAGCTTAGTATATATTTTTCAGTTTTTGAGTTCCAAAAACTCAGTCAGGCGAAATAGTTGTATATTTGCTTGACAGTCAAAGCAATTACCCCGAACATCAGATGGCAGAAAACTTTCAAATGTCCTTTTACACGTATCTGATTTGCCCCGTAATTATCTTTGATTTCCGAGTTTGCCCGTTCTACACTGCTCCGCACATGATAACGTATTCTTTGCGCAGGCTCAACTCAATAAAAAGGCAAAATGCGGAACTTATGACCTTCATCGAAGACTGGAAGCGGAACGAGGATGTCAAAGACAGATAAAGCAGCCAAACGAAAAGCCAAATTACGCGCAAGGAAGAGGCAGATGAACGCTGACCGTATCGGACTGGCGACTCGTCTTTCATCGGCGCTGGAGAGGCTTTGCGCGCCCGTTTTGCCGGAGTACATCGACGACAGCAGAGGTCTTGATCTTATCGGTCGGCGGATTGTTTACCAGATGGGGATGATCGCATGGAATATCGCCGTAACCGGTCAGCGGGAAATGGCTGATACCGCATTTGCCAATTCGAACCTTGATGAAGAACAGCAGACTATGGTTCGAAATGAGATTCTTGCCCTCGTCAAAAAGAAGTATGCTGATTTTCCCGATTATCATACCGCGATTCGCGCAATATCCGTTTTCATGAACAATGGCAAATCCTGTCTGAAAGTTCAGATCGGCGACACATTTCCGGCATTGCCGACTCCGGTATTGGAAGAATCGTTCCCGCCGCCGGTCAATCCCATCCGCGCACTTTACGACCGGCTCTTTGCAATATACGGCGAACAGCACTGGTGGCCGTGCAAAAGCGGTAGCCGCTGGGAGATCGTCACTGGAGCGATTTTGACGCAGAACTGCGCATGGACGAATGTGGAAAAGGCTCTTGTCAATCTGGAAAACTCCGGAATTGTGTCACCGGAAGCAATTTTGAAAACTCCGGATGACACTTTGCGGGAATTGATCCGTCCCGCCGGATTCTTCAAGCAGAAATCCGTTTATCTGAAATCCATGGCGCAATTCTTTCTTGAAAATGAGCAGGAGTTTTTGCAATCGGATGATGTCCAAGCTTTGCGAAAACGGTTGCTCGCAGTCAAGGGCGTCGGCAACGAAACGGCGGACTCCATTTTGCTTTACGCCTTTCACAAACCGCTCTTTGTCATCGACGCCTACACCCGGCGCGTGGCGGAACGCCATTTAAACCTCGATGGAACCATGCCTTACGGTCAGTTGCAAAAGATTTTTATGGACGCGTTGCCGATTGACGTTTCGCTCTACGGAGAGTATCATGCGCTGATCGTCGCGCTGTGCAAACAATCGTGTCTGAAATCTGGATGCGGGAAAGTTTGCTCCAAAATCAACATCGTTCAAACCGACAAACAATCATCCATGGAGGAATAACTTATGAGAAAGAACTTCGGAGCACAAACCATCCTTTATCCCATGCCGGTATTCATCATCGCCACCTACAACGAGGACGGCACGCCGAACGCAATGAATGCCGCGTGGGGTGGAATACATGACACCAATCAGATCGGAATCTGTATTGCGCCGGACCACAAAACCGCAAAAAACATTCTGAAACGGAAATATTTCACGGTCAGCATGGCGGACGCCGCCCACGTCGTTCCTTGCGATTACGTCGGAATTGTTTCCGGCAACGATGTCCCGGACAAACTTGCCAAGACCGGATTCACCGCAATAAAATCCGATTTTGTCGATGCGCCGGTCATTGCCGAACTTCCGATGACATTGGAATGCAGACTCATCAGTTTTGACGAAAAGACCGGATGCACCGTGGGAGAAATTATCAATGTGAACGCCGACGAGCACATTCTGACCGCCGGGAAAATCGATCCCTCGAAATTGCGGCCGATCACCTTCGATCCCGTGAACCACACTTATCTGGAACTTGGCGGCAAAGCCGGTGATGCGTTCAAGGATGGTTTGAAACTCAAGTAAGACTTACATTGGACACGGAGTTATTTATGAAATCTACAACGAAAACCTCGTCCATGTTTCTTTAGAATCGAAAAATTCTCTTGACCTCAACACGGTTCGAAACAACGTAAAAATGGTTCGGTTTTGAGAATTTCGAAATTTTCTCAAAATCGGAAGCGGGGAAAAACAGAGAATGGATTTGAGGCGGACGAAACGTCATGGAGTTCGAAACTTCGACAAAGCGATACTCTGAAAACATCGAAACGCCGACTTTTACAACCCTCGCCGACTTTTCGACCGAATTTCGAACATCCGACTTTTCGGTTTGAGGTCAAACGTTCTCAAACGGAGGTGACGCTCTGAGCTGAAAATCCGCCGAGAAAATGGATTTTCTCGCGCGCGTAACGGGGGTGTTTTAATTCCTACGCCGCTTTACGAACCCGCCGGTAGCCGTGGAGCAATCCCCCAAGGAATGAGGTCTCAACGACTTCTCCATCGTCATCCTGCGGATAGGGTTTGACCATCGCACCGCCGAGACCGGAGTGCGGGCGGTAATGATTCCAGTATTCGAGGTATTCTTTTACGACCAGCCGCAACTGCGTTTCAGACGTAATGATCATTTTGTCAAGACACTCTGTCTTGATTGCTCGGATAAAGTTTTCCATCCGTGCATTCATCTGCGGCGTAAACGGCGGCAATTTCTTGATGGTAATCCCGATGGATTCAAAAACGGAATCGAACCGCTTATTGAAAAGGCTGTCGCGGTCGTGAATCAGATACTTCTTGCCGAGAAGAAAGCCATCCCACATATCGCACATATTTCTGGCTATTTGCGTTGTCCAGTTGCTGTCCGGCGCATGAACGATGCCGCCAAGCCGAACTTCACGGCTGCCAATGTCCATGAAAAACAGTAGACTCTCTCGAACCAGTCCGAATGGAGTCAGCCGTTCCACCTGAGCATAATCGGTCGAAGCGGTGGAGTACTGCTGCGTCTCAATAAACTGATCCCAGTCTCCGCGCAGTCTCCGTTCCGGATCCGGAACAATTCCGTTGTCATCGAGAATGTGGCGAACCGTCGTTGCGCTGACATCGTATTTCAGATATTTCATGACTCCCGCAATACGGTCATAACCCCAGTCCGGATTGTTTTTAGCCAGCTTCAAGACTTCGTCCACGATTTCCTGCGAGATCGGTTTGCGTCCACGCTTCTTTTGTCCATCTCTGACGCTGTTGTATTTTGCGCCGACCAGAGAATTGTACCAGCCCCGCAATGTCCCCGGAGCCCATGTCGGTTCAACCGCCGCCAGCAGGTAGTCGTTCAACGCTTTGCCCTTTTGAGCCAAACGGCGTTTATCCGAATCAGTCAGTTCCAGTCGGGCTTTCCCCGTTAACTCCGACAGATGTTCCTCATAAATTCGAATTTTTTCCGCATGGTAGTCCAGCATGGACTGCATGTTTTTCAGAATGGTTCGCAAATTTCCGTCTTTGACATCACGCATAAAGGCGTTCAGCCGTATCGTCGTCTCGTTCACTTGTTTGCTGTTCATTTCTGTAATCGCTCTCTCCGGCATGCCGGATGCTGTAATTTATGTAAAGCCGCAATCGCGCGACAGTATAATATACACCCGAAGATCGATGAAAACGAGGACAAAATGATTTTTGATCCCTCATGGAATAAAAACACCCTCCAGGCTCACATCAAATGCATTTCCGACCTGGTCCGCGACTTGGAAAGCCGTCCGATCCTGGCCGAAATGTGCGGATTCAATGCCGGACGGATTCCCGATGCTTCCCGTTTTTCGCGCTTCCTGACCGATACGAATAACTCCGAGATCGAAACTCTTTTTCATACTTCCGGCAAACTGCTGGTTGAAAAAGGCATCGCCACGCTGGATGTCATTATGGCCGATTCTAAACCGATCAAGGCCAACACCAAGCACAACAACCCCAAGAATCCCAACCGTAAGCTCGACAAAACCACCAAGATCAAGCGCAATCCCATGGCAACGCTCAGTTATTATTCCTACATCAAACAACCGAACGGCGACAAGAAGAAAACCTTCACCTGGTTCTGGGGCTATCGCACCCACGTTCTGCTCAGTGGTGAAGGCATTCCTCTGATCGAAGTCACCTTGCCAAACAACCGTACCGACGGCAAAGTGGCCAAGGCACTGTTGAAAAAGTTCGTCCGGGTTTACGGTCAGAAAAAAGGCCGCATCTTTCTCGGCGATGCCGGATACGACGACCGCGAACTCTACAACTTTATCGTGGATAAGCTCAAGGCCGAACCGTTCATTCCGCTGAACCGACGCCACCAACAACCGGATAAAACGCTGGGGCCGCACGGTTTGCCGTTATGTCCGGCCAACCTCGAAATGAAATTTGCCGGAATCAGCCGCGAAGAAACTCGCACCCGGAAGAAATTCCGTTGCCCGATTGCCGGTGGAACGAAGCAGGAAAAAGCTTCCCTGCCTCTGCAATGTCCGATCAATCACGACCTTTTCTGCACCGGCAAATGCTACGGCTGCACCGCCTATATCGACATTACCGACGACCATCGCAGTCAGGTTCCCAGAGAGTCGAAACGCTTCAAGAATACCTATAAACGCCGGACCGAAGCGGAACGCTATTTTTCCCGTCTCGGCCCTCGTGAAGTCGAGGAAATGTCACAGTATAAATACCGCGCCATCCGCAACCAGATGACCATTGCTCATCTCGCTTTGAGCTTGACCGCCGTCGCCGCCGCACTAATCTTGGAGCAACCCGATAAAATCCGTTGCCACAAGACTTTCGCCGACGCCGCATAGCTTCGTCTGTCATAAAACTGAATTTTCAAACAACACGCATTGTTCACAATGCTTCATGGCTCGCACCATGATTTCTAACTTTTCAGCGATAAATCTGAATTTTTCAATCAAATTTTACCGATAAATAATTTTTCCATCATCATCGTTGGCAATCAACCTTTGTCTTGTTGCCAAATCAACGTTTCTCTCCTATTTCGCATGAGTCATTGCTTGTACTATATCTTAAAAATGATGTTTTGCAATATCATTTTACGGAAATAGTATATCTGATTACGTATTTTTATATTTTTCTTCCAGAAGCGTTCCGGATCATTGTTGCCGGCAAGGCTGTGGGCTGTGATGTAATCGTGAAACTTGCTCCTCCGGCTACTGTTATCGTAATGTTATGGTAATAATTCCCGCGCTGACCGCGAGCAATCCGACTTTGCTCAGAGGAGCAATCTTTTCCTTCAAAATAAAGAGACTGAACAGTGAAAACCCAGCCACGCAGACACCAATGGCAACAGGATAGCCAAGCGAACCGCAACCATTTCGTACCAGCAGATTCAACCCGTTATAGAACAGGAAAACACTGGCCGCCACATTCAGGAACATCAGAACCGCCGCCATGATCCATTCTCCTCTGCCGCCGATATTTTTGCGGTGCACAAGTCCCGGCAGAGTTGTGACTGCAAAGCCAAGGAACCCGCCCGAATACATTCCGAAGGTTCGGAACAAGCTCCCGCTCCCGGCCGCTTCCGGCAGGAACGAGGGAAGCGTATTGCAACAGTGAGTGACCATGACCAGACAGAATGCGCCAATGGACGGCGGAAGCCATTTCTTCCCGGAGATTCGCTGTCTGTTGTCCCGGCCGATCCCCATGGCAAGCACGCCCCCGATAATTAGCCCAAGTCCGGTCAGGCGCAGCCAGCTCGCTTTTTCACCGAAACAGCAGATTCCCATGAGAAAAGAACCGATCATTCCCGCCTGCATCATCCCCCAGACCAGTCCGTGTGGACCCAGACTCATGGCTTTGGCTGTCAGAACATAGGTATAGAAATTGGCTATTCCGGCAAGACAACTCAGTAAAAAAGACAGTAGCAGCATCTTGGCGGAGGGACCTTCCGGCCAATCCCCGCAGAATAAGATCGACAGGCACAGGAGCGCGGAACCGAAATAGCACAGCCCCTGCACGATATTGTAGTTCCAGCTGCGTGCGACACATACGCTCACGGATATTCCGATACCGATCCAGCATATTCCTGAACAAATGACTAAGATTATTCCCGTTGTCATAATTTGCATATCCCTCCGACTTGCTGTATATTATATCATAAGAGCCAATTTCAAAAGTCTTGGTCTTTTCCTGTTGATAACTCATTTTGGGGCGCGTCAAGATCATTTTGACGCGCCCATTGCGTCGTTTTTACGAAAATCTGCGAAAAATCTAAATTTTGAGCGTTTTTCTCCTTATCCCGTCTTGCGGGATTTCTTTTTCTCTGATGTCAAGCAAGCTCAACTATTTTTATTCAAGCATATTGAACAGTTGCTTCACTGTTATGGCGATCACACCGAACATCAAATGGCAAAGGACTTTCCAATGCCCCTTCACTCTGACATGGCGAGCGCCGTAATTGTCTTTCAAATCCGAATTCCCGCGTTCAACTGTTGAGCGTTCTCGATAACGAATCTTTCGCGCCGGAGCAAGTTCCTGCTTGTCTCCCCGGCGCGGATTCGGATCAATAACCGGAACATGACCAAGCTTTTCCGAAAAAGCCTTGATCTCCTCTGCATCGTAAGCCGAATCAGCCAGGTCATACAGGATAGTCGCCCGTTCCGACGCCATCTGCATAAGCGGAATTGCCGCCTGACTGTCGTGAAGAGACGCCGAACTCAGAATCGCCGCCAACGGAATTCCTCCGTCGCCGATGGACAAATGCAGTTTGTAACCGCACCAGAAGCCTGTTTTCCCCTTGCTGTCGCGTTTGCCGCCCCAGTCACAGCCTTGCGGCAAATCGCCGACATTTTCCGCCGGCGTCCGGTTCGGCTGAAGTTCCAGCCGCCGGGTTTTGGTTTCGATAAGTTCCTGCTCCGCCAGTGCCGCCTTTTCCGCTTTGCTTTTGCGGCCGCGCTTCTTTTTGAGCTTGATTTTCGGCGTATTCTTGCGACAGGCTTTTTCCCTGCCGATGATTGCCGTGGAATCAATGCTGGCGTGGCCGACCAGTTTTTCGGTGTAGTTCTCTTTCACGATCACCTCGTGAATGGCATCGAGAACTCCTTCTTCGGCAAAGACTTTGAACGCCCGGGAAAATGTCGCCCCGGACGGAACCGCCCCTTGATATTCCCACCCGCAAAGTCGCCGCAAACTCGGATTTGCTTTCAGGTTTTCAATCAGCACCTTCGTCGTAGGAAGGTCGTACACCGCTTTCAGAAAAAACGCCCGAAGCATTTTCTCCCGATCCTTCATCGGTCTGCCCAAACCGCACCAACGCAGTGCGTCTGTCAGGAATCGATCAGGCCGAACAACTTCAACGATTCGCAAGAATTCCCGCATCTTTGCGGTTAATTCGCCAATTTCTTCTTCCAACATTGGAAAAAGATACGTCTCCATGGTAAAGTAAAGCTTGGGTAGATTGTTCATTTTAACCTCTTACTTGGTCGTTTGAAGTAAGATGAACCCTCTGCCTCCTTCTTCTATGTTAGGTTTTGTCAAGTCTTTTTCGTAACTTTTCTTGTTCTTT
>ERZ1034917.751-NODE-751-length-26314-cov-371.191553_pt1 | contig 26314 bp, 42 predicted proteins | sample MGYA00520605_ERZ1034917 | MGnify/ENA primary metagenome ERZ1034917 (study PRJEB33766, sample SAMN09781784) | gut metagenome | biome: gut microbiome | host: Homo sapiens | place: Madagascar | study: EMG produced TPA metagenomics assembly of the PRJNA485056 data... | reverse complement strand
TTATGACCGCCATAAATATAGTAAATTATGGCCGCCAAAATGTCAACCCCTATTTTCAAAAAAAGACCGCGCCGGGTGATTCCGGCACGGTTTTTTTATATTCTTTTCTGGCGTCAGCTGACGGCACATTTCAGCTCCGCCGAAGGGCTCTCCATTTGATACCAGTTAGTCAAGAGTATTAGTAGTAGGAGTTAGTAATACGTTAGTAATAGCAGACACTTTCATGCGTTTTTTCTCCATTTTCAGGGAATGTTCGGAATCCGGATGTATAACGAAAAAACCCCGAAAACTCAGCGTTTTCGAGGTTTTTTCGTGGTCCGAGTGACAAGACTTGAACTTGCGGCCTCTTGACCCCCAGGCATGCTAGACCCCAGTATTTATGCGGGTTTCAGCGATTTTGTCTGCAATAAAACAGTAATAGAACGCCTCTAATTTCAATCTAAAAACGTCAGCAACAGCGCCTGTTTTTTTACCGTGTCAAGAGCGTGTCAAGTTTTCCTGAAAGTTTCAAAAGCAGCAGCGCCGGCCAGTGTTTTTCTCTGGACGGCGCTGCCGCTTTTTTAATCTACAACGCACCTGACGCTGCTCATCTTCACCATGTCCTTTGTTGAATACCGTCGCATCACTTCGTTGACCGAAGCATAGTATTCGACAATGTCAAGCGGCTTTGAAGCGTCCGAAAGTACCTCATCCCTCAGCGCCCTCGAGAAATCCGTCGATAACCCGATCAGCCGCAAGCTCTTAACAATAGACGTTGCTTTGTCCAGCAGTACGATAGTCAGACCATACCCGGAGCCTTCTGGTATCTCAGGGATAGCCGCCGCGCGTGACAGTTGAATTGTGAATGGAGAGTCCACCCACGGGAGCGATCCAAAGCGAGATAGAACAAAGAGTATGCCCCCAAGCCGTACCAATCGAAACTCTGCGCGTTTTCCGGCCTGAAAAGCCTCAATCTCCGCCTGCGTTGGAGCGATATAGTTGCAGAACAGGATGGGGCCTCCCTCTGTCATCTCGAAGACGGCACCTTCTGGATGTTGGTCTAATCCGTGAAACGGTTTCCCTACTTCAAACCCAATGACCCGTTTTTCGTCCATAAAAGCAGCTCCTTTCTGTGCATGTTATGAGTGCAGGCGCTTCAAAAAATTCTCGACTACATCCGCAGCGGTCCCGGCCGGCTTAACGTTCAATGTAATCACCGTCGTTTTAGTCAGGCAGTTTGCGTCATATTTTGGTACATCTTCATCAGTTCCGCTACACAGGAACTTTCTGTGGTTGTCTTTATGTCGAACCCATAGGCCCGCATGACAGCTCTATCATTTTGTTGGTGTGCTTTTATCAGTTCTGGGAAAAGGTACATCTTAGTGCCGTACATTTCTGCCAAGCTGCAATCCGGATACAGGGCGCGGGCGTCTAAAATTGCTTGCGCGGTCTGTTCGATTTTTGCCCGCTGTTCATCTGTGGGTGTCGGCCACGGGAAATTGTTGTAGACGATTTTTGCAGAATAGTCATAGTCGCTTTTTAGTCTACCGCATACAGACCGCATCCATGCCATGTGAACGTTAGACATCAAAACACCAAAGTGATATATAGAAGCACTCGGAAGTAATTGTAGTTTGTTGCTACAGACAATATCAGAGTTCAAGAAACCCATCGGGATATAGCGACGAGCACCAGAAGAAACCTCCGGGATAGCAATGAAGTTCTCTAATGGTTGCCTGTTTTCTGTGAACAGCGTTGGCGCATCAGCCTGTTTTCTGGTTGCCGCCTTTTTGCTTGACTGTCGGAAATCTCTTACTTTTTGTACACGTTCTAAAACAAGTGGCATTGCTTGTAATTCTTTTGGTGAAGCACCTACCAACCACAAGCAATAACGCTTTTTCCCGTTCAAAAATTCATCTGCACCTAAAAATAGTCGAATATACTTTATCGAGCCGGGTTCTCTTCTGATAAAGTCATTGTATTCCGATTCTGTTATTATCAAATTTCCGCCATCTGTCGGCTGGCTACCCTTGCATATCTCAGGAACCAAGCATATTGGTTTACTTCGATTTTCAATAAACAGCGTTGGCGCATCAATTAAGTACGGGCTAATATTTTGAACATACTGTACGCGCTCAGATGTGAAAAGAAGTTTCTCGCAAGGATTATCCTGCACACTAAAACCGACAATCACACAATGGACATGCGCCTTCAAACTGGCTTCGCTGTCCCATCGGAAGGTTCGATATGCAAAATCTATATGAATCCCAAAACGGTCATACAGCGGTTTCCAAACACCAGCAACCTGCTCACCCTGTGTGATAGAATTTGTTGACACAAATGCAGCACGGATCCCGGTATTTTGGATATACTGAGCAGTTTTGAAATACCAACCAGAAACATAGTCAATATTCTTCCCAATATTACTCATAGTAGCTTGCAGGTCGGCTTTTTGCTTTGCTGATTGATAAGTATATCCCACAAACGGTGGATTACCCATAATGTAGTTTAATTTTGCCTTGGGTACAACATCCTCCCAGTTCAGCCGCAGGGCGTTGCCCTCGGTGATATTGGCATATGATTTCAGCGGAAGAAAATCAATTTGGTGGGCGATAATATCTTCCGTTTCTTTCAGCATCTGACTTTCTGCAATCCAAAGGGCAGTTTTAGCAACTGTAGCGGCAAAGTCATTTATCTCAATGCCGTAAAACTGATGGATGGAAACCTGAATCGGATTTGCATAATCGCCCATTGTAATTTGATCTGTTTGGCAGCGGAGCGCATCGTTTTCCAACCGACGCAGAGAGATATAGCTTTCGGTCAGGAAGTTTCCGGAGCCGCAAGCGGGGTCTAAAAAGGTCAGCCCCGCCAGCTTTCTTTGATAGGCTTTCAGTCTGGAAATGCGGGTTTTCTCCACCGCGATTTCCTTGATTTCTTCCAACTCGGCTTTCAGCCCATCCAGAAACAGTGGGTCGATGACCTTGTGGATGTTCTCGATGCTCGTATAGTGCATGCCGCCGCTGCGCCGTGTTTCGGGATTCAACGTGCTTTCAAAAACCGCGCCGAAGATTGTTGGACTGATCGCAGACCAATCAAAATCTTCACTTGCATTAGAAAGCAGAATGTTTTTCAATTCTTCGGTAAAGGGCGGAATCTCGATATTCTCGTCAGCAAACAGGCCGCCGTTTACATATGGAAATGCCGCCAAAGCAGGATTATCGTCCGACAGGTATTTATCTCTTTCCTCTGGTCTTTGGTCCAGCACTCGGAACAGTTCCACCAAGGCTTTCCGAATCCCAGTAGCCGGAACATCTTTCAGGTAGTCATGGAACATATTCCGCCTCCCGAAAACCCCGGCATCTTCGGCGTACAGGCAGAACACAATCCGAACGCAAAGCGCGTTCAGACTTTTTAGAGTTTCGTCCGATTCCGGATCCGCATATTGCTTCAACAGTGCGTCGTAGAGCAGCCCGACCAACTCGCCTGCTTGGAGCGATACCTCCATCTCTTTTTTTGTTGCTTCGTTACCGGTGTCCACAAGGAACTGAAGCCTGTGATAATCGGTTTCAAGGTCTTTCAAAAGTACAGTCTCCGGATCTGCGTTCGGAAAGTTCATATCGTGTATCTCGAATACCTTGAAATTGCAGACGACAATCCAGCGAGGGGCCTTGTTGTACGGCAGGAACGCAGCATACCTTCTCGCTTGACCATACGGGGTTAACATCTGACCATCGGACTGCCGAGAACCTTTTGTCAAACTTACATCTGCGCTCTTTTGCTCGATCAGGACGCGTGTTTCCGGGATATATGCATCTATATAACTTGTATGGCTCAGCTTAACCGGGACTTCAAATTCGATCACATACTCCGGATTTTCGGAGCCGTAAACAGTCCTCAGTAGTTCCGTCCAGAACTGCTGCGTCTCCTGTTTCTCGTCGCCTCTTCCTGCCCAACGCTCAGAAAACGTGCGAGAAGCAGCCCTCTTTAGCGCCTCGTTCAACGATGTCATCTCCCTCACACAATAATCTCATGTCAATGTTAACACGTTTCGCATCGTTTTTACAGCTTGACACTCCCCATGCCTAAAGGCAGGGGTCTTACGGCGCAACTGATAAAAAGAGCGCCCACCGTCCGACCAAAGACACTGTGAGCGCTCAAAGAACCAAACCGCGAACGGTCTGATAAATATATTCTATCATAGCCTCCGCGGAAATTCAAGGAGAAAGCAAAAAATGGACATCGAACGCTTTGAAAAAAAACACCCCGTTACGCTTGACATTTGTACCCCACATAGCTATAATGCAGTTGTGGGGTACGAGTGGAGGTGAAGTAAGTGCATTCCACCGATAAGCGTCAGCGGATAGACGTCGAAAACCCAAAGGACCGTTTCTTCAAAATGCGTACAGACAAACGAATGCTTGAGATGCTTGAAGAAAACAGTTTGCTAAGCGGAAACACAAAATCCGATGAGGTTAGAATCGCTATCGAGGAGCGAAACGCTTCGCTTAAGGCGCGAAAGAAAGAGAAATAAGGGATTCGGCGCACCCTCAAAAAGCAGCCGAACCCCTTTATCCCGCGCAAGGAAAGTCCTTACGGTAAATCTATTCTACTCAAATCTTTCCTTGCTGTCAACAAAGGAAGGAGCCTATTTTTTATGGACATCGAACACTTCGAAAAAATGCCCCGTTAGACTTGACATTTGAGTCCCAATAACTATGATATGCTTATCGGAACTCAGAAAGTGAGGGATTAAAAATAGTTCCACAGATGGGTCGTCCAAAATCCGATAATCCCAAAGACATCGACGTGAAAGTGCGCATCGACAAGCAGTTGAATGAACGGTTACTTTCCTTCTGTGCTAAGCACGAGGTAACGCGCGCCGAGGCCATTCGAGCAGGGGTTCTCATGTTGCTGGACGATGATGAAAAAGAATAGACGCAGGCCGCCCCTCTCCCAAGGACGGTCCACGTCTATTCGCAAATGGCTAGGCGCCCTCTCTGAAGTTCATTTTACAACACATTGGTAAAATCGTAAAAAATTTTTGGATATGCTCAATCAGGGATTGACATGTAGTTAAATACAAGTTATCATGTATTCAGCTACACAAAGGAGGTGAAAAGTGTGGCTGACAAAAGCAGAGCCGAGTACTTCAGGAAGCGGCGCGAAACGCAGAAAATGTTTGCAGTCATGGTTGACCGAGAAACATTAGAGAGGCTTGACAAAAAAGTAGCATCTCAGGGCAAAACCCGTTCTGACTGGTTGCGTGAGAAGATTTCAGAAGAACTCGGAGAAAAGTAAAAGCTCCCCCACCAAACAGCCTAGCAAGCAAGTGGTGAAGGAGCCGTCTCACACCTTTCGGAGCAAGTGTAAATATTTTAACGCACAAGCTTCCAAAGGTCAATACTTTTGATGGAGGAAGCAAAAATGAACATCGAACACTTCGAAACGAACGTCTCTTTTATGAAAGCGGCTGTCAATCTTGTTACGGACTGCCTCGAAGCAGACTGCATGTCCGTCAACACTGCAATCTCAGACGAGATCGGCGCGGAATACGCCAGCCAGACTGTAGCAAAACTGCAAGACATCTATCTTCCGATTCTCTACCACATTGGAGACATTGCCCGCGAGTGGGAAAACGCAATCAATGAATCCGTGCCGTTTGAGCACAGCATTCAATAGAACAGAAGCCAAAAGCACTCAAGGCGTGCACCGCACAAATATCCGGCGCACGCCTTGAGAAAAGGAAATCGAGATAATTCAAACAGGAGAGATGAGTTATGGAATATAAAAAAGCCGCTGAATCATACCTGACCTTCTGCCGTTCGTCCGGCATGAGCGTATCCACGGTTGAGAATTACGAAAGAACGATCCGGGAGTTCGGAGATTTGGTCAGCAGCACGGATGAAATCGGCGCCATGCCGGTTGTCATCTTTAAGCAGAATATCCATGACCGCGGCTGCACGGCGTCCACAGAGGCCGCATATATTGAGAATCTGTCTCTGTTCTTTGATTTTCTTGCTGAGACTGGGACGATTGAGAAAAACCCGTGCACCGCTTCTATTCGCCGCGTCAAGGTCCCGCCGAAGCAGGGATATGAGAATCTTTTGACAACGGCCGAGGTTGAAGCTCTGCTCTCCCCCATCTGCCCCAAGGGAGCCACGAAAAAGAATTGGCTACGCGATCACGCGATGATTACCGTTCTTCTGACCTCCGGTTTGCGGAACTCGGAGCTTCGGGATCTCAGGCCGGATGATCTCGACTTCAAAAAGGGACAGTTGTTCGTGCGTTATGGCAAGGGCGGAAAATCGCGCTATGCAGCCTTCCCGAAGGTAGCGCAGGACGCTGTGAAATCCTACGTCGCATTCAGCCGGCCGGATGGCGTTTCTCCTACTGCTCCCCTCTTTGGCGTAGGTGAGACAGCCGAGACATTTCATGCATTCGACCGTCGCTGCCTTTCCGAGTTGATCGCGCGCATCGTTAAGATGACGACCGGCCGTGAGGGCGTCCGCACTCATGCCCTGCGCCATGCAAACGCGAGCTATCTTTTGTCGTCCGGCGTCAGCATCGACGTCCTCCAGTCGCTGCTCGGCCACTCAAGCCCGCAGACCACGAAAGTTTACGCAGAGTTCCTGACGCGGACAGCGCCGACAGATGCGGCGGCAGCTGTATTTGATACAGTGTTTGCGGCATCGTGAGTATTTGTAGAAAAAAGTGTTGACTAATGTTGCTATATTGTAGTATAATGCTACAAGAAAGGAGGCAAACATGAGCGAGTCAAAATCGCTGAACATTAAGATCCCAGCAGAATTGTATAGCAAACTGAAGGCGGAAGCAGAGCGGAACAATATATCGCTCGCAGCTGTCGTCAGAATTGCGTGCTCTCGGTATCTCGATGCTCAGGGTAAGTAAAAAAGGAGCCCCCTCTTTGTGCCTAAGTTTGCCGACCAAACACAAAGAAGGAGCCAACCGAGGGAGGTCGCTCAAGAGAAAGTCATCCTGAGATACCCAACACGGTAAATTAATTATACCGCGTTGTACTCCCTCTGTCAAAACAATTCTTCGGGCAAACGCCCAGAAAGGGAAAGCAATGCAGGAACTTCAAACTATCAACAATGTTGATATTTCACCAGGTCAGCCGCCTTGTCAAGTGACAGGGCGGCTCTTTTGAAAAAGTTGAAAATTGGGGGTTGACTTATGAGCACATCTTTATTATAGTTTAGGTGTGCTTGAAAGTGAGGTGTGATCATGAGTCCTCGCACAGGACGTCCAAAGCTGGATAACCCGAAAACCATTCGATACAGCGTTTGTATTGACAAAGAAACCGAGCGTGATCTTGAAGAATACTGCAAAAGGAACGGAATCACAAAAGGCGCTGCATTTCGAGAGGGCATTCAGCTCTTGCTGGGCAAAAAAAAGAAATAACCGGAAAGCAACTTGGCGGAAGCTCCGGCTATTTCTCTCAGAGATCAGGCAGATGCCCGAAGTCTGAAATTATTATAATCGGATTCTCGGCTTCTGTCAAACGTGTTTTAGTTTGAAAGGAGACCAACGATGCAACAACTTCAGGTCGTTTGCACAAATGGCATCAATGTGATTGACAGCCGTGACATTGCAAGGACAACCAGCGTCCGGCATTCGGATTTGCTTGAAAAGATTAACGCATACTGCGATTTTTTAACCAACGGAAAATTCCGTTCGTTAGATTTCTTCATCCCGAGCACCTACAAAGACGGAAAAGGAGAGACACGCCCGTGTTACCTTCTGACGAAGAAGGGCTGCGACATGGTCGCGAACAAGATGACCGGCGAAAAGGGCGTCCTGTTCACTGCCGCTTACGTTACGGCGTTTGAAAAGATGCGCGAAACGCTTGCGGCAATGTTGACATTTCACCAGGTCGGCCGCCTTGTCAAGTGACAGGGCGGCTCTTTTGAAAAAGTTGAAAATTGGGGGTTGACTTATTGTACTGACGGCTATATTATATTGTCAGTACAGAAAGTGAGGTGAGCAGATGTCGCCCCGTACTGGCAGACCACCAAAGGAAAACCCAAAGGATATACGTATTCAAATTCGATTGGACACAGAATGCCTTCGCAAGTTGGATGAATGCGTCAAAAGAGATTCTTCCACAAGAAGCGAAGTTATTCGAGAAGGAATTGATTTGATGTATTCCAGAGGGGGCAAAAAATAAGACAACCGGGCCGCCGTAGGAAGCAAAACCCGATTGCCTTATCCACATCACCCGAAGGTGAGGCTAAATCTATTATAGCCTCTTCTGATCGGGAAATCAACATCAGATTCTTTGCAGGAGGCTACAAAGCATGGAAGAAACTAAGTCTATCCAAATTCATGGGATTAGCTGTTACGAAAAGGGCGGTATCGCCTATTTGAAATTAGAGGCTGTTGCAAGAGGTCTAGGCTTTACCAAGACGGAAAGTAAAAACGGCGTGGAGTATACGACGGTGCGCTGGGAGCGCGTGTTCGGGTCCCTCGACGAGTTCTCTTTCGACCACAAGCGGGCGAAAGACATGTTTATCCCCGAGAACATCTTTTACCGCCTTGCGATGAAAGCGAAGAATCCGGCTGCCGAAGCCTTTCAGGCGAAGGTCGCAGACGAGATCATCCCGGCCATCCGAAGAACCGGAAGTTACAGCGCGATCGCCCTTTCTCCCGCCGAGCAGCTGCTCGCGCAAGCCAAGATTATGGTGGAGCAGGAGCGCCGCATCGCCGCGCTCGAGAAAAAAACTGCCGCGACTCAACAACAAATCACAGACGTTGTCAGCGCCTTCGCCGTCCCGGCCTTCTCCCCTGACCAGTGGCAGGAACAAGCAAACCAGACGATCAACAGGATCGTTGAAATGAACCACCTGAATCATCAGAAGTTCCGGCACAAACTTTACGAGGAGCTGGAACGCGTCGCAAACTGCAACCTCAAAATGCGCCAGGACAAACTGAAAGCGCGCATGAGAAACGGCGGCGCTAAAACGTCTGAAATCAGCGCCATCTCAAAGCTGGCCGTGATTGCCCGCGACGCGAAGCTCAGAGCCATCTTCGAAGGAATCCTTCGCCGTGAGGCCGCGTTGTGCCTCGCAGCATGCTGACGAGAAACAGCAAACAGTTTTCAGGAGGTATACGAAAATGAACGCAAACTTCGTAAACAGATATACAGAACTTCAAATGTCCATCAACGAGTCCGTCGCGGTCATGACCTTGATGATTGACGCTCTTGATGCGGACGCTTCCCCGAAATATGAGTGCAATCCCGTCACCAAACTTGCGCTCAACGCCGCTCTGGCAAATAGAGTCACCGGAATCTACGCCCCGGCCATGAGCATGGTATTCAGGAATCTGTCTGGCGCAAATGAAAGAGCCAAAGAACTTCTCGAAGAGCTGAGCCGCGAAGAGCTGGCAGTTCTCTCAGCTAATAATCAGGAGGATTGACAAACATGAATAAAAATACGAACACAATGAACAACGACCTCGGGATCGACATCAACAAGACGCTCGTCGCCATGTTCAGCGCCTTGACTGCGTCGATCGACAACCGCACTGTCTGCAAAATGTTCGATGACTACTACGACAATATCTGCGCCGGCGGCGACAGCACCGGAGAGTTTCGCGCCCTTGAAAATTCCCTAAACGACATGCTCGTCAACATCTGCCCTGATCTCACGGAAGACTTTGTCCGGGATCTGGCCAGCAGCCTGCTTCTGATGGAGCTGGCCCGCAGATTCCACAACGAGCACATGGACGACGCCCCCGGAATCATCAGCGAGTGAATTTTTCAGAATCACCCCCATTAAAACAGAGCGCGGCACCGCTATCAATCAGGCGGCGCCGCGCTCTGTTATTTTGCCCTTTTATTCACGCAAAGTGTCTTTCGTGTCCTTTTGCAAAAAGTGAATATTTTTGCATTGACGCCCATTCGGTGCGCGAACAAGCAGGTCATGCCTCTAATGCGGGTGCGAACATCCCTCCCCCAGAGAGCGTATGTAGACATTCCCACACCAACCTGTTGTAAGCCCATTGGTGGCGCCCTGAATTTGCCCTCCAGCGGTATTGAGCACGCCCTGTATGGAATCTAACGCAGTGCTTCCGGATAGGTGCTCACGCAGCTAAAAAAGAGGCCTATGAGGCAGCAGAGGAGGAAATAGCACATCGGCCGAATGCTCAAAATCAGCGAGAAGCCCGTTTTTATGCTGCAAGAGCGGTTTTTATGCCATCTGGTGTCTAGTTTTCCACACGGTTATATTTTACGCCCTCAGAACGCGAAATTTCAGTCAACGTCCTTCCCTGCCCTCGCGCGCGCCTGTGTACGCGTGGATAATGTTGGAAGCCCGCTGCCGCTGTTTGAGCCGTCAGAGGAGGCGCAAGATGGCAGGTAGGGTGGTTTGGGAACGGTTGGGGGGGAGGGTGTGCTAAAGGCGAAGCCGAAAAGAACTGCCCCTGGTCAACTGGAAATAGCCCCCCTGCGAGAGCGGCCAGGCGCCCCGGCTCCGTCCGGCGAGAGCCAGGAGGCGGCGAGAGCCGGGATGATCCGATTGCATTATTGCTATAATGTCACCTGATCGCGCGCGGCGAGAGCCGGGCGGGCTCTTCCGGCGCGTGCCTGGAGCCTCGGGCGCCTGCGCGGGCGGCGAGCCGGGGCGGGCGAGCTGGCGAGGAGCCGCGTGCCCCTCGCGCGCGCGTGTGCGGGTGCGCGGGTGCACGCACGCGCGCCCTGCTACGATTGCACCTACCTCTCTCCGTAAAAGAACGCGGCACAAGAGCCGCGGCACCTTGCCCGCGGCAAAAAAGCCCACGGCCATAGAGCCGCGGCCTTTGTCCTGCGGCTAAAATACATAGCATGACGCCGCGGCTGTATTGCTCGCGGCAAAAAGACATGGCAAGAAATATGCCGCAAAATATAAAGGGCGAGGACTCGCCGCCAAAGGCGGCGGGAGAAGAGCCCGCGGCTATAGCTGCGGGGCTGGCCGCGGCACGGTCGCGGGTATAGGGTCGCGGGTTATAGACTCCACGCGTGCGGGCGTGCGCGGGCGCGCATTATGCGCGCGCGTGCACATGCGGGCTCGTGCGCGCGCGTAGCACGTGCGCGGGGGTAGTTTGCAAGAGCGTTATTTACACTGTTTTCGCGGCAAAAAGAGCATATAGTGCCTTGCGAGGCGGCCGCGTTACGTCTGCGTTACGTCTGCGTTACGCTCGCGTTACGCACGCGTGACGGTAGCGTTACGCGTGCGTTACAATGTAACGCTTATCGCCATTAAGAGCGCCGCGCCCGTCTTCGGCGCGGCCTGCCGCCGCCTTTTATAGTATTCATCATGCATTGCATATAATGCATACTTTTCCACCTGTGCGCAGGAGCTTCCCGCGCGCCCTGGCTGGCGCTGCCTGCCTGCCTGCCTGCCGGCCTGCCTGCCGGGCGAGAGAAAACCCCGGCCGCGGATCCGTCTGAGGACCTGCGGCCGGGGCTGTTTTTGTCTGCGTTATTACATCCGATAGGCTGTTGCGTCACATTTTCTTAAGTGTATCGGATCCGCCAAACATGAGTGGAAAATTTCAGCACCTTGTACAATTTTACATAGTCAATATATTGTGGTCACGGCTCGAATTTAGGGCAGAAACCACTATATATAGTTGTGGAAAAGCCTGTTGATAACTCGCTGATTTGATGGCATATGTGCAAAATGCTATAATAAGATCATGGCAAGGGGCGCGGGGATCCTGCGGCTGCGAGTCTCGATCGAATCGAGGTGAACGCCGTGAAGATCGCCGACGTTATAGCCCTGCTGGCGCTGGTCGTCGATGCCGTCGCGCTCGGTGTCCAGATTGCCCGCATGGCGCGAAAATAACCGCATCCCGTAAATGACGGAACGCGGCTACTCTCGGACAAAAAATCTTTTGGGGCAGCTGCGGACCGTCTAGCACACGGCCCGCGCCCCTTGCTAGATCATCATAGCACGCGCCGCGGCCAGTGTCAAGGATCCGCGGCGGCTGGGGCCGGGTCTTCAGGCGCCGGAGCTCCGGCCGGGGCGGCGTTGTCTCGCTCCATCGTTTCGGAGATCGCGCGCTTTATGAACGTGTTAACACTTTCGCCGCGCGCTTCTGCGTGCGCGTTTATCGGCTCGCGCTCGCCTTTTTTTAGCGTCAATGATATGTACTCATAGTTTGCCTTTTTGTACTTTGCTACTGCTTTTTGCCCGCTTTTTGTCGTGGCCATCTGCAACACTCCTTTCTCAAAAAATTGTAGCAGGTTCCACGGCTGCGAGCAAGTCGTCACATTGCACATATTCCGCTGAAAACAAGCGCATATATTCCGCGGAATTTGGCTAGTTTGCCCCTATCTATATTCCGCGGAATATGCTATCATGGAACCATGGAAAGGGTACAAAAACAGCGAATCCGCCCGCTGGGCGTTAAAAAAGGAAGTGAGGAAATGACCGCGCCAAACACTAGCGAACTTCTCGTCGAGCAAGCGCAGATCGCGGAGCGGCTCCGGCTTCTGATGCTTGCTGAAAAATGCAAAAGCATCGAAGAATTTCGTGACCGTCTCCGCGACCTGATCGAGAAGTAACGCGCCGGGGCCTGCACTCACAACGCAACCCCGACGCGAACCAAACCGGCGCGGGCGGCTAGTTCGCGGCCGCCCCGCTAGATGGTTCAAATGATACGCTTTTTGCAAATGCTTGTCAACCCTTAAAAATGGAGGTTATAAACAATGACACAACAACAAATTTCCGACTGGTGCACCGCACATGTTTCGGCCCCCGTTTCTTATTCCTACTGCGACGCCCTCGACGCCCCGGGCGGCGGTTATTATATCAATTGTATCACCTATAAAAACGGCGAAACATACAAGTTTACGGCGAGTGGCCCGTTGGGCGATGAAATTATTAAAACATGGATCAACGGCGAGCTGGTTCATGAGTCCTGCGGGAAACATTTAGGAGGCAAACAAAAATGAAACAGGTTAACTACTACGCAATCGGCGGCCAGTATCATTATTACTGCTACGGCGGCGCGGAGACTCTGACCGGGGCAAAGCGCATTGCCTCCGCAAATGCCGAGTACTGGGACAACTGGCAAGGCTGGCACATCCCGGCCATCTATCGCGCTGCGGATACCATGACGGACGACTCCGGCGCCCGCTGGCCTGCCCCGTGGGCGCGGCCCGTGGCCGTTGCGCGCTATGGCAGCAACTACCGCGTGCGGTGGGAAAACGTGGGAGGCGGTGAGGATGACCATGCATAAATCGACGCTTTCCGCGGCGCGCGCGGCTCGACGCGTCCGACGCGCCCGCATCGCCTGCGCCCGCGCCGCTTTTCTGGCGCTTGCGTGCATGCTGATCGGCACGAAGATCGCAGAATATCGCAGTTTCCCGGCAGGCGTGGCGCTTTCGGCCGTGTCCCTGATCGCGGCTGCTATCTTGCTACATAAAGGCGGTTGGATGACCTGCACGGCAAAAAATCCCGTGGCGCATAGCCGCGGGAGGAAGCCCGGCAGGAGCCGCGCGGCCTGATACTTTCGCGCAAAATTTTAGGACCATCCCGGCCCCGAGAAAATCGGGGCGCGGCGCTCACACTCAAAAAATGGAGGTATTTACCATGAAGACCAACTTTTTTGCTGCCTGTCAGACGCTCGATGAGCTGAAAGCCGAGTTCCGGCGCTTGGCTATGCTGCATCACCCGGACCGGGGCGGCGACACTGCTACCATGCAGGCAGTCAACGCCGAGTTTGACCGGCTTTTCCCGCTTTTCAAGCTGCGCGCAAACGCTTCAGGCGCTGCGCCCCGCACGCGCGAGACGGCCGAGAGCGTGCGCCGTGACTTTTACACCGCGAACGGCTGGGCGGGCGTCAACTACGAGCCCGGCCGCACGTTAAAAGAGATTGCCGCGACGGTTCGCCGCTACATCAAAGCGAAGTATCCGTGTTATAAGTTCAGCGTTCGCACTTCCTATGCGTCAATGTGTCAGGAGCTTCACGTTGATATGAAGGAAGCGCCGATCGAGATTTATAAAACGGTCGACGAGCTTACCGACGACGACCGGGCGCAGATCCGCCGCCGCGCGACTCGCGGCAACGACTGGCAGCTCAACAGCTGGACGCGCGACGAGGAAAACGCCGAGATCCGGCGGCTTTGGGAGACCTCCGGCGGTTCCTGGTACCGCGTTGTTTCCGACGGAGTGCAGGCCGTCGCGAATGACGTCGACGACTTCGTCAATTCGTTTAACTATGACGACTGCGACGGCATGATCAACTATTTCGACGTAAATTTCTATTATTTCGGCTGCCTTCAGAGCAACGGCCTCGGCGTCGCATACGTCCCGCGCGAGGACAAGCGCAAGAAAGCCTTAAAGGGCGACGCGCCGGAAACGGGCAGCGCCTCCCCTGCTGCCGAGCCTTCCGCGGCCTGGGTCCCCGCCGCCATGGTGCGCGTGGACTTCTGCCCCGAGCACGACGGGATCGAGGCCTATTTTACCGGCAAGCCGTCGGAGCGCGTGCGCGCGTCCCTGAAGGCGGATGGCTGGCGCTGGCACGGTCAGAAAAAGTGTTGGTACAACCGCAACACCGAGCAGCACTTGCAGACGCTGCGAAAAATCACGGAAAGCCCGGAAGCGCTCACGGCCTGAGAAATCAGGCCGCGAGCCCCGCGGCAGGTCATTAAAAATACATCGCGCCAAAATTTTAGAACCATTTTAGAAAGGACATGTTTACAATGGGAAAGAAAACCGCCTCTTACTTCACCTCGAAGTTTACCCAATACTTCAAGCGCGCCGCGAAAACGTCCGTTTTCTCGATCGGTCGGCCGAATGTCGAGGAGTTCAGCGCGGACGACTGGATCTATATTATCAACGGAAATGTTGCCTATCGCATTGCGCCCGGCCTGTATGATCTGGTTCAGCCTGCCGCCATGGTGGCACGCCCGAAGCCCGGCGAAGTCGTCAACCTCGGAAGTAAAATCTTCGACATCGAAACAATTTTGAGAGTGTGGAAAAGCAACGCGGATTGCTGCACCTACCCAGCAGTTATGACGCCGTTTAGTTTCTCCCTCAAAAACGGCGACGTTGTAGATGTTTTTTCAATTTCCGGGGCGGGCGCGATTGCTCCGGCTGCAATCAATCACGAGTTTATCGCGCAGCTTGGCGCCCCTCAGTGCGTCGAATGGCTTGGACACAGCAGCACCGGCGCGATTATGGGCAAAGTCGGAAATGGTTTCGTCGAGTTCCTTTTCATGTCGATTAGGATCGCGCCGGAAGATGCGGACACTTTCACGGCCATCGCCGAGCGCTACCGCCCAATTCCGGAAGACACGCAGAAGAAGGAGGCTTAAAAATGTATTACGAAATCAACGAAGAGACGGCCCGAACCGCACAACAACTAAGAAGCTTCTCTGACTATGTCCCAGGCTCCGCTACAGCGGAGTACAGGGACATGGTAGACGAAGCGGCGCGAATCGCCGAAACCGTCAAGCAAAAATGCAAGACAGAAGCGCAGCGTGACCGCGTCGACGATCTTTTGAATCGTTACGCCAAAATTTTGGCCGAGTACTTAAATGAGGAATCGCGGATCGGCTGCATGTGTCCGTCTGTCATGATCTCCGGCGGCTCGAATTTCCCTGTCCGGAAAAAGGAAAAGCAGGTCGCCGCCTGGAACGCGAATCATGAGCGTTTCAAGCAGGCCGAAAGCATTCTGTCCGAGATTCGGACGGCTGCCAGCGTCCCCATCAAGTCGAACGATCCGGAAGTGATTCCGGCGCTCGAGAAAAAGCTTGCAGCTCTTCAGGCCGCACACGCCCGCATGAAGGAAGCAAATGCATATTATCGGAAGCACAAGACGCTGGACGGATGTCCGGGAATCGACGACAAAACGCGCGAATGGCTGACGAAGCCCGGCGTGTTTGCTTGCGGAGACGGCTCCCCGATTGCCCTGTATAAATGCCCGTATCCGACATATGCGCTCTCGAGTAACAACGCAACAATCAAAAGCGTTGCCGCTCGTCTGGAAAAACTACGTGCCGAAAAGAATGCTGTGCCCGTGGAGGAAATCGACGAAGACGCCGGGTTTTCATATGTTGAAAACACTGATATGATGAGAATACAGTTCATCTTTGACGGAAAGCCCGACGAAGAGACTCGCGGGATCCTAAAGGGAAACGGTTTCCGCTGGGCGCCGAGTCAGGGCGCTTGGCAGCGCCAGTTGACCGACAACGGCCGGCGCGCTGCCGAAAATGTAAAAACCGTGCTTCGCGCGATGAACGAAGGAGGAAAATCAAATGATTAAATACGATTGCGCAGGCGATGATCTGCGTTGCTTTGAGTTTTCCGGAAACGGCCTTGATGTCCTCTCGGAGTACCTGGCGCTTGGTGCGCTCATCTACGACAGTCTGACGAAAAGCTATTCAATATCCGTGGCAGAAGCTTTTCGGAACCTCGTCACAGAGTCGCTTTGCAATTCAGAATCCGCTGTATGGGCAGCTTGCAATGCCTGCGAGGGCGCGAGCGAAGCTGTAGCGGAAAAGCCAGATGGGACTCCAAAGAGCGGCGGGACGAAAATTGTCCCGTTTCATCCGCAATAGTTTGTCGGGCGATATTGCCCGACAAAGAAACTACATCGCGCCAAAATTTTGAAACCATTTGCCATACTTAGGAGGTGAACATCCAGATGTTAAAGATCAAAATTGAGGATAACACAACCGATGTGATCGAAGCCGAGGGTGATGTCGTGACCACCTGCTCCGAGCTGCTTCTTGCCACGTCGATCATTTACAACGCATATCGCGAAAGCAATTCTCTGGATGCAGGGCTGTTTAAGTCGCTGATGCAGGCAGCCATTGCGCGGCCGGACTCTATTGTCTGGGACGAACACGAGACCGAAGGAAGCATCATTCGGATTCCACGCATCAGGAAAATTGCAAAGGAGTCGGACGACACCGATTCCGAGAGAGGTGATTTTGAGTGACGCTCCAACGATGGCGCTATGATCTTCACGAATACGTCCCGTTCGAGGTTCCGGACGGGACGCGCGTTGCCCTGTATTGCGACGACATGGACACGCTTGTTTCCTGCGCATCTTGCTTTTCTGATGTTGTGTACGGAGACACATACACATCAATGGAGATCCACAATGCGGCCGGCCTCGGCTACGCTGTCTGCTCGTCATGCTACACGCGAGAGTGCGCGCGCCGCCGTGCAGAAAAAGGCGCAGTGAAATAATCATTGCGCCAAAATTTTGAAACCAATTCAATTTTCAAACAGGTTGATAGTTCTGCTGTGTGCAAGAAAAGGGGTGATTTGATGCACGTATCCGGTTTTCACAAAAACGTTGTTTCCCGTCCGTGGCTCGCAGAGCTTTCGTATGCGGACGGGACATGCGTCAGCGTCGAGGTGTACGCCGAGTCTGAAGCAAACGCGTATCTGCAAGCCGAAGCCATTGCAGAAAACCACGAGAAAGAATACGATGGGCTTCCAACAGATATTCGCATCTTCAGTAAATAGCAATCATCGCGCCAAAATTTTGAAACCATTTCAAAAAGGGGTGAAATCGTGGCTGATAAACAAAACGAAGCTCTGGCGATCTGGGCGGCGCTCCGGCCTATGATCGACCGGGAAATCACAGAAAAAACGCGCTCGTGTGTGCGGGCGCGAAAAATGACCGTGACAACCGCTGTAAGTGGTGGTAAAATAGGTGTAGCAGAAGCCTATGGCGCTACGATTCAGCTTCCGTATCTGTCGACGCTGTCCCCGCTTCCGGCAGTCGGAGACTCCGTCTGGGTGCGGTATTACATGGACGATCTGTCAACGGCCGTTATTGTGTCTAAGGGAGACGGGCTTTGAGCTGCTGTGTTCGCCCTTTTCGTTTTTGAGTTTGAAAGGAGAGTTTCGGGCATGTTGATCAAGTGTAAAGAATGCGACCACGATGTCAGCGACAAGGCTACGGCTTGCCCTAATTGTGGCGCCCCATTGAAGGATGCTCCTACTGAGGAATTTGTTGCCGTCTCGAGCGAGGGCGACACGAAATGGAAGCGCGCATCCGTTATTTCCTTCATCGTCTCCGCGCTCATGCTGTTCGAAGGCTTCTACAAAATCTTCCACTATAAAAGCCCGGACGAGTATGGATCTGATGCTGTAAACGCCTATGTCGGCGGCGATGCATACAATTTCATCATCAACAGCAACCTATCCGCCGCTTATTTCGTCCTCGCCGGCACTGCTGCCATCATGGGTGTTGGATTCATCATCGCGTGGCATCTTTCTAAGTTTCACCGCGATCAGCGGATTCATCTTTGATGCCAACCGTTGCCTATCGCTTTCTTCCGGAGGGGAACAATGAAGATCAATGACGAACATTTTTGGATCATCCTTGAAGATGAGGACGAGGAAATCGACTTCTCAAAAAAGCGCAAGAAACCCACGGACGACGAAATCGTGTCGAGGCCGAGATATATTGTGTGCCTTATATCCGTTTTTGTGATACTGATACTCTTTGCGATCAAATTTGCATCTTTTTTGTTCTGACAGGAGGTTGACTATGAAAAACTTCTTCGAAGGCGTATTCTACTTATTTGAGGCTGCAATTTGTATTGCACTTGCTTTGTTTATATTTAAGTGCGTCATTGCAATGTGGACATAAAACGAGGGCTCTGCCAATTTACCGTGCAGAGCCCTCGCTTTATTTCACCGCGCCAGATACGCCGCGCTCGCGTAGCCGGTCTTCCCGCTTGCAGTCTGGACGTAATACCAGCGCTTCCCTGTCGCCGTCTCTTTGCAGTAGTAACCGTACCATGTTACCACATTCCCTTTTGCGACAACCTCCTGTACAGCGCCGTTGATCGGCGCTTTTCTGATTTTGAGGCCGCTTCTTGCTGTAACAGTGAGTTTTACGCCCGTTCCACAGCCAGAGTCCCGCTGCATTGCGGATACGCGCCCCGGCGTCGTATTTATGCTGCCGGAGGTGCTTGCAGACGTGCCGGAAGATCCTGCTGCGGATGTGTTGCGCGCAAGGATATTACCGTTTCCGCCCTTGATCCAAATGCCCAGTTTTCCGCGAACTTTGCGACCCTGCTCATACGAAGCAAGCGGCGTAATGCAGGAAACAGAGCCGCCTCCGTCGAAGTTTGCTGCCGTTGTGTAGCCGAGCTCGATAATACCGTTGGCAAACTGAGAGAGCGTGCATCCGCTTGCTGCCTTCGCAAAGACAACCGCACACTTTTCGTCGTTCCACGCAAAAGCAACACGCGCGCGTTTTCCGGACAGGCCGGCAGGAACAGTCGTAAAAGCAACCTTGCCGTCACGGACAAGAAGCGGGTACGCGCCGAGCCAGTCGGGCGCCTTTACGTTGTTCATATAGCTTAACGTAGGCTTCTTTCCCCCGCCTGTAAATGCTACGCCGAGCGCCTGCGGCAGAAACTGCGCCTGTCCGCCCGAAACGACGCCAGACGTGGCCGCATATGTCGTCATGTTAAAAAGCTCGGCGTTGCAAATCACATCCGGCGTGCGATTCTTCCACGTCTTGCGGCGAGCTGCCGCGCTGACTGTTTCTCCCTTTGACCCGGCCATCGGAATATAGCCGATATAATCAATGTTTTTAAGGAGAACGCTGTACTGATCCAGTTTCACGGTGCTTTCTTCCTCCTTTTTCGGCGTTTCTTGTCCGGCAATCGCAGAAGAGATTGCCTCGCATATTTTCTGCGTTTCTCTGTTCCAGAGCCGGATGTCATCCGCGTCGTCAATAAAGCAGATTTCAAGCAGGTTAGCCTTGACGCCCGCTCTCGATGCCGTGTTGATCACGGCAAATTTTCCGGCCGCCGCCTTCCTTCTCGTAAATCCGATTTGGGAAATCGCATCAAGCAGCTTTTCCTCGTATCCCGACTTCTCGCCGGCCGACGGGTAGTAGATTTCAACACCGGTTGTTTTCCCATTCCCTGCGGGGTTGTTTGCACCGGCGTTAAAGTGGATTTCCAGAACGTAGTCATACGCGCCGAAATTTGCGTTTTTCTTGAGGTTTCCGCTTTGGTAGTCGTAGTATGCGTTCCGGCTCTCGTCGTACTGTGCCACCGAAATTCCGGCTGCCGTGAGGGCTTTTAGCACACCTGCCGCAGCAATGCGCGTTAACTCCGACTCTTTATACAGTGTCCCGTCAATCTTTGCTGACGCGCCAATGTCCCCAGCTCCGTGCCCACTTATGACCAAGACTTTCATGCTGCGCAGCGCCTCACTCTTTAACGGCCTGCGTCCCGAAGTAGAACGCGATGACCGTCGTGAAAATCGTCATAAACTGTGTCTCGGACAGTCTGCCCGTCGCTGCCAGCGCCGCGAAAACGCCGGTCAGCGTCAGTGTCACGAGGCTCTTGACGGTCAGCAGTTTTACGATTCTGTCAATCAGTTTGTTCATTTCTTGTTTGCCCTCCCTTACTTTTTTAGACAAAAAAAGCAGCGCGTTATCCCACTCAAAAGCATAGGCTTCCGAGCGCGGATGCGCGCTGCAAAAGGTTTTCTGTTTTTATATTATATCATCGTTTTTGAGCAAGGTCAAACTTTTGATCGTATCTTGGCCTTGTTGACTAAACCGCACATCTTACTTGCCGGGTGCCTTCAATCTGAACTGTTCGGAATTTCCGAACAGTTGCTTCCGGCTCTAATTCGCCGTCTATAAAAAAGCCAGAGGGTGCGGCAAATTGGCCGCACCCTCTTTCTCCGCGCTTCACGCGCTTCTCATTTGATGCCAAGAGCTTCTTTCGCGTATTTGAGGTATGTCTCCTCGAGTTCTCCGGCAAAGTCGGCATACTTGACCTTTCCGGTCACAGCGTCGATATAGCCGATCTCGTTTGCCGCGCCGTCCATGACCGACCACGTCAGTCCGTCCTTGGTAACGGCAGTGCCAATAGCCATATCCGTTCCAGTGGCCTTGTCAATGCGCGTCCACTCCGGGTGCTTGGCAAACGCCTTGTTCTCAAATTCAACACTCTTGTACTCGTTTACGATCGACATGTTGTTTCCTCCTAAAAGATATATTTCACGCCATTAAACGTGATATGTGATTTGTGGTGCGTTTTTCGTGCGTTATGCGTGCGTTAGTTTGCCTTTTTCAGCGGGAGTTTGTTTACCTCGTGCATAACCACATCCGCGTCTCCGTTTCCGCCGAGACCGGTATGATAACTCTCGTGCATCGCGTTCAGGATCCGTCGGTCGTCAAAGTCGATTTCTCCCGCCTCGATGTACTTCTGGCCGAGATACCGGATGCGGTCGAGCATCACGATCTTCTGCGATTCGCACAGCGCTGATATTTTTAAGTCTCTCGCCTCTTCTCGCTCTGCGCGCTTCCTTTCTGCCTCTTCTCGGTTTTTCTCGCTTGTTTGTCGTTTTTTTTGCAGCACCGCAGCGTAGGCGCAAATCACGCTCGCCGTGGCAGCGATGGCCGCACATATTATCTCGGTCATTCCCGATTCCCCTTCCGGCCGGGCGCATGTGCGGCCGACAATTTTTGACTTTTTAGGCGATTCTCTTGATAACGGCGCACGCCTTACCGCCAGTTCCGCCCTTATCGACGTAGTAATAGGTTGTCGATGAGTTGATCCTGTTGTAGTGTGTGGTTCCGGCGCCTCCACCACCGCCGTAACCTCCGCCTCCGCCGCCCCCGGCTTGTCCGCTATACCCAACAACACTTCCAAATCCGGTGTCCTGTACGTTTCCGGCCGATCCGTCTCCTGCCCCGCGGCTTCCGCTTGTTCCGGCTGAAGTTCCTACGTAATAGTTGCTGTTAGCTGACACAACAACAGCGTCTCCACCAATCCCGCCGTCTCCACCAAAAGCACCGCCTCCGGATGTCTTCTCCCGACGCGTTGATGTAACGCTGCTGGACGAACCGTTGGATGAGTAAAGACCGGATTCACCGCCGGATGACAGTGATCCGGGATCGTTCAGTGCCTCCGGAAGCGCGATAGAGGAAGTATTCGTGCCGTTCGACGGAAACGGCGTCACGTTTTCACCCGTGACAGAGCCTGCAAGCGGCTTTACGTTTGAGTAAGTCCCCGTGATGCTTCCCTTGGTCGCCTTAATAACAACGGATCCATCAATCAAGACGGATACGCTTCCGTCATCGGATATTGTGATTGTGGCGGTCTGCCCTTTTTTCATCGCAATATCCACATAGCCGCCGCCACCGCATCCGCCAGCGCAAGCCCACGCGCCGCCCGTCCAAGTGTCAGACGTATCGGCAGCATAACCGCCGCCATCCGCGCCTGCGCCAACAACTATGATTCTGTACGTCCCGTCTTCTGGCGCAGTCATCGTCCCGCTTGCATCAAAGAGCTCCTGATATGGGATAAACTCCTGCTTACCGCCGCGCCGTGTAATAAAAGCCTGCGGCATTACTTCACCACCTTTAACTGGAAAGAGAAGTCGACAGACGGCTGCTCTGTTGCATACAGGGTGCAGGCGCCATCCGAAACGTCAATCCGTGCGATGAGCGCCCATGCTTTGGCGGTCGCCTCAATGGATTCGGCAGTATCTCCCATGACAACATCGGCGATCGGAGCGTCAGAACCGAGTAGCCCGGAAACGCTGACGTTTTGAGTAAAGAGTCCGGACGTTTTATTTTCCGTCCATCCGGATGCCGACGCAGATGCAGAGAACAGAAAAACATGTGTCGGATTTATCAAGTTCCATGCCGTCCCGTCATATTGGAAGATGGCAGGATAATTCGCCGGGACAATGCCGGACAGCAGCGTTTCGCTGCCAGCGTAGCGAACCGGAGTCGGGCCATACGTCGCAGCAGCGCCGATGACCGTCAGTTTTGCGGCGGCCGTCGTCCACGCGTTCGTGAATGTGACGCAGACGCGCGAGCCGACCATGAGCGTAAAACCGGATATGGTAACTTCCTTTTCTGTCGTCGCCCCGTCCGTCGTACACGTCACAAAGTTGTTCACGCCTCGGATGGCATCGCTCATCGCCTGGAGCTCGCTCGCGCTGATCGGTGGGGCGTTATCTTCGACCCACTGCGCCGGGACGTACTGGTTATTCGTCAGCGGCATCTTCTGTCACCTCCGGGAACAGATCATCCCAAGCAGCTTGAATGTTTTCGGATTCGTCGATTTCAACCTCTCGGACATTAGGGTTCAGTTTCCGATAGCTTTTTTTGCCCTCGCAATAATAAAATTTCCCGTCTTCCTTGAGGACGCGGATCGGTGCTTCGTCGCCGGAAACCTCAACGAATTTGCCGGCCTTAGCCTTTTTTGCGGACATTGCGGTCACACTCCCTTCTGCTCCGCGTATTTGCGTCGATGCGCAAAAAAGCGGCACGTTTCCCACACTCAAAAGCAGTTGCCTTCGAGCACGGAAACGTGCCGCAAAAGTACGATATTCTCTATATAGATTATCACGTTTATTTGCGCAGGTCAAACATTTGTTTGTTTGGATCAGCGAACAAATTCTGTTTTTATGTGCAGCCTATATTCCCTTTGCTCCCGACCTGTGATATAATTGAAAATCATACTTCAGAGGTTTTCGAATGGATATTTTTATTGACGAGTCCGGATCGTTGAACAATGCGCCCAGTAACTATAGCCAATTCTTTGTTGTTGCTATGGTGTGTGCCAAAAACAACAAAGCATTAAAGCGCGCGCATAAGCGGTTCGTTTCCTCAAATCTCCCAGATTTGCGACGTGCCGATAGTGCAAAGAAGCCACACGGTTCACGCAAAGCTTGCGTTTGTGTCCAGATGTTTAATAACAACAAATTCCAAGAGTTGAAAGGTAACGTGTTCTCTCCGGAATTAAAGCGCCGTTTTCTTGCACACTTCAACCGTCCAGATGATATTGAGGTTTACTTTGTCAAAATATCGAACAAGCGTTTGACGGATGGATTTTGTCGGAACAAAGCCAGAGCGTTTAATTATACGCTTCGGCTGGCGATTCAGTATTACATAAAAAACGGGTCATTGCCCAACCATCCATATAATTTGCATCTTGATGAGCGAAACGAAAAGACCGAAAGCCGACACTTTTTGTGCGACTATTTGAATACAGAACTGGTTCTCGGTGGACACTGTAGCGGGCCGTTCACTGTCCAATACTGTGATTCATCCAACGTGCCGCAAATTCAGATCGCAGATGTGTTTGCAAACATTTACTATTCCTACCTTCATAGTCGCGCATACACCGACGAACTGAAAGAATTATATGCTAGTGGTGTAATTAAAGGGATATTTGAATTTCCGTTGTGATTTTTTCTTGTGGCTATTGACGAACCATACCGCATATGATATAGTGGAGTTGCCAAAAGTAAGTCCCAATAATGCGCCATATTCAAGGTAAGCGTCATGTATTGGCGTCGCACTTGGGCAATTGGCAACTTCTGAAATGACAGACTCGTCTAAGCGACGAGTCTGTTTTTTTAATTCTCTGCCAAGTATTCCTTAACAAAAAAATCGCGCATTTTGTCCAGTGGGATTTCCTCCCCGCGAGTAGTTTCTCTCCACGGTGCCTCGCCGCACATCATGTCATAGAGTTTCCAAGTCGAGTATTGCCCGAACACTTCAAAGACTTCTTGGAGTAGATCCTTTTCCTCCTGTGAAAAATCAGAAAAGGTCCACGCATCCGCCAGCAGGTCGTTAATATCGCCATGAGCCATCACTTTATCGTACACTTCTTTGACAACTGGGCCGCGCGTCCACTTCTCGATTGGATCGTCAAACAGTGGCTGACCCGTGACCGCAAGGAAGCTGCCCTGTGCGTAGTACAGCAGCTTCTGCAGTTTGAAGTGTGTCAGCGTATCGGCGCCAGCCTGATACTCGAGCATCAAATTATATTGGATGAACCATTCGGCAACACGAAGGGCTGGATGCTTCGCCATGAAATTTCATTCCTTTCGAAAAAATGCTTGACATTTATGTGCGCACAAAATATAATAAATGTGCGCACAGATACAGGAGGGATGATATGACACCATCGTGCGGGAGACCCAAAGCCGACAATCCCAAAACAGACCGTCTTTTTATTCGCGTTACCCCCGAAGAAAAGCAAGAGATTTATGCTTTTTCAAAAGAAAGCGGGTTCTCGTTGCTCGAATTGATTCGGAAAGGGATCGAATCGGCAAAAAAATAAGGGCTCGGCTACCCCGTCGAAAAGAGAAGCCGAACCCTTGCGACGGATTGTGCCTTTCGGTAAATCCGCTTCTATTGTAAGGCACGTCCTCAGAAAAAGCAAGGAGGACTTTTACATTGAACCAGTTGGCATTAGACGTCAAGACAGTCCCTTTTATGGGAGATACGCTGATGGCCGCCCGGGACAAAGAAGGGACAATTTACGCAGGAATCAGTTTTATGTGCTCGGGCATGGGAATGAGCAAGAGTCAGAAGGACGCGCAGATTCAGAACATCCAAAAAGACGAAGTTCTGCAACAAGGGTGCTTGAAATTTCAAGCAGGGGTCTTCGATCCGAATAATACGACTCTTGCTCTGAAACTGGACTACGTTCCGTTGTGGCTCGCAAAAATCAGCATCACTCCGGCGATGAGAGCTAAACACCCGGAATTGGTCGAAAAGCTCGTAAACTATCAGTTGAAGGCGAAAGACGTTTTGGCGGCAGCATTTGTTCAACAACAACCAGTGCTTGCCCTCCCGCAGGACTACCCATCTGCTCTCCGCGCTCTGGCCGATGCCGAAGAGCAGCGACTCGCGCTCGCGGCCAAGGTCGAGGCCGACGCGCCGAAACTCGAAACCTACGAACGCTTGGCCGCCCGCGATGGCCTCACGAATATCCGTGACACAGCGAAACTGCTCATTGCCTAAGATAATTTCCTATAAGTTTTCTCTTGACTTATGTATCCACAAATGTTATATTACTTTTGTGGATACGAAAGGCAGGTGTTTTCATGTCTCCACAAATCGGTCGGCCAACCGATGACCCTAAAACCCTGAGTACCCGAATCCGACTTTCGCAGGATGACATAGATATGCTCAACTACTGTGTGGAAATCACAGGGAAAACAAAATCTGAAATTATCCGTCAGGGAATTAAGGTTATCTACCAAGGGCTGAAAAAGTAAAAGCAACTCCCCCACCGCCAGTCTCGCAAACAGAACGGAGAGGGAGTTGGCCACGCCTTGCGGAGCGGTGTAAATATTTTAATACACCCACCTCCAAAGGTCAAGCCTGTTATGGAGGAATACGATAAATGCAAGATTTAATTCAAGTCAACCAATCCGGGCAACCTGTTGTCAGCAGCCGGAGCGTTGCTGACCACTTGTACTGAACTTTATGATCTACGTACTTCTTCACGGAAATTTTTTGAAATAGGGGTTGACATTTTGGCGGCCATAATTTACTATATTTATGGCGGTCATAA
>ERZ1034917.750-NODE-750-length-26316-cov-12.544724_pt1 | contig 26316 bp, 33 predicted proteins | sample MGYA00520605_ERZ1034917 | MGnify/ENA primary metagenome ERZ1034917 (study PRJEB33766, sample SAMN09781784) | gut metagenome | biome: gut microbiome | host: Homo sapiens | place: Madagascar | study: EMG produced TPA metagenomics assembly of the PRJNA485056 data... | reverse complement strand
AAATTTTGCTCTCCTGACTTCTGGCATGGGGGTGACTGGGGAGATACTGATGCTGTTCAATCATCTGCCTTGATGCTTCCGGAACGGGGAACCTTGTCAGCGATGTAAGCATTTGCGCTCCTCGAATCGCCCAATTGCAGATGCCCGGCAGTTCCTTTTCCAGTTCCCGCTTAAAATCAGAACGTTCCTCGCTCGTTCCCCGGAACCGGTGGTTGAACGGCAGAATCACCAGACGGTCCCAGAGTCCTTTGGTACGGTCCACAAACTGCGGAAGCGCGTTTGCGGCATAAACAATCCGAACCGTTGCCGGGGCTTTGGTCGGCGGCTGGTATTTTCGCTCGACATTGAGCTCGCCGCCATCCGTGACAAGCTTGAAAACTTTCTCGCATTCGGTGATATTGCTTTGTTCGCTGATTACGGGCAACTCCTCCACTAAGTTGAGCTTGTTTTCGGTCAGCTGGAAAGTTGAGAACCTGTCCTTGAGATTCCCGAACGGGAGACAGCAGGTGTTCCTCTCGCCAACGAGCTTCCGTAGAATATGTGCCGCTGTACTCTTGCCGTCACCGCCCTGACCGATCCAGAAAAAGCCGACATTAAGCCGAGTTTCCCCGGAAAGGATATAGCCGAAGATCATTTGAAGTGCCAGACGCATCTCATCGCTGTCGAACGTGGTATTCAGGTAGTAGTTCCAATTCGGACATGTCGCGTCCGGAACATAGTCATACGGTACCCCGTCTTTGGCAAATAAGGTTGGCGATATGGGAATGAATTCCGGTATGGAGTCCGGATTTGCAATCAGGGCGTTCAGGTTCAGTACCCCGTTGCGAAAGCTCATCCAGCCCCTTGCGTCTTCTCCGCCGGGGAGCCAGCAGGGCATCCGGTATTTCGACTCGGGCAGTCCGCAAAGATAGTCAGATTGCAGATTCACCAGAATATCGCTGATGAGATTCTGACTGATTCGTTCCTGCGCCTGTATATTATTACGCTGGAGGTATCCGGTGATCCGCATTTTCATCTCCTCCTGTGTGAGACACTTCCAGCCGTTCGCTGTGAAGAGATACCAATTGCCATTCCAGTATCGCAATGTCAATAAGCCGTTTGCGGTTTTATAATCCGCAAGGAAACTTTCTGCGTAATCCGTAACTGGAGTTTTCGGGCGGCCTCCCATCATGCCGTTCAAGGGAGAGCTATCCTGCCTTTTGTCCTGTCTGTTTTGCAAAAGCCAGAACTTTTCGAACTCCTGCCATGTCTTCGGGCCGAATTCCCCAGCCGCAAGATACTGAATGTCACCATCCCTGCGGACTCCCGGCAGACGTGTCAGGCGGCTCGGATTCTTGTTCGCCCTGTCATAGGGAAACTGCCGCCTGTCGAGATACTCATGCAGAGCTTTCACACGCGCATCATAGAGCTTTCGGTCTGTTCCGGCTTCGATTTTCACGATGACATGCAGACTCTTGCCGCCCGACCAGACCACCGACTGGATCGGCAAATGCAGGTGTTTGATTTTTGCCCACTGCTCCTCTTTCGTGAGATCGTCCGCCTCGATCAAGGTGTAGCGGAAACTTGTCACATCGGCATCGCAGGGAGCCTTGCCAGTGATCTCCGCTTTGATCGGGTTCAACGCTATCCAAGCGCCGTGAGGACAAGACGATATCATCTGTTTGATTTTTTCGAGGTTCTCTTGTCGTTGCTCCGTTTCCGCATGTTCCTCCAGCAGACTCTCACTACGGAGCGGGAAATATTTGCCTTTATCATTCCGCATCGCTTTCAGAGTCAGCTCAAAGTGTTCGCCCGGAAGAAACAGCAAGTCAATGAACTGCGCCGCCTGAACTGCCATCTTATCTAAGGTTTCCGGTGGAGGAAACATTTCATTCGGAGTGTTTTCATACTTTTTTGCCAGCCACTTCAAGGTGCCAAGCGAAATGCGATTCTCTTTGTCATCGGTAATACTGTCCCAGGTTCTGCGACAGTCAGCTTCATTGAACTTCTCCGGGGCAGTTGCCGACCAGTCGCGGAAGACCTCATACACACAGCCTGAATGCTTCAGACCGCAGGCTACCTTGAACCACGTGTCATAATCGCAGTCTGCCGGAATCTTCTGAACGACCTCTGCCGCTTCTTCAGCCTCATTCTACGGCTTGACGCTTTGCACTTTATGCTCATTTCCTTCCTCAAGGTTCCGTTCCGTTTCTGCGGCGGGCGGAACTTCTTTCTTCGAATCCGGTTCAAAGCAAAATCCGGGTTCAACGCAAAAATCTGTGTCTTGCATCATTCTTCTCCTTGTGTTTCTGCTGCGCCATAGCTGGCGAGCTGTTCTACTTGTTCCTGTGCGAATCTCACCTTGCGTGAGCTGATATTGATCTGGGTCAGCAGTCCCTGACGGACATATGCCCGAAGCGTCGGACGGCTGATCCCCAGCAGTTCCATGGCTCTTTTCGCCGTTATGACTTCGCGCCGCTGTTTCATACGACATGCCTTGAGAATCTGCTCCTTTTCCTACGCGGTGGCTCCTGCATCACTCAGCAAGAGCTTTTCGATGAGACTGATGGTGTCCTGTTGTAGCATTTTCTGTTCCTTATATTTTTTTGCTTATCTCGCCGGAACCGTTCCGACGATCTGTTATATTTAAGATAAAGACGGTTAAAAAGAAAAACAAGGCGCGAAAGAAGCGCTGTTCGTAAAGAGAAAGAGGAAATATCTGTAAAAAATGCTTCCTCCATTATTTTTCTACCGCGAAAAGGGTAAAAAATCTTTTTTATCCAGCTTTCAAATCCTTAGTGTTAGTAGAATTTGTTATCGTATTGCTCACCAGTTTTGCCAGCTCTTCCGTGCTGAGCCCTGAAAGCTGTTTCAACAGGAGTTCTCTGTCAGGATCATGAACTTCTTCCTGTGCGGTTTCCAGAACCGGCAATGCTTCAATCGCCTTGCCTTTCGCCTCATCGGAGATATGCGCATAATGCCGGGTCATTGCCGTGCTGCCGTGCCCGACAATCGAAGCGACCACATCCAGCGGAACACCCGCATTCGCGCAGAACGACACAAACGTATGCCGGAAGCTGTGCAGACTGTAAAGGTTGGCTTTGTGCACTCGGTGTTCGCCACATTGAGAAGCTGTTGTATCACAGCCTGTTGCACAATGAATGATCTTCATAACATCTTCTTGCACTCCACCGGAGTTTCTTTGAAATCTTGCGGCGATGGAAGGAAGGATAAAGTCCTCTCCCTGCTGATTGCGTAGACGGAATGTCTCTGCGCCCACAAGAGCCTCATACAGCGCAGGGTGCAGAGGAAGCGAAACTTCCTTGTTATTTGTCTGTCTGGCTGTTTTTCGAGGAATATAACTGATGGTGCAATGTTCCATGTCTACGTTGGACCAATGCATTAGACAGCCATCCTGCCCTCGGCATCCGGTCCAACAGCACAGCATGAGCAACACGCGCATTTCATCCTGATACATAGGTTTGAACTGCAATGTTTTGTTCACTCTTATATGCTTTCTTCCCGGTCCAAGTTGTGTTACTTGTGTCTGATAATAAAACCCCTTGCTGAATCCTTCAAAAATCGCGTTGATTTGTTCTTCTGTAAATGGAAGTCGGCTTTCCATTTGTACTGGTTTGCGCTCAATAATGGAAAACGGATTGTTTTCCAGTCCGGCGGCATCCTGAATGTGTTTGAAGATCAGTTGTAATGCCTGTCTGTATATATTGAAGGTTTTGCCTGTGACATGTCTTTGGGTCCAGACATAATTGAAATATTCTCCTGCAATGTCTTCGGTAATATCTCCGACCTTACAGACTTCAGGATGTGCCGCAGTCAACCATTCTGTGAAATGTTTGAGAGACTTGCGATAACTTTTCAGTGTCCCTTCACTGCTGTCCGGACGACGATATTGAGCAAGATAGGTTTCCCAAATCTGTTCAATAGACAGGCTGCTTGCTTTCCTCAATTTGCGTGCACAGGCTACATACAGGGCAACCTCTTCTTTTTGCCGAGCCCTCAATACTGGACGCAGCAAGGCGGCTGCGGCTTCTGCATCCTTACGTGTGGTTACTGGCTTGTCATCCTTGCCAAGTAATAGCGTGGTCTTGCTCTTGTCGCCGATGCGCGTCTTCAAATAGAAGCGATTTCTTTTCTTCTCAATGGTACCGGTACCTTTTTCACGGTTGCGAATTCTCTTCTGCATGATCAATCCCTTTTTTCAGATACTTGCCAAGACTTTCCGATCTTTGGCTTTTTGTTGTCTGAAAGGATTTATGCGTCAGACATTCGTCCCGCAAATGCTGTTCTTAAAGCCTAAAATGAATGTAGACACTAAGCTGAAAATAGATAGCTGTTAACCACTTGGTCGCTGGTTCGAATCCAGCTGCCGGAGCCATTTTTTTGCTTTCTTTTTCACCAGTCCAAACGGTGAACCAACTTCTCCCCGTTCAAAACATCTACGTTTCTCTATTTCCGTTTTCGCGTCGACGCGGAATCCCCGGAAAGGGGCAGGAAACGGAGAGAATGTCTCTCTTTCTCTTGCGAAAGTGGTGAACGCACATCCGACATGGGGCGTCCATTCTTTTTACCGAACACCCAAGCTCAAAATCCGGAAACGGTTAACAAAAGTACCGCTATTTCGCCATCCATTCGGATCGACACCCCATTCTTGCGCTTTTCGCTATTTTTCGGTCCCTTAATGTCAAGTTTCCTTTGCGTTGTAATGATCCCAGTCGAACTTTTTATTGGGAACCGGTGGTGAACATTTTGAGATTTTTTCATGCAAATATTTAAGCTCATATTCGACATCATGATAATTGTCCGACATCATGCATTTGCAGGTTTGGATGTTTTTTTCCGCGAACTGCGTTTCCAAAGCAGCAAGAAGTCCCCGGTTATTGGAAAAAATATTGAAAGCCCATGAATCGGGGCCTTGAATTTCAATCACCAACTCACATAAATCGGCAAGAGTGTAATCGAATACTCCAAAGGACATGTGTCGAAATATCTCGGTATATGGGACAAAAGACTTGAAAAAAGCCGAAATATACATATTCATACCTAACCCCATTTTCAGAAAAGTATAGAATTCTTCATTGCATTCGGCAAGTCGGTAAGTTTCATATCGCCATAGACGTAAAATTGATTTATTTAATTTGTGGTGCATTGTCCAATATTCCGAAGGGAAAAAATCTTTCGGAATCAAAGGCTCGGAAAGGTAAAATTTCTCTGTAAGAGGACTATCACAATCCAAGCCCGTTGTATCGCCGCCATTGTCATACAAACAGAATTTATACTGTTGCTCCTTGATGAAGTCGAACAGGATTTCACCTGTATCATTGGTATTCACCACGGCAATGCCTCGATATATAGTCTGATTTTTCGCCATAGATCTTTTGCCTTATCCGGTTTTAGCAAATTTTAAGCCATAATGTTTTATATTCTTGTGGCACATAGTATGGTCGAAAGAGGGATTTTTTTAATGTTTACTTTCAGAGACCGGTTCCAAGTATAGAGATCGCCGTCAATACCTGGGTGGGTTTCATCATATTTGAGCACCAGGTCAATTTTGTTGGTTTCCTGGTTGCGCCGAAAAGTTGCAGTTAAATCTCCGCCATGCCCGATCAGGCGGCAGACATTCGATTTCCCTTTCAGCAATTTGAGTAGTCTGTCTCTGACTTTCTCCATACTGCGTTTATCATATAGCCACATTTCAATTTCAAGCTTCGGTTTTTCAAACTTGAAAGCAAAAAGATACTCGCAATCCGGTCCTTCATCGAATTCCGTCTTACGAATCCCAAAACTAAAAGATTGCCAGGATACAATCATATTGCCTCCAAATCCCATTCCTTTATGGCATGAAACCACCTCGACATCAGCTACTTTCATGCCTGAATATTAACTAATGACAGTATACTGCCGGGGGATTAAGAAGTCAAATGATGGTGGAGAGAAACTGCCGAATTTGCAGCTGATTTTTCCGCGAGGCAACAACGCTTTTTCCTCTTTGGCGTTGGCGGCGCGGCGGATCGGGGGATATTTTTTTCGTGTTTTTTCGGATTTTGGCGAAAATGTATTTCTTGTACGGCGTCATTGTCCGTATTGCTCAACAGGACTTCCCGATAATATTGATTCAAAAACACGCCACCAGTGATAGGGTACAGTAAGCCCCCAACGATCAGAATTCCGGCAAAAATTAAAATGGCAATCCTTCTTTTTCCTTTTCTGAAAAAGGTATAAGGAAAATACGTCAGCAACGCAAACCAGATCCACGAAATAAGAAGCAACAGAAAAAATTGAACCCCGACAATTTGATTAATCCAGACGGCTCCGAGAATGATGACTCCAAGCCCCCATTGCATAAAAACGGGAAAATCCTGTCTATTCTTCTCCATCATTGCCATATAACAGAGACATACCCCATAAACTCCAAGAACCGTCCAAGCATACATCTTTTCAATGGCATCCGGCAATGTAAAATACCGCCAGAACCACACTCCGAGCGCCAAAGCTATTGGAGTCAACGCTAATCGCGGCTTAAAAATACAAGACACATAATCGCTCTTTTCCGCTTCCTGCGAATCTATTCTTTTATCGCAGAAATCGGTTGCCATCCGTTGTTTCTGTTTTTGTTTTCTCTTTGTCACTTTTCTTTAGTCCTTGTAAGGCGTCAGGATTGTTGTTCCACAAAATCAATCATTTCCTGAATTGAATCTCAATAGGTGTTCCGTCTGGAGTATCTTTTATTTGATAAGCAACGTTCCCCCGTAAGCACATTGCTTCTCGCGCTTCCATCGGAAACAAGTTGGAAACATCGAAATCACCGTTACAAAAGAATGGCGTTAGAGGCATCAGAATTTTATTCGGAGTCAATGGATCATCTGCATCGTGCAGATCATACCATGCTCTTGCAAAAGTACACCCCGTGTAATAATCCACATCGGAATCCACCAATTCTTTCCATTCGCTGAAAGTAGAACAAAGACGCTCCAGTTTTCCGGTTTCCGCTTCCAACCAATAAACACCATCATTTTTGAAGCAAAACTGATTGCCAAATACATCCTCGGCAAAACACCAGATAGGCTCATTCAAAAGTTCTTTGTACTCGAACTTCCAGGTTTCAGGCTTGTTCCATTCGATAACATTTCTTGCTTCCGGTTCCGCGCAGACCGAAAAGAAGCGTAATGCTCCATCGAAAATTGCAAACCCGCCGGTAAACAGAGTTTCCCAATACAATACATCTGCCGCCGGGAAATTTTCACACAGTGCCTGCAAGACCTGCTGTTCGCCGGTAAATGCCCAAAGATATTTCTTTGAGGTTCGCTCAGATTTTTTATGAAACAAATTGTCAAATATTTTCAACGAGAAGCTCCTTTTCCCAATAGTCGTTCAATCATACATCGTCAAAGTCTTCATGTTTAAATCGCTTCTGGGCATAGAGACGGATTTTCTCTATAATTCCATTGACCATTTTTATGCTGTAAACCTTCCAACCAGTCTTTGCCGCGTGATACGCCTGCCAACTCCCCATAAATTCTTCACGTTCGGCGGAAGTCAATGTCTCCCGGCTGGTGGCGAATATAGCGGAGTTCAAATAAAAATCTTTATTAAAAGGGTCAATGCCGAAATGACCGGAATAGGACTTGAGCATTTCCAGTGTCAGGCGATTGCGTTTAAAGCGTTCGGAATATTTGACAGTATCTTCGAAGGGGAATGCCTTGCCGAGTTCATGGAAACTCCATTGTTTTTCTCGATGACACCTTACCGTCACCAAACGCGGCTCTGCTCCGAACGGCATATAACTGAATGCCCTGACTTCGGTTAAAGTTTGCGGGATATAAGGATTGCCGCTTGGGAGCCCGGCGGGAAAATACTGGATCAGGAGAGCATCGCACTTTGCCCAATGACCAAGCCCGGCCAGACTGTTTCCGAAATCATCGCCATCGTTGTGAAGTGCCAAAGTCCACTCCGATTTTGTCCCAATGAAACACCATTTATCCGCGTCCGTCGCCAAAGGGAAAAGCTGCTGAAAGGCATCGTTTAAAGAGCATTTTTGTTCCCGATGCCGCACTTGAAATTTCATAGCTGTTTCGCTGCGGATAAAAGCATCCAGCGCCTTATTCGGCGAGGTTTTGAGAAATAGTAAATTGCCGCTGACCGGTAAAAATTCGCCGTGCAGCAGCATTTTTTCATTTATATTCTGCGGCTTATTCATTCGCGTTTCTCTTTTTATCTTAAAGAGCAATACATTGGCTAAAAACCTTTACGATAAGAGTATACAGCGGAAAAACTTAAAAATCAAATCTTGACGAGGAAAATTGCGAAATTGGCGGCTGATTTTTTCGCTATGAATTATTCCATCAATCACATTCCAACTTTATTTTAGCTTTGTCGAAACGGTGGCTTGTGAGGTCTTCCGGTTTGATTGTAAAATAGATGCGTCCGGCATCGCCCCACATCCAACCGGGGCCGTCTTTATGGTCGTCGGAATCAATTTGCAACAGAAGGATATATTCTTTATCGATATCTCCCACCATGGTTTGAATCCACAGCGGATGTCCCAGAAGTTGATGCCGGTCGTTCTCTCCCCCGATGCGATATGCGTCAGACAAGGCGGATTCAAATTGCTGAAATTTGACAAAAACTTCGCGGAATTCATTGCCTTTCGACTCCGTACTGCGTTGGCGCGGTTCCATCGGAATTGAATCTTCGGTGTAAACAATTTCCCAGAATGCACGGTCTTTTTCCGGATAGAGGCCCCATACTTGTTCGTTACAATCATAGAAAAAGAACAATGTGCCTTTCTCCGGTAATCCAAGTCCACCGGGAAGTTCCGGACAATGAATCTGGGCGAGAAGATCCAGTTCAATTCCTTGCGGATTTTTCGGCCATTCGATATTGTCCGGCAAATTCGGGTCGCCGCCGAGCTTACTCATTCTTCGTTCAGTGGTTTTCAGCAGGCGAATTCCAGGTTTCGGCGGAAACAGTGCATCGTCTTCACGCCCATATTCATCCTCTTCGGAAATCACATCATCCGGCGTGATTCCGATTGAAGGGTCACCACGTGAGATGAATTTGATTTTCGCATCTTTCAACACCCTGTCCGCCGCGACATCTTCTTTATCGAACACTCCGTTATCGTATTTGATGCAAATCCGCCGCCAGCGTGCCGCTGGCTCAATTACCGTTTCATCCTCCATATCCCTGCGTTTGGGCGAGATTCCAGGGACATAAACCACACTCCCTGTAAATTTCCAGAATAAAAATCTGCGAACCGTCACCCGGTCGCCAGTCAGCACCGGAACACGGTCGGGAGAGTTGTAAAAAACAGTGTCCATGGCTTACTCCTCAACTTGTCTTTGAACTATATCAGCTTCGTCGCATTCCGATATGGCGATGAAAAAGAACCGATGCCGTATTCCCCAAATTTCAAACAGAATTTTCCGTGTTTGCCGCTTAAGTTGCTTCGGAAGTTTTTCCTCTTTGAGAAGCAGTCGCAGAACCCAGCGCTGGGCATTCAGAATTTCACCCCCGGTGGAACCGTAAAAAGCATTATCGATCCGTTCTGCATGTCGTGGCAAGTCGGCCCTGCGCAGTGCTTCGGCAAATTCGCGCAAATGCGAACAAATCTTGACCTCCGAATGACACCACGCTCTTATTGATTCAAAGATTTTTCTGCTCATATCGCTCCATGTCTCATTTCTTTATCAAGCAGCGGTTGCTTTGGATCGCGATCAGCGTTCGAACAATCATCCTGCCAAATCTTCTGAAACGAATATAAAACCACCACGGTATCAGCCACTTTCAGGCCTGAATATTAACTAATGACAGTATACCGCCGGGGGATTAAGAAGTCAAATGATGGCGGGGAGAAACTGCCGAATTTGCGGCTGATTTTTCCGTGCGGCAACAACGTTTTTTCCTCTTTGGCGTTGGCGGTGCGGCGGGTCGGGGGATATTTTTTTCGTGTTTTTTCGGATTTTGGAGACCGAAAACGGGAAAACTCGCAAATATACCCGGTGGACAGAAATAAGCAAAGAGGTTGATATATGGGAAAAGACAAACTATCGATTGGAAGCGACGCCCGGCATGAAATCGCCGTCATTCTGGCACGGGCGCACCTGCGCCTCGAAGTATCCGAAAACAATCGCGACAATTCGGCGCAATACCCGGAGAGTGAACTTGCTATAACGGAACTCCACGCCAATGTAGGTGCAGTTAACCAATTGGAGGCGAACCATGAATAAATCACTGGAAAACACGGTACTCGAACTCGGGCGACTGACGCTCGGAGAACTACGCGCCCGCTACGAGGCTTTGTATGGCGAAAGCTGTTTCTCGCGGCATAAACCCTATATCGTCAAACGGATCGTCTGGAAACTCCAGTCCGCCGCCGAAGGAGCTTTGCTCCCGGTCGAACTGCAACGCCGCGCGGAGCTGCTGGCGCGGGATGGCGACGTCCGGCTGACCGGCAGGAGCGGCGGCGCGGGTTTGCGCCAGGTGCTGCCCTGTTCGTTCAGCGCTCCGGCGGCGGTGGCGGACGGCTTCATCCGCAAGCATTACAAAGGGCGCAACATCGTGGTTCAGGTGGTCGACGGCGGCTTCGTCTACGACGGCGAAACCTACCGTTCGCTTTCGGCGGTCGCCAAGAAAATCACCGGCAGCCACATCAACGGCAAAGCATTCTTCAAGGTGGCGATATGAACAAACAAAAACGGTGCGCGATCTACACGCGCAAAAGCACCGACGAGGGCTTGGAACAGGATTTCAACTCGCTCGACGCGCAGCGCATGGCGGCGGAGAACTACATTGCCAGCCAGAAGCACGAGGGCTGGATCTGCCTGCCGGAGCGTTACGACGACGGCGGTTTCTCCGGCGGCAATCTGGAGCGTCCGGCGTTGAAGAAACTGCTCGAAGATGTGGAAAAAGGCAAGATCGACATCATCGTGGTCTACAAGGTCGACCGCCTCTCCCGGTCGCTGCTGGATTTTTCGCGGATCATCGAAATCCTCGACAAACACAAGGCCTCCTTCGTCAGCGTGACGCAGCATTTCAACACGACCGACAGCATGGGGCGGCTGACGCTGAACATTCTCTTGTCGTTCGCGCAATTCGAGCGAGAAATCATCTCCGAACGCACCCGCGACAAAATGTCGATGCAGAGAAAATTGGGCAAATTCACCGGAGGCCGCCCGATCCTCGGCTACGACACCGTTCCCGGCGGCGGGGCGATCACGGTCAACCCGGAGGAAGCGGAGCTGGTGCGGCAGATTTTCGGCGTCTATCTTGAACGGCGCTCGGTGCTGGAAACCGTCCGCGCCATCCGCGCCAACGGCTGGCGGAACAAACGCTGGAAGAACCGCGACGGCAAGATGTCCGGCGGCTCGGAGTTCACGACCTCGACGTTGTACGGACTCCTGACCAACAAAACCTACACCGGCAAGCTCGATTTCAATGGCCGGGAATATGACGGCGAACACGAGGCCATCGTCGCCCCCGAAATCTTCGAACGGGTTCGGGAGCTGCTGCGCGGCAACCGCAACGCCGGAGGCGGCAAGACGGGCGCGCGCGGCCCCGGCGGCGGCATTCTCGGAACGAAGCTGAAGTGTTCCCATTGCGGAACCACGATGTTCCACACCTACACGCGGCGCAACGGCAAAAAATACAACTACTACGTTTGTGCCGGAGCCAAGCAGAACGGCTTCCACACGTGTCCACATCCCTCGCTCTCCGCCGTGGAAGTCGAGAATTTCGTGGTCAACGAGATCGCCGTGATGGCGCACGACCGAGAGCTTCACCGCGAAATGGAGGAGATCGCGACGGAAAAACACGCCGCAAACATCTCCGCCCTGAAAGCGCGTATGGAACTCTTGAAAAAAGAGCACGCCGACCAGGACGAAATCCTGCGGAACACGGCTTCAAAACTCTCCGTCGCCGAACTCGCCGACATTCAGGACGAAACCGCCCGGCTCGAAACCGAAATGAAACTGTTGGGGCGCGAGCTTGCCGACTTGGAGAAGCACGCTTTCGAGCCGCTGCCATTCGAGTGGTTCCGCAAGAATTTCACCCGGATTTGGGAGGCCGTCACGCAGCCGGAAAAAAGCCGCATCGTCGAACTGATGATCGAAAGCATCGTTTTCGACGCGGAGCGCGGCACATTGAAAATCAACTACCGCGATCACGGAATCCAAGCCGTGGTCGACCACATCACCTATTCTGGAGGAAACCATGGCGCTGGCAATTGAAAAACCGTTCATTCTGAGCGACGGCAAACGGATCGGGAGCAAAAAGGAAACGTCGCCGGAAAAACCCGGCAACGTGCCGCGCGTCAGCCGCCTGCTTGCCCTCGCGCTGCGCTACGACCAACTGATGCGCCGACGCGACATCCCTGACTTCAACACCCTGGCGAAACTCGCCGGAGTAAGCAAGCCCCGCATCACCCAAATTATGAACCTGATCAACCTCGCCCCGGACATCCAGGCGGAAATCCTGACCCTGCCCCCCATCCGCCAAAGCCGGGGCTACTTCACCGAACGCAAACTCCGCCCCATCGCCCAAGAACCCGATTGGGTGGAACAACGCGAACTCTGGCGGAAACTTATGGGGTATTCAGTTCTGAAAAATATTTGATGTGTCCGATGCATCTATTATGGTTAAGGCATGTTAAGTTTATCTGTTTCCTCCAAAAAATCTTCCATAGAGCAAACACGTCCGCGTTTGCTTATTTTTTGATAGATATACGATATTCTTGTTTGCAATGATTTGTCATCAGTAATAAAAAAATCACAATCCCTTGCATATATAGCGTGCTCAATATCGAAGAAATTACTTCTTTGGGTTCGCTCTGTCTTATCTTTTTTAAACCCAATTAGAGTAAGAAAATTGCTGCAATTGTAAATGAAATTTTCTTCTTCGTCTGCGGAAAGTGATAGTGAACCCTGCTTATATTCTAATCCAACACAATGGCGGTATACTGACCGGATAAATTCGCCCGTTTCATCTTGTCGCAATGCTGTTTTTTCCAAATCGATGTGACCTATTTTGGCTGTGATTTTCTTATCGCGAGTTTGCATCAGCATAATTTCACCTTCTTCATATTTCAGAAATCTCCATTGCTGTGCAGCCTCAGTCATTCGCCACATAACAACAGCACGGTAAAGTGAATATATTGGCAATTCGCGTTTTACCACGATTTTATTTCCATCGTCACGATCTTTTATTAAAATGTGGTTTTCAGTCAACTCACTAATCACATCCATAAAGCCTTTTTGCCACTTTCCATCTTCTTTCTTTAAAAGTTCTTCTGTGGAATATGGGCTATAAACAAATACAAAATTATGATTTCTTTTCAGAGTAGCTATTTTTTCTTTGATTGATACAGTTTCGCTATATTTCGATATTGCATTTTGATCAAAATACACAATTACAGCATCTTTGGAAATTTCACTATCTTTCCAATCGGATAGCTCTAACTTCAGGTTGCCTGTCTCATTCAATATAGTATCATGGCAATCTGTCTGTTTAAACAATACATATTCCATTTTAAGTGATAATAGTTTATTAATAATATCTTGATTGAGATCGAATAGTTTTTCTGCAATTATGTCTCCCTTATCAATTGAATGTTTTTGGGCAATATTAATAAACTTATGTTTACTCAAAAAGATATCTTCTTTGAATGCAGCAATATAGTCAGTATTTATATTTTGTATGACTTGCCCATCGGGAAAGTTAGTTGCAAATTCATTAATTGAATTCCAAGACGTTCTAATTCCTTCTGCAAAACGAGTAAAGGTTTTATGCAGCATGGATAAATCCAAGCAATTAGGACATTCACAACAATCGGTTATAATATAGGGAGATGCTTCATCTATTTCCTTCCAAGATTTTGTTAGATTGGGATTCTCAAAGATTAACCATGGATGAGCATTCTTATATAAAATGCTTTCAATAATATTCTTGAAATTGTGAACAGCCTTCGTTACACATGGACAATTACGCTCTTGTTTCGTCATTGGAGACTCCTTGATTTATGAAGTTGAATTATTTTCTTTGAAAAATCACATACTCTATCACGTAAAAACTCCGGTTCAAGTATCTCCGCTTGGCCGAGCTGCGCCAGCACCCAGGGGATTACGACTTCTTCGGGGGATTCCGGGAGGTTGAGGAGCAGGTATTCGCTGGTTTCGTCGAAATCGATTTTCTGGTCGATATGCAACGGTTTGGCGTAGAGCGAATCGTGGAGCGAACGGTGGAAGCGGATTTTGATGTTCGGGATTTGCTTGAATTGCAGGAAGTTGCCGGGTTTGGCGGCTTCGTAGATTTCCGGGTTCGGCTTGAAATGTTCTTCCAGCAGTTGCGCCGATTCGATGCGGTGGAGCATGAAAGTGCGCACCCGATTCCGCAGGCGGCAGAAACTTTTGATGTACCACATGTTCTCGTAATAAACCAAGGCGTGCGGCTCTACGGTTCGTTCGGAGGCTCCGCGTTCGCGGTCGGAGTAGACGATTTTCAGCAGGCGGTGTTCCTGCCACCCTTTGAAGACCGGCATGAAAATTTCCGGGCGGATCGTCGCCGAATGCATCGAATGCAGACTCAACTGGCGCACGAACGAGCGGTCGCGCAATTCGGGGTTGTTGGTGCTTAAAAGGTATTCGACGGCGCGTTGGATTTCGCTTTTCAGGGGATCGGGGATGATCTCCTCGGCCAGTCGCAAGCCCAAAAACATCGCCAACATTTCGGTTTCATCGAGGATCGCCGGATAAAAGAAATCCCAATCCTCGTCCAAGAGACAGTAGCCGTTGTGGACGCGGTCGTAAACTAGCGGACAGCGGAACTCCTCCTTCAAGAGTTTGACGTCGCGCTTGGCGGTCTTTTCCGAACAGCGCAGATCGTCCAGCTCGTTCAACTCCTTCCTCGACTCCTCCTCCAGCGCGGCGACGATCTTCCGGCTGTTGGGATAGGCGTTCGCCCGCAACAGTTCGACGATCCTCACAAGCCGTTTCAATTGTATCCGATTATACATTCAGCCTCAATCTCAAGAAAAATTTCAAAAAAATCACGTCCTCGGCATCACCGGGACACCGGATGACCCCCTCCTGCTAATATATTACACCGAAACAACGAAAACAAACGCAACAGGAGGAAAAATAATGAGAATGTACAATCCGATGACGGTGCTCCGGCAGACCTCCCGCGCCATGCTGAAGGAATTCTTCGCCGCGCAGAATTGCCTCCGGATTCCGGATGCCAATCCGAAAAAACTCTATCTTTTTTTGAGGGTAAAATTTTCGGTGATTTTCAATCAGCTCCAGGACAAATCAGCCCGGTGATTCTTCCTTCTGCGGCAGTGTGTAAGAAATCCTTACGCGCTATCTCGACTTCAGTCACGAGCGGCAGTTACCGAGAAATCCTCGGCAACTACCCCCATCCACAAACATTAATCCTATTTATCCAGCTCGTCACCTTTCAACAAAATACCATCCTTGGCGTTCAGCGGCGTTACGACCTTCTTTCCGGTCTTGGCTTCCAATTCCAGCCGGGCATTGCGGGCGACTTCGCCACCTTGCCGGGCAACGTCCTTATGTTCGTCAAAAGAATCGGGATCGGTAGCCTCCGAAATTTCCTTGGTGGAAAGCTCGGCGAGCATGTTCAGCACCAACTCTTTGTTGGTCATGTTATCCCGTAGATTCTCTTTTTCAAGTCCTTTGAACTTCTTATATTCTTTGGCCGTCTTATCCGCCCAAGCCTGATAAATAATGTCGGTCAGCGCGGCAAAATGCACACCTTCCTCCAAACCGCGCCGTTTCCATTCATCAGTCAAATCCTTGCGGATTTCGATGGACTTCAAACGCTGGTTGATCCAATTGTCGGAGTAGCCCAGCCGTTTATAATCGGTCATCGCCTGTTCGATGGAAAGCTCCGGATCCTGCATCTGATCCAACCGCTCGGCCGCCACTTGCGCCATCCATATCTTGAACGGTTCCGCCTTGGGCGACGGAATGGACTGAATCAAACGGAAAAGCTGTTCAGTTGTGGCGCAATCGGTCAGTCGCATTTTACCGTCCGCCGCCCGCATTTTGAAAGCGTGACAATCCGTCACGGTTTGATTTCCCTCTTCCTTGAGGCGCTGTTTCAGCTTTCGCCAGTATGCGGCGGCATCAGCACTATCGGTTAATACCGCCACCACATCGACAACGGCAAAATACCACTCATCCGCCCCCTCATCCCAAAGAGAGCGGATCTTCCGTTCTTCAAAAAGTTTTATTGTTTCTTTTTTAGTCATTGCGCTATATCATATCCTATTCTTCTATGTTTTCAATTTAATGCAAATCAAGAGTGAAGAACTTGAAGTCGCCATAATCGCTTCCAACGTTTACCCCTATAAAGCCGGGGATAATTTCTCCGATCACTCTCCGATGGGTGTGTCCGCAAATCAGATAGTTGCTAAACAGAGCATTAAAAGGAAGTTCGCGGACAAGATCCTTCATTCCGGTATAAAAACTGTAATGACCCGGTTCGTGGCCATTTAAGCGAACATGGGGAACATGGTGCGTACAGAGAACGGTCGACATCCCAGACCTCATTTTGCTCTTGATCATATCAACGTAATATCTGTTTATATCGAGGTATCTTGTTTCGATATCGGTGATTCGCCAGTCCTGCCAGCCGCCCCAATCGTCGACCCGCTGGCTTTCCTTGATTCGCATGGAACCATCGAAAAACAATGTTCCCCCGACAAAATTCACTCCATCAAGCACCACTCCGCCTATCAGGTCAAGAAAAAACACATTCCTGTTATCGCTAATCTGCGCTTTGAGCTTTTCCAAGGTGTCTTCAAAGGTTCTCCCCCAGAATTCGTGATTCCCCAACGTCAATATCACTGGAAGCCCGTCGGGGAACAGTCGTTGCGCCAGCGGGGACAATAGGCGCACCTGTGCGGGCGAAACCGTATCTCCGGTCAAAATGATCACATCCGGATTGACAGCGGCCACTTGCTCGCGAATCTGAGCCAGAAAAGGCGAGAATCGCTGGCAATCAACAACGTTCACCACATCTTCCTGAGTCAAGTGAAGATCGGATATGCAAAAGAGTTTTATGATGTTATCCCTCCTCGACAAGTTCAGAATTCTCACTCATGGCTTCCAATGCCTGCCGTGCGCAAATTTTCAAATTTGTGAGATCTTCAATGCTCACACGAATTTCGTTCAGGCGCAACGTGACGTAATCATTCCAGAAAATGGGTTCTTCGCCCAGCAATTCAACTACTCCGGATGCAGGTGCATTCATCGCCATGATTGCAAGCAACTGCCGATAGCATTGCTCCAGATGCTCATCGCATTCTTCTATTTTGCCCGCGAGGTCGTTTTTACCAACGCCTCGGACATACCCATCATATTTGTAGTAAGTTCCCCAACTCATGTATTCATCCATGATTAATAGGTGACATGTTTACGCTATTTCCTTCAATAAAATTCCACTCGAAAATATCCCGCTCCTGGCTGAATTGTTTCAGTAAGTTTGTTAGAAATGAGCTCATTTTTGCACGCTGCCAAGGTTCTTTAGATTTTCCATAAGGCTATTCAATGTTTTACTTGCATGTTTCCCAAGCTGGCACTCCCAAACGAAAAAGACCCTCCAGCCCAATATAATTAATTCTTCCCGTTCTTTTTTGTCTCGATTCATATTGCGTGTAAGTTTTGCAGCCCAAAATTCAATATTGCTCTTGGGAATCCGTGCACGCTTACAAGTCGATAATTGGTGAAAGTGCCAGAAGCATCCGTTCACAAATACGACTGCTTTATACTTTGGTAAAACGATATCGGGATGTCCGGGCAAGTCACTGCGATGTAAACGAAAACGGAAACCGTTGCGATGTAGAAACGAGCGAACTTGCAATTCTATCTTCGAGTTCTTTTGCTTGACATGTGACATCACCTCGGAACGTTTAGCCTTTGTTAAAGTATCCATATGCACTCCGGCTATAAATATCGGGGGACCAATCTGTCGGGCCACTCCAAGCGCGAATTGTAGAAAAGGATTTCGATTCCAAGAGACAACGCCGTTTTTTGGATAAAATCCTGCATGCCCAAAGAATTCAGATCCTCCAAAATTAATACTTTGCGCGGAGAATCAAGTTTTGCGTTGAGCATTGCCTGGGCATATGTCGCCAACTGAAAAATCCCCTTGGCGACTTGGGATGAAATATTTTCGAGATTCAACGTTTTTATTTCGAAGATAGTACATTGCTCTTCTGATCTCAACGCCAAGTCGATGGATGCCGACTGCTCCGGAACCAGACCTTGTCGGATAAAGAATTCGCTGATGTCCTTCAGTATATCCTGGTGTTTCCTTTCCGCGTCTTCGGTTTTCATCATCGAAGAATTCATATCCCAAGTCGGTTCCGCCGCGATGAATCTTCGCGCTCGAATTTTTGAAATATCGATAGGCGTGAAATCTAAATCGACGATAAAACGGTCCGCCGTAGGCTTGGCCTCGTCTATCGTGAAAAGATCTTTCGCGAAGACCTGCAACTGCTCAATGATATGCTTCGTATTACGCGTGCCGGACAGTTTGGTAAAACAAGCCGAGAAATTTACGTACGGATTGACGATCTTAACAGAACCCCAAATAGACGTTATCGCATAACGCTTCGTCATTTCTTTGAAAACCTGAGCTGAAAAGCTGGTGTCGTCCAGATCGTTGAGAATATTTTGGTCAATAGATGAAAAAAAATCCGAAGTCGGAACTTTCATTCGCGAGGATATCCGTGATATGATAAGTTCCATGAATTCTTCCGCCTCTGTCTTGGAAATCGCATTGAACCCCAATGTCCGAGAACTTGGAGAATCCAACCTATAGCTATCAAGCCCGGAGCGATAATCCATGGCGATTCCGAATGATCGGAAGAAGTTTGCCGAAAGCAACAGTCCCTCTGGCTCGTCGCTGCTCTCTCTCAGTTGCTCTTCGACTTTTTTAACATGTACTTTTTTGAAAAGCACATCGCCTCTGGCGCCACGCAATATAATAAAGACCATCGAACCGGCAATATGACGCGGGGATACGCCTGTGGGAATCGGCAAAAAATAATTCGTGGCAATACCTTGCGACGATGATAGCAACCTTTCTGTTTCCGCCTTTATCGTCCATGTGAAATAATTCATATCGAATCATCTCCTGAAGTTAATTCGGCAAGCGCATCGTCAAGTGATGTCGGCCAGACTATGGAATCCCCCAACAAATTATGCTGCTGTATCTCTTTTGACCTGAGCCGCTCAATTTCGGATTCTTCAATCGTCTTTTCACAAACCAAGAGATAATAATTGACAATGTCGGAGATTTGCCCTCTTCTGTGAATTCTGTCGAGGGATTGCAGATAATGAGCAGCTTGGTTTGTATACGAAATGTAAATCGCATCATATGCGGCGTGTAAAGTTATTCCGGCTCCGGCGGCCGCGGGATTCGCGATAAACAACATTCTCGATGGATCATTTTGAAAGGCATCGACTGCTTCTTTTCTGGTGGAAGTGGACGTATTTCCATCGATAACCAGAGGAGCATATTTCTCATACCTCGCGATTAGTTCAGCGACACTGGATTTGTAAAACGTCCAAATAATCACTTTTCGCTTTTTTTCGAATAGCTCTTCAAGCAGCTCGTCCAATCTCTCATATTTTGCGGGCACATCGAGAAACGCGGGGTCTATATTGCTTGGAACTGAACAAATCTGCAGAAGAACGTTTCGCCTTTGAAAATACGTTGCAAGGTTTTTCTTAAATTTCGTATTGTCATATGCCCGCAATTCAAGAATCAAGTCATGCTTGGCTCGTTCATAGAGTTCTTTTTGGCGTCCTGCAAGCTTTACCGGAATCACATGAAAAGATTTTTCCGGAACGGAAGACAGTATTTCATCTTTCAAACGTCTTATATAGGTTCCGCGATCCGCAATAATCGTAGCTATTGCTTCCTTATCCGCATCCAAGTCGTTTGTTCCTATAAAAGAAGAAAATGTATATCCTCCATCGGCTATATTGAATTGGTTTATCAGATCGTAAGGAGAATTCGGAGCCGGAGTACCGCAAAGGACAAAGCATCTCGCGCAGGACGCGCGAACTTGGGTAATATGCGAAGACCGCTCAGATTTTTCGTTTTTCGCGTAATACGATTCGTCAACTACTAATAAAAACCGCGTGTTCGTCGCCATTGCGGTTAAAACCACCGACATTGCGTCCAAGCCTTCATAGTTTGAAATCAAAACGTCAAAACCCGCTAAGGCGGTATTTCTTTTTTTCGCCCTGGTCCCTTGTGCCAAAACAGTCTTATAACGGTCGACGAGAAATTTTTTGATATCTTGCTCCCACCCCGTCAGCATGCTTTTGGGGCAAACGACAATCATCGCGTCTATATCGTTCCTTTGCTTCAGAATATCGAACGCGGCGATAGTCATGACCGTTTTTCCACTCCCTTGCTCATCGAAGAGGCACAACCCTAAAAGATTGGGGGTGATCATCGCGTTTACCGCATGTTGTTGCGGGATGTCCAATATCGTATTCCATTTGACGGGAATATCGTGATTGCATCCCTCGGAAACAGATGTGATGGCGGTTTGCCGGGCTTCACCATGTAATTTCAGTTTTTCACAATGAGCAGGAAACAACTCTTTCAGTTCCGGAATCTCCTGAACAACTATATCAATGCACGAAACGGGGAACGAGACCGTCCCCCGCGATATTTGTGCGGCATCTCCGATACGTTTGGCAATAGCGGCTTTGAGTTTTAGCAACTCAATACCGCTTGCGGAAATAGAGATGACGTTCCCTGAAATCGTTGCTTCCATATCACTCTACCGGCGACGACATCCGCAGCACGGTCTCCAATGCTTGTCGAAGCGCACCACGCGTGGCTTCGGGAATTGCTTGCAATTGCGCAACGCTCAGAGAATTCAAAAACTCGACAAAGTTACTGATTCGGCCGATTGTTTCGCCGGTTGATTTCGTGACGCGCTCATTATAGTCCAATATCGCTTTGGCCGCTTTCGCTGCGGTCGGTTCCGATTGAATCAACGCCGCTCTCGCTTCCGGAAAATTCCATGCTTTATAAGCAATTCTCACTTCCGGAAAACTTGAAAACTTGCCTTCATAAATCCAGCGAAAAAAGTTCATTTTGAAAACAGCATCGGTCTTCAATGAATCATAGTATGACTTTTGCGCTTCATTGAAATATTGGTAGTTTTGCGCACAAACCCGCTCCGCAGCCAATTCCGAGATTCCAAGTCCTCCGCCGTTTTCATCCTCGGGATCGATATCGGCTATCGCGAAAGCCATAAAATCTTCAATAATTTCATTGATTCTAATCGTCTCACGTATTTTAGATTTGGGCCAACTAAACTTAGCGGCGATTTCATTCTGCGAAAAACCTTCGTTATGGGCTTCGATAACCATTTGGGCTTTTACATATTCTGGCCACTCTATTTTCAGCGAAGCGGAAAAATTCTCCTCCACCAACACGTTTTTCTCGTCCTCGGGAGTTGCTTCGCTTGACAAAACATATGCGGGAACCGTTTCCAAATCTTGTCGATTCGGATCTGTAGATTTCATTCCTTCCAACGCATAACGGACGGCGAAGAAGCGCCTATTGCCATCGAGAAGTTTACCGGAAAACGAAAGCGTTAGCGGTTCCCGCAAGCCGTTTTTAAGAATATCGTCGCGCAGTTCGCTCAACTTGACTTCGTTGTCAGCCTTCATGATATCGAAAACCTCGTCCTGCGTCAACTCCCTGTCGCCGATTCGCTCCTTCAGTGTCTTTTTCGCTAAAACTATTCGAGGATTATCAACCCATCCCATGATTTTATCGATTTTAACCTTACACTCAAAAACAACGATTCGGCGACCATTATAAAGACGTTGCTTTATGACCGCCGTTGGTTCCTTTTCTATAAAACTTGGTTCGACACTCATAGTTTGAGTCTCCTATTTATTATATTCAATTGAATTTGCGTCGAGAATGCTTTCCAAATACAATACGCGTGTTACCAGTTGATCTTTTTTCATTCCTCTCACAATGGCTTTCCGTTGTCTGCCATCGGAGTAGTCAACCTTATTCTGCGTGGGCGACAAGAAGTCTGCATTGACGATATGCTTTGCCCATACCTTTTCGGCGTCGATTTTTTCTTTCCAAAAGTCGGCGAGAGACGTGGAGAAACGTTTGTTTATCATATGATTCAGCGCTTCCCGCCAATCGGTTAATTCGGCGGAAATATCTTCGTTTCTGCAAACAAAAATGGCCAAGTCGGTAAAAGGCGTGTTACCAATAATCTCGGAAATGAATTTTGAAAAATTAATTTGCCAATCGGGATGATACGTTATCCCCCATGAAATTCCGGCTTGAATGGGCCCTAATCGCAACATGGGAGCGGGGCGATTCGGGTAACCACTTGGCTCTATATTTTTCGATGCTTTTTTTAGCGGAACTGTGTAAAAATTCGAAGACATTCTTTGTTCCGGGATTTTTCCGTTGAGCTCGACGATGCCGAGCTCAGCTACTTGTTGCGTATTACCTGTCGAGTCCTTAGGTAACGTGACAAGTCTTGCATATTCCAGAGAGAGTCTTTTGCGCTCCGGGGATTTGGGCGGCAAATCGAGAATCGGAGAGCCGTCTTTTTTCGCAAGCACGTCAAATGCGAGAAAATACATTAAACTTGAAGTTTTTTCTTGAAAAGATTTTCCTGACTGGGCACTGGAGGACAAACGTTGAAACACATTTTTGACGACATTCGCGTTTATAAACATATTTTGCTCCCTCTATCAACGGTAAACTATGTTTTGATCACAAGCCCTGATGGGCCGCCCAAGGGCGGAAAACTCCGAAAAAGACGTTGGAACAATGTCCTTCAACAGGTCTTCTCCGTTCAACACCCTGCTAATTTGTGTCGCCACCTCGTAAGCCAAGCGCGGTGGAACCGCATTCCCGATTTGTTGGTATTTCGATTTTATGTTTTTTCCCTTAAAGACGAACCAATCCGGAAAAGTTTGAATTCTCGCGATTTCTCTAACTGAAAAAATCCTTGCTTCTTCCGGATGCCAAACCCCTGCGTTTTCCGGTTTAAAAGCGGCGGTCACGGTTCCGGCGATTTCGTCTCGATGGAAACGTCTGTAAAATTTAGGCCAATGGTATCGCTCAATGTTATCGGCGATTTTCTTCCAGCGTTCCGGTAATTTCTCATATGGAATGTCTTTCCACGACCCGCCTTCCGGCACCATGGCCCCCAAATGCAAGGCCTGTGGATTCAATTGCATCAACTCTTGTTGATTTGGCAATTCTTCAGGCACATTCATTACGATGTTTTTCAAAGACAGATCGTCACGTTTCACAATACCAGGAAAGGCAAATACACCATTACTTTTCATCCGTTTTACGCCAACGATCAAAACTCGTAATCTTTTTTGAGGAACATTATGTTTTGACGCGTCTATCAGTGAAAATGTCGCGTCATAACCTAAGGCATCGAGATTGTCGCAAATAATTTCAATAAGAAGTTTTCCTTCATGCCTAGACGACAATAATCCTCTAACATTTTCGAACAAGACGGTTCTTGGTTTTAGCATTTCAACTGCGTTTAACGCGGAGAGATATAACGAACCACGTGAATCAGACACGCCTTTGCGAAGTCCCGCGTTTGAAAACGGCTGACATGGAAAGCCTGCCGAGAGGACATCGATGGCGGGCAATTGAGGGAATGAGATTTCTCGAATATCGCCAGTAGTGATTTCACCTAGGTTTTCTTTATATGTGGAAGTGGCATCTTCGTTTATATCATTAGCGAAAACAGTCCTGAACCCTGCTTGTCGGAACCCTAGATCAATACCTCCGCATCCAGAAAACAAACTTACATGCGTATACGAACAATGCTTTTCGTCCAACAGCGGTTTCCGAAAGATGCCCCAAGGGAGTTTTTCCTCTTGTCCTAGAGGAGATTCATCCGTATCGATTCCTGTTCTTTTGTTGATCCATAAATCTACATTGGTTCTTAATGCCTTCCAACGATTGCCGATCTTTTGAGCCGGAAAGGAATCATGCTGTATCCATCTGTATAATGTATCGTCACTGACCGACAAGTATTGGCAAAGCTCAGATGTTGAAAGCCAGCGCTCTGTCGCAAGCAAAGTCATAAAATATCTCCGTAAAGTTTAACTTCCCGAATATAATACCAGGAAGCGCAATTTTCAACCGCAAATCACCGTAAACAACCTATTTTTACCGCAAATGTGCGTATGATAATATTTGAGTTCATTTCCTGATGTAGCAGTAACTTTTAATCGTTCTGATTGCGTTTTGATAATCCCCGGACGTAGCCTCGCGCGTAAAATCTTCAATCAGGTTGCTATAACCGCCTTTGCGAAGAGCAACACGAGTTAATTTGATCAATTCGAAAACCGTTTGTTTTTTCCTTGGCTTTATTATGATATCGGTTTTAGGCTTTGCCATTTTTGACGTTTCCAGCTTTGGACTTAAGCCCTTGAAAATTACAATTGCCGTTGCGGATGGCGGCATGGTCAGCTTCGAGGGCTTGGGGGTAGTCGGGGTGTTGGCGTTCGGCGGCGATGCAGGCGGGGCAGAGGCAGTCGGTGTTGAACATGCTCATCATGCGACCGTTTTTCAAGGAATGGCCGCAGCGGTCGCAGTTGGGCTGCTTGAAGAAGTTGTCCATGGTTATTCTCCGGGGGCGGCGATGGTTTGCAGGAGGGCGCGGAGTTCTTCCGCTTGGGCGGTGTGGTTCGACTTGATTTGGTAGGCGGCGAGCAGTTGGCTTGGGTCGTGATATTCGTTCAGGTCGATTTTGCTGGCGGTGAATTCGAGGTTGGCGATTCGCATGGCGATTTCTTTTCTGATTTGTTCAGTGGTCATGGCGGCTCCTATTTGTAGCTTGGTTTTTCTTGGAGGGTGTTGGCGGCGAAGGTCTTGTTTCGGCCGGTGAGTTTGATTTCGCCCATCGGCTCCCAATCGCCGTTGCTCCAGACTTTCGTGATGAAGCCTTTGGCGTTGTTTTCCCTCATCGCTTTTTTGGCTTCGGGCAGGCTGAAGAAATCTTCCTGATAATCTGTTTCGCGGTTGACAACTGTGTAGATTTTCATTCCTCCGTCCCCCTCAGTTTTTGACGATCCAATATTCGCCGTCGAAAATGTCGATGCGTTTGCCTTTCTTGGCGAGTTCCTCGTTGGCCTTGAAAAAGCCGCCCATCCGTCTGACTTCCTTGCTGCTGATCTTTGCTAAAACCATTTCCTTATCTCCTTGCGGTTTAATTGTTTATCTTGTTCTGTGCATATATTAGCGTGGAATCGAGTCTATAGCCAAAGGGTATTCGAAGATATATCGATAATAGTTGGCTTATTATCAAGATGTTGCGGCATAAAAGCAAAAATCCCCCGCCGGGGTTGCCGGACGGGGGACGGAACGGGTTATTCTTTCTTTTCGTTGATCTTGTTTTTGGACTCGTAGAATGCCTTGATTGCCTCGGGGTTGTTTTTCAGCATTTCGACGATGTCGCGGCAAATTGACCAAGGGCGTTTTGTTGTGGGCAAGAGAGGCGGACAGACGGACGGACGTTTTGAATGATCCGTAGAGCTTCGGCTGGGGTTTGGGCGAGTCCACGGGTGAGCAGAATGGCGGCGGCGAACATCGCGGAACGTCCATGACCAAGGGCGCAATGGACATATATCGTGCCGGGATGGGCGGATACGCGTTCAAGCATTGCTGTAAGATCCGAGAATGGCGGAGGAAGCGTGTCGAGTGTCGGAAGGCTGATGTAGTCGACTTGCGCGGTCAAGCCTTTGGCGGCGTTGAATTCACACGCCAGATCAACGACACAAGTCGTTCCTTGTGGGAGTTCGGAGCGGTAAGGACGCCGTCCCAACCATAGACCGGGAGCAATTTCATTACAGCAAGCCTCACGGCTGATCAGACGACGAACCGCCCAGAGCAACCATGAAAAGATCAGGTATGGTAACAGATAAATTATTGCCCATGCGGTTCGGGAGCCGTCCGGTTTTTTGCCGAAAACCGCCACCCCGATTCCGCTGTATGCCACCGCCACCATCAGAAACGACAGCCCCGGCCACAACAGAATCAACGCCGCGCCACCATTCGTAATAGCAACCCAGACAAGACCTCCGGCAAACAAGGCAAAGACAATCGCATAACGAACAGACAAACGGGAAGAAATCATTTGGGCTTTTCTGCCGATTTGTAAATTTGGATTATTCTGACTCATTATTTCATTCCCGTACTAAGAATTTATCCCTAAATAACGCCTAATTTTCTAAAAATGATAATACTTGCTGC
>ERZ1034917.740-NODE-740-length-26650-cov-8.454409_pt1 | contig 26650 bp, 36 predicted proteins | sample MGYA00520605_ERZ1034917 | MGnify/ENA primary metagenome ERZ1034917 (study PRJEB33766, sample SAMN09781784) | gut metagenome | biome: gut microbiome | host: Homo sapiens | place: Madagascar | study: EMG produced TPA metagenomics assembly of the PRJNA485056 data set... | reverse complement strand
AATTATATTTTAAATCCTACAAAAGATGAGAGTAAGGCAAAATTCTTTAAATCTCTTGGATATAATATGCAAAATTACGAGCATCTCGAAAGGGATATGAGAGCAAAATTAGGAACCAGCAAAGCCTTGAAATATCAAACAAATCCCGACGGAAGTGTTAGCTTTCAGGTGAATATGTATATCGGAATAGATAAAAAAGCTCTTGTAACAACTGCATGGAGAATTGATAAGGGTAGCAATGTGCCGAGATTCATTACAGCATACCCTAACAGATCAAAACGTGTTGGAAGGTGATTAAATGAAAAACTTTGAATTGTTTGATAAAGTAAGAATTAAAAGCAAAAATGTGATTGGTTTTATCGTCGATATCCATGAAAATGGAAAATTGGATATTGAAAAAGAGGGAAATCAAGGACCCGTTTATTGGTATATTGATGAATCCGATATAGAGAAGATTGAATAATTTCGGGTTGACTTTATTATATTGAGAAAAAACCGTTGGCTGTTTTACAGTCAGCGGTATTTTTATACCCAAAAACAGAAAGAGGCGATTATATGATAAAAATAAATATACAGCTTTTCGGCGGCAGAGGAACAAGCTCGGGTGCTAATACTTCAAATAAACCGTCAGCTCTTGAAGTATTTAAAGAAAGCGCAAATCAATTCAAAAGGGCTTTGCAGAACGGCCAGGAGAACAAAGCGGCTATCGTCGAGTATACAGATGTGACAGGAAAGACTTTAAAAAGATACTGGGACGGTTCTACCTACAGAGACCGACCCAGTTCAATGTACAACTCTTTAAGCAATAAAGATATGTCGGGTACTTTTAAATCAAAATTTGAAGAACCGAAAGATTGGAGAAAACGCTCAAAGAGTAAATAAGGTGGTAATGTGGCGAATGAAGAAAATTTAATAAAAAATAATCAACGAACTCCGAGCGAACTCCGAGAAATCACTCAAAAAGGCGGTGTTGCGAGCGGAAGGGCACGGCGCAGGAAAAAGCTTTTAAAAGATACGGTCAATATGCTTTTGGCTTTGCCGATGCAGGAGGGAAAGCTCGACAGGCTGACGGATTTAAAATCAATCAAGGATAAAAATATCACGGTTGAGGAAGCTATGGTATTAAAGCAGATACAAAACGCTATGAAGGGCGATCTGAGAGCTTTTGAAAGAATAATCGCACTGTCCGAATCTCATAACAAGACAGGCGAGCAGCCGAAAGCACAGGAGACCGACAACGCATTTATTGAAGCACTGAACGGCAAGGCTGCGGAGGCGTGGAACGATGCAGAAAAGGAATAAATTCAAATGGGAACCGTTCAGCAATAAGCAGTTAAAGGTTATGACTTGGTGGTGCGATAATTCACCCGTCAAGGACTATGACGGCATTATAGCCGACGGAGCGGTCAGATCGGGTAAAACCGTATCAATGGCTATTTCATTTGTGAATTGGGCTATGGCACGATTTAATGAAACGGATTTTGCCTTATGCGGAAAGACGGTCGGAAGCTTGCGCCGTAACGTTGTTATTACGCTTAAACAACAGCTTCTGGGCCTTAACTACGAGTACGAGGAAAAACGCACGGATAATCTCATAATCATTTCAAAGGGAAATGTAACAAATTATTTCTATGTGTTCGGCGGCAAGGACGAAAGCTCACAGGACTTGATACAGGGCATGACGCTCGCCGGCGTTCTTTTTGATGAGGTTGCATTGATGCCCGAATCGTTTGTTTCACAGGCTGAGGCACGATGCAGCGTTGAGGGCTCAAAGCTATGGTACAACTGCAATCCGAAAGGACCGACGCACTATTTCAAGACAAAATATGTTGATGCGATAAAGGACAAAAATCTTCTTTATCTCCATTTCACAATGGACGATAATCTTACGCTGTCTGAAGCCGTTAAAGAAAGATACCGCCGAATGTTTACGGGCGTTTTCTATGACCGAAATATTTTAGGCTTATGGGTAACGGCGGAAGGCAAGATATATTTTTCGTTTACGAAGGACAATGTAATTGCTTCTGCCGATTGGTATGCAAAAGACGGAAACGGTAATTATATTCACCCATTGAGAAAGAACATATCAATATGCACCATAGGCGTCGATTTCGGCGGAAATAAATCAAGCACAGCGTTTACATGCACGGCATTTACAAAGGGCTTTGCCGAGTGCGTGACGGTCAAGGAGCGGCGCATTAAAAATGAGATCGACCCGACACAGCTTGAAAAGGAGTTTGTTGACTTCTGCCGAGAGTGCAGAGCGGAATATACGGTGCTTGCCGCTTATTGCGACTCAGCCGAGCAGGTGCTTATACGAGGGCTGAGAAAGGCGGTCATGAACGAGCACATACCTATTGCAATAAATAACGCCCGTAAGGGTGAAACAATAGACAGAATACGGTTTGGATTGACGATGTTTGCACAACATCGTTTTTTTATTGTCTCAAATTGCCCGGAGACGATACATGCGTATACCGACGCTGTATGGGACGATAAGAAAGAGGACGTAAGGCTTGATGACGGGACAACAAACATAGATAACCTTGACAGCTCGGAATACAGCCAGGAGCCCTACATGAAAACAATGATAGACTTAACGAAGAAAAGAGGATAGCATGAATCCGCAGATTGTAAATTATTTAAAGAGCAAGGGAAATACGGTCATTGACGAAAACATTGATGACAAGCTTGAAACGTGGGAGCAGTGGTACAGAGGACACGTTGACCGCTTCCATTCATACAAGATATACGAGGGTCAGAAGAACCTCAATCAGACAAGGCGCACACTCAATATGGCGGCTCGTGTATGCCAGGATTGGGCGGATTTGTTGCTTAATGAAAAGGTTGAGCTTTCGGCATCGGACAAGCACACCGAGGAAGTTTTGCACAGGCTTCTTGAACAGGTCAATTTCTATGTCAGAGGAAACAACCTTATCGAAGCGGCTTTCGCAAAGGGCGGCGGCTTTCTTATCCAATATTGGGACGGAATGAAGGTCAATCAAAAGTACATTACGCAGGATAAATTCTATCCGATTTCTTTTGATTCCGGCAAGGTAACGGAAGCCGCTTTTGCTTCGGAAATAACGGTCAAGGGTCAGACCTATACATATCTTGAGACGCATACAAAGGACGAAAACGGCTTTTATGTTGTTGAAAATAATATTTTAAAGTCGGAAAGTCAGAGCATTTCCGAAATGCCCGAGATGTATGAGGAATTGGGCTTGGATCAATATATTTATACGCTTTCAAAAACGCCGACATTTCAGCAGATACGCCCGAATATTGCGAACAAGGATAAATTCGATTCACCTTACGGAACAAGCGTATTTGCAGGTGCAACGGATGTTCTTGAGGGCGTTGACATTGTATATGACGCTTATGTAAAGGAAATACTTCTCGGACGAAAGAGAATATTTGCGAGGGATTCCGTTACCAACGTTCACATTATGGAAAACGGCCTGACGGTCAAGGTGTTCGACCCGTCGGATGAGGTATTTTATCTGCTGCCCGAGAACAAGGACGACCCGTCGGCACCGCCGATTATCGAGAGCAATATGCAACTGAGAGTTACCGAGCTTGATGCGGCGATGCAAACGCAGTTGAATTTGCTGTCGCAGGCGTGCGGCTTCGGAGCAAACGGTTACAAATGGGACAGCGGCAATGTGTCAACGGCTACACAGGTCATATCGGAAAACAGTAAAATGTTTCGCACTCTGCATAAGCACGAGTCCGTTCTGAGAACCGCAATAATTGACATGGCACACAGCCTTTTGAACTTTGAAGCGATATATAACGGAGATAAAAGCATTGATTTAAACGCAACGATAACGGTTGATTTTGACGATTCTATTATCGAAGATACGGCGGAGATAAAAAGACAGGCTATGCTTGAATTCAACGCAGGTCTTATTGATGCGATTGAGTATTACAAGCAGATTTACAAGCTCGACGAGGAACAGGCAAAGAGCTTTTACAATGAAATGTTACAGAGAAAGCCGGAAGTTGAGGAAGAACCCGAGGGCGCATAATGATAAAGGATATTGACAGCTTATCACAGCCGATAATCAATATTTACAGTCAAATTGAGCTTGATCTCATAAAGGAAATAGCGAGAAGATTTGACTTGAACGATGAAATCGGCGGTACAATGGAATGGCAGCTGAAAAAGCTTGATGAATTGGGTGTTCTCAATGCCGACACGGTAAAGGTTATTGCCTCATATTCGGAAAAGAGCGAGCAGGAAATACTCAATATGCTCAAAAAGGCACAGCTTGCAAACATCAATATGACCGAGCTTGAAGAAGCATACAGGCAGGGCAGTATCACGGTTGACCCGATGAATATAAAAACAAATTCGGCATTTGCCGAGGTCCTGGAGCTGAGCTATAAGGAGCTGAGCAATACATACAGACTTATTCAGACAAAGGCACTTGAAAGTGCAAAGCAGGCGTATATTAACGTTATCAACCGCTCATATATTGAGGTTGCGACGGGAACATACGACTATCAGACGGCGATCAAGCGAGCCATAAAGGATATGGCAAAGAACGGCATAAGCGGCGCAACATACAAGAGAAACGGAAAGCTTGTTCAATACTCACTTGAGGGAACAGTAAGACGTGATACTCTGACGGCGGTCAATAAGCTTGCCAATAAGTCCTCGGAGACGCTTTGCGACGAGCTCGGCGCAGAATATGTTGAAATATCGTCACACTTGGGAGCGAGAACGCACCCCACAAATCCTATTGCAAACCATGCAGGCTGGCAGGGCAAGGTGTTCAAAATCGACGGAAGCGACAAGAAATACCCGAACCTTAAAGAGAGTACAGGCTATCCCGATGACATCTTAGGCTTGGGCGGTGTGAACTGCCGACACCGTATGTTTCCGTTCTTCCCCGGCATAAGCACACCGAACCCGATCAGGTTTAACGAGGAAGAAAACCGCCGTGTTTATGAGCTTACGCAGAAGCAACGTTCTATGGAACGCAGAATGAGACAGCTCAAGAAAGAACAGGCGGCGGCAAAGGCTATCGGCGATACCGAAACGGCGGCGAAGCTGAAAACGAAAATATCCGAGCAGAGCAACAAGATTGATGAATTCTGCAAGAAAAACGGCTTGAAGCGTGATTTCAGCCGTGAACTCGTTAAGGAGCAGATAGTAAAAAACAAAAGTGTTGCAAATTCCGAAAATAGTGGTATAATAAATGCAGCAAGTCAGCCAAACTACTATGACCGTGTTGTTCCGAATCCGGAAGCAAAGTTCAAAGTTAAAATTGATGGATACGATAATTTCGTAAACAATGGACTTTCTGAAGCGTGCAAAACTGTTGCCGATGAAGGCTTTAAAAATGATTGTGAGATGTTGCGCCTTGTAAATCTTGACACCGGAGCTATTGAGTATGAAGAAATTGGTACAAGCGAAAGTGTAGGAAATGAATCGTTTTGGAAATTTGCTAGCCAAAATTCAAAGAAACGGTACGCATTTGTCCATAATCATAATACAATGTCTAGCTTTTCAGAAACAGATATGAGAACGCTTTTGTCGGATAATTGCGTTGATATGTTTGTAGTTTCAAGAGCTGACGGAATAATTATGATCGTAGAAAAGAATAAGACCCCTGAAACATTATTTTTTGATAAGCTTTATGCAGATAAGCTCGAACCAATAAATAAAAAATCTCGCACAGGAGAGATTTCTCCGGGGGACAGAACTTTTTTACGAGAGAAAACAATCGTTGATAATTTAATTAAAGAATATACAAAAGGACTGATTATTTTTGAGTAATTGGGCGAGCGGAACAATAAAAGAAGTCCCTTTTTGGAGGGAAGATATGACACCCGAAGAATATGAAGAGGAAAGAACATATTTGATTGAGCATTGGGAAGATTATATGAAAAATCAGTATGTTCCTCTTTGGAAGCAAAATAAATAACCAAGCACCCTGAGAAATCGAGGTGCTTTTTTCATGCAATAAAATATTGATTCAAGACATCCGAAAGGGTGTCTTTTTTCATATACACCGCTGAGCAGTCGGACATAAAAGGCTCAATCACCCCTGAGCACGGGACATAAAAGGCTTAATACTGCCGGAGACACCGGACATAAAAACAAGGAGTATTTATATGGAAAATCTTGAAATCCTGAAAGGCATCGTATCCGATGAAACCTATGCGGCGCTTGAAGCCGAAACGAAGGACTCGAAAATCAGACTTGGTGACTTGTCTACCGACAAATATGTCAGCGCCGACAAGTACAAGGACCTTGAAAAGCAGTTGGGTAAGGTCAACAGCGCATTGACCGAGAAAACAACCGAATACGATACCCTCAAGGAAAAAGCGGGCGACAACGCAGAATTGAAGGCAGAAATCGAACGATTGAAAGCGGAAAACACAAACACAGTAAACAGCCTTAAGGCCGATTACGAAAAGCAGTTGAAGCGTTCAACCGTTATCAATGAAATTCAGAACAAATATCACCCGAAAGACGTTAACGACATAATCCCACACATCGACATGGAAAAAATCAGCGTCGAAAATGATAATATTGTCGGTTTGACCGAGCAGATAACGCCTCTTACGGAAAGTAAGGCATATCTTTTCGGCAACGAACCGCAGCGAAATAGGAGCGGATTGGAGCATGACGACAAGGATTATGACACCGCAAGACTCGAAGCGGCTTTCGGAATAACGAAAAAGGAGTAATGAAACATGGCAAATTCAATTGCACTTGCAAAGAAATATTCAACGATGCTCGACCTTGTGTATAAGCAGGCATCATTAACAAGCGTTCTTGACGGAGCGCAGGAGCTTGTCAGGGAGGGCTATAATGCCAACGAAATGGTAATTCCTATCCTCGACATGAACGGTCTTGCCGATTATTCACGTAACGACGGCTATGTAAACGGCGATGTACAGCTCAGATATGAGACTGTAAAATGTAACTTCGACAGAGGCAGAATGTTCCAAGTTGACGAGCTTGACAACATTGAAACAGGCGGCATTGCCTTAGGCAAATTGGGCGGCGAATTTGTGAGAACAAAGGTCGTTCCCGAGCTTGACGCTTTCAGAATTTCCAAGTATGCAAGCAAGGAGGGCATCTCAAAGGATTATACGACCTCAATCACCACGGGCGCAAAGGCTATCGAAGCTATCAGAACAGCCAATGACGCCATGGATAACGATGAAGTACCTTATGAGGGAAGAATCCTTCTCGCTACACCCGGTATTATCGGCTCTATCCAGGATATGGATACAACCAAGTCGAGAGAGCTTCTCAGATCTTTCTCAGGTATTATCAAGATGCCCAAGAAGAGATTTAACAATAAGATCACTCAGCTCAGCGGCACAGGTGATTATAAAGAGGGCGGATACAGTGTCCCGGAGGATGCAAATCCGCTTAATTTCATGATCATTCACCCGTCGGCTCTTATTCAGTTTAACAAGCTTGTAAAGCCGAAGATCATCAGCCCCGAAGCAAACCAGAACGCCGATGCATGGAAGTACGGCTACCGTCTTGTTTCTATCGCCGATGTTTATGCAAATAAGCTCGCAGGCGTATATGCAAGCGTTAACGGTACCGCACCGACCGCCGCCAAGGACACGAACACGGAGACACAGGGGTAATACATAATGTATCAGTTCTATGTTGAAGAGTATCACGGAAATAATATCGACAAAACCACGTTTGACCGCTTATGCGTGGAAGCAGAAGCTTATGTTGACGCTCTGATCACGAACCCCGATAACCTTAAATATGAACAGATTGACAGAAAGCGCAGGCTTGCCGTTTGCGCCGCTGTTGACTGCTTATATGCGGAGAGGAAAACGGCGGAACAGAGTATAAAAGCGAGCGAAAGCGTCGGCGACCATTCGGTATCGTACCGTGATACAAGAAAAACATCCGATGAATACAGCTCGGAGCTCAGGCGAAAGGTGATGCTTTACCTGTCGGGCACCGGGCTTTGCTATTCGGCTTTGAGGTGATAATGTGTTTCCGAACACAATAACAATCTATTCCCATTCCTCCCAAAACCTCAAAGATATATATACCCGTCAAGCCGTATCGGGGGTTTACTGGTACGGCTCGGTGGGTATGTCCTCGGCGAATAAAGGCGTTGAAAATGTTTCCGATGTGAAAATCATCACGTCGCCCGAGACTACAGCCGAATACGGTAAATCGTGGACGGTACACAACGGTGACCGCATTGTAAAGGGCGAGCACGGCGATATTGCTTCCTTTAAGGATTTAAACGGTGAGCAGGTCATAACGGTAACGTCGGTTGCGGAGCATATCTGCGGCTCAGAGGTTGATAATATCACGATCGGGGGCAAGTAAGATGTTTACGGTTAAGATTGATGTAAGCGATGCCGCAACGATTTTAAAAAACCACGGATTAAACCCGGGTGGAAGAGTGCAGGCATTTTTTACAAGTGAAATCATGCGAAAAGCTGATCCGTATGTGCCGTTTTTGGCAGGTGCATTGAAAAACTCGGCCAGTGTGTCAAAGGATAAATGTGCTATTATCTATGATGCGCCTTACGCAAGATACCATTGGTTCGGTAAGCTATATGTTGATCCGATTACAAAAAAAGGTGCATTTTACAGCCCGACTTACGGATTTTGGAGCAGACCCGACGTAAACAAAGAAAAAACCGACCGAGACCTTAATTACAACGGTGCGCCGTTAAGAGGTCCTCGGTGGGTCGAGCGGTGCTGGATTAACGAAAAGGAAAACATAATTAAATCAACGGAGGCGTTTATGAAAAAATGACAATAATCGAAAGCGTAACAAGGTTTATTATGAGTTGCCCGTTCTTAAACGAGCTGGCACGTGTCAATGTTGATTTTCTTCCGGCTGACCCCGACACATACTCGGTCGAAGAAGTGCCGTCGGAAACGATTCGCAAAAAATATCTCGACGGTTCGTCGGAAAGGCAGTTTATGTTCACCTTTGCGGCACGTCTCAGTTACAGCGATGAGGTTCGCAACAACATTGACAACAGCGGATTTTTTGAGGACTTTGAGGAATGGTTGGAAAAATGCACGGAGACCGACAATCTCCCTGAATTAAGAGAGGGCTTGACGCCCTTGAAAATTGAAGCAATTTCAAGCGGCTACTTGTTTGATATATCGGGTGATCTGAAAAATTCCCGTTATCAAATACAGTGCCGCTTAATTTATGATAAGGAGTGACTTTAATGGAAAAAGTAAAATCCAGTAAGTCGGCGGTGCTGCTTAATGTCGGCACGGCGGCATCACCGGACTACAAGCGTATCGGTAAGGGCGTAACATCATTGCCGATAAGCTATAATCCGAAAACCACAACGGAAACATACGTTGACGAGGACAATGCGACAAACTCGGTTGACAGCTATGAGATTTCTTCGGATATCGAACAGACTGCAATCAAGGACGATCCGATTTTTGATTATGTTGACGGAATAAGACGAGGACTGAAAACGGGTTCGGATTGTGAAACAACCGCAGTTTTGGTTGATATTTACAACATGAACATTACAGACGGTTCGGGCACCGGCAAGGGTCAGAAGTTCAATGCAACAGTAACAGTTTCCGATTTTGATCTTTCAGGCGGAGAAACCGCTAAAATTAAGTATAAAATCGGATTTAACGGCGACCCGACAGAAGTTGCCGTTAATATCGCAAACGGTGTTATTACTGTTGGAACAACAGGCAAATCGTAATCGGGAGGGGGCTATATGCTCCCTCTTTTTTAGGAGGATATTATGGAACAGTTAAGGATTCAGCGAAAGGACATTTATGAAATTCAGGTCAATGACAACGGAGATACGATTGTTTTTCAGTTGGGTGACCTTGAATTGCCGTTTAAGCTTGACAAGGCGTTTAACGACGTCAACAAGATACAGCATGACCTGAAAACCCGTCTTATCATTATTGATAAGCAGAAGGACAGCAAGGGCAAGAACGACCTTATGAGCAGAAATCAGCGTGACAGAATTAACGCATGGAAGGACGCATACAGCAAGATGCGCACGGCCATGGACGGTTTTCTCGGTGAAGGCGGCTGTCAGAAGATTTTCGGCGACAGCAATTATCTTGAAATGTTTGACGATCTTTTTGATGAGCTTGACCGTCCGCAGGCTGACGGAAAATCTCACCTTGAGAAGATGAGGCTTTCCGACGAGGCCATTGTCAAGAGAATTGAGGACAAGTATAAGAGCGCAAAAAACAAGCAGGTGATTTAACGTGTACCCTACACACGCAGAAATCAACGGTGAAATTTATCCGATAAACACCGATTACCGTGTTGCAAAGGAATGCTACGAGATCATCAATGACGATACAATTTCCGATCAGGAAAGGGCTTTAGCGGTTGTTTATAAGCTGTTCGGCTTTGTTCCGCTGGAAAACGGTGAAGCTTTTCTTGACAAGGCTTCATTCTTTCTGACTTGCGGACAGAAGCAGGAAAATAAGTCAGATGAGCCTCCCGATTTCGATGTAAACGAGGACGAGGGCTTTATTGAAGCGTCTTTTAAGAGCTGCTACGGGGTTGATCTTGATGAGGTCAATATGCATTGGTGGAAGTTTAACGACCTTATACAGGGACTTGACAAGCATTGCATATTGTCGAGAGTTCGTGAAATCAGAAATTATGATTTGAACGAAATTAAAGACCCTATACAGCGGTCAAAAATGGCTGAGGCACAGGAACGGTTGAAGCTTCCGGAGAGAATATCAACGGAGGAACAAGAAAAAATTGATGAGTTTGACGCTCTGTTTGGAGGTGATTAAATGGCGGACGGTTCGATAAGAGTCGAGACGAAACTCGATACCGAAGGCTTTGAAAAAGGCTTGGAAGATGTCGATAAGATGTGTAACGGCACTAAAAAGCATCTTGAAAGTATTGCGGAAAGCCTGAATATCAAAACAAATCCGATTGAGATTATAAATAATTCTCAGCTTGCAAAAGCAAAGAAAAAACTTGAAGAAATCAACGCAGAGGTTGAAAAAATACAAGCTCAGACAGACGAACTGCTTCCAAAGGCAGAAACGGAGGAACAGGTTGTTAACCTTCTCAAGCTGGAAGAGGAACAAACAAAAAATCTTGTGGCAGAGCGAAACAATCTCAACAAGGCTATTTCCGAATATGAAGCCAAACAAGAAAAAATAGCTGCCGAAAAACAGCAGAAAGACGATATTAAATCTATCAATTCCGACGTTTCCGGCACGGTCGCAGGTGATGATTTTGTATCGAAAATCAAGAATGCCGAGCAGTACGAAGCGACACTTGAAAAGGTCAAAGCAAAAATGCAGACGATTGAGCAGAAAACGGCGAAATTGGCAGCGAAGAAAGGCATTGACGGCTCGGATGCATTGAGCGCAAACAGGGAATATCAGAAGCTTAAAAAGCAGTATGACGCACTCATAGCCAGTGCAGACAAATTTAAACGCTCGTCAAAAGGCGGATTTAATGCTGCGGCAGACAGCGCCAAAAATCTCGGTTCGAGTATGAAAAGTGTTATAAAAACCATGACGAAATATACGCTTGCAATTTTCGGCGCACGATCGGGATTTTATGCCGTAAAGAATGCCATTCGTCAGGTGCTTTCCGACAATGAGAAGCTTAACAATACCGTAACCGCTATGAAAGGTGCATTTGCAACCGCTTTAGCTCCCGTAATAGAACGGGTTGTATATTGGTTGAAATATGCCTTCGCTTATCTTAATTTGTTTGTAAAGGTGCTGACGGGCGTTGATATGGCAGCGCAGTACAACGCAAAAGCAATCAACAAGCAGACCGAAGCTACAAAAAAAAACGCAAAGGCAACGAAGGAAGCAAATAAGCAACTTGCAGCATTTGATGAAAAAAATGTTTTGACGGCAAATAATCAGAGTTCAACAGATGCGGAGTCAGAAAGCTCTGCCGCATTGCTTGATCTCCCCGATGTCAGCGGCGGAAAGTTTGAACAGATATGCGAGACAATTAAGGCACATATCAACGAGCTTGAAATGATATTGGCGGTTGCTCTTTTGGCAACGGGCTTTATACTGCTTGCAGTCGGTCAAATCCCTATGGGTATAGCTTGCATTGTTGCAGGCATAACACTTGCGGCTGCGGCAATAAGCGGTTGGGGATGGCTATCGGCACAAGTACAAAATATGATAACGGCAATCATGGCAGTTGCCGGAACGGCGTTCTTGGTTTTAGGTATTATTTTATGCGCATCAGGATTCAAAATTCCAGTTGGAATTGCAATGCTTGCGGCAGGTGCGGCCTTGTTAATAGGTGCAGCAGCTCTAAACTGGAGCAAACTCAAAAAGATTGTTGAAGAAAATATCGGAGCTATAGCTGCTATAGTGGCTGGGTTGGTGTTATTGGTAATCGGAATGATTTTATGTTGTGCAGGAGTATCGCTGCCGATAGGAATTGCTTTGATTGCCGCAGGTGCGGCAACTTTAGTTACCGCCCTTGCTCTGAATTGGGAAAAACTATCTAACGAAGTTAAAATTGTTGCATTAGCTATTACTGCGATTCTTTCAGGCACATTGATTGCAGTTGGTGCGGTCGTTGCATTCAGCGGAGCAAATTTGCCTTTAGGTATTGCCTTAATGGCTGCGGGAGCTATTGGCCTTGTGACGTCATTAACACTTATGTGGAATTATTTACCTGAAAAAATTAAAGGTATTATTCAAATAATTTTGGGAATCGCTTCGGCGGCAATGCTTGCACTTGGTATTATTCTTGTTGCTACAGGTGTGGGAACGGCACTTGGCGTGGCTCTGATTGTTGCAGGTGCAGCCGGTCTCGTTAGTGCTGCGACGCTTAATAAGGACGCTATAGTCAACTGGATTTCCGACGTATGGGCAAGGATCAAAAACTTTTGGAATGCACATATCGGTTATGTGTTCAAAAAAGAATGGTGGAGCAGAAAGTTCGATTGCATCAAGCAGGGCATGAGAAACGCTCTGAACGGAGTTATAACCGTTGTTGAGAATACAATAAACCGTGTTGTGGGGGCTTTAAATTCATTCAGTATAAAAATTCCGAATTGGGTACCGACCTATGGCGGCAGCTCTTTAGGATTTAATATTCCTTACGCTCATCTTCCCCGTCTTGCAAAAGGCGGTATTGTAAATAACCCGGGCAGAGGTCAGGCGGTTATTGCCGGCGAAGCAGGAGCGGAGGCTATCCTCCCGTTGCAGAACAACACCGAATGGATGGATATGCTCGTTGACAAGGTTGCCGATAGGGTATCAATGAACGTTGTCAACCGCATTACGATTGACGGCAAGGATGTAAATTCGTCAAACAAGAAGTACGATTCACGATTTGCCTTTGCCACAAACGGAGGTGTTTTGTGATAATAAAAACATATACAGATACCACTATAAAAAACTGCACGCAGCCTTTTGCAATCAAATGCGGCTCAATGTGGTATGCTTTCCCGAGTACAATTAAAGATGCGTCGCTCAGCGATTATAAATATTGGGCTTCTGATTCAGGAAGAAGCATGACCGGCTCAATGAAAGGTACGCTTATCGGTATATTTCCTAAATTGCAGGTGACAATCGGAAAACAAAATGCCGACGAGCGTGCTATTCTGTGCAAGTGCCTCAATCAAACTGAAGCTACCGTAAGAGCATACTGTACCGAACGTCAACGCTTTGAAACCGCAAGCTTTTATTTTGGTGACGTCACCAACAAGATAAAACATTGGGACAAGCACGGTACACTCGGAACATTGAACAACGGCGTACAGCCATACACCTGCAAGAGTACATTTGATTCTATGCAATTCAGCGTTATTTCAAACAATAGGAGGTCGAAATCGTGAGCAAAACCGTACAGGAAATAATGGAGGTAATGGGCAAGACTGCCGAGGCGACCATGAAGCTGGAACGTAAAAACGGCAGATCATACGCCCATATCGCCGACATTAACTCGGAAGATATCAATGAAATACGGTATTATTTTGACGGTGCGCTTTATCGCTCCGTGATGCGCTGCCTTGAGGTTAAGCTCAAAGGTGACTGGACAGCAAAAGCAAAGAAAGGCCTGTTGCTTGATAGTTTAAATCTCACGGTTACGCACCCCGAGAGCGACAGCGTAACAATCGGTTACGGCGGATTTTATATCGCAGAAGCTCCCGAATATGATGCGGCACAAAACATTACAAGCATAATTGCTTACGATGAGCTTTACCTGTCAATGCAGCCCTACACGGAATCGTTATGGCAGAGCGGTATTACCGTTAAGAATTACCTTATTGCTATTTTAAATAAGCTCGGTATCAATTATGATACAAACAGTCTTAATTTAATGGCAAACGCCGATAAAAAGATTACGAGCGAAAAGTTCCTTGACATTGAAAATGACAGCACCGAGGCGGCCTATACATACCGAGACATTCTCGATGAAATTGCAAAGGCTTCAGGTGTGACGTTTGCGTATAAAAATTCGCTCGGCGGCGATCCGTTTAAGCTTTATGCAATAAAGCCGACCGAGAGCGGCTATGTGATTGACGAGAGCAACCTCCGAAGTGTGACAATCGGTGCGAAGTACGGACCGGTTATGGGCGTTGTATTAAGCCGAGAACCGCAGGAGGATAATATAATTTATCCGTCAAATCTTTCTGATTCTCAGACAGCAGTAAAAATCTCAAACGTTGAAATAATGGAAGATTCAGGAAACGATGCATACCGAGAAACATTTATTCAAGGCATATATAATAACGTCAAAAATACGGAATATTACCTTTATGACCTTGATTCGTTCGGTATCGGCTTTCTCAATTTCGGCGATATATTTACTCTCAAAGTCTGCGAGCGAAAAAACGGTGAAATCGGCGAGGAAAAAGAGTATAAGACGATCTTTATGCGCACCGACATGACTGTTGGCGACGGAATAAAGGAGAAGTCAAAGCTTGAAGCTCCGCAGGCCACATCAACGGACTACGCTGCGGCATCAACCACTGACAAAGCCTTGAAAAAGACAATGCTGAAGGTTGACAAACAGGAGCAGAGAATTACCGCACTTGTTAAGGAATCCGATGAGAGATATTCCGAATTTACGCAAACCGCAGAAGGCCTTGAAGGCACGATAGCCAACACAAAGAGCGGGCTTGAAGCTAAGATAGAAGCGACAGCAGAAAAGGCTGAACTGACGTATGCGAAGAGAGAAACCGTTGACGGTCAGATTAAGGGCATAACAGATCAGCTTGAAGGCATTGACGGAAAAATCGAAGGCAAGGTAACGACCGAGGTGCAGCAGGACACAACGATTTCAATTCTTGCCGGCAAGGTCGAATCGAAAATCAGCGGAAACTATGTCACTAAAGCAACGTATGACGACGAAAAGAAAAATTGGCTGTTGAAGACAACCTATGATTCTTACGTCAAACAGACAGATCAGCAAATTTCTGCCGCCGTCAGTAAAGTGCAGAAGCTCGAAAATGCAGGGTATATCACCAAAGCAGTGTGCAATTCATTGATAGATCAAAAATCTGACAGTATTGCACTTACGGTTGAGAGCAATTTGAAATATGAAAGCAGAAATCTGTTAATGGAATCAGAGTGTTTTGAGCACTTGACACCTACGGGATATCATGCGACATATCAGGGTGATTACGTCAGCACAGATGCAACATATTTACCTTCCGGTAAGGCTCGTAAGCTAACGGTTAAGGCGAATGACGATAGTCAAATTGCAGGAGTGTCTTTCTCTCCAAGTGATACAGTGGGCGGCGTGGATAAGATTAAACCCAATACAACATACACCTTATCCTTTTGGGCACGTTTATATCCGGACGACGCAACACAATCATTGTCAAGTCAAGCGTCGGTATATACGGCAACCGCACCGAATAATGCAATCATAGACACTAAGCGTACCCGAGGACTTGCACTTACAAAAAGTTGGCAAAAGGTTGTTATTGTATTTACAACACAATCTACTGTCTCATCTTTTCTTTTGAGATTTGCTCTTGCCGGCTGCGTTAACGGTCAGCAGTATGCAATCGGCATATCCTCTCTCAAACTTGAAATTGGCAACGTTGCGACGGAATGGGCAACACGCACACCGTCGGCAGCAGAGGTCGAAGAGTACGCGAAATCCGAGATAGCTCAGCTCCCGGATAGGATCACGCTTTCCGTCGAGAAGAATCTCAAAATCGGAGCGAGAAACATTCTGCTGAATTCCGAGTGCTTTGCAGGGTTCACACCGACGAAATATAAGGTTAAAACAGCGTCAATGGTCCCTTCAAGATCCGATACTTATGTACCTTCGGGGAGGTATTCTTCTGTGGTGTTCACTCCGGAGCCGACAGGCGGCAGTACATCAAGAGGTATCCGCTTCGTTGAAACCGATATTCTCGGTCAGAGCACTGTTGATAAGGTCAAGCCGAATACGACATACACCTTGTCATTTTGGCTTAAAACAACAGACAGTGCACCAGTAGATGAGCTCGAAAAATATTCGGTTATTTATGCCGGAGAGGGTGCATCGGTTTCTCTGGACTTAAACCGCAGTGTCACGCCGACGCCCACAACCTCGTGGCAGAAATATGTTTTGACGTTCACCATTACAGGCACAATAAGTAAATTCTATATAATGCTTTTCTTCAAAAACTGCTTGGCGAGTACGCAAGACTCGGATATACAATATTGGATTGATATTTCCTCGTTTAAGCTTGAAGAAGGCAACATCGCTACAGATTGGACGCCGTCAACAGATGATATAGATCAATCCGTTAAATCGGTACAAGCAAAAATAGATATGTGCGTGCAGAAGGATGAGAACAATAATCTTGTTTCCGAAATCAATATCGCAAGTAATAAACTGGCAATTAACACGGATAATTTTACACTTGCAAAAGACGGAACAATGTCTTGTACGGGTGCAACCATAACAGGTGGAACAATCTTGTGTGGAGATACTAACACTTCCATGTTGATAGCACAGGGCGCAATTGTGCATAAATTTGACGGCACTGAAATAGGCCAAATCGGACTAACAATGAATCCGGACAGCTCAGGCAATATGCAATATTACGAAAGAATATCAGGAACGGTCGGAGTTCAGATAAGTGCTAACAACTATGCCACATTTGTTGACGATGCAGGTTTTGTAGTTTGCTCAAATGCCAGAGATACAACAATAAATGTCAGTATTTCGTCAACTACTGATTGGTCGTATGCGTCCTATTCGTCGGCGTTGAGAAGTATTGTTGAAGCGGATTCGGCATTAATTGTATCGGCAAACCGAGGAAATAATAACTTGTATTTAGAGGGCAGCAGCATTGTAACATGCGGACAGCTTGAAGCGTTAAACGATGTTAAAATAAGTGGACAGCTTGAAGCGTTAAGTGGTGTTAAACTACGAGCTGCCATTGGTACGAGTTCCAGCAAATCATATGTATATGTCGTAGCAGATAAAAAGACCGGAGAAATCGGCTTTTTGTCAGCATGATAAGGAGGACACAATGAAAACTACAATCGAAAAGATACTTGATGCCCGTGAGACGCTTTCACGGCTTGCAGAAAAGGCGTTACCAGTAAGGCAGAGTTACAGGCTGGCAAAGCTCGTTAAAGCTGTAAATGACGAGCTGAGCATATATGAGGGCGAGAGGATAAAGCTCTGCGAGAAATACGGCACCCTTGATAAGGACAACGGCGTTTACAAATTCGAGGGCGAAAACCGCGAGAAATTTAACGCCGATATAAATGTCCTGTTAAGTCAAGAGGTCGAGCTTGACGTCAAGCCTATTGACATCAGCAACCTCGAATTATCGGCACAGGACATCATCAACATTGAGCCATTTATCGAGGTGATTAATGATGATTAACAAAATTACAGTCAGTGAGCGGAGGGGTCTGTTTCCACAGTATAGCAACCTCGGCACGATAGGGGAGAAGAACGCAACGACGCTGTTGTTTCTGCTCCCTTTGTCATTACAAGGCTATGACAAAAAAATCGTCTGTGAGACCGCACAGGGCAGTTTTAATTATACGGTATCAAACGATACCTTCGGCCTGCCAAGCGAGGTCCTGACGGATAATACGCTTACTTTACAGCTTGTTCTCAAGGACGGTGCGGACAAAGTTGTGTGGAAGTCGATCCCGTACACTTTTACACTGTTTCCTGCTCTTGACGACAGCGGCGAAAATCCTATTACAAAGGCAAAAGCGGAACAGCGAGAGGACGACCGCACCGAGCTTGGCGAAACGTTATCCGACCTCACAGGGCAGGATTTGAAAAAATCGGACTGGGATGAGCTTATTGACATTGCCAATGAGTTACCGCTCAAGAGCAAACAAGATGTGCTTGACCTTAGAAAATGCAGTGAGTTAACCTATGCTTTTGCACACGCAACAACACCGCCGAGTTTGATCACAGGCAGCTATAAGCTCGACAAGGAAGACCCCGACAATCCTGACTCATCCAACGTTTTGATTAAGCTGCCGTTTTTGGAAACACCGAATGCTGTATATAGGTTCGAGACAACAAGAGTTTCTCAGGGCATCGAAGAATGCGGCTTTTCAATCGGTGATGAGGCTGCAAAGCAAATTTGCTTTAACGGAAGAAGCATGTTTAACGCTTACGGCGGAAAAGTTGCAGCAAATTTGAAAAGGCTCACGCTGGTAGGCATTGAGCGTATTGTTAATTCCAGCAACATGTTCCAAGGCTGCCGCTCGTTGGAGGAAATAACATTGATTGAGAGAGGAAACAATGCGGAAAAATACAGCACCGGTTACTGGTATGAATACTTTAAAGATTGTTCCGCCCTACAATCAATCCTCGGAACGCCGCTTGATATGAGCCATGGAACGGATTACACGCGTACATTCCAGCAGTGCTCAAAGTTAAAGTATGTGCGTTTTAAGCCGCTCACGATAAGCCACGACCTCAATCTATCAGACTGTCCGGCTTTAATGAAAGGCAAGTACGGAGCAACCTCCGACGATCCGGGAACGCTTTTGTCAATCGTCAACGGCGTCCGCGAATACCGTTCGGAATTAGGACAAATTACAATTAGCTTCTCGACATTTGTAAAGGACTATTTGACATCATGGCGTTGCGTGCAAGACTCCGAGACGGGTTTGTACGTTGCATCCACACAGGGTATTACCCTCGCAACTGTTTTGACAAACAACAAAGGAGTGATTATAGCGTGATATACGAAAAGCAACCAATCGAACACGCAACCGTATCAATCGTTGAGGACAATGGCTTTAAAATGCTTGTGATTGAGCCGAACGAGGGTTATAAGCTCAGAGCGAACAGTGATGATACATACAGCACGATGCAAATAATGTTTTCTGCGGATTTTGAAAACTTACTAAACAATTATCGCGCCGTACCAATCGACACACCCGACGAAGAAGTCGAAAATCCTCCGACAACGCCGACAGAGGACGAAGAAATCAGCGACAGTGAAGCACTGTCTATAATAATTTCGGGAGGCAATGACAATGACAAGAGCGGAAGCTAAAGCATACAGAAACAAGGTCGTACAGGGTGAGACAGTCGAAAAGCTCGGCGGAATTACGGAGAAGATAGAGCAATCCGACAAAATCGGCTACGATTGGCACAATTACTATGTCGGAGATAAGCTCGTAAAATCTATATACGTCGAGCAGGATAACCCAGTCGGCACGCAAGACAATCCGTTTACATGGGAGTCGGGCATGAAGCTTATTTTAAACGGATATTATTCATATAATGGCAAGCGTTATGTAGCAATACAGGAAGGCTCGCCTACTGAAATAACCGATGAATTCTTTGTAGAATTTTAATAAAGGAGGAGTCAAAATGACACCAACAGGAAACCGATTTATTGATACGTTTTTATATGTCGCAGGCTCGGCGATCGCTTTTAATGTGATTCTGCCGATCTGCGCCGTTATCCTTAAAGCCCTCGGGCTGATGTGAGGTGCGATATGGAAGGAATCATCGCAGCAATCATCACGGGTGTATTATCGCTCATCGGAGTGGTTATCAGTAACCTTGCTGCCAACGCTAAAATGGCAAAGGAGCTTGAAAAAGCACAGGCGGTAACGGATACCAAAATCGAAGAATTAACACGAGAAGTACGGGAGCACAACAATTTTGCGAAGCGTGTGCCGGTGCTTGAAGAAAAAGCGAAAGTCGCCGACCACCGTATCAGCGACTTGGAGCATATCAACAATCAAAATTAAGGAGGAATCATCATGAAAAAAATCAATCTTAAAGGCGTAACAGCACAAACATGGGCAAGAACACTCGTGCTCGTCCTCGCACTCATCAGCCAGCTTGCCGTTATTCTCGGCAAAAGAAGCGAAGCAATCGACATTGACCAGTGGCAGGAATATGTAACATATGCTTTTACCGCCATAGCCTCGATTGCGGCGTGGTGGAAAAACAACAGCTTCACCAAGAATGCACAGGTCGCCGATGATGTAAAAAACAGCCCTGAACTGACAAACGGAAGAGGTGAGTGAATATGAGTAACAGCTCACTCGCTACATATCAGCGACTGACCGATAATTACGACCCTCGCAGGAACAAAATCGACACGATTACAATTCATTGTTACGTTGGACAGGTCACGGCAAAGCAGGGTTGCGATTATTTTTACAACACCGACAGAGAGGTTTCCTCAAACTATGTTGTCGGTCGTGACGGTTCGATCGGTCTTTCGGTTGCAGAGAATCACAGAGCGTGGACGTCGTCCTCTCCATCAAACGACCACAGGGCTATCACAATTGAAGTTGCCTCGGACACAAAGCCGCCGTATGCGGTCACTGACAAGGCATACAGGGCGCTTATTGCACTTGTAACCGACGTTTGCAAGCGCAACGGCATCAAAAAGCTCGTATGGTCTAACAACAAAACCGACCGTATAAACCACCGAAATGGCTGCAATATGACCGTACACAGGGATTTTGCTTCGACTGCTTGTCCCGGTGCATATCTTTACAGCCGTATGGCAGATACTGCGGCTCAGGTCAACAAGAGACTTTCCGCAGGCACAACAAAGCCGACAGCCAAACCGACAACCACAATCAAAATTGACGCACCGTCAGACGTAGGAGGTAATGATATGACAAGAGGATATTTTCAGGTAGGCGACCGCAACGAAGGTGTTTACGCATACAAACAGCAGCTTATGCTCCTCAAGAAAAAGGGCATAATTTCGCAGGGAGTTGACAATAACGAGATCTTCGGCGCAGGAACAAAAACAGCCACAAAGCAGGTCCAGCTCGCCGCAGGCATCACCGTCGACGGTCTTGCCGGCCCGAAGACAATAAGAGCTTGCTATGTCCTGGCGAGTAAGTAAGTTTTAAAATTTAATCAAACTCTATAAATAACGATCCCCGGATTACCACTTATGTGATAGTCCGGGGATCTTTTGCGGTTATGTGAGTGTGGAAATGACTGCAATAGTGACTGCAATACGGCTGATTTTGGGTTAATTTCGGTTTAAGTCGGTTTTTCTGCAAAATGTCAAAAACGTTGATTTTACGTCGTTTCGGGCAAAATCAGCTTAATTCGGACAAAACAAAAAGACAGGTAAAAACCTGCCTTTTGGAGCTGCTAACCTTTTACGCCCTATATTTATAGCCGTTTTGGGGGTGATTGACTGCAATGTGACTGCAATTAACTTGTTTTGCTGAACAAGTCGTCCATGTACTGCTCAAACACATCGACGTGCTTGTTCTGATAATCCTCAAATGCGTCGCAGTATGTGTTGAGCGTAATGCGTATATCGGAGTGTCCGAGAAGCGATTGAAGAACCTTTGCCGACATGCCGCCCTCAATGCACCTTGTAGCGTAAGTATGGCGCAGAGAATGGCAGGACACAACACCCGGCTGAGTTTTGTCAACGATATCGTATCTTTCCAAAGTGCGCTTGATCGCCATATTAACCTGGCTTGTGGTGATCACCTTGTTTGACTTGTAATCATAGAACAGCAGATGCTCTTTGTTCGGCTTATAAGTTGTCAAGTAATCCTTTATAACTGCGACCGCTTGAGAGGTGAGGGGAATTCTGCGCTGACCTGCATAGGTCTTAGTCGTTTCTCCGATTACGGTGTGCTCATCATCGTCCTTTGTCAGAGTTCGGCGAATATTGATTGTGTTGAATTCAAGATTAACGTCATTCAAGTCAAGCGCATTTATTTCACCCATTCTCATACCTGTATACATCATCAGGAGGATTTGCGGCTTATAATCAATGTCGGCGCTGTTGAGTACATTGATAAATTTTCTTTGCTCGGCAATGGTCAAGGCTCTGACTTTCTTCGGACGCTTGTCTGATTTAGGACGCTTGATAAACTGACAAGGGTCTTTCTTAATTATATCCCTTTGCAATGCCACACGGAAGCAACGGCATACAAGCCCGTAGACCTTGCTTATAACCGAGTTTGAATACGGTGTCAAAGTCAGCAATGAGCTTTTTATCATGTCTTCTGTGGCTTGCTGAATGGGCGTGCCGGCAATGCCAAGTGATTTGATAACCTTTAGAGTTGAACGGTTTCGGGCATATGTGCTGTTTGCGACAAGGTTCATTTTGTGATCCTCTTCGATGAGTGATTCAATGAAGTCATAGACCGTAAGCTCCGAGACGGGAATTTTGCCGCCGTTTTCGGCTTCACGTTTGATTTTTTCGAGCTTTTCCTTAACGCCGGCTCTTGTTTTTGCATACGCCGTTTTGCGTATCAGCCTGCCGTCGACACCTTTGCCAAGAGTGATTTGACCCACCCAGCCCCGCTTTTCGGATTTGTAAATCGTGCCGTCGCCGTTGCCTCTTGATTTAGTTTTAGCCATAAAAATAACCGTCCTTTCAAAAAATGGTTGCAAAAATCCAAGAAAGGCGGTATAATGTAGCCACAGCCTTTCTTTTGGTGGTTCGGAAGATTGGATGTATTGCCGTTCGGTGTGCCAGCACCGAGCGGCGTTTTTATTTTTATTGTTGTGAAAATAAATCACAAACCAGTCTTTCGGGTAGTTATAAAGAAACTTGTGAATTCAACTCACTTTATCTGATTATTTAACGTTTATTGTAACTGTTTCCGTTTCATCGACAATATGAGCATTTTCGTCCATAAGGCAGAAAGAAAACTGAATTTTGTTAATATCGTCAGCAGAAGTAACTCCTGTGTTCTTAGTAAAAAGAATGAACGGCTGCTGAGATGAATTGCCCGGAAGAACGGTAACAGGTAATCCACTGCCAATTGTAGTTGACATTCCGTTAATCGCGGCATTTTTGAATCCGATTGTTAAACTCTGATTACTTTTATTCTCAACAAGTAATTGCATATATGATACGCCCTCAACAGACATGTCAACAGCTTTGTCGTTATAAACTTTAACAAAACTTGCTTTTATATATTCATCTTCAAAAATCGGTTTTGCAGTATCATTGACTTCCTGCGAAGATTCTATCTTGCCTGAATTGTTGGTTGTATTGCTGGATGAATCACCATCACTTCCGCTACTAACAGCAATTACGATAATAATCGCAATTAAGGCAACGGTGACAACAACGATTGAAGCCAAACAACCAGCTTTCTTGTTCTTTTTCTTTCCCTTTTTTTGTGGATTATTTTGCAGACCGTTTGCTGTAAGAGCTGAACCGCAATAAGGGCACATATTGGCATCGTTGGGTATTTCTTTTCCGCATTTTTGACAAAACATAATTATTTCTCCTCTTTTTTGAATTATTTATCACACCGCAAGGCGGTTATGAACTAAAGTTAATCAATAGTCACCGGAAACTCTTGTTACTTTAACATTTGTGTAACCGTGATTTCTCAGGTAATTAGCAACTTGATATTCATAATCGTGTCCGTCCATAAACTTCACCGTCCAATGAAATTATATATTTCCTAATTGATAAAAATTTACGGCTTTAATTATAAACCCTTCAGTAACATTAAAATACTCAGCCAAATCCCAAGGTTCGATATAACCTTGTTCAAATGCGGCTTGTAGCTCGTCCTTCGGGATGAGCTTTTTTATTGCCCATTTATCTGCCTTGTACTCGGATCTTGCTTTGATATCAAAATCCGAATATCTGTTATAAAAGCTCCCTGTAACGCAATGACCGAGCTCATGGGCTAATCGTATCTTCTCATCTTTAGTGGAATTAAGTCCGAAGGGATCAATAGCAACTGCACAAGAACCGTCATTATTCATCAATGATAAAGAGTGCGTTTGCGGCAAATCAAAGGAATAAACGGGTATATGTTCCGCATCGGCGAGTTGGTACAACTCTAATAACTCCATTATTTATTCTCCCTTTGTTTTACATATTCGGCAAAGCGCTTGACTTCTTCATACATTTCATCTGTTATATTGTCCGCACCGTCAAAGAGGGCGAAGCGAATATCGGCGTCTGTAATTTGGGGCTTTGCTCCTCTTCCTAAAAGCTCATCAACAGTGACATTAAAGTATTCAGAGAGTTGCAAAAGCGTTTCATAGCTTGCTTCTCTTTTATCGTTTTCATAATTACAGTATGCTTGTCGGCTTATTCCAAGATAATCAGCAACATCTTGCTGGGATAATCCTTTGGATTTTCTTATTTTCATAAGGGCTTCCATGTAATCACCTCTACCTGTATTATAGCAACAATATGAAACGTGTCAAGACTATGCAACAAAATGAAACGTAATTTTGTGCAAACTAACAAAAATCAAATAATTAGCAACAGAATGTTGACAATAGTAATAACGTGATGTATAATAGTGTCAACGAAATGAAACGTTGGAGGTGATAAACTTGAGAGCATATCTCGTTGAATTAAGAAAGAAGTACGATCTTTCGCAACAGGACGTTGCTGATTATGTCGGGATTTCAAGGCAATATTACAATGCCATAGAAAACGGAATTCGTCAAAAGAAGATGGACGTCACGCTGATTACTAAATTTGCAGACTTGTTTAAAACTTCTTTACAAAGAATCTGTGACGCTGAGTCAGAGTGGCAAGACGAAAATCAGTAAACGCAAGAACAGGAGGTATTTAAAATGTACGGACTTAATTTTTGTAATGTCTACGAACTTTGCAACAAATATCGTTGGTTTACACAAGGAACAACGGAGCAGTATAACAAAATGTTCCGTATGGTTGAAGAAAAAGAACCGATTGAAGAAATTGCAACCGTTATAGCATTTTGCACCGACGAGGACAAGTGGTGCAGGAGAGATATTCTCACGGAGCTTAAAGAAGCGGCAAAGAAGGTATCTACAAATGAATGCTAACACCGCCTTAGACAAGGAACAAGTCAGATGGGCGTACACGAAATGGTGTGAGGGTTACACTCTTTTACAAATAGCTGAAGCGTTAAATGTTTGCGAAAAGACGATAAGACGTGCAATTAACGGTAAACCGAGAATTCGCCCTATTTTACATTACGACAAAAGTGAAAGCAAATCACGTCAATAAGGAGTGTCAATTATGAAAAACGGTAATCACACTCAGAACGGCAATACAACCTTTATGAACCACCAAATAAAAAATGAGGAGGTGAGGATATGGCAACACAATTAGCCGAAGCTCTGGACATCTTTGAGCAGTTACAGAAAGTCTGTCAGATTGCTCAGGGTGAATGGAAAGCACTGAACGAGCTTGTTGACAAGGAGGAATATCTCGATGTAGACGGCGTGGCAAAGTATATGGGCATTGCAAAATGTGCCGCAAATAAATATATGAACCGCCCTGATTTTCCGCTTCTTAAAGACTGCGGACAATCACGTCTCGTCAGCAAGACAGCATTGTTTCTTTACAACTTACAACGAAAGGAGGGATAAGCAATGGATTTACTTTTCAGACTTTTTGTGGTCGGCTTTGCAATCGGTGTGTGCGGTTTGGCTTGTGCTTACGGTACGAAACAAGCGGTGCAGGACACGGTCAGAAAGATTGTGATGCCTGTATTGCAGGACAACGAACGTTTGAGAAAAGACCTTGATTGGGCGAATACAAAAATACGCCGCAAGGATATAGAACTTAAAGAGTTGAACAAAGAACAGCGTCAGGCACACTTTGAAGCCAACGCAGAGAATGTCCTGATAAAAGAAAAATTTCAATCCACGCTCCCGGTAAGGGAAGCGACAAAGAACCCGCCCAGCAGCAACTGAACGAGTTCTTAAGAAAGTGAATATGTATCACTATTCGCTTTCATTATACCACAACAATTAAATTTGTCAATGAAAGGATTTTATGAAATGAGCGAAACAATAAAAAGCTATAAAGGTTTTGACAAAGATCTGAAATGCCGAGGCTTTCAGTACGAAATCGGCAAAGAGTACGAAGAACCTGAAGCCGATGTCTGTCGTGCAGGTTTTCATGCCTGCGAACGTCCGCTTGATGTGTTCAATCATTACTGCCCTGTAAACAGTAGATTTTGCGAGGTAGAGCAAAGCGGAGAGCTGTCACGGGATACAGACGATAGCAAAGTGGCGTCCACTAAAATCAAAATAGGCGCCGAGATAGGCATTCCGGGTTTAGTCAAAGCTCAAATTGAGTGGGTCAAGGCTCATACCACTACGGAGCATACCGACCCAGAGAGAGCAACAGCAGGCGATTGTGGAGCTGCAACAGCAGGCGATTGTGGAGCTGCAACAGCAGGCAATCGTGGAGCTGCAACAGCAGGCAGTTATGGAGCTGCAACAGCAGGCGATTGTGGAGC
>ERZ1034917.738-NODE-738-length-26684-cov-9.898344_pt1 | contig 26684 bp, 21 predicted proteins | sample MGYA00520605_ERZ1034917 | MGnify/ENA primary metagenome ERZ1034917 (study PRJEB33766, sample SAMN09781784) | gut metagenome | biome: gut microbiome | host: Homo sapiens | place: Madagascar | study: EMG produced TPA metagenomics assembly of the PRJNA485056 data set... | reverse complement strand
ATACCTTAAGAAAAATATCCTCACTGGATGTTTTCTGTTCCTTATCCCCGCAGCCAGTCATGAAGCAGAAGATAAGGACAAAGACTGAAAATAAAAGAACCTTCTTCATCGCATCTCCTTTTAATTTTTGTAAACATAAGATAACAGATAAAAGCAAAAAAGTCAATTCATCTTAATTATCTTTTCCTGAATCAGCTTTTGTGATTGATATCTGAGAATCTTCAAATTTGCTTCTGCCAGTAGATTCTTAAAGTTATCTCGCATATATTGCCAGAATAAAAAATTTATTCACAGAATTAATAACAAGATAATAAAATGTGCCGCGAATTACAAATCTGCAACAAATATCAGGGGGAAGCCGATAGATATTATAAATCAATACAAAATAGTCATCTGGAGGTTTTCTTTCCGTTTTCCATCCCCACCTGTAGTTTAACATGTCTTCTGCTTTACAAATAAAATGAGGAACAACAAAAGAGTTTATCTTTAAATTTTCAAAATAGTCAACATCAGAAATATGATAGAAGAGATCTGGAGTATCGTCAAATTCTCCAAAAATAACAATTTTGTTGGACAAAAAGTATGTCTCTTCTATAAAAAACAGGTCTCCTTTGGTTTTAAAATAAGGAAAACGACGAAACATCGTGTATTTTGGGGACAGTTGACTGATATCCTTAAGATAGCCAATTGATATTTTGGGCACAATCATACGGATCATAATTGTTGCAAAAAACAAAATGACAGCTGAAATCAAAATTGTTCTGATCACATTTTTATTCCGTCTCACTTCCATATTCATCGTAACCTCAACTTTGGATCATTAATGTACTTGCCATAGACATTCGCATAATATCCCGCCATTAGGGCCTTATCGACTAAGATCTTTCGTTTACGTTTTGCTGTTGTACTAATCTAGATTCTTCGAGAGATTTTTTTAAGTCAAAACCTTCATATGACTCACTAATACTCCTTTTTAATAGTTCTAATTTCTGCACTGTATTCGTCGAGTCTTTTTTCAAGTCTTCTATAATTGCATCAAGTAATATCTGCGTTTTTTTAGCTTCGTATATATTTCTCTCTACTGCATTGCTAATCAGTTTTAAGGCATATAATCGGTCGGCAATGAAAAACGACAATATAGCTGTTAATAAATTTGAAATAATAACAGAAAATATTATTATTTTCTTTTTCATTGTACAGACCTCTTGTATTTATTATCACATGTTAAGCAACAAGCTGCAAAAGCTTCTTTTGCCCAATCCCAGCGGCTACGCAACCATTTTGGAGGAAATCAGACAACATTTCCAAAAATTATAAAAAGAACTGTTTTTATTCTAGCAAGCCTTCTGTTTGTTATATTTATTGAATAAAATAACTTGCTTTGTATTCTTCATATATTCAGTAGAAAAGCCACTGATTTCAATAAAAACGTTTCGAGTAAGAAATTTTTCTGTCTGCAAACTATCGGATATCTGCCGGGTTGCCAACGGATAAGTTGCGACGGGATGGAAGCGGGAAAGAAATAGATATGGACGTAAAAAATAATCTTCTTTATATATTTGATACAAATCAAAAGTCTTAGAAGTAATCATAAGCTCACTAATTTTTCTCATTGAGTTACTGTCATGATATGACTTCATTTTATAAAGCTCATTCGTTCCATGCAATCTCAACACAATAAAACATCCCAAGAGTAAAGAAAAAACTATGCCAGCAAGAAGCCCTGCTTTTTTCATTTTTAGCTCCTTCCATATTACTATTGAAATGTGCTTCTTATTTTATCTTTCAACCTCTTTTTTTTCAATTCTGAACATCCTTGAAATTTCCGGATTATACTTATCATACAGCTTATATTCATTTGTTACCTTATCATACTCTAAAACAAAGCAACAAATTTTTTCAAACTCCTCCTCGGACAACTTGGGAATCACCCTTTGCGATTGATATCTCAAAGCTTTCCTGTAAGTAGGACGATGATATTCAGAGGTAAAATCTGTTAAGCTTAGTCCTAACTCTTTCCTATTAAGGTAAATTTGATAGAAAGGAACTTTTCCATGCTTCATGAGATAATCTGAGACTTTTTGAACATTCTGCAGTGCCCATTCCTTGTGCATTTTCTCAAATCTGATACGGGTATAATAACGCATCCCCAAAATGAATATTATCCCTATTATGCAAAAAGATAAAATGAATACTGCTTTATAATTTATGGTTCTTTCATATTGTTCTGAATTAGTCATTTTTCACCTCACGATTATATTAACGCCGCACAAGGACTGTTATGCTTTCAAGACTAATATATATTAATAGTTTGATATTCATAATGCAGGAAGAATAAAAATGGTGAATAAAAATAATAATAAACATAATAATGTTACAATAAATTTTATTTTATCTTTTTTATTCCGAAAGCTACAAAGAAGTATAAAAAAACTAACAATGCTTGCAAATAACGTTGCAAGGCTAAAATATGCATCAATGGCGAAAAAGAATAATATCACACTAACAATAAGCAGGAAAATCACTATTTTTATTTGCATAATTTAATCTCCATACCTAATCCATATTGCCTTAAATGCAAAAGCTCACCCTTCATTACCTGGGACAAAATATCCGGCAGATCGCTTCTCCCCCACTTATTCTTCCGTTTCACCGGACATTATTTCAGAGTCTCAGATGTATGGAAAAAAGAAATGTACCGGGCGAAGATACATCTTTCTCTGAACACACTTTTATTGAAACAAGCTGAAAAGGATATTTTACAGAAAAAAATAAACGGCGGGAAAATTTGCCGTGACTTCTGATTGGAACAAATAAATACCTTATATTGATCCAAGTTTATATAAGATAACCTGCCTTCTTCTTGAGAATAAACGATTAATGAATACCTGCCAGAAAAAAGGAGAAAAGTGCTTGTTGAATTTATATTCTGAAACCTTTGCTGGTCCGGCAATTTCTGAAAGAAATACATAACAACAGGAAAAACCAACAATGTCGACATCAGAACCAACGTGGAGTAAACAAAGAAACGATACTTGTGAAAAAAACAGTTTTCCAGGCACATTTTTGCCTCCCTCATGCAAGATTCGCCGGACTTATCACAAGACATAAAAACAAGCGGCATATGGCATACAGGCAAACATATCTGAATACCATATGCGCCGGCATAAACATCACTGAGCGGGAAGAACCTGTTTTTCGGGGCGGGATGCCGTGATGCTGCCTTTTCTGCCGGTCTTTTCGAGCTGGACAATCCGGCAGCCGTCCCCCGCAAGAAGATCACGGATATTGTCTTTTCCGGCAAAATGCCCCGCGCCGACAAGTACAAAATACACTTTTTTCTCTTTCAGAAGCACAAGAAGTTTCTTCGCAATATCAATATTGCGGTCAACAAAAAGCTTCTGATAGATTTGAGGGGTCTCTGCGGCGATCTCGCCGCACATTTCCGCCAGTTTTGCAATATCGCCGGAACTCAGGGAGGCAAGCGTGGCTCCGAGTTCCCGCTTCGCTTTCTCCGGCTCGCGCACGGATTTCATGATCGAAGCGATCATGACTTCATCAGGTATCGACGCCATCGCGCTCATCTGGGAATCAATCGACTCCAGGCTGTGTCCCTGCCGCGTTCCTTTGTGTGCGGTAAAGACTTTCTCCAATCCGTAATACGACTTCAGAGATTTTTCCTTCCGGATATAAATTCCGGCAAGTTCAATGCTGATCAGCCACGGACGCATCTTCTCCAGCATGAACGGAGGCACTTTGCTTCCGTTGTCGGCAAAGAAACGCGCCAGCTCGGCGAACTGAACCTTGCCGATCACGTCGGAAAGATTTTTGTCCGGCGGATACATACCCTTGCTTGAGATCGTCATGGCAAGCGCCGTCATATCAGGCTCGAAAATCTCAAAATACATCTCCTGAGACTCTTTCAGAACCCGGTCATACACGGAATCCAGCGGATACCAGTCCGCCCGCCCGAGATGGATTGAGCCCACCAGATAGATTTTCCCCGGCTGTCCGGTCTTCGTGACCTCCCAGATCAGGGCTTTGTCCGCCGCAAATGTTATTGCCGCCAGCAGCAGAAACAGCATCAGCAATACTTTTTTCAATCCACTCATACAAAACTCCCTTGACAAGTTTATTTTTCAGAATGTATGCATAGTATACAGCGTCTTGTAGTATCCGTCAAGCGCCAGAAGCTCCTGATGCGTTCCATGCTCCACAAGTTTTCCGCCGCGCAGACAGTAAATATAGTCCGCATTCTTCACCGTGGAGAGACGGTGCGCAATGATGATTGTCGTGCGGTCGCGGCAAAGGCGCTCCATCGACTCCTGCACCAGCGCTTCGGACTGGTTGTCCAGTGCGGAAGTCGCCTCGTCGAAGATCAGAATCGACGGATTCTTCAAAAATACGCGGGCAATGGATATGCGCTGTTTCTGACCGCCGGAAAGACGCACGCCGCGTTCCCCGGTCGGCGTATCAAAACCCTCGGGCAGAGTCATGATGAAATCGTAAATGTTGGCATTCTTCGCGGCTTCGATCAGTTCATCTTCGGTCGCATCAAGACGCCCGAACAGAATATTGTCGCGGATCGTCGTATCGAACAGGAACGGGCTTTGCTGGACAATGCCGATATTCCGGCGGAGAAAATGAAGTGAATAATCACGGATGTCCACGCCGTCGATCCGGATCGCCCCCTGCCCCACATCGTAAAAACGCGGAATCAGAGCCGCGAGAGTCGTCTTGCCCGCTCCGGATTCACCGACCAGCGCGACTGTTCTGCCGCGCCCGATCGACATGCAGATATCATCCAGAACCATCTCATTGCCGTCATAGCTGAACGTGACATGATCCAGTTCCAGATCCCCTTTGAACGGCGCCGCCGGAAGCAGGGGCTCCGGTTTCTCGCGGATGTCGGGACTCACCTGCAATATCTCATAGAACCGCTCATAGGCCGTCACACCCTGATGAAACTGTTCGGCAAACTCCACAATACGCATCACGGGCATCGTCACGGACTTGGAATACATGAAAAAGGTCATGATCTGAATCACGTTCGCCTTGTCGAAATACATCAGGATCATGCCGACGATGATGAACAGAATCGAATAGCCCTGAATGAAAAACATCACGCCGGAATGGAACTTCGCCATCGCATCGAAAATGCCCTCGCGGACATGCCGGTAGGAGCTGTTGACACGGCGGAAGCGCATGATCTCGCGGCGTTCATTCGTAAAGGACTTCACTTCACGGATCCCCTGAATCGAGTTCTCCACCTGGCTGTTGATCTCCGCCACTTCGCGGCGCGCGGCACGGAACCCGCGGCGCATCTTTCCCTGAAAGAGATATGCCCACAGGAAAATGAACGGAAGCGGAATCAGCGTGATCACCGTAAGCAGAGGATTGATGCAGAACATCACGACCAGCGCCCCGATCAGCATCAGAAGCGCAGAAGACATATCCTCGGGACCATGGTGCGCAAGTTCCGCAATCATCGTCAGGTCGTTCGTGACACGGGACATCAGATGACCGGTCTTCGCCTTGTCGAAATATTTGAAGGAAAGCCGCTGGAGGTGCGCAAACAGGTCGTTGCGCATATCCGCCTCCATGCGGACGCCGAGGACATGCCCGTATTTCGTGCAGACAAACATCGCCAGGGCAACCAGTATCGTCAGGACAGCCAGCAGGCAAACCGTGATCCAGATCATCCGGTAATCCCTCGCGGGCAGATACGTATTGAACGCATCATACACCAGCAGGGGAATGATCGTTGTAAAGGCTGCCTGTGCAAGCGCACAGGTCATGGAAAGGTAAAACAGACGGCGGTGCGGGCCGTAGTAATGCACAAAAGTTTTCAGAACGGAAACCGCATAGTTCCATGTCAGAGGCTTCCGGTCAAGCTCAAAATCCTCGTTCATCCGCCTCATTCCACACCTCCGAGCACTGCCTCCAGCGCATTCCGGCTCTCGATCTCAAGAATCTGGTCTATGACCAGATCAAGATTCCCCTCCATCAGGGAGGGCATATCGTGGGCGGAAACCCCGAAACGGTGATCCGTCACACGGTTCTGCGGAAAATTGTAGGTGCGTATCCGCTCGCTGCGGTCTCCGGTCCCGATCTGCGAACGCTTCGACGCCGCCTGTTTTTCCGCTTCCTCCCGCCGCTGAATTTCCAGCAGTTTCGATTTCAGAATGCGCAAGGCAATCTCGCGGTTGCGTATCTGTGAACGCTCCTGCTGGCTGGCAACCGTAATTCCGCTCGGCTTATGCACGATACGGACGGCGGAATCGGTGCGGTTGACATTCTGACCGCCGGGGCCGGAGGAACGGAATGTGGAAATGTCAAGGTCTTCGGGGCGGATTTCAAGCTCGTCCATCTCCTCCGCCTCGGGAAGCACGGAAACGGTGATCGTCGAGGTGTGAATGCGTCCCCCGGTCTCGGTTGCGGGGACACGCTGAACACGATGCACTCCGCTTTCAAATTTCATACGGGAATAGACATCGTCTCCGCTCAGGGAAAAGATCGCTTCCTTGATGCCGCCGAGTTCGGTTTCGCTCATATCCAGAAGTTCAAACTTCCAGCCGCGGCGTTCCGCGTATTTCATGTAGACCCGGAACATCTCCGCGGTAAACAGCGCGGCTTCCTCGCCGCCCGCCGCAGGGCGCATTTCGACAATCGTATTGCGCGCGTCGTTGGGATCGGGCGGAAGAAGCATCAGCGTCAGCTCCTTTTCATCGGCGGCGGCTTTCGCCTCCAGTTCGGCAATATCGTTTTGAAGCAGCGCTTTGAAAGAATCGTCCTGCTCGGTCTGAAGAAGTTCATGATTTTCCCGAAGCTCGCGCAAGGCTTTCGCCCAGTCATCGTAAAGCCGGAACACGGTGCCGAGACGCTGCCTTTCAGCGGAAAGCACGCGGCACTCAAACTGTTTTGCATAAATCTGAGGATCGGCGAGCTTGGCGTCAAGCTCTGCAAAGTGCTCCTTCATCCGGCTCATCTGCAATGCTAAATCTTCGGGACTCATAACGGCATTCACCTCAAACAAAAAACTGCGTATCGACAAAAAACCCGTTCTTCCACTTTTTCAACGGAGAAACAACCACAAGGCTGGCTTCCACCGGAACAGGAACGAACGGGCAATGAAAAAAGACAACTCTTATTCAGAGGCTTTTTTATCATAACGGCGGCGGAATTTCTCAACGCGACCGGCAATGTCGACAAGTTTCTGTTTTCCGGTAAAGAAAGGATGGCAGTCCGCGCAGATACCCACCTTGTATTCTTTTCTTGTGGATTTGATTTCCCAGACTTTTCCGCAAGCGCATGTCACGGTTGCGGGACCATAATTCGGATGAATTCCCTTTTTCATTGTGCAAACCTCATTTATGTTAAATATTTTTTCTTCGCAAAGTCGTCCGAAACCACAAAATATAGCCGCTCTAATGATTTTTGCAATACCGGAACTGAAAAAAACACAGGATATTTTCCGTATGTCGCAGAAAAAAATAAAGACAGGATGAAAAAACTTGCATGGAGCATCCGGTTCAGCAGATGACATTCCTCAAAAAAAAGAAAGTTTTTTCTTTTCACCCCTTGAAATTATTCCATTTATGTTTATAATTACTATCAAACCACAATATCAAACCACATCAAAAAAAAGAGCTGAAAAATGCGGTCGAGGAAAGATCAGACAAAGACGGAACTCGTCGTCAATACTTTGCGGGAGGGCATCCTTCACGGTCAATTCCCGAACGGGAATCTGCCCTCAAAGCTTGAACTGGCGGAACATTTCAAGGTCAGCCACAGGACAATCGACTGCGCCTTGAAACTGCTTCGCACAGAAGGGCTGATCCGCGGGGTGCGGGGAACCGGAATCTTCATCAATCAGAAGATGTCCGACGTTTCCAACCTGACGCACCGGCTGATTCTGATGGTTCTTCCCAAGGACACCTTCCATGAAAGCGAACCCTATTCCTCGCTCCGGGCGGAAGTGTTCCGCAACGGACTGTTCCCGATCAATCTTTCCCTGCTGAGCGGTCCGGAGGAAGAAACGACGCTTTTTGAACGCGCCAGCCTGACGCAACTGCTCCGGTCGCCGATCCGCGGAGTGGTCTACAGCGGACGAAGCTACTGGCGGGCGCCGTTTCTGGATTCCTGGAAAAATCTCCGCTCCGTAGGGCTCGTTCACTTCGACGCGGAGGGAGAAGCGCCGGGAAGCACCGTCCTGATCGACTTTGAATCCGGCGGCTACAAGATGGCGCGCCACATGATCGAAAGGGGCTGCAAGAAACTGCTGGTCTTTTTCAGCAGGATCAGCGCCGATGTCCCGAAATCCGCAGATTACTGGAGACGGCACCCGAGTCACTGCATGCTTCGCGGCGCGGAGCGCGCGGCGGCAGAGGCGGGAATTCGCCCGCCGGAGCTTTTTTACCAAAGTAAAACCACTTTTCCGCCCCGGTTGATCGAACCGGAGGAATTCCGGCATGTCAAAGCGTATGACGGCATACTCTGCGGTTCGGACGGCCTGGCATACAGTGTCATCAAGATAGCGGAGCAATCCGGCATGAAAGTGCCGGAAGATCTCATGGTTTCCGGTGTCCTGAACACCGTCTGGAGTTCTCTTTTCGATTATCAGATATCGACCATCGACCAGAATCCGGCGGAAATGAGCAGACATGTGGTAAGGATCCTCGAAGAAGGCAGCAGACAGAATGTCATGATCGTACCTGATCTGATCCTGAGAAACAGCACGGAACGTTGAAGAATATAAAACCAAGGAAAGGAAAAACAATGAAAAAATCCGATTTCTGTCATGGCGGCAATGGGCTTCAGAGCCTTGCGGAGCGAGTCCCCCGCCATGATTTTGTTTCCAATGCCAAGATCTGTCGTAATTCGCGGCTTGGAACGGTCTCCCAAAGAGAACGCAGTCAATTCCTGCCCAACCTCGCTTCTTCTTTCTTCGTTCCATTGTTGAATTGTTCCAATGTTCGATTGTTCCAATGTTTTCCCGTTCCTTCTTACTTCAGAGTTCCCTGTTCCTCTGTTCTTACTTCCAGGGGGAAAACAAAAGTTTTCACCCTTATAGAGCTCCTCGTCGTAATAGCGATCATCGCCATTCTTGCGGGGATGCTTCTGCCGGCATTGAACAAAGCGAAACGGACCGCGCAGGGAATCGCCTGCCGTTCCAACCTGAAAACCGCCGGAACCGCAATTTTCCTTTACAGGGATACTTACAATGACCATGTCCTGCCGCTTCACTGCGGCAATGCCGGAGTCTACGGGGAATACTCCACGAAAATGTGGATGCAGTTTCTCGGAATGCTGGGAATCGTCTATCCTGAAAATCTGAAAAACGGCACCCGCTATATGGCGCCGTATATGTGTCCGGCGGTAAGAAAAGAAAAATTCAACAATACAGATATGGCATTCTATCATTATACAGTCAATCCGAAAAAAGTTCCGACGATCCCGACCATCGACAATTGGAAGAACCTGAAAAAATTCAGTGAAATCAAAAATCATTCCCGCATCTTCTACATGCTGGAGACACGAAACAACCCCGCGGGGTCCAATCCGGACGGCTTCAACCTGGCTTACAATCTTGGAAATGATCCTTTCCCGACAACCGCCACCAGTGCATGGTTCGACACGAGCAGGCACGGAAAGTTCAACACGCTGTTCTTCGATGGTCATGTCAACGGGCTTTCCGCGAACGATATTGATGCGCCGGGAACTTCGGCAAAATCCTTTTTCTGGCGGGGGGAATGATGATACGCTGTCTCTTTCTGCTCTTTTTTCTGCTGCCCGTCTGTGCGCAGGAACGTTTTCCGCTGTTCAGCGAGGATCTGTCATTCTATCAGGGTTTTGAAGACAGCATCGACGCCGACCTGAGCGCCGGCAGGGAGAAACCGGTCTGGAAAGCGGGGACGCCGCGCTTTGAATCCGGTCTGCGCGGCAGGGCGCTGTTCTGCGGAAAGGGCGGCGCAAAGCTGCGTTACCAGCGGAAAGACAATCTGAATTTCGACCGTCCCGGAACCATTGTCTTCTTCTACCGCCCCTTGAACTGGGAGACGGAAAAGAATCTCCCGCGCCTGTTTTTCTGGGCGATAGAGTCAGGCAAAGGCTACATCGGGCTTCAGGGCGCGAACGATCCGAAAAACATCTGCATGTGCGAACGCGGGTTTCACCTGATGCTTCTGTATGGGAAACGGCTTCCCGTGAAAGTCTATCCGACGCCTCCGACCGGAAAAAAGGGTTGTTCCGGCTGGCACATGCTGGCGTTCTCCTGGGCGGGAGACCAGTTGTTCGTAAAGTGGGACGACCAGCCGTCCAAGGTTTTCGCCAACGGCATGGCGCTGACAGACGGCGACTTCCCGGAGAACAGTTTCTCCGTCGGTTCGGATTCGCATTGGAATTATCTGCTGGACGACTTCATGGTCTACGCCCGCAGAATCACGGATGAAGAACTCAATCAATTATATCAGGCAAATATGAAAACAGGAAAGGCACAGAAATGAAAAAATTGCTGACAGCGTTGTTTTCCGCCCTCCTCTTCTGCTGTACGGCGGCGCCGGAACAGATGAAGGCGAGTCTGCCGGAAATGAAGCGCAGACCGGTCATGGACGGAACGCTCTCCGCCGGAGAATGGAAAGACGGAATTCAGGTCTACGGGCTGGTAAGACACAATTCCCCTTACCTCTCCAGCCGTCAGGGCACGCTGTATTTCGGAATGGACAAGGAGTATTTCTACTTTGCAACAAAGACGGAACTGCCTCCGGAAAATGTGCCGCTCCTGAACAAAGTGAAGAAACGGGACGGGGCGGTCTATCTGGATGACAATGTGGAAGTGGTGATCTGCCCGCCGGACGAGAAATTCGTCTACCAGCTTATCGTCAATCCTGCCGGAGTCCTTTTCGACAGAAAATATCCGGTCGTCAACGGCGGCACAACGGCAACGGATTACAAGCCATGGGACCCCGCCGTTGAGTTCAAATCAAAACTTGAAAACGGGTTCTGGACACTGGAAGCGCGGATTCCGCTGAAAGAGTTCGGGTTCCAGGAGACTCCGCGTCCCGGCGATGTATGGAAAGTCCTCGCCGGACGTTCCTGGCAGTATCCCGCGGAACAGACCACGCTGAAAAAGACGCTTGTCTTCAGCAACCCGGAGGAAATGGCGTTGTTCCAGTGGAATCCCGATACTCCTCATGTCTCTTTCACAGGACTTGGAAAAGACGCCGCGAAAGGAGATTTCCGCATTGAATTCACCGTAACCAATCCGTCTCCGGCGCCGAGGGAGATTCAGCACCGCATTTCAGTGGTTTCCGACGCCGCGCCGCGTTCACTGGATTCCACGTTGACCGTTCCGCCCGGAAAAACCGTGCCGGTCGTCCTTGAATTCTCTGAAAAGACAAATGTCATCCGCACCTTGTCCGCCGCATTCAAAGACATGAAAACGGGAAAGACGCTGTATGAAAGAACCTTCATCTATGATCCCGCGCTGAAAACCCGCTGGATCAATCCGAATCAGAAACGCTCCGCCGAACTGGAAATCGGCGTGTATCCCTATTATAAGAAAGTCCGCGCCCGCTTCGGCAATCCGGTGGAACAGGTCTCCGGCTGGCAGCGGGGAATCTTCCGCATTCAGTCGAAAGACGGAAAACCGGTGGCGGAACGGAACGGCGTGAAAACCTCTTACGGATTCGAAACGGAATTTCCTTTCGAGCCGCAGGCCGGAGAATACATCCTTTCCGCGGAGCTGACCGATGCGAACGGGAAAAAAGTAACAAAGAGCCGTTCCTTCCTGATCGAAAAGTTCCCGTGGGAACACAACTCCATCGGGTGTGATCGGGTCATCATTCCACCGTTCAAGGCAATCACCTGTCCGACGGAAAGAAGTGCAGAGGCAACGCTTACAGGCTATCGTTTCCGCGACGGATTTTTCGACCGGGTCACAGCCTCGGATACGGAAAATATTCTTGCCGCCCCCATACGTCTGACGATCAACGGGGAAACGGTAAAGGAGACCTCTTTCCGCTTTACGGAGCAGAGCCCCGACCGGATCGGAACGGAATCCGGGCTTCGCTGGAGCGGCGGAACGGTGCAGGTCAGAGGCGTCATGGACTACGACGGCTTCTACCGTTTCACCATGAAGTTCCGCCCTGACGGAATGCAGAAAATCAATTCCGCGGTTTTGACGGTTCCGCTGAAGAAGGAATATGCGAAGCTGATTCATTCGCTCTGCAACCGGATGAAATACAACGATGCGAAATTCCTGCCGGAAAAAGACGGCGTGATCTGGCGCAGTTCGCAGTCCGCAAAAACGCCCCAGCTCTCCGGCAGTTTCCGCCCGTATGTCTGGATCGGACGGCTTGAAAAAGGAATCGCGTGGATGTCGGAAAGCGACCGGGGCTGGTCGCTGAATCCCGACGGGGACGCTCTGGAGGTGGTCTCCCTGCCGGATCGCACGGAACTGCGGATTCACCTGGTCAACCTGCCGACGGAATGGGAGAAGGAATTCACGCTGGAGCAGGCGTTTCAGGCGACGCCCGTCAAGCCGCAGCCGGACTACCGCAGAAAACTGCTGGAGCGCGCCACGCTTCCGAACGGCTGGAATCTCTGCACTTTCGCGGGTTCTTCGTGCTGGGGTTCGTGGGGATCGACCTTTTTCTTCCCGCTCGGCAAAGACTACTCCTTCGTAAACTATCTGGCGGCAAAGAAGTTCACGCCGGATTCGGAGAAACAGACCGTCTCCGGCTTCGTGAAACGTCATGGCGGAGGATTCAGCGAAGCGCAGAAAAACTTCCTGAAAAGACACCTGGAACGCGGGATTCTGTATGCGAAGCAGGCGAAATACAAGGTGCCCTACCTGAATTCCCGCTTCTCGCATCTGGACTGGCGGGAATACAAGACCTATATGGATGAATGGTGGTGCTCCGATTACCGCGCGGGCAATGCGGACGACTACAACAATACGCCGGTCAAAAGCTATCAGGACATGGCACTCTATTACCTGCGCCGGCTGGTCCGCGAAGGCATGGACGGGATTTACTACGACAATATCCGCGACTGGAGCAATCCGAACCCCGTCACCGGCCCCGCATGGCGCCGCAGAGACGGGCAGATGCAGCCTTACTTCGACATCTTCGCCCTGCGTGAATTTGTCCGCCGGACCGCCGTCATGCTCTATCAGGAAAAGAAGACTTTCCCCGACGGCCGCCCCGTCCTGACTCTGCACATGACGAACACCAATCTCGTGCCCGTACTCGCATTCGGGACAATCGCGCTTGACCTCGAAGCGGAATACGGAAGCAAGGATTTTCAGGATCGTTTCACCGAGGGGTATCTCCAGAGCTGCACTCTGGGGCTTCAGACCGGCGTGATTCCGGAAATCCTCGTTCAGATCACGGGAAAGAACAGAGAGTTCGTGACACGCACCTTCCTTGCCGTCACGCTCGCCTACGACCTGCCGTTCGTCATGAACGGCGGCGGACTCACGGGAGAGTGGTCCAAAGTCTGGCGCAGGCTTTACCAATGGGGATACTCCACACCGGAAGTGAAAGTCGCGCCCTGCTGGAATCCCGCAACGCTGAAGTCAGACAGAAGCGACTGGCGCATCACGACTTACCGCAAGGGAAAAGAGCTCGTTGCGGCGGTAAGCAATTTCGGTGACACGGCGGAAGGGACACTCGATCTTTCCGGCGTCCATGCCGTCCGGGCGGTTGACTGGGAAAGCGGCAGGGAACTGCCTGTCGGCAACGGCTCTCTGCCCCTGAAACTTCAGAAACATGATTTCAGACTGATTCACATTACAACAAAATAAATGGAAAGGACAGAATCCATGAAATGGTCTCTCGCAACGTTTGCCGTCTGCATCGCTCTCGGCGTTCAGGCAGATAATATTGTATTGAAAAATGATAATTTCCAGCGGCAGTTGTACGGCTGGAACACCCCATCCTACTGGGCGGGAAAAACTGCGCAGATTGAAGAAAACGGCAAAAAATATCTTCAACTGGAATCCGGCACACGCGGCGCCGAAGTGTTCGGGCGCGCGCTCGGATACGGCAGACAGATCGAATACTTTGCCGGCACGACGATTCAGATTCAGCTCCGGGCAAAGGGAAGCGGCAAATTCAACGCCGGAGTTCTTACCTACGGGTTCAATTCGGGAACTCCCTCTTACCTCCCCGGAGGAGAAAAACAGCTGACGGATACGTTCCAGACATTCGATTTCAAACTTGTCATTCCCTCCCGCTGCCGCCAGATTCTGCCTTATCTGCAAGTCAACGGCGAGGGTAAATTGATCGCGGAATGGTACAAAATGGAAGCCGTATCCGAAAAGGGCGCGTCCATCACGGCGAAAACACCGATGCAGATCATCAAGTCCGCGGATCGGATTGCACCCGTCACGTTCCAATCCACCCTCCCTTCGCAGAAAATTACAATCTGCCGGAAGAACGATAAAAGCGTAACGGAAAAGAGCGTCGTTTCCAATGCGGACGGCACGATCACGGTTCAGCCGGAAAAACAGGGGAAAGGCATCATCGAACTCTCCGCCTCCGCAAAAGGAGTCCATGCATCCGCCTACATCGACGTGGAAAATCCGGCGGAATATGACAAAACCGACGCCATCGCGAAAAAGGTGAAACTGCCCGCAAAGCTGAACATCCTCGTCATCGGGGACAGCCTCTCCGACTTCTACCGGGGGCAGAACTACATCGACCGTCTTTCCTTCTGGCTGAACAAATACAACCCGGATAAAGTATCCGTCAGAAATGCGGGAGTCGGAGGCGATTACGTGCGGCGCGTGGAGGAACGTCTCGCGGGCACCATCCCCGGCGCAAGACACGCCTATCGTCAGAATATGTATGACAATCTTTTCGCACAGCCCTACGACCTGATTTTCATCTTCCTCGGACAGAACGACACCCGTTCGCTCCGGACACAGAAGTTCGAAAAACCGCTCATGTCCCCGGAACAGCAGGAAAAAGGGCTCCGCAGCATCCTTGACTTCATCGGCAAACGCTCCAAAGCCAAAGTCATTCTGATCTCGCCCTCGCCATCTTATGCGCAACTCTTTGAAGACCGTTCCGCCAAAATGGCTCCCGGAGCGGAAATGGTGATGTACGGCAAAAAGGACCTCGTCGATCAGTATGACGAGGTCAACAGGAAACTCTGCAAGGAGCTGAATCTGGACTATGTCGACATCCTGACGCCGATGCGCAGGGCGAAAGACCTGAAATCGCTCTATGTGGCGGACGGCGTTCACCTGAGCCCTGAGGGTGGCAGGATGATCGCAGACGAACTTTTAAAATATTTTGCAGAGAAATACCACTGATTCATGAATACCGAACTTTTTCCGCACGATTCGTTTCATCCCGTTCTGCGCCTCTACATTCCTTACTGGAATGAGGAACACATCCGGCAGGAAGCCATACGCTACTGCCGGGAGACGGGAATCCGGGACATCCTTCTCTTTTCCGATGCCCAGTATCTGGTCTGGAACCAGCTTTCCCCGCAGGAGATTGAACGGGAATACGGTGTCTGGAGCCGCAGCATCAAAGCATTCCGTGAGTCCGGCATCAGAACGGTCGGGATCAACTGCAGTCTGATGCAGATGCAGTCCAAGGCGGATCACCGGAACCATTCGGATTATGACTTCTGGCTGACCTCCGCCGACGGAAGCTGTCTGCACAACCTCCCCTGCCCCATGGACCCGAAACTGGACGCCTACATCGATCTTTTTTTCGGAAAACTGGCGGCAACCGGTGCGGACTATCTCTACATGGACGACGATCTGCGGTATATGAACAATACCGTCGGCAACTCCCTCGGCTGCTTCTGCCCCCTGCATCTGAAACGGTTCAGCGAACTGACCGGAAAAGAATGGGATGCGGACACCCTGAAAGAGGCGGTTCTGAACGATCCGGAACTGCGGCGGACATGGGTTCGTTTCAACGGGGCAAGACTGGAGGAGATCGCCTCCCGTATCGGGCGGGCGGCAAAACGTGCCAACCCTGCCGTCCGCGTGGGGCTGATGGTTCCGTGTGTCAACGGGATTCCGCTTTCCGGCAATGATCTGGTAAAAACCGCGGAGAACATCGCCGCCGGAAGCCGTACGCTCCTGCGCCCCTGTATCGGTCCCTACCAGGATTACAACCGCAAAATGGTGTTCGCGGGACTGTATCATCTGGAAATGACACGGAAAATCTTCGGAGACTCGGCGGATTATACGCCGGAAATTGAGACATCGCCCTCGACGGCAGTCTCGAAATCCGCCACCGTAGCGCGTCTGTATATGATGCAGGGACTCCTGAACAGGATGAACGCGCCGTTGTTCACAACGGTCGGCTACTGCGGCGACACGCCGTTTCTGGAACCGCGTTATCCAAGGATGCTGAAAGAGTCCATGCCGTTCTTCCGGAGCGTCCTGCGCCATGCGCCGGAACCGTCCAGCCGCCGCGGCATCGGGCTGTTTTCGAACCTGAATGCGCCGTTGCAGTATGAGGCTCCGGTGAAAAACATCACCCGGCTCTATTTCCCCGCCTGCGTTCTCCACGACATACTGGACAGCGCGGGACTGCCGCACACCTACGAAAAGAGCCCGGTCTCCTTTCTCTGCGGAATCCATGCCGCGGCTTTGTCGGAACGGGAAGCGGAGGAAGTCTTGAGCGGAGGCATATTTCTGGACGCGCTCGCGGCGGAGATTCTCGTCGGAAAAGGACTGGGTTCCCTGATCGGCGTAACCTCAGTCACGCCCCTGCCTTATGCGGCGGCGGAACAGTGTGTCATGCCGGAAATATTCGGCTCTTATGCGGGAAGTTACATGCAGAGCCGCATCGCGCAGCCGGGCACCATCAGAAGACTTGTCCCGGAACCGGGAGCGGAGGAAGTTACCGGATTTGCGGATCACGACCTGAAACATCTCTATCCGGCAGTGATCCGTTTCCGCAACAGGCTCGGCGGCAGGATTGCGGTTCTGCCGTATGAGATCCGGGAAACCGCAGACAATGTGGCGGTCTATCATCTGATCTGCCATCAGCGGCAGAAAATGTTTCATGCCCTGACGGACTGGATGGACCCGACACTGCTTCCCTGCCGTTTTCCGGACGGTTCGGAAATCGTGATACAGTACTGGCGCGAGGTGAAACATTCCATTCTGGTGCTGACCAATATCGCCTATGATGTTTACGATTCCTACGAGCTGGAAAGTTCCCTGCCTCTGGATCATGCGCAATGTATCGCGGACGACGGTTCCATCCGTCCGTTGAAATGGTCGGACGGAATTCTCCATGAACGCCTCGAACCATTTCACCCGTTGATGATCCTGATACAGGAAACGGCAGGCGGAGATTGATTTTTCTGTCCGGGCATGTATCTTATACGGCATGGAACAGAAAATCGTCAAATGCAGAAAAAATTGCGGAGCCTGCTGTATCGCGCCTTCGATCTCAGCTCCGATCCCCGGCATGCCGCACGGGAAAAAGGCGTTTACCCGGTGCGTCAATCTGGCGGACGACATGAGCTGTAAAATATTCGGTTCGCCGGACCGTCCCGCGGTATGCGCCTCTCTGAAACCGAGTCGTGAGATGTGCGGGGAAAACCGTGAGGAGGCGCTGGCGTATCTCGAACAACTGGAACGGGATACCGCGCCGTAATCATACTCTGCCGCATCAGGGCGGAAACGGGACGGGCCCCCGCTTTCCGCCGAGTCCCCGTCTGTATGCGGCGGCAGTCTTTACATCCATAACATCTTCACGATCTTCTTTGTGATCAGAAGTTTGCGCCTGATCAGCGCAGCGGGGTTATCTTTCCAGCGGAACGTGACCATTGCCGCGGCAGCCATCATGACCAGCTTGGATACCGGCATTGCCAGCCATACGCCGTCCAGTTTGAAGAACAGCGGCAGAATCACCAGAGCAAGCGGCATCGCAACCAGGCAGTCCGTATAAATCAGGATGGAAGAAAGCGTATGGCGCCCCTTCGCCTGAAGATACGCGCACATCACCTGGAACAATCCCAGCGAGACAAATCCGAATGAACTCAGAATCAGTCCCCGGAACGTGATCGCGGCAAGCTCCGGCGTTGCATTGAATGCACGGGCGATCAGCGCCCTGCCCCAGATGGTCGCGATCATTGCGATGACTCCGAAAATCAGAGCGGCAAGCATTCCGTAGCGGAATATGCGTTTTCTGCGCGTGCGTTCCCCGGTTCCGTTGAAGAAACTGACCAGCGGCTGGATTCCGGTCGAGAAACCGCCGTCCATGAGCATCACGACTTCGACCACGCTTGCGATGATCGCATATGCGGCAATCGCGGTGAGCCCGCCGTAAATCCCCGCGAAAATATTATGCAGGAGAATCACCAGCGTCGCCGCAAGCTGAAGACCGAACGAAGGAAGTCCGGTCAGCATGATCTTGCCGAGAATCGACGCATACGGGCGCAGATGAGCAAAACGGAATCTGATCTTGATTTTCCCGCGCACGAAGTAGCCGACGGCAAGGATGCATGTAATCAACTGGGCAAGAATCGTCGCCCATGCGGAGCCCTCGACGCCCCACTTCATCGCGATCACCATCCAGTAATCCAGAACAATGTTCGCAATCAATCCCGCAAGCATGATGAACATGGCGCTGTACTGCGCTTTGGTATGGCGCATGACAGCCAGCAGGGAACAGGTCACGATCTGAAACACGCATCCTCCGCTGACAATCAGCGCGTAATTGCGCGCCGAAGCGAAGATCGCCTCGTCCGCCCCCATCAGGCCGACAAGCCGGCTGGTCAGCGGGGAAACGGCGCCCAGAATAATTCCCAGCGGAATCATGATGAAGATCAGATTGCCGAAGAAGAGCCCTGCGGTCCGCAGTTTGTCGCGCCCGCGGCAGTAGGCGATGGTGATCGCGCTTCCGTTCCCCAGCATCTCGCCGATCCCGAGATAAAGACACGCGAACGGATATGCAACATTGATTGCCGCAAGTCCCTCCGTGCCCGCGCCCCAGCCGACGAAAAGACCGTCTACCAGAATGTAAATTCCCGACAGCAGCATACTGATCGCCGCCGGTACCGTATAACTTAAAAAACCTCTGAAATCCTTATTTAATGTAAAAATTTTTCTCATGATGATACCTGATGATGGCATTCCCTGCGGAAACGCGGTTTCCGGTTCCGCAAACAAATACGGTCCGCACCCGCCGCGGGGTGCGCATCCATGAGAAAAAAGGCGGAGGCGGTTCAAAATGGCAGTCCTGAATGAATTTCGATCTGTCTACTCTCATTTTACACCTCTCGCATTGTCGTTTTCCATAAAACCCCTTTATTTAGACTGCATTATGAAAAAAAAGTTCCGTCGAAACAATGAAAATACGAATATTTTTTCGTTTTTTTATTATCGGACAGGATCGCCGCAGCTCCGGAATTCAGGAAAAACTCAATTTCACCTGTCCCGCCTTTCTGCGGAAGCTGCGGCAGACGCACCACCGGCCGCCTTCTTTTCAAATCTTCAATAAGTTGGCGTTTTTCCCTTGACAAATCGGATTTCAGGATTATTTTTGAATCAAAGGAAGGTGCGCGGCGCATCTTCAAAAAAATAAAAACCATATCACCAAGGGGGGAAATTATGGCAAGCATCAAACTGTTCAACAAAGACGGCGACAAAAAGGCGGTCGAGCTCCAGAACGGAATCGAAAAGAAATTCGGATTTGTTCCGGAGGTGTTTCAGGCGATGGGCAGAAACGGAGACTTTCTTCAGGAGGCGCTCCATTTGGGTGAAGTCGCAGGAAAAGGACTTGATCCCAAGACGAAAGAGCTGATTGCGGTTGCGGTCAGCGCAGTCAACGGATGCGAATACTGCCTCAGCGCGCACCGCGGAGCGGCAAAAGCGGCGGGTGTCACCGACGAGGAAATCACTGCGGCGATCGAAGTCGCGGCGATGATGAGTCTTTACAACAACTTCAACAAAGCATTGGGGCTTAAACTCGACCTCAAGGCAAAATAAGGGCAACATGGGCGCGGACATCGACTGGAAGAGCATCATTTACCGCGGAGTGGAATCCGATGAACTGGATTACAAAGCCGCACAGAACTGGCTGCAGCTGCCGCGTTCCGGAAAAGCGAAGTTCGTCCGTCATTGTCTCGCCATGGCAAACACAAAAGGCGGGTATGTCGTGGTCGGCGTCGGAGAAGACGCGTCCGGGCAGCCCGCTGTTTTTACCGGGCTCACGCCTGAAGAAGCCCAGTCTTTCGATCCGACGGCGGTCGGCAGTTTCATCAACCGTTACGCCGATCCGCAGATCGATTTCACGCTTGAGCGTCCCGTTGTGGACGGCAAACGCTACGTCGTATTCGTGATCCGGCGTTTCAGCAGTCTTCCGCACGTCTGCTCGGCAGGTTCCGAGCATGAACTTCTGCAGGGGGTGTTCTATATCCGCACCGCAGACGCGTCCAGCCGTCCTGCATACCGCTCCAGCGAAATTCACGGCATTATCCAGCGTGCCATGCGGAACCAGCGGGAACAGCTCGGACGCATGATCCGCGGGTTGCTCTACGAAACGCACAACGCGGTAACTCCTGCGGAAGAAGGGCAAAGCCATTTTGCCGAAGAAACGGCGCATTCCCATAATTTTTTCATGAAACGCCGGAAGAATATCTCCGGTCCCAGCTTTACGATTGAGCTTACGGTCACGCCCGACGAATATGTTTCCGAGCGTTTCACCCTGAGCGAACTCAGGCATCAGGCGGAGGCTGCATACGATTTTCATCCGAATTCCGCTTTCATCGCTCCGGGCGACCTGCGTGAAGCCTATGTGACAAATGTCTCCCTGCGCTTTGCATCCGAAGCGAGAGTCTGGCAGATTTACCAGTCGGGGCTTTTTCACTTCATTGCGGCATACCCGCTGAAAGGTTCCGTGGAATACAGATTTCTTCTTGACTTCTTCGCAGACGCAATGCAGTTCCTTTCCGGGCTCTATGCCGGGCTCGGTTTCGACGAGCAGTCCCTCCAGATCGCCCTTGCGCTGAACCACGTGGAAAATCTCGAACTCGGAATCGAAGGCACCGCGCCCGACCGTTACCTTTGCCGGATTCCGGAAATCACGGTCAGCCAGACACGAACCGCCGCAGACCTTGCCAGCGGATATATTTCCCATGCCGCCGGTCTTCTGCGTTCCGTCTGCGAGCGTTTCAATCTGCCGGAAGGCTGCCACAGAAATGCCCCGCAGATGATGAAAAAGCATCTGAATCTCCTGTAAAGCGCAGAAGCGGAACAGCCCCCCGCAAGGGTTCGGCACAATCCCGTTTTTATCTTCCCCCCCTGAATTTACTCAATTCGACTTTTCACGGAACCGTTTTCCACGATATCACAGAAAAAAATTATGATTTTTTTATGCTGACTTCTTTGCGCCGCTTCCGATTCACCGGAAAGAAAATACGCACGGACAGGAAGAGCGGATTCAGAAAAAAGCACTGGAAAAAACGGAAAAACAGTGTATTGGTAAAGGATGAAATTCGTCCGTCGGGCTAATTCGGGGGGATCGGGATGAATCAAAATCGTTATCAGTTGTTTCTGCGCAGAATCTGGGTCATATTGTATGATTACTATTTTCTGCATGGCATGGTCCATGTCTATGCAAAAATCGGGCAGAGCAGTTTTTTTCTGATCTGGGCAATCGCCACGGGAATTCTGACCGGATGCGCCATTGTCCTGATCCGCCTCATCGCGGGAAGTCTGGAGGAGGTGTTCCTGTTTCACAACTACCCGGTCAGCCTGACGCCGATCCTGATTTTCGCACCGCTTGCGGGAATTGCGGTCTCCTGCGCAATCAAAAGCTGGCTGAGCCATTCCAACAGTTCAGCGGACATGACGCTGCTGATTCAATCCATACGCGAACGCAATCCGAAACTCATCAAACTTGAAACGCTGTCGCACATCTTCGCAAGCTCCCTGACCGTCGGAACGGGCGGCTCCGCAGGACTCACGACCCCCAGCGTGCTGACGGGCGCCTCCATCGGCGGCAACATCGGGCGCATGCTCCACATCGCGCCCGACAAATCCATACGGCTGATGAGCTGCGGGACCGCCGCGGGAATCGCCGCAATCTTCGGCAGTCCCATCGCAGGTGTCCTTTTCGCCGTCGAGGTGCTTCTGCCGCAGATGAGCATCGGAACCCTTGTGCCGGTCCTGCTTGCCGCGGCATCGGCGACCGTGATCGCCCAGATCACCCTCGGAAGCATGCCTTTCTTCCATATGCCGGTCCATGCATGGGCAGTCGAAACGATCCCGCTTTACGCGGTGCTCGGAGTCTTCTGTGCCCTGACCGGTATCTACATGATCCGGACCAATTACGCACTCAGCGAAAAACTCATGCGGTGGTTCCCGAAAACCGGACGGCGGATGCTTGCCGGAGGATTCCTTGTCTCCGTTCTGATTTTACTCCTGCCGACACTCTCCGGCGAAGGTATTTTCTTTATTCAGGAGCTCCTGCGCGAGCATACCCTGAACGGCGCGCCGATATCATTCCTCGGCTCTCTGGGAGTTTCGCAGACAGCCTCGGTTCTGCTCCTTGCAGGGATGCTTGTCCTCATCAAGATCATCGCCACATCCGTCACGCTCGCATGCGGAGGCTCAGGCGGGTTCTTTGCGCCGTCCCTCTTTACGGGCGCCTTTGCCGGCTTTCTTCTGGAACGGTTCTTCCACCTGTTTCACTGGCAGAAAACCGACGACGCGAATTTCATTGCGCTCGGAATGTGCGGCGTTTTCACATCCACGTTTCATGCGCCGCTCACGGGAATCTTCCTGGTCGTGGAAATGACCGGCAGCTATGCACTGATGATCCCGCTGATCGTTGTCGGAGCAATTTCCTACTTCATCACGGTCTTTTTCGAGGACAGCTCCATTTACACGCGGGACCCGCACGCCTATGACGACGCGTATGCGCCGGAATCCAATCCGGGCGATCCCGAAACAATCGCTCTTCTCGTCAACCGGAATTTCACGCCGATTTCTGCGGAAAACACCCCCGACTGGAAATCAATCATCGCCTCGGCGGACGGCAATGATTTTCCGGTGCTGGACAAGAACGGCATGCTTCTCGGAATCGTGCGCAGGAATCTGGTCAGCGACAGCGAGACCGCAATTTTTGACCTTGCCTCTCTGATCACCCATCCGCTGGGTGTGGTAAAAACCACGGACTCCCCTCTCCTTGTGCGCGCAGCCATGAAAATATTTTCACTGGATCAGCTCCCCGTCACGGATTCTCGCAGGCGTTTCGCCGGCTTCATCTCAAAAGACAAGATCGGCTGACAGAAAAACCTCCGTAAGACAACAGTGGAATGCAATTCCATCAAGGCAGCGTTTTCAATAAAAAAGGAATACATTTACAGTACAGAGCAAATGCAGAACCGACATGAAAAGAGAGCAGGAGAAGAAATCCGCTCCATTCGGAAAACGCACTTCATGCGTATGGAAAACCGGCGGCTCAACCGGAGAATGCGTCAAAGGGGCTGTAAAGGCACCGGCTCCTCACAGCCCCTATTCTCTCACTTCACCTCAAAGGCGAACACTTTTTTCCTGCCTTCCCCATAGACGCCGTCTATGACGAGGCGCACTTTTGAAGCGGAAGCGGGAACATTTACACGCACAAACCGCTGATAATTATCGGTTTCGCGGAAAATTTCCCTGCCGTCCGCTTCAATGTGAAACTCCTTCACAAGCGTTCTCGGAGGTTCATACCTCACAGCCTCGGCAAAATAATTGGCAACCATGTTATGGGGACGGCGCTTCAAGTCACTGTCAAACGCAATCCGGATTTCATGGAAGGAAGTTTCTTTGCCGAAATCGTATTCGACGCTGTCCCCGACTCCGCCCTCCCATGCATTGACCTCTCCGTCGATATCGCGATCCGTCCCGCTGCGCAGCGGTTCGGGATCGCCGGAGGTCGCGCTCAACCCGGCAGTTGCGCAAAGTGCGCTGACCGGACGTTTGAAACCGGGCAGATAACAGTCGTCATCCATCAGCATCGCCTGAATTTCGCGGATATGTTTCTTTGCGGCATCCCGCGGCGTTGCACCGTCACGGTCGGCAAAGCAGACCAGAGCGCCGACCGCCTGCCCCAGCAGAGCGCAGGTCGCCATGACGCGCGAGGAACTGAGCGCCGTATGGCTCGCGCTGATGTTGCGTCCGGCGAACAGGAGGTTGTCGATATTGACGGAATAGATGGAACGGATCGGAATCCCGTAAGGCTGTTTCGGAACGATATTCGTATTCGGCGGTCCGAAATGTTTGAATCCGCCCGGATGATGGTCGTCGATCGGCCAGCCGCCGTATGCGATGGTGTCATCGAATTTTCCGCCGGAAAGGACATCATTCTCGTTGATGATGTAATCGCCGACATATCTGCGGCTTTCCCGCTTGCCGGGCAGGAATCCGACCCAGTCGAGCACCCAGTTGTCCGCGCCGTGATCGCCGTGGTTCTTGATATGGTCCCAGAGCCCGAACGCGGTCTTGATGAGTTCATCGCGCAGCTCCTCCGTATCGCCGATGGAATCCTGATCGCCGCCGAGCTCCAGCCACCAGAAATTCTGCCACGGAGTAAACATATGATGACGTTCCGGAAACGAGGAATCGTCCGGATACTTTTTCGCCCACTTCGGCGGAATGAATTTCTGCGGGGAATCGGTTTCGCGCGCCTGCAGAAGACAGCTCATGCCCATGGTCTGTTTGTCCCCGGTTTCATGGGCAAGCGATTCATTGAACTCGCTTCTGGGTTCGCGCCCGAGCCGGAACTGTGCACCCGTCAGAGGAGCAAGAATACTGTCGCCGGAACAGTCCGCAAAATATTTCGCTTCGACTTCGTGAAATGTCTGCGTCGTCATCTGCCAGCCCTTGACGGACTTGATCCTGCTGCCGTCCATGACCGCATCCTGGCAGGAACAGTTGAGCAGACAGGTCAGATTGTCCTGAAATTTCACCTTTTCATAAAGAATACTGTCCCAGACGGAATAATTCGGATAGTTGTTCCGGTAAAGATTTTCGAGCCGGATCTCCTCTACGAGCCCGGTCTCCACCCAGCCCGTCGCACCGCAGATCCACATGCGGATCTCGCTGGACGCATTGCCGCCGAGCACCGGACGTTCATGCATGAGAATGGTTTTGATTCCATGCCGCGCCGCCTGAATCGCCGCGCACATTCCTGCCAGACCGCCGCCGATCACGCAGAAGTCAGCCTGATGTTTGATTGTCTTCATATCTCCTCCTTATCTTGATTGATATTGTAAAACCGCATTGAAAAGAGTTCCACCGAACGCCTGCCGACGATCCCCCCTGTGAAACCGCGTCATGTCGCAGTCCGGAAAGATGTCGCAGCCGTCCGCTTCCCTCACCGTGACGCCTCCTCACTTGAGATTCTGATCATGATCCCTCTTACCTTGAAACTTATTCCGCGATCAGCCAGACATACTCTTTCAGTTGGCTGACCAGCGGCGGAATCTCGTCGAGCGTCTTCATTCCCGATACAGCAAGCGCGGCATAAGCGGGCTCTCCGATCGCCACGGCAAGCGTATAGTGTTTTGAGTTCCGCACCAGAGCATAACCGTTCCTGCGGGTATGCAGAAGCTGCTTCGCCAGCTCAGGCGTCAATCCGGGAATATCTTCAAAGTCCCGCTCCGCCATCAGCGCGTGCCCGATGCTGGAACGTTCCCAGTCATAGAGAAAAGCCGGACTCAACCCGCTTCCCATCCCTTTTCCCCCGCTGCGATGAAACAGATAACAGACTTTCTCTTTCCAGAGAACTCCGAGTGCGACGGTTGGAACCAGTTCGCTCAGGGATTCCAGATATTGATACGCATTCCGGAGAAGTCCCGAAGAAGCCATACTCTCGACGGCAAGCACATGCAGAGCCGGACCCGGCGCGTATTTCCGCGAAGAAGTGCGATAGGCATATCCGAGATAGGCAAAGGTTTTCAGGAGACGGTTAACCCTGACCGGACTCATCCCCAGTTTTCTGGCAAGTTCCAATCCGGCAACAGGCTCCTTATGAGTCGCAAGCTCCTCCAGAAGCGCCATGCCGTCGATCAGACCATCTACTTTTTGTGCAGGAAGCTTATTCATAATATTACTATTATAGCAATTTCATGAAATAAATCAAGAGGAATAAAAAGAAAAATTTGAAAAAATATAGTAAAAATGCAATATATTCAGTAAAAAATATGCTGGTGCAAGTCATTGACCTGCCGCACTCCGTCGGCGCAGGCTGATCGTGCATAGCACGAAATCCCCCGCCGACGGGGGGAAAGATCATGAGGGCTACGCGGCAGGTGAGAGTCACCTGCACCTCGGCAAAACAAGTTTGCCGTATTTTTTTATATCATGGTGCAGGTGCGGCGCATCTGCCGCGATCCAACTGCGTAAGTTGGGCGTGCGTAGCACGAAATACCCCGCCGGAGCGGTCCAAGCCGCTCAGTGGCGAGAACTTGATTTATCAAGTTCGAGAGCTACGGCGGAATCTCCTGCGGTCATGCGCTGTGCCCGTCGGCTCTCGGAACTTCGTTCCTCGTCCGTTAGCGGTGGAACCGCCGACGGGGGAAAGAACATGAGGGTTGCGCGCCCTCATACTCCGCGGCAGGTGAGAGTCACCTGCACCTCGGCAAACCGAGTTTGCCGTATTTATAAAAATAGTATGGTGCAGGTGCTCTGCATCTGCCGCGAT
>ERZ1034917.735-NODE-735-length-26827-cov-19.431832_pt1 | contig 26827 bp, 26 predicted proteins | sample MGYA00520605_ERZ1034917 | MGnify/ENA primary metagenome ERZ1034917 (study PRJEB33766, sample SAMN09781784) | gut metagenome | biome: gut microbiome | host: Homo sapiens | place: Madagascar | study: EMG produced TPA metagenomics assembly of the PRJNA485056 data... | reverse complement strand
GTATATATTATATATAATGTATGCGACATGCGCCGCAGTGCCGCTCAGACCTCGCTGTCCATAAGATCATCCATATAAACATCGCCCCCGGCAAGGTGATCAAGGCAGGCGCCCGCTCCCAAAGCAACACAGGAAAGCGGATCCTCTGCGATATAGCAATTTACATGGAAGGTTTCGGAAAACAGCTTGTCCAGCCCGAAAAGCAGGCTTCCGCCGCCCGTCATGCATATGCCGTTTACATATATATCGGCGGCAAGCTCCGGCGGCGTGCGCTCCAGAACCGAATGCACGCCCTGCACCAGGGCGTTGAGATTTTCACTCATGGCAAGGCGCATTTCTTCGCTGGATACCGTTATGGTTTTGGGAAGCCCGGTAAGCAGGTTGCGCCCGTTTATTTCGGTGTACAGGGTTTCGCTGCGCGGGAAGGCGGTGCCTATGTTTATTTTAAGCAGCTCGGCGGTGCGCTCGCCTATAAGCAGGTTGTGCTTGCGCTTGATATAGCGCACGATGGCCTCGTCCATTTTGTCCCCGGCAATTTTAAGGGAGGAACTTATAACGCACTGCCCCATGGATATGACGGCTATGTCGGTGGTACCGCCGCCTATGTCCACTATCATGCTGCCGCGGGGGCGGGAAACATCAATGCCTGCGCCTATTGCCGCCGCGCGGGGCTCTTCTATAACGAAGACCTCCTTTGCCCCCAGATCGTAGGCCACTTTTTTGACGGCGCGCTGCTCCACATCGGTAGCGCCGCTGGGTACGCACACCATAACGCGGGCGTTTTTGAGGCTTTTGCGGCCGCGCCACTTCAGAATGAACATCTGAAGCATTTTAAGGGTTACCATATCATCGGATATTACTCCGTTGCGCAAAGGGCGCACCGCAATAATATTTCCCGGCGTTCTGCCCAGCATCCGCTGAGCCTCGATGCCTACGCCCTTGACGGCGCCGGTGCCTTTGTCCACCGCAGCCACGGAGGGCTCGCGCAGCACTATTCCCTTACCCTTGCAGTATATAAGCACATTTGCCGTGCCAAGATCAATGCCTATGTCCACCGATCTGTTGAATCCAAACATATATTATCCCCCGGAACCGTCGGGTTTTGCCCGAATTTTGCTGTTTTGCCTGCGGGCATGAGCAAAAGACAACCCGCAGCGGACGGTTCACAAGGCTATTATATCACAACGCGGCAGAATAATCAAAGAGCAAACGCAAAATATAGAAGAATAAAGAAGAAACAGATACTGAAAAAGGAAGCGGCGTTTGGATACGCCGGGCGTGTTTACCGTTAAAAGCCGAAAAATAAAGCCTCCCGGCGGGACTGCAAGTCCGCCGGGAGGAAAAAGTGCATGATATGCGCCGTATTCGCCCCGAAAACCGCCTTTGTTAAAGTCCCGTTAAGGCTTTTCGGACTTTGTAAGCAGATTAAAGGCGCTGCCTGCGGCCTCCTGCTGTGCGGCTTTTTTTGTTTTTCCGCTGCCGCTGCCGCACATTTTTCCGTTTATCCATACGGAAAAGGTATAGCTGCGGTCGTGCGCGGGGCCGTGCTGCTCCTCCTCACGGTATTCTATCCTTGCCGCGCCGTGCTGCTGCACAAGCTCCTGAAGGCGGCTTTTATGATCCACCGCTTCGCCGCAGTGCGCCGTGATATCCTCCATACGGGCATCCATAAGGCGCAGCACCGCGGCACAGGCGGGCTCAAAGCCGGAATCAAGATATATTGCGCCGAAAACGGCCTCCAGCGCGTCGGAAAGTATGCTGGCCTTCTCCGCGCCGCCGCCGGCCCTTTCCCCTTGGCTGAGATACAGATACCGTCCGAGATTTATCTCCCTTGCCGCCACCGAAAGGGGCTGCTCGGATACGATTGCCGCCCGTATGCGGGAAAGCTCGCCCTCCGCCTTTGCCGGAAGGCGGGAGTACAGATATGTGCTTACCGCAAGCTCCAGCACGGCATCGCCCAGATATTCCATGCGCTGGTTGCTGCTTTGCTCCTTATGCTCGCCAAGGTAGGACGGATGAGTAAGAGCCTGCACAAGCAGGCTCCTGTCTGCAAAGGTATAACCGATAGCCGACTGTAAGGCGTCCAGTTCGTCCATTTACTGTCTTGCCTCAAGATATGCGGCGATGTCGCCCACGGTGCGCAGATTTGCCAGCTCCTCGTCCGGGATCTCGATGCCGTACTGCTCCTCAAGATCCAGCATAAGGGCGGCGATGTCCAGGGAGTCGGCCTTAAGGTCGTCAATAAGATTGGAATCCTTTGTTACTTTGGCCGGATCTATGGCCAGCTGCTCCGCTACCGAAGCTATGATTTTCTCTAACATTGTTTCTTCCTCCAAGATATAAAATAATATATGATGCCTGCAGATTACTGCAAAACCGTCATTCGGTATATGGAAGGCGCCCAACAGGATATGCGCAGCCGCCTGTTCCGGGTTCCGGCGCGGCAATTGCATATGCTGCCTTACGCGCGCCCGGCGCTCAGGCTTCGCCTTCGCGCCCCCTGCTGCGCCTGCCGGCACAGCCCCGGCGTACCTTCGGTCCGCCCGGGCGCGCCTTTGCCGCCCGCGACTTTTTTCGGCATAACAGCCGCTTTTTTGCGCCGCCGTAGGGTTTAGTTAATGCGTTATACTGCGCTCTCCGGCGCTTCCTCGCGCTGAGCCAAAGCCTCCTTTATAGTTTCCACCACGCGGCCCTCCACCATGCGCACCGCCTGACGAACGGTGGCCGCCAGTGCCTTCGCATTTGAGGAGCCGTGCCCTTTAAGCACCACACCGTTTATGCCAAGCAGCGGCGCGCCGCCGTACTCGGTGTAGTCCATCTTCTTCTTAAGGCTTTTAAGTGCCGGCATGACTAACGCCGCGCCCAGCTTGCAGCGAAGGGAGGAGGTAAAGCCCTCCTTCATAAGATGGGACATATATCCGGCAGTGCCCTCTATGCTTTTAAGCAGCAGGTTGCCCGCAAAGCCGTCCGCCACTATAACATCCGCGGCGGTAAAAACATCGCGGCCCTCCATATTGCCCACAAAGTTAAGGCGCTTATCCGCCTGAAGCAGGGGGTATACCTCGTGGGTCAGCTCGTTGCCCTTTTCGCTTTCCGTGCCCACATTTGCAAGAGCAATGCGCGGGTTCTCCACATGAAGCACCTTGCGCATGTATATATCGCCCATCATGGCAAACTGCACAAGGTTTGCGCTTTTGCAGTCCATATTGGCGCCGCAGTCTATAAGCATTACGCCCTTGCGGTCGTTGGGCAGCACCGGCGAAAGCGCGGGGCGCAGTATGCCCTTTATGCGCCCTACGCGCAAAAGCGCGCCGGAAAGCGTAGCCCCCGTACTGCCGCAGGTTATAAAGGCGTCGCCCTGCCCCGCCTTAAGCAGCTCAAGCCCCTCCACAAGGGAGGAGTGACGCTTGCGCTTTACCGCAAGCACGGGAGGCTCGTCCATGCTGATAATTTCCGGGGCGTGCACAATGCTTATGCGCCCCTGCGTTTCGGGGTAAGCTTCAAGCTCGCGGCGTATTTTTTCCTCATCGCCCGTAAGGGTAACGGTAAGCTCCGGGAATTCCTTAAGAGCCATAGCCGTGCCTTTGATTATCTCCCAAGGGGCGTTGTCCCCCCCGAAGGCGTCAATAATTATGTTCATGTTTCTCTCCGCTGTCTGCACGCCGCGGTTTTGCTGCGCGCCGACTCCTTATAAATATATAATAAATACGGGCTTATTATAATATACCTTCAGTTAAAAATCAAGCGGGAAGCGAAATATGCGCGCTTTATATGCGCAAATATGTATATATATGCACATTTTCCGGGCGGCTGCGGGCGTAAAAGCGGCGGAGAGCGGCGCTTCCTCCCGCCGAGGGGCGGCAAGATAATGCATAAACCCCGAATATAATACCGAAAATTTTCATAATTATGTAATTTGACCATCTAATTTGGGGTATTGACAAACATATTGGCATATGTTACAGTATGATTATGGTAACAACGGCAAACAGGGAGGGCACAAAAGAGGTACAAAAGAAAGGAGTAAAATGAAATGAAACGAGCCATATTTGTTTGCGTACTTGTAATTCTTATGATATGCGGCTGTGTAACCGCCATGGCGCTTACGCAGCAGGACGAAGTTACGGCGACCTCAAGCACGACTTACAGTGTGGGCGGCTATAGGGATGTAGTAATCGAACCGCTTAAATCCAAAACCTTTTCCGTAAAAAGGCCGATAGTTGAGCAAACATTATATGCGGGTTATCAATGCACATCATATAAAATAATCGGCGAAACACCCAATACAAACAAACAGACTTTTGTATATGTATTGGATGAAAACGGGAGAACCAGGAGCGTGAAGACTCAGTTTACCGGCATAGGAATATATTCGATAAAGTACAATAATGGAAATAAACCGATGAAGCCGTATCCCGAAACCGAAAAAATGAAGCTCGTAGTGGAAAATTACGCCAACGATTACGATTTATCGCTGTTTTTTGATTTCCAATCAACCGCGCTTTGGTCGCCCAATCGACAGGCATTTGTTTAATCACTATGCATTGAAGTATTGCAGTTATTAAGAATATGATCTGACGGAACAACACTCCCTGTTTGCCCGTTAATGCAGATTATTTCTGATTATAAATTAGGAGGGACGATGTTGAAACTAATAAATATCACTCTGATCCCTTTGCTGATACTGTGCTTACTGCTTTGCAGTTGCAATGCCGTTTCGCCGCACACGGTGGCGGTGTCGCTCCCCGACGGGCGCAGCGTGCTTATCCCTTATCTTATGGCGGAAAATAAAACCTATTACAGGACGGGGTATGTTGATTGCGAAGAGTTTTCCCGTATGTTTTCAAGGGATTTTACCCTTGATACTAAAGTGCCGGCGGAGGACAGGCAGGCAGTATATTATATAACCGGGGCAATCGTGTGCGCGCTGACGGATTATGATTTTGTTCACCCGGAGCGCAGCGAGAAGGAGCGCAAAGCGGTTATGGAGCTGCTTACCCCCGGTATGCAAAAGAAAATGGCGGGTTTTGAGGAGCATTGCGAGGAAAAAAAGAAATACGGCGTGACCATAGTTATAGGTTCATCCTATGAACAGTATATAGGGGCAGAGAATGAAGAAGGGCTGGCAGTGTGTGAAAACGGGTTTGCAGTGTCCTTTTCAGTGGATATTTATTCCGACGATGGGGGCAGCGGCTGGCTTGCGGCGCATGAGATAGGCCCGCAGCTGCGTATTATGAACCGCTTTCGGGGCGCCGTGCTTTTTACAAAGGAAAACGGAGTGCTGCTGGCGGACGGCTGGTACGGTCTGCTTTCGCCGTGGGGCACGGGAGCGGCCGTGGGAGAGGAGGCGGTATAATGTTTACTTCTCAGCTTTACCGTGTGCTTAAAAGCCCGACGTTGTGGCTGGGCAGCTTGGTTTATGTTGCCGCAATGCTTTATATGGGCATATCCTCCTGCTTTGCCGAATATAATATGGGCTTTGCCGCTTCAGGCTTTGCATGGCTTGATGTTCTTGTTGCCGGCACAAGCTATATGTCCAGCTTTCTTACCGCATTTCTGCCGCCGCTGCTTTGCGTGCTGTCCGGCGCGGGGCTTGTGCGGCAGGATGTGGATTGCGGGCTGTATAAATACGCCGTTATGCGCGCGGGGCATATGAAATATCTTTGGGCAAAGCTGGGCGCCGCGGTAACGGGGGCGTTTGTATTCTGCCTTGTGTCCTACGGCGCAACGCTGGCAATAGCCTATATCGCCTTTCCGGGCTATGCGGCAATGCCGGATTTTGTAATGATATGGAATCGCGCTTTTCGCACCTTCGGAAACTATCTTGCCTTTCATGATTATGCGCTTTTGCCCGTTTACACGGCGGCTTCCTCCACCGTGGCCTGTATGAGCTTTGCCGTGCTGGGGATTGCGGCCGCATCGCTTTTAAGGAACAAATATCTCATTTATGCCTCGGGGCTTATATGCTTTATGCTGCGCAATGCGCTCTCGGCATTTATCCCCGGCATACATCCCTGCACATACTCATTTTATCTTAACGCCCTGCCGCTTGAAGTACCGCTTATGCGTATGGTCGCAGGAAACATTCTTATGGCGGCATTGGGCGCGGCGGTTTACTTTGCTGTAAATATAACCGGAAGGGAACGGATGGTATAAAGCATATATTATACTGCTGAAAATTTTCATAATTATGTAATTTGACTATTTAATTTGGGGTATTGACAAACATATTGGCATATGTTACAGTATGATTATGGTAACAACGGCAAACAGGGAGGCACAAAAGAAAGGAGTAAAATGAGATGAAACGGGCTATATTTGTTTGCGTACTTGTAATTCTTATGATATGCGGCTGTGTAACCGCCGTGGCGCTTACGCAGCAGGAAGAGAAAGCTACGGTTGCATCAAGCACGAATTACAGCGTGGGCAGTTATAGGGATGTGACAATTGCTCAAAGTTCCAGCAAAACATTTTCCGTAGCAAGACCGATAATTGACCCAACATATTATGGTGGGTATCAGTGTTCAAAATACCGTATTATAAATGATAAATCTACCGTAAGCAGGCTGACATATGCATATGCAGTTGATACAACCGGAAAAGCAAGAACAAAAAAGCGACTTTTTACGGATACCGGAATATATTCGCTTGAATATATATATGCGCCGGTATTACCATATCCCGATTCCTATAAATTAAAGCTTGTTGTTCAAAATGATTGCTGCGATTTTAGTTCGGCAACATTTTACAGTTTTGAATCCAGTGCGTTGTGGTCGCCAAACGGCGAGGCATTCGGTATTGAATATCAACCTCCGTATGCATAATACTATTTAATTTACTTATTTCCCTGTTTGCCGCTTATAACAAACGATATTCGTTAAACTACTGTGCATTATGCAGAGTATTCATAATATTCTGTAGTTTGGTTTTGGAATTTTTGGGGTATTGACAAACATATTGGCATATGTTATAGTTTGTTTATGGCAAATGTGGCAAACAGGGATAAAATCGAAAGGAGTAGTAAAATGAAGAGGATAATAATTGTTTGTGTGCTTGTAATTCTTATGGTATGCGGTTGTGTAACCGCTATGGCGCTTACGCAGCAGGAAGAGAAAGCTACGGTTGCATCAAGCACGACTTACAGCGTAGGCGGCTATAGGGATGTAGTAATCGAACCGCTTAAATCCAAAACATTTTCCGTTAAAAGGCCGATAGTTGAGAAAACATCATATGCGGGCTATCAATGTACATCATATTATTTTGTGGATACAGATCCCAATACATATGTAGTGCCCGAAACATATGTATATGTTTTGGATGAAAAAGGCAAGGTGAGAGGCAAAAGAACTCGTTTTACTGGCAAGGGAACATATTCCATAGAGTACAATCACGGCCCGCTGGAGCCGTATCCCGAAACCGAAAAAATGAAACTCGTGGTGGAGAACTATGCAAATGACGGCAATAATTCGAATTTTTTTAGTTTTCAGTCAACCGCGCTTTGGTCGCCCAACCGACAGGCATTTGCTTAATTGTTGTACAGTATAGTCTGACGGCGCATCACTTTATTCCCTATTTGCCCGTTAATTTCTAATTATGAATTGGAGGGGCGATATTGAAACGAAAAAATATCAGGCTGATTCCTTTGCTGATACTGTGCTTCCTGCTTTGCAGCTGCAATGCCGTTTCGCCGCACACGGTGGCGGTGTCGCTTCCCGACGGGCGCAGCGTGCTTATCCCTTATCTTATGGCGGAAAATACGGCGTATTTGGAGTATGACCATTTTTCGGATTCTTCTTTGGAGGAGCTTTCTCTTATATTCTCAAGGAAGTTTACCTTTGATACTCAGGTGCCGGCGGAGGACAGGCAGGCAGCATATTATATAACCGGGGCAATCGTGTGCGCGCTGACGGATTATGATTTTGTTCACCCGGAGCGCAGCGAGAAGGAGCGCAAAGCGGTTATGGAGCTGCTTACCCCCGGCATGCAAAAGAAAATGGCGGGCTTTGAGGAGCATTGCGAGGAAAAAAAGAAATACGGCGTGACCATAATGATATGTCCGGCGTATGAAAAGGATATAGGAGTAAAGGGAGGGCTGCCCGCGTATGAGAACGGGTTCGCGGTGCCCTTTTCAATAGACTTTAATGCCGACGACGGGGGCAGCGGCTGGCTTGCGGCGCATGAGATAGGCCCGCAGCAGCGTATTATGAGCTGTTTTAAGGGTGCGGTGCTTTTTACAAAGGAAAACGGAGTGTTGCTTGCGGACGGCTGGTACGGTCTGCTTTCGCCGTGGGGCACGGGCGCAGCCGTGGGAGAGGAGGCGGTATAATGTTTACTTCTCAGCTTTACCGTGTGCTTAAAAGCCCGACGTTGTGGCTGGGCAGCTTGGTTTATGTTGCCGCAATGCTTTATATGGGCATATCCTCCTGCTTTGCCGAATATAATATGGGCTTTGCCGCTTCAGGCTTTGCATGGCTTGATGTTCTTGTTGCCGGCACAAGCTATATGTCCAGCTTTCTTACCGCATTTCTGCCGCCGCTGCTTTGCGTGCTGTCCGGCGCGGGGCTTGTGCGGCAGGATGTGGATTGCGGGCTGTATAAATACGCCGTTATGCGCGCGGGGCATATGAAATATCTTTGGGCAAAGCTGGGCGCCGCGGTAACGGGGGCGTTTGTATTCTGCCTTGTGTCCTACGGCGCAACGCTGGCAATAGCCTATATCGCCTTTCCGGGCTATGCGGCAATGCCGGATTTTGTAATGATATGGAATCGCGCTTTTCGCACCTTCGGAAACTATCTTGCCTTTCATGATTATGCGCTTTTGCCCGTTTACACGGCGGCTTCCTCCACCGTGGCCTGTATGAGCTTTGCCGTGCTGGGGATTGCGGCCGCATCGCTTTTAAGGAACAAATATCTCATTTATGCCTCGGGGCTTATATGCTTTATGCTGCGCAATGCGCTCTCGGCATTTATCCCCGGCATACATCCCTGCACATACTCATTTTATCTTAACGCCCTGCCGCTTGAAGTACCGCTTATGCGTATGGTTGCCGGAAACATTCTTATGGCGGCATTGGGCGTGGCGGTTTACTTTGCTGTAAATATAACCGGAAGGGAGCGGATGGTATGAAACAACAAAAAGCGCGCTCCGCTGCGGGAAGAGTGTTTATTTTCGGCAGCGCGTCCTTTGCAAGAACCGCTCCGTGGCAATGGGTGCTGGGGCTGCTGCTTCAGCAGTTCAGCAATTTTCTCAATATAGGCGCCTCATTCGGCGGCGGCGATTTAATGAGCTACATAAAAACCTACACTTCATCCTGCATAGTATGGATATCCCTTGGGGCAATGGTGCTTGCAGCCTCTTCGGGAATACTGCGCCGCGACGATGCCGCCCGCTGCCTTGCCACCGGAAGCCGCAGGCGCTTTGCCGCAGGGGCAACCCTTGCTGCGCTGCTTACGGCAATAGTATATGTTCTGCTGCTGGGGCTGCTGCTTACGGCGGTGGGCATGCTGATGCTCAAAAAAACCTATACGCCGGAAAACCTTGATAAAACCCTTATAACCATGGGGCTTACGGCGCTGTACCTTTTCTGCCTTATGCAGCTGTGCCTTGATATAAACCTTGCCTGCCAGTTTCCCTTCGGCTGCGTGGCGGGGGCGGTGCTGCTGTGCCTGCTGTTTTCGCCCCTTGTAAGCCTGAGACAGCTTTTCGGCATTGAGGGGTTCAGCCTGATAGAAATTCTGGACGGTGAAAATGCGCAGCAAAGCGCGATCATAATGGGAGTGATCGCGATCGTGCTTGCGGCGGCTTCGCAGCTTGCCGTTAAAAGGGCGGATATGCTGGCGCGTTCAAGAGAAGGCTCCGCCGAATAGAAAGGAACGAATTGCGCGGCGCCGCTGCGGCTGTGCCGGTGCGCAAAACAGAATTCGGGGGGGAATAAAATGAAGGCTTTTTTTCGGCTTATGCTTTCGGATATGCGGAAGCTGTTCAACATAAAAACAGTGCTGATATCGGCTGCGGCGTTTATTCTTGCCGCAGCGGTGCTTGCCCGGAACGGGGCGGGAGATTCGTTTGTGATATATATTACGGGCGGCTTTTTGCCCGAGGAGCAGGACAATTTGCAGCTGCTTGTGGCGGCGCTTGCGGAGTATACCGGGCTGATTGCCTGCATCGGCTATATAACGCAAACCGATAACGCCCGGCGAATGCAGGTGCTTATGCGCTGCAGAAACAGCGCCCGGCTCTATTGCGCAAACACGGCGCAGAGCGGCGTGCTGTGCGCGCTGTGGAGCGCTGCGGGGTTTATTGTAACCCTTGTATGCTGCATTATTAAAAATTGCCTTACCGCCGATGCGGTAATAACCGCCGCTTCCGGCGCAGGGCTGCAGCTTTTTGCCGGGTGCGCTCTTGCGCAGCTTATTTTGGCACTCAACTGCGCATCTTTGCGCGTGGAGGCGGTGTGTACAATAAGTATAATTGCGGTGATGCTGCAGCTTTGCTTCGGCGGGGCGGCGCCGTGGCTGCCCATAGCGGCGGCTTCCCTGCGCAGAATAAATGCCGGCACGGTTTCCGCGGGGCTTTGCATCGGGGTGAATTTCGGTGCATGGGCGGCGCTGTATATTTCGGGGCTGCTGTTAAGCGTTAAGCGGGCCGGCGCAAGGTGAAAATTCATGCCGGAGCATTTTTGTGCAATGAAGCATAAAAAACCTGAAACATAATAACAAAATAAATATTTAAGGGGGAACGGATATGTATGCAATAGAGGCGCAGAATGTAACCAAAATCATTCGCGGACGCACAATACTTAACAATGTTTCTCTCTGTGTGGAGCAGGGGGAAGCGGTGGGCATAGCCGGAAGGAACGGCTCGGGCAAGAGCATGTTTTTCAAAACGGTGTGCGGGCTTATTCTTCCCACATCGGGCAGCGTGAGCGTCTTCGGCACGGCCGTGGGCAAAAACGGAAAGTTTGCCCCGGATACCGGCATGCTTATAGAAGCGCCGGGCTTCCTGCCGCAGTACAGCGGCTATGCAAACCTTAAAATGCTGGCGGATATAAAGGGCATTGTAAAAAAGGCGGATATATATAATGTATTGCAGACGGTGGGGCTGGACCCGGCGGACAGGCGCCCGGTGCGCAAATATTCTCTGGGAATGAAGCAGCGGCTGGGCATTGCGCAGGCAATAATGGAAAAGCCGCGGCTGCTGATAATGGACGAGCCCTTCAACGGGCTGGATGCCTCCGGCGTGGAGGATGTGCGGCAGCTGCTTTCCTCCCTTGTTAAGGAGGGCACCACAATGCTGCTTGCAAGCCATAACGCACAGGATCTGAGCCTTTTATGCGGACGCATATGCACAATGGAGGCGGGAGTGCTCACGCTGCCGCAGCCGGAGGACGAAAAGCAGGCGCAGGAGAAAAGCGCGTCAGCTGCGCCGGACACCGCCGATGAGGTGAGAGCGGAGGCTGCGCCGGACACCGCCGACGAGGCGAGAAACGGAGAGGAAAAATGAAAAAAATATTTACGGCGACAGCGGCGCTGCTTTGCCTTGCCCTGTGCGGCTGCAATACCGTAACATCGCCCGAGGCAACCTATTCCCCTACGGTTACGGTCAAAAGCATGGAGTATTTGCAGCGCGGCGAGGTAACGCCGGCAAGAATAATAAACGGCACCGGGCATGCCTCAAGGGTGCGCACCGATTTCCCGAATGACGAAAGCATATTTTGGGATTGCTCCGACCGCATAGAACGCCGCAGCATAATAATAGAAAATTTACGCATGGAATCAAAGCCGGAGGACGACGGCTTTCCCGGAAAATGGTACACGCCCAAGGAAGAAGAGCTGGCGGAGGTAAACGCCGTCGCTTCGCGCTTTTTTACAACCCTGTTCAAGGTGTGCTACAAGGACCCGGCCGATCACGAGGCCAACATTGAGGCGGTATACGATAAAACCCTGACGGCGGAGCTTGCACAGCTTATGCAAACAAACGGCGATGCGGGCCGGCTGGCGGCGCTGCTTTCAAAGGGCGAAGCGTTTCTTGATATACCGTGCATCAAGAATGCCTGGGCGGAACAGGCGATTGAGTTTGAAGACGGGCTTGTGCAGTATGAATTCAGAATAACCCTTTCCGTGCAGCCGGATAACCCCAAGGGCGCGGTGCCGCTTATTTACGATATTCTCCCGACAGGGGGCTGGCACCTTGATTATTCCGGAGCTAAGACACGCAATTATGTGCCGCCGGAATTTGACCTTAAGGCAAGGGCGGCTTTGGTAAATACACCGCAGGGGCAGAGGATATCGGAATTCTATGTCTATGCCGGATCCAGAAGTGAAGAGGGCTACAACGACACAATGACACCGGTGCTGCGGGTGGATGCGGAAGGTGTATATCAGGGCATAGGCATGGATTATCTGCCGATTATAGACGGCGCCGCGCCGGAGGAATATCATGAATACTATGATGAAGCCTCCTTAAGCACCTCTTCTTCGCGGACAAAATTTCTCAGAGATTTTATGGACTTGCTTATAACGGATTATACAGCCGCGGAGCCGGGACATTTTGACCTTGTGGAGCAGGCAGCCTCCCCGGAGCTTAAAGCGGTGCTTGCACAAAGCGGCATACTGGAAAAACTGCGCCTTTTCTGCAGGGAAAACGGGATAAAGCTTACAAGACCGATAAGCAATGAAAACTTGTGCCCATACATTGCCACATATGATAATCCCAAATATCATGTCATGGAGCTTGAAGCCGATGTATTGGCTCAGGCGGAAAAGGATTGCGACCCTACTGCTTACGGCCTTCCCGTGCCCGGCGTTCTGAAGCGTGTGCGGCTGCGTACGCTTACGCGGCTAACCGATGACGGTTTTTGCCTTGTGGGGTTTGACATAGTTTCCTATACCGGCGATCTTGCCATTTATGACCCCGATAATATTATAGATGTTATACGAAACCTCGACGGATAACGGGAAAGCGGTGCTGCAAAGCAAAGAATCCGGCCTTAAGCCGGATTTTTTATCGCTTTGCCGTAAAGCCATACTATTTTGTGCCGTGAATTTTTCTGCGCCGCAAGGTAAACACGATAATTGCGCCCGCTGCCAAAGCGGCGGACACGGCGGCAGCTGCCGCCGGAGCATCATCGCCCGTAGGCTGCGGCTTTTCCTTTTCCCATGTTGCGGTATAGATTGCATTTTCGGTTACGGCTTCGGCTACCTCGGGGCTCCAGCCGGCGAATATATAGCCCTCGCGCGTGGGGGTTGCTGCAGTGTCGCTCTCGCCGCGGAAGGCGGGAGTGGGATCGCCGGAAAGCAGGTTTTCATAAATCTGATCTTCAAAAACCGCGCCCTCTGCGCCGTCTTTATAAATAACGGAGAATTTATCTTCATCCTCGTCGGCGATGCCGTTGTGGTTTCTGTCCTCTTTCCATGCGGCGGTATAGACGGCATTGCCGGTTACGGTTTCGGACACCTCGGGGCTCCAGCCGGCGAATACATAGCCCGTTCTCGTGGGGTTTTCGCCGAAAGCGGGAGTTGCGCTGTCCTTGGCAAGGTCAGTGAAGGTTTTATCCTCGAATATTACCTCGCCCTCCACGCCGTCGGTGTAGATAACGGTGTATTTCACTTCCGGTACATTCTGCTCCCACACGGCGTAAAGCGTGGTGTGCTCCGTTATTTCAAAGGTGTCGGCGGCAGCGTATACAACGGTTTTAGCCTCGCTTGAGGTGTCCCAGCCCTTGAAGGTATAACCCTCCTTGGTTTGACCCATATAATCCTTTACGGTTACGGTGTCGTTCTCAAGATAGGTTTCGTTTGCAAGCTCGGTTGTGCCGTCCATATACTTAAGGATAAGCGCTTTTGAAACCTCGGTGGGGGTCCACTGAGCGTAAAGGTGATAGGTGGCGTTGTTTTTGCACATCATTATCGCATTGACAGCGCTGCCGGTGCCGTCTGCCTTTGTGTTCCAAGGAGGAGAAGCCAGCTTATAGCCGTTAGGAGCGGTAAAGCCCGCTTCGGCAGGGGTGAGCACGGTAATAGATCTGCCGGTATTAATGATATTGTACGATGCATGGACTGTATAGCTCATGGAGTATTGCGGGTATTCCGGGCTGGCCTCACCGGGATAGTTTGCGTGGTAAACAATGGTAAAGCTTATGGTATAATCGCCGCTGCCTTCCTCATGGCTGCCGGATGTGGGACCGGGCGTGGGCGCAGGATCGCCTGAGCCGGAGGGTGTGGGGGGCACAAAGCCGGGCACCCAGTAGGTCATTGTGGCGGTGGAGGAGTTGCAGCTCCAGTAAACATTCGTTCCGACATTCCTGTCGCCGGTGGGGAAATACCAGTTGCCCGCAACCTTCTGTACGCGGTAGCTGTTTTCGCCTATGAACTCTGAAAGATCGGGGATGCGGTATGCATCCGACTGGATTTTTTCATCGCCCTTTGTGCAGGTGTCGCTGCCCACTACCCATGCGCCGCCGGTATTGGGGTCAAACACGCGGACGGTGATGGTTATCTTGTCTTCGGGCTTCCAAGAGGCTGCAAGCACCGGCACGGATATAACGCCTGTAAGCAGAAGCAGAGACAGCAGTATAATCAGTACTTTTTTTCTCATGTTTTTTTTCATTCAGCATTGCTCCTTTGGGATATTTTGTTTTGCGAATTGTATATAGGACATTTATAATAAATACAGCCGTAAAGCATAGCGGTGGGCTTGCAGCTGCAAAAATGCCTGAAAAGTATTGACCCGCATGCTTTTCGGTGATATTATAACTTGTACATTGATGTACAAGTCAAATGCTCTTTTGAATTATTTTGTAAAGGAGAAGGTATGGAGGACAAGCTTTTCAGGATAGGATGGATGACAAAAACATTGGGGCTGAGCCGGCGCATACTTATAAACTATGAAACAGTGGGCTTGCTCACGCCGGCATATAAGGATGAACAAACCGGCTACCGCTATTATTCTGCCGATAATATAGTGCACATCCGGCTCATACGCATTCTTCAGGAGCTGGGACTTTCTCTTGAAGATATAAAGGACTATTTTAACGATTCCTCGCATATTGCGGAGGAAATAGAAAAGCTGGTCGTTTTAAGAAATATGCTGGATCAGTATATAGCGCAGCTTCGTCTCAGACAAACAAAAAATACCGAATTCGAAATCAAAAAGGTTACGCTGCCTGAATTCTGCGCATATTGCGTTGAATTCAGCGGCCTTGACATCGCCCGAAAGTCCGTGCGCCTGAGAGAAACCTATATAGAGGCATTCAGCAAATATACTATGGATTTTGATAATAAAATGTGCATAGATGTGCCTGTTTCAGAAGAAAACAGCGGAACCTTCATTGTGCCGGTACGCCCGGGAAGCAAGGGAAAAAATATACGCATGCTGCATCAGCTTACGGGAATATGCATATACTATCGCGGCCCGTATGAAAATTTTTCCGAAATACACCGCAGCTTGCTTGATTACGCCGAAAAAAACAACCTTACGCCGTACGGGTTTTTCCGCCACATATATATGGAGGGCCCGCCGACTCACGGTGAAGATAAAAACTCCTATATTACACAAATTGTCTTGCCTATCAATTTTGATATAGGCGGTGAAAAAAGCACGGCGCGGGCGACTCAATAAGCAGGTGCGAAAAGGGAGCGGGCTGCCCGCTCCCTGCATCAAACCGTATCAGAATAAAAAAGAGTGTTCACAACTCAAATCCGTTATGAACACCCGATGTGGTACGGATGTTCATAACCAACCTAAAATCCATATTGAAAATCCGGCTGAAAGCTCACATATTTCCCGTACATTTGCCGATTTGCTTCCTCTTTGCTATGATAATATCACAAGATTTTAAGGAGGCTGTTTTTATGGAAAAGTACATTACTGACGAACGCACGGGACTGAAATATGAGTTGGTCGGTGACTATTACATTATCGCCGGAGACGATGAGACGGATGAAGAGAAAAAGCCAATCGGGATATGGGGACAGCGACATCTTCGCTATCTGAAAAATCACCGCAAAGTGCTTTACACCAACTTGCTGACAAGCGGCAAATTGAACATCTATCTTGCGGATATTGATAGACAGGCTGAGGAAATGTTTGAACGGCTTACAAGGCAGATGGCGATAGCAGAGGGAGTTACCGAGCAGTTGAAGGCTGATAACCAAATGGCGCGGGTCGGCAGAATGAACAATATACGAAATCGGGCAGCCGAAGCAGTAAACACTGAAATTATATATACATAAAATTTAAGCCGCAGCGGAATGATGATATAATCCGTTGCGGCTTGTGGTTTTTATTCAGTTGCTTTCGCTTGTCTCGGCGGTGGGCGGCTCGGTCGAAGCTGCCGTTGTGTTCTCCGGGGTTGCGGTTTCCGGCGCAGGAGCTGGCTCTGTGTCGGTAGGTTCGGGCTGTGTCGGAGTTGCGATGGTTGCCGAGGGTTCAGGTGCGGTGGTTTCGCTTTCTGCCGGAGTGCTGCTCGGCGTTGTAGGAGCAGCCGATGCGGTTGCCGAGGGTTCGGGTGTTGTGGCTTCGGTATTTGCCGGAGCACTGCTCGGCGTTGTAGGAGCTGTCGGTACAGTCGGCTCGGCTGACGGCTCAGTGGTCACGTCGTTATCGGGCGCTTGGGGGTTGTTTTGCTGTGAGCCGATGGCGGTGATAACATCGCCTTTATGAAGCGTGGCAGTGTGGGAGTAAGTTCCCCATTTGGGAGTGAGTGTGATAGTTGTACCTGCGGCTGCGTTTACGGTAAAAGTGAAGCCGGAAGTATCATTTGTAGAAATCTGCTTGGTGCAGTAGGTTTCGTTACCGACCTTTATACTGCAATAACCTGTTGCGCCTGCCGTTCCGGTGGCTTTCAGCGTTATCACAGCGGTATCGCTTGTCAGCGTATATGCTGTTCCGGGTTCGGCAAGTTCGGTTGGAGCTGTGTCGTCACCAACCTGATACAGCAGCTTGTAGGACGAGCTTTGAATTGCCGTTGTGCCCGTGGCGGTGCTTGAGGTAAACCACGCCCAGCTTACACCGCAAAGGCAGACAGCACAGATGCATATGGCAAGCATTGAGGGGGCAAGGATATACGCAAGACCGTCCGAGCGTTTCTCTTTTGACGCGTGCTTTGCTTTGCGGAAAAATATAGGATATACCTTTCTTGCGTTGCGCTCGGTTATAAACGGTATAAGGCAAAGATAAAGGCAGCGGAGTTCCCTGCGCCAATTGCAGTATTCCTTATAGTCGTCAGCTCGGCACATCTTTATAAGAAAATACCTTTTTCTCCGCCCGAAATCGTTAACAAACCGCGTAAGCTTTAATGCAATCAACAGAGAGGCAGATACGATCAGAACGATCAAGAGGATCAAAGTGCTGCTATTGTTGTCCATGATGGGGTATCTCCTTTCGATGGGATTTATGCAGGCAATCAAAAGACACAAGCATATCTTATGCCCTTTGATTGCCCCTCCGCCGCGATGGGCGGAGAGGGGTTAAGATTCCGTATAACGCGCAGTTAATCAGCAACAACACGGAACCAATCGCCGTCTTGTACTACATGGTAGCCTGCAGCAACTTCAACTTCGTTGTCTCCAAGGGTCGGGTTAGACGGGTCGTACTTATAGAAGCTACCGCCCTTAACGGTGATCTTCGCATTGGAGCCATCCTTGCAGTTCAAGGTATTAGCGGGAGTCACGGCCTTGAAGGTACCGCCGTTAATCTCAATCTGAGCATTGCCGAGGGCATAAATCAGATCGCATACAGGGTCGTCGGCAGGTACACTAACCTGACGGAAATCGCCGCCGTTGATGATAACCTTGCTGTTTCCGTCAGCCTGAACAGCCATAGCTCCGCCAGTTTGACCACTTGCATCTCTGCCGTATACGGCGTACACATCGGCATTGATCGTAAACTGAGCGGTTTTTTCCGCCTGTACTGCGCCAAAGCGTCCGTTCGCCTGCATATTCTGGGTGATTTCGTGCTTTCCGGAAGAAAAGCTGATTGCAGACAGAATGGTGGCAGCATCTTTATCGTATGTATTGTCAAACGAATCCGATTCAGACATTGCCTGTGTAGCGCTTACACTGATACCGAAGGAAACCTTTGCTGCCCAATACGGATCATTATTCTTCGGGTTAGCTTCGTTTCCGACTTCCGTAGGCATATAAAGCACCATTGCATAGACCTTTGAAGTGTTGGTAGCAAGGTCTGCACCGACAACGCCGGTGTCCCCAATACTATTAAGCGTTTTTGCACTGTCTTGCACAGCACTGATAGCTGCCGCACGGTCTGCATATGCAGCATCGGCTTCCGCTGCGCCCAGCTTCACATAGTCGCTGAGACTATATTTGTTGCCCAAAACATTTTTGCCGGTGCTATTGTAAAGGTTATAAATGCCGAGCGTATACTTCAGTGCAAGCGTTCCTGCGTTCTTAACACGAAGATATACGACTTCTGTGCGACCGGGTTCCCACAGCGTGCTGTCCTCGAACACCTTAGTTGTGTCGTTTACCTTTTTCCATTCGATGAAATCTTTGCTGTACTCTAATTCTACGTTCAGATTACCTGCCTGGATCTTGTTTACCGCAGTAAATGCGGTGTCAGTGAACCACGCAAAGGTGGTTCCGATGAGCATTGCGGCACACATAAGAATGGCAAGTGCGCTGAATATCAATGCCCGCTTGGTAGATTTGCTGTTTGTCATTGCTGTTTTACCTCCTAATTTAATATTTTCAATGGCAATATGTAAAACACGGATTTCCCGCGTTTGCATCATAGCAATCCAAAGACATGCGCCCTCGCCTATGCCCTTGGATTGCCCCTCCGCCATGATAGGCGGAGGGGACTTGAAAATTAAGTAAGTCTATTACTTGGAAACAACATACCACTCGCCATTCTGTGTGGTTGAGCAGCCCTCGCCGAGAACGATTTTTCCCGTTTTAGCGTTAACGGGATCAACAGTCGTAACACCGGGATTGTAATTTTTAAAAGAGCCGCCGTTGACTGTAATCGTGCAGCCTGCAGTCGCGTTATCCTGATGATTTAAAACATAATAAATGCCGTTTGACGGAGTTGCCGTTTCAAACTTACCGCCGTTAATTGTTACGGTAGCCTTTGAGCCTGAGGACATACTTGTATATACAAAGATACATGATGTACCCTCACTTGTACCATAGAAATGACCGCCGTTGATGGTGAGCTTGCCGTAGTTGCCTGCACGAACTGCGCTGGTTACCTTGTTGGCATAGTTCTTATCCGAGCCGATAACCGCACCTGTTTGAGCAACACTGCTGTCATTTATAGTAAGGCTTCCGTTTTTGCCGCCGATGTACAATACGCTTCCGTTATTGGGCTTAACACCCTCTGCGTATTCCAGTTTAACGGTATGACCGTTCAAATCAAAGACAAACTTTTTACCTGACATATAAATCTCATCAGGAACGGTAATATCATTTACCAATTTCAAGTATGTACTCTTTTTAAGCTTTTCGATTTGCATAGCCTGTTCGGCATTGGCAATCAAATAAGGATTTGCCTCTGTTCCGTCGCCGCCGTTAAAGGCGCTATCGGAAACAATCGCGGTAAAGGGAGAAAAATCATCGGTGGTAAAGGTCACATAGCCGGTAGTGCCATCATAGCAATATTGGTCATTTGCGGTCAGGCTGTTGACATCAGCGACCTTCATAAGTGCCGTTTCGTTATGATAGAGGCCAACAACATTCAGGTTCTTTCCAATATCAATAGACACGGTAAAAAACTTGCCGCTCACAGCGTTAACCTTGTTGCCGTCCTGATCGATCAGCTTGACCTCGGTAGTCAGTGCCTTGGTACCAGTCACAACAGTAATGTTAGAAGGCGTTTCATCCTTGCTCTTGATTAGGGTGAGTTTATTTGCAGTCGTACTACCTGCAGGAACCGTCACCTGAATAGTAGGTGCAATCTCCCTATCCTTTACCACAGTATCACCGGTCGCAGCGACCGGTACAGTCGTTGCTACATTGTCGTACCATGTATCAAACTGGGGCATACCGTCTGCGTCCTTATCATACTGATTGCCGAAGCTGTCGTTCTCCACGGTGTCCTGCGTAGCGTAGACATTGATGCTGATGCCATCAATGGATTCATTCTGATACTCGTTTCCGGCGTTCTTGTCCATCGTGCCGGAAATAGTGAAGATATCAAAATCAACAGTATCATTATTCTTAGCAGCCAAACTATGCTCGCTTCCCATAATAAAATCGGCATCGTCCAGTTTAATTGTCCAGTCGATAACTTTGTTCAGCTTTGCGCTGCCCTGAATTCCGGAAACGACGACCTTATATTTCAGCGCCAGATTGCCATTGTTGACAATTCTCAGCTCGGGCAGGGTGTAGGTGCAACCCGGTTCCCAAAGGATTTGAGTCCCCTCAGCGGGAATCTTGCCCTCTACGAGGAACGGGAGAATCTTGCCTTCGGCGTTGACCCAATTGCCGTTATCGTCCTTCATTTGCAATTCGATGTTCAGATTGCCTGCCTGGATCTTGTTTACCGCAGTAGATGCGGTGTCGGTGAACCACGCAAAGGTGGTGCCGATGAGCATTGCCGCGCACATAAGGATAGCAAGTGTGCTGGAAATCAATGCCCGCTTGGTAGATTTACTTGTCATTGCTGTTTTTCCTCCTTATTCTGTATTTTTCAATGACAATATGTAAACACCGGTTTTACAGTGATTGCACCAAAGCAATCAAAAGGCACAAACATAACTTATGTCCTTTGATTGCCCCTCCGCCGTGATAGGCGGAGAGGACTTGAAAATCAGGATTTACTGGGGAACGACGGTGTACCACACTTCGCCATTGGTTTTGTTTTCAGAAACAACCTTGTAGCCGTCCGCAACAAAGTTGGTATGCTCACCCTCAGCCTGGCAATCCGCCGGGTTGAAGTTCACAAAGGTGCCGCCCATAACAATTATTTTTGCGGTGCCGTTCTTGTAGGCAGAGTCAATGCAGTTCAGCAGGAAGTTGTAACCGTAAGGCTCGCCGAACGCTTCGACAGCAAAATGACCTCCGGTGATGGTGAGGGTACCCTCTTGAACCTGTACCGCAGTACCGCCGCCGTAATAGCTGCCGCCTGTGATGGTCAGATTTGCACCTTTACGCACATTGAGTGCATATCCGCCGTTCGCACCGGTATCAATTCCGCCATTTTTGCCTGCATTGATAGTGGTATCTGCATCAACAATCAGAGCGCAGAAGTTGGTATTATTGTTACCCATATCATCGGGAGAGATAATCTTAGCATCCAAATTCAGTGTAGTGGGTTTGCTGATAATAATGCGGTCTGCTTCATTGTCGCCGATATTATCGGTTTTGATATCCTTATTGACAGAAACGATACCGCCATTAGCCAAAGCCTCTTTCATCTCTGCAGCAGAAGCAACAGGATAGGTTGCATCCTTATCGTACTGATCGTCGATGCTGTCCTTTTCGTATGTATGCTGCTTGGCAACAACGGTTATGGAAATACCCTCGACGGAAAGACCCTGATATTCGTTGCCCGCCTCTTCCTTCATGTGGGCTTCGAGATCAAACTTTAAGCTTTGGCCGGGATTTACGATAACGGATATGTCCTTATCGGGGTGGGTGAGCATGCCGTCGAAGCTGCTCATCTTCCAGTCTATCACGTCGCGGAGATCGACATCGCTTTCGCCGCTTGCCTTAAATCCGGAAACATAAACATAAGCCTGAAGCGACAGATTGCCGTTGTTGCGGATGCGCAGCTCGGGAACGCGGTAAGTGCAGCCCGGCTCCCAAAGGATCTCGGTGCCTTCGGCCGGAATTTCGCCCGCCACAAGGAAGGGAAGCGTTTTTCCGTTTGCATCGACCCATTCGCCGCCGATATTCATTTCGAGCACGACATCCAATTTACCGGATACAATCTTATTGACCCCGGTAGATGCGGTGTCAGTAAACCACGCAAAGGTGGTGCCGATGAGCATTGCCGCACACATAAGGATAGCAAGTGTGCTGGAAATCAATGCCCGCTTGGTAGATTTACTACTTGTCATTGCTATTTTACCTCCTTATTTAATATTTTCAATGGCAATATGTAAACACGGATTCCCCGTGATTACACCGTAGTGGTGTCGGACGGTGTTTCGTCTGTTTTCGGCGTTTCGTCCGTTTTCGGCGTTTCGTCCGTTTTCGGCGTTTCGCCGCCGTTTTGCGCCATCTGCGCTTTCATTTGCAGCAGCTCCTGCATCATACGCTGTGTTTCGGCACGGTCGGCTTCGATCTTGTCCCTCTCGGCTTGCAGCTCCGCCTGCTGTTCTGCCTTGTATTTGCGGAACAGACTGATACAGCGGATGCCCTCTATTAAAATCAACGCCACGAAGGGCACGAGGATGCAGACGATATAGCCGGGAGTGCTTTTAAGAAACTGGAAAAATGCACCCACCTTCGGGATACGGCCTTGATATTTGCCAAGTACATACGGATAAGTTACAATTGTTTCATCGTCGGTATCCGTCGTCGTACCGTAGGTAACAAAGCCCGGTTCGCCGTTTGCGTCGGTGGTGAGCCTGCGGATTTTATGGGTCACGGTTTCGCCGTAGTTGGAGGTATTTTGCGAGGTATAGGCGATGATGTCGCCCTCTTTGAGAGTGGAGGGGTCAACCTCTTTAACCAGTACCAAGTCGCCTGCGCTGAAATCGGTCTTGCTCATGGAGTCGGACAGGACGATAAACGCCTTGTAGCCGAACAGATTGCGGTCGGCACGGTCAAAGGTGGATACCGAAATAACGGTGAATATCATCATAAAAACGGCGAGAGCCACCATCATCCACACAAATATACTTCGGATTATTTTTAACGCTTTCATTTGCTTGCTCCTTACGACTTCATTCCCGACTCCGCCGGATCAGTCCGTTCATTTCATCGAGGAAAACGATGGTTTCATCCTCGGATTTATGGGTATATAATTTCCGCATGGCATTTGTTGCAAAGCAGCCCGCTGCCTTGGATATATATTTGCGGTTGGAAATCGGCGTATCCTTCGGGATGCCGGTATTGCATCCGCAACAAGCGCATTTGTCGGTTCCTGTGTTGGGTGTTTGTATTGCTTGGTTCTTTCCTTTTTACCCGAACAGCTTATTGGGGTTGTTTTTCGTTTGCGTTGCTTCGGCGCACATCGTAAAGGTGAGGTCGAGGTTCTGCGTTTCGTTGCCGCTGTTTTCGGGATAGTGGAACACCGCAGTCAGATTGCGGCGCTGCCCGATTTTAAGGGTATCATCGGCGGCGGCGACATTCTGCTTTGTCAGTTTGTTTGCCGTGCCGGAGTATAAAACCTTATCGCCGTCTTTTATCGTAACGGTCAGCACATCGGCAAGACCGCCGGATACATTATCAAGATATAGGCAGTAATACACATCCCAAGTGCTGTCGTTTTCAACGAAGAAGTCCTTTACGACCGTCATTCCCGGTTCGAAGATAAACTCGTGTTCCTGAATGACGGGCTTGCCGTCGTTGAGGTTGATTTTGACCTCGCCCGTGTGAAAGCGGTTATTTTCAACGGAAACGGAAGCATATACAAGGGCAAAAGTAGTAATGCAAAGGCAAACGGCAAGGATGATAATGGCGATAATGCCGCCCGTCAGCCTTTTAGCGGTTTTGGTTTCAGACATTTTTCTTATCCTCCTTGCGCCTACGGGTTATAAGCAAAAGGATTATCATGCTGCCGGAGCAAGCGGCAAGCATCGCCCACAGCACAATGCTTGAGGTGTCGCCTGTTATCGTGGGATCGTCAAGATTTCCCGTTTCCTCGACCCACCATTTGAAATCGGCAATCAAGTACTTATTCTGATAGTCATTGCCTACGCTTGTATCTAAATAAGCCGTGATTTCATAGTATAGCTCGTCGGTGGTGGTTTTTGGGGACGCCAATTTGTGCGTCAGACTTTCGGGCATATCCCGCATAAGTCCGTCATACATCGTTTCGCCCGTTGAGAGCAAATTGACCCGTACTTTCAGCACCTCGGCTAATTTCTCATAGCCGGGACGGGCGGTGGCTTTGTAATGCACGGTGATTTTATCGTGATAGGACACCCGCACACGGAAGTATTTCGTTTCGCTGTCGCCGGGGAACATATTGCCCACTGCAAACGCCGTGTTTTCCTCCGGCTGCTTGTTATACAGTTCTATGGTCGCTGCTTTCTTTACTTCGGCGGTCGTGTTTTGCGTGGGAGTCACGGCGGAGAAAGAAGCATCGGCGGAGCTGCGCGGCGCTTGCGTATCGGAGCGGTTCGGTGCTTGGCTGTTGCTCTCGCTGCTGTCCGGTGCTTGGCTTTCGCTGTTATCGGGATTGCTCGTATCCTCGTCCGGGGTAATCAGATTATCCGGCACGGTCACGGTGGCAGAGGCGGTGTTCGCTATTTTGTTGTATATGAGCGTGCCGCCGAGGGCTAAAAGGCTAAGTCCGAGCAGGCAGGCAAGAACGATGATAATACTTTTGATTTTCTTTTTCTGTTCCACTTAGGCTCACTCCTTTACTTAAAAATTTGCTAAATGTTCTGCTGTATGAAGCGGTCGGCGGTTATTTGCCGTCTGCTTTGTTTCATCGCCGCTATTTTGTCCGAACACGGAGAACACCGGCTGAAAAACCATATGATACACGGTGTTTACATTGACCTCATCGTTTGGATAAACACCCCTAAGTACCTTGGCAGCCATTGCCACCGTGTTGTCAAGGAGATTCCAAACCAGTATTTCCAGATTGCACCTTTCAGAAAACGGGGACAACCCATTGACCGATTGCACAAACTCCCAAAACGCTTTTCCGTTCTGCATACGCTGCCGAACGACCGTCGGTGTGTAATATTCCGAATTGCAGAAGTGCCAGTAAAAAAGGGTGCGGTCATAATCGGCAGTCAAGTAGTTCCAGTACGGCAGCCACAGCAGCCAGCAGAGATTATCTAAACTCTGTAAATCCTTTACTCCGGCGGATAAGCTTTTCGGTGCATTGGAAATTTTGCAGGCAATTTCATTGTCGATGGACAGGAAGCAGGCGGTGAGCAAAGCTTCTTTGTTCTTGTAATGCTCATACACCGTCGGTGGGTTGATTCCGGTTTCCGCTGCCAACTTTGGGTAGCTGAAATTCTGCATACCTCCGACAGCAACAAGATGCTGCGTCGCTTTGAGAATAATGGTTTTTAACTGTTCCGGGGTTCTCTGCGAAGGCATACTGCGCTTCCTTTCGTCATTCTTTTGCCATAACTTAAAGCCTTTTATGAAACATCGCAAAATATATTTCCCGTCACTGCGGGAAATATAAAATTACAATTTCTTTCGTAGAGTTTGGCACTCTGTGAGGGCTATCCACCCAACTATCAAAAGTATTATAGCACCGTTCTGCGAAAAAACAAGTGATTTCGATTAATTTCTGCCACTTTTCAAGAAAATTTCGGATTTTTGGTTGTCGAAAAGCGTCACGCCATAAACGAACACTATTTTCCCGACAGGAATGGACAGTTCGGTGCGCAGTCAGAAAACGGTTAATTATACTTGCTAAAATATATGGTGTCCGATCGGACAATAAAAATGGGAGGCTTCAAACGATGAAGAAGGGTGAAAACATTTTCAAGAGAAAAGACGGACGGTGGGAGGCTCGGTATATCAAGGGCTATGAACTGTCCGGCAAAATCAAGTACGGATTTTGCTACGGTAAAACCTACAAGGAGGCAAAAGAAAAAGTTACAAAACACAAGGCGGCTTTGCTTGCAGGCAAACCGACACCGCAGACCGGCACACGACATCGCTTTGCTTTTTACTGTGACGAATGGTTGCGCTTGCGAAAAAGCAAAATACCACACCAACACCATCAAAAAGGATATTCACTATTTTGTGTGCGCCAACAACAAGGTGGACTACCGTGGAAGCTGCCCCGGACGGCACTATGTGCGGGCGGACGCCATTGAGCAGGTGGTGATGCTGGAGCTGCGAAGGATGGCAGAATATCTGAGCGACGATGAAGATGCCTTTGCCGAGCTGCTGGCCAGAAAGACCGACAAGGAGCTGTTGAAGGAGCAGAAGCGCTGTGAGGAGGAGCTGCAAAAGGCAATGGCCCGAAACGATACCGTTTCCCGGCTCTATGAAAAGCTCTATGAGGACAATGCAATCGGAAAGGTCAGCGATGAGTGGTTTATGCAGTTGTCTCATAAGTATGAGGCGGAGCGAATGGAGCTGAAAAGTAAGATCACCGCCCTTCGCAAGAAGCTGTCCGAATCCGGAAAGCAGCAACTGCAGCGGGAGAGCTTCATCCTCGCTATGCGGCGGTTTATGCAAATGGACTACCTGACAGCGCCGCTGCTGCGAGAGCTGATCGACCACATTGATGTGTTTGAAACAAAGGAAACCGGCAAGAATCGTACCCAGCGAATCGTGATCTACTACCGCTTTGTTGGCTATGTGGAGATCCCGGCAGCGCCGAGGCATCCGCATTACAAAGCGGATACCCGCCAAGGAGTCGCCGTCGAATACATCACTGAGCCGAAAACGGCATAACGAAAAGGAGCAGGCCACTGCCTGCTCCCTGCATCAAACCATATCAGAATAAAAAAATCGAGTGTTCATAGGTAAAATCCCTTATGAACACTCGATACAGTAAAGAACCGTAATTTTGATAGAAACCGTGCAAGGGGGTGCAACTGCGGTTTAGATGGGGGTGCAGTTCTTATTTTTAGGGGGCATTGTTTGGCTGCTTTTCGCTGAGGGATATATTACCAAATCCGCATAAAACAAAAGAACAGGTTTAAAAACCTGTTCCCAGTCTGTCGAATAACCCCAAAAATCAAGCTGAGTTTTGAATTAAAAATTTTTCA
>ERZ1034917.731-NODE-731-length-26871-cov-6.040013_pt1 | contig 26871 bp, 20 predicted proteins | sample MGYA00520605_ERZ1034917 | MGnify/ENA primary metagenome ERZ1034917 (study PRJEB33766, sample SAMN09781784) | gut metagenome | biome: gut microbiome | host: Homo sapiens | place: Madagascar | study: EMG produced TPA metagenomics assembly of the PRJNA485056 data set... | reverse complement strand
GCAGACGGCAGCAGCACCGACATGATCCTGCCGGATGGCGTGACCTTGCTGGACTTTTACGGCGAACCCGCCACTGATGCCGATGCCTTGCTGCACAATAGCTACCACGAAACATCCGCTGCCGTTATGGGCGTCTATGTACAGGCCGCTGCCGATTTTACCGCACAGCTTGTCTACACCGGCCCGGACGGCAGCACGCAGACTAAAACGCTGTATGTCACCATTGACCGTGAACACACGGTGGCATCTCCGTTTGCTGATGCCGGTATTGCTGCCTACGGCGAACGCCCTATCCCCGACGTAACAAGCGGCAAAATCACCAAGGTCGCCAAAGTCAACGGCACTTGGCTGATTTGGTTCAATGGTGACGAGGCGTACTGCTGCACCCCCGGCGCGGACGGCCAGCCCAAGAACTGTCCAACGTACACTTACGTCGATACTTCTATGGTTGGCGCAGACCAGTATGTACCCGGCGACCACTACGGCAACCAGTTCAGAATTTGGGGCGGTTTGACTCAGCTTTCTCTCGGTATGCAGGAGCTCCCTCCGGTTGCGCTCTCCGCAGAAGCGCCGAGTTTGCTGGATTCCTGCCGCACGATCTATACAGATGCGCAGATGCAGATTATCGAGAATTACCCCGACAGCACCGCCGCCAAAATTCTTATGGGGTCCGCGCAGACGCTGTTGGAGGGCACAGATGCCTACGCATCCGCCCGCGGCTACTACACCTATATCTATCAGCCGGGCCGCGCGGGCTGGCAGACTGTAGCCGTGATTGGCCCCGAAATTTCCGATGATGAACCGAACCCCAAACCTATCGTGCAGGAAATTTACGCCAACTGGGAAGCCCCTGCGCAGACCGCAAGCGGCAGCTTTGATTTTAACTACGGCATCATCACCGACAAGGTGCAGCTTAAAACCAATGAAAAGGTGGACGACGCGACCATCGAGATTGAACCCATCACCAAAAGTGGTACTATTGACGGCGGCACATGGAATATTTCTCCCGCAGATAAACAGACCGTCACCACTGCGGGCCACACCAACGATGACAATTTTCAAAACAATGGCGGTGCTGCATCTGCAAGTTGGACGCTGCACTACTCCGTAAGCAAAACCACCGACAGCCGCAGCGGGCGAGTAGGCCCCTACACCACGCAGGACGAAGCCGATGCAGCCGCCGACAGCGCCCGCGATGCTGCGATTGCCGAATTGCAGGGTGAAGCCCAGCGCATGGTGGACAATGCGGTTGCATCTGCAAAAACGGAACTGGCAAACATCAAATTTCGCTATGAGGAAATCGGTGTTCCTTACGGTTTTGAAATGTACTGGGGCAGCAATGGCAGCAAACAGACTATTTCTGTACCGGCCAATTCAAACAATGCCTATCTGATGAAAAACGATGAATGGTCCTTGCAGGTCAACATCAAGAAAACCGACAGTGAAACCGGCAATCAGATTGCTGCCGACGCGCAATATGAGATTTTCCAGTGGGATACTGTAACGGGCAAATACCAGCCCACAGGCGGCTACAACACTTACAGTGTGCAGCGCCAAGGCGATGGCACTTATGCGGTCATCAACAGTGCGGCCTATGCGACCACGGATTCCATGCGGCATACCCTTTACTACACCCAGCGTAATACGGGCAAGTTTATCATCGTGGAAAGCAAAGCGCCCACAGGCTATTTTGGCGATTGGACAGACATCAATCATCCCGGCGTTGCCAACACTCCGCTGGGCAAGCGCGGTTACTATATCGAAATCACCGAGGACAGCGACAATTCTGTAATCTGGCTGGACAACGCTGACTATAATGCCGACATTGCCGCTGCCGACAAAGGCGGCACCAAACTTGTCACCAGTACGGGCGTGGAAACCACCGTTACCATCTACGACACTGCCAAGAACCCCAGCCGCACCTACAATACCGACAACAGCGGCAAGGCGGCCAATGAGGACAGCTACACAATCACGCCCACAGACGGCGTTATGAAAAATGACCGCACCTTGGGCGAAATCAGCATCTCCAAGGTTGACCTTGATGCCGTTCGGTATGTAGGCGGCAGCACCGCCCACGGCACAGCCCTTGCCAGCGGGCAAGCCCACGGCGATGCCGCGCTGGACGGCGCGGTGTATGACCTCTACGCCGCCGAAGATATTACACATCCCGATGGTGTGACCGGCGTGGTGGACTACTCCAAAATTGTGGATGCAGACGGCAATCCCATCTGGCATACCACAATCCGCGACAACAGCGGGCAGTGGGTGTCTGACTATCTGCCTGTGCTGAAGAAAGACCACCTTGTAGCCAGCGCTAAAATCGAGAACGGCTGGCTGTGCTTCAGCAATTTGTACCTCGGAAAATATTATGTCGTAGAGCGCTCCACCGGCGTGGTTATCCCGCTGCGTGACGGCGCTCTTGCTGTTTCCGGCACCTATCCCACCGTGGACAGCCGCACCAAGGCAGCCACCGGGCAGACCGCCGCGCTTGCCAAGAACGGCAGCGGCCAGTACACGGATTGGGTGTACAAAAACCAGTTTTCTACAGTCTCTAAAAGCAAGGCGTTGGATGGCTCTTGGACTTACGATGCCTATTACCTGTCCTTTGCAGACGGCTACCTCTGCGATGAACATAACTACTACATCACGCCTGCCTATTCTGATGAGGGTTGGTATGTAGAAAAGACCACCTTTGCCGACAATCGACAGGCAGCCGGTGAACAGATCGACAAGACCAGCTACAGCGCCAATTACCACATCCATGCTGACAATGCGCTGGCCGAGAGCCAAGACCAAGTTGCCAAAGGCAATGTAGAAATCAGCAAAATCGTATCCTCCAGCGGCCAAAGCAATGGACTGGAACTGGAGGGCGCGGGCTTTACATTCTTCCTTGTGTCCGACCTGTCCAAAGCAGAACAGTTTGAGCAGACCCGCAGCGGCAGCTACACCCTGCAAAGCATTTTGGATGCCTACATTGATAAGACCTACGATAACGAGCATCCGAAGTGGGATTTTTCTGCGGAAACGCAGGCCATCGCAAAGACCTATGAGGTCAACGCTGACGAAATTGCCGCCTACAACAAAACGCTGACTGCCGCAGGAGAAAACAAGAACGGCAAGGGCGATGGCTGGCAGCCCACCGGCAACGCCAACGAATACCAGCTTGCCGAGATCTTCAGCAATGACAGCGGGAATATCCGTGTGCAGGGCTTGCCTTATGGCACTTATCTGGTCGTGGAAACCACCGTGCCGCACGACCTGTTCCAAGCCGAGCCTTTTATTGTCACCGTTGACCCCGAACAGGATAACAACCCGTGGGGCGCTATGGCTACCCCCAAGGGCAGCGTAATGACAGGCTCTGACAGTTATCAGAAATTCACCGTACTGGACGAGGAAATCGAAGTTTATCTCCGCATCACCAAAATTGACGAGGAAACCGGCAAACCGGTACTGCTGCCCGACACCGCTTTCCAAATCTACTGGCTGGATGAGCAGGGTCATTACCGTTATGACGATAAGGGCAATCCCAAGCTGGTCACAATGACGGATACGGTCAATGGTTATCTCACCAAGGATGTATCAACCTTTTACACCAATAGCGAGGGTATTCTGACCCTGCCTGAAAAATTGCCGCTGGGGAAATATCGCATTGTGGAAGTCACCGGCCCGAACGGATTCTACAACGAATGGCTGGATTCTGCCGGATATGAAAACGGCATTTTGACCGACGATGCAGATGGCATCTACTATGTGGATTTTGAAATCACCACAGACCGCATTTATGCAGCCACCGGCGATAAAAACGAGAACGGCATGGATACCCTTGTGATTGGTGAAAACTACTCTAACCATGAGACGCTGGGCAAATTGACGATCCGCAAAACAGGCGAGGTCTTAGCTGGCTGGAAAACAGAAGTTGGCGCACTTGACCCGTGGATGACCGGCGAGGCCGAGGACGGCAATTTTGTGTATGAAACCCGCCCGCTGGCCGGTGCGGAATACACCATCACCGCCGCCGAGGATATTTATACGCAGGATCGGCAGACCGACAATTATGGCAACCGCACGCTCTGGTATGCCAAGGGCGATGTAGTCGCCGTAGTCACCACCGGCGACGGCAGCGCAGACATTGCCGCCTTTGCCCCTGCCCGCACCAAGGCCACCTACGATTTCCTGTCCGTAATCCATGACGGCACGATTGGCGAAGTCAGTGTGACCCTGCCGCTGGGCAGCTACCACATTGAGGAAACCAAGCCGCCTTACGGCTATATCGGCACCACTGAAAGCTATGATGTCACCTTTGCATGGGATAACGAACTGAACGATGTGGTTATGGCCACGAGCATTGCCAAGGTTGACGGCGCTGCATCTTCCCAGAGTTTTGAGATCGTGCGCAGCAAGGATGCCAACGCAGATTTCACCGAGCAGCAGACCTTAAAATTCTACAATGACCGCGAAAAGGCCAAAGTAGGTGTTTACAAAGTTGACCGCGAAACCGGCAAATACCTTGCGGGTGCGGTATTCAACCTGTACGCTGCCGACGATATTTACAGCGTGGACGGCAAACTGCTGTTTGCAGCGGGCGAACTGGTCGCCACCAGCCCAGAAACTGGCGCAGACGGCTACACCTATTTTGACTGCGATATTCCTATTCGCGGCGAGTATTACGGCAGCAGCATCCGCAAGGACGCCACCACCAACAGCGGTAATTACATCGTCAAGGAACTCCGCGCCCCTCTCGGCTATTACGTCAACGAGGAGCCGATGGAAGTCACTTTCACCTATGATGGACAAGCTATTATGGTGCTGGATAACACCTGTGCCAACAAGCCTACGGAAATGTGGGTAAGCAAACGTGACCTTACCAACGATGAGGAACTGCCCGGCGCCACCCTTGCTATCAAGGATACGGACGGCAATACCGTAACCACATGGGTGTCCACCGATGAGCCGCATCGCGTGACCGGGCTGCATTTCGGTGAATCTTACACACTGACGGAGATCCGCGCCGCTGATGGGTACGCACTGGCCAATGATATTACTTTCCGCCTGATTCAGAAATCCGATGAGGACGGCAATCATCTGGAGGAGTGCGAAGTTTACTATCTGACCACCAAGAACATTTTGTTCTGGAAGTGGGATGATTGGAAACTGCTGGACGATGCGACCGTTATTATGCAGGATGATATTACCAAGGTGCAGATTTCCAAGAAAGACCTTACCACCAATGAAGAACTTCCCGGCGCGGAACTTATCATTACCGATGAAAAAGGCAGCGAAATTGACCGCTGGATTTCTACCGATGCACCGCACTACATGGAGAAGCTGCCCGCTGGCAAGTATACCTTGACCGAGGTGACTGCCCCGGACGGTTATGCCATTGCGGAGCGCATGGAGTTTGAGGTGCTGCCCAACGGTGAGGTGCAGACCTTTGAAATGTTTGATGATACCATCAAGGTAAAAATTTCCAAGGTAGACATCACCACCAACGAAGAACTTCCCGGCGCAGAACTGGTTATCAAGGACAAGGACGGCACCGAGATTGACCGTTGGATTTCCACAAACGGACCACATTATGTGGAAAAGATGCCAGCAGGAGATTATACACTGACGGAAATCACCGCACCCAACGGCTACAAGGTTGCAGAAAGTATCGACTTTACCGTCCTGCCCACCGGCGAGATGCAGACCGTGGTAATGAAAGATGCCCGCGAGGACACACCGACACCTACCCCCGACAACACGCCGACCCCGGACCATACTCCGCAGCCCACGCCGAACACGACCCCAGCGCCGACACCCGTGCCCGCTGCACCCACTGCAACACCCACGCCGCTGCTGACGATTCCTAAGACCGGCGACAATTCTTCGTTGGGACTGCTGCTGGCGATTGCGGGAATCTCTCTTGCAGGGCTGGCCGTTCTGGTCCACAAGAGCGCCCGCCGCAAAGATATTGCGCCCCGTGACGATGATGACGAGGACACCGAGGACTAAGGAATAATCGGAAAATGAAATATACTTTTTTACAGGGAGGACCGCGTGGCCCTCCCTATTTTTATAGGAGAGAAGATGGAAAAACACATTTTAAGTTGCAGTTTCGGAAAAGACAGTATCGCCACCGCGTTGCTGGCCTTGCAGCATGGTGAACCGCTGGACGAACTTGTGTATTGCGAGGTCATGTTCAGCGAGGAAATATCCGGCGAACTGCCCGAACACAACCGATTTATCCACGAAACGGCAATCCCGTATTTTGAACAGCGCGGCATCCCGACACGGGTTTTGCGCTCCGAAAAGACCTATCTATCCTGCTTTTACCATGTTGTCACACGAGGAAAAACCAAGGGGATGCTTTCGGGATTCCCTCTGAGTGGGCGCTGTACAATTCAGCGGGATTGCAAGCTGCCGCCGATCAAGGCATATCAGAAGGCATTGCCCCCGGACACGGTGCAGTACATCGGCATCGCCGCAGATGAACCCAAACGGTTGGCAAGGTTGAAAAGTAATCAGATTTCTTTGCTCGACAAATACCATGTGTCTGAATCCGAAGCGCGGGCTATGTGCGCAGCTGAGGGGCTGCTGTCCCCGTTGTATGACTTCACTAAACGCGGGGGTTGTTGGTTTTGCCCGAACGCATCAATCAGCGAACTGCGGCATCTCTACAGATACCACCCCGAACTCTGGCAGCTTTTGTATGAATTACAGGACGTGCCGAATAAACCCACCGAACGTTTTAGTTGGCGGCGCACTTTTCGTGAGATAGACGAACGCTTTCGGCAGGAGGGCGAACAACTAAGTTTTTATGAGGAGCGGTGAACAATGGACGAACAGAAAAGACCCCGCGCGTGGGTGTACGCGCGAATTCCCGGTGACTATGACGGCACAATGAACAGCTATAAAGTTTGCTCAATGCAGGCGCTGCATGACGGCTGCGATATTGTCGGTGGGAGCATTGACGAGCGCGGCGGCTGGCTGCTACGCCCTGGCTACCGTGATATGCTGCGGCAAATTCAGGCTGGAAAAGTTGACCGGGTTTACATCTGCCGTATGCGGCAGGTCAGCGGCAAGGAGCGCCACTTGTACTCTTTTTTCAAGCGGCTTATGCAACACGGCGTACAGGTCACGGCGACGGAATACAGCCTGCGTGACCGGGTAAATATGTTTCGGTTAGCCAGACGGGTCGAACGCTATGCTACCCGAAAGGGGTTGCAGCTGCCGTGGTGATTTTCAGCAGGCGGCGTACTGTGCCTATGGCACAGTACGAGCAAGCACGGCAATGTGATATCACATCGCCCACTTGTTAGGGGAATACCCCTAAAACCCCTGCATCGGATGGTGAATTATGAAAGCAAGAACCTATAAAAAGCTCCTACGGCTCAATCAAGACGAGCAGGAACGACTGCGGTATTTAAGTAAAAGCACAGGGCTAAATCAAGAGCAAGTGCTGCGCAAAGTGTTGATGGACGCTCCACTTCTGGAGCGTCCGACAGCCGACTACATAAAAATGTCACGCCAAATTGCAGCCCTTGGCAACAATCTAAACCAGCTTGCCCACATTGCCAACGCCAGCGGAAAAGTAAGTAATACCGACTTGCTGACTGCAAAACAAATCATGGAGCAAATATGGAGGTACATTAAGGGAGGTGGGGTCCAATAGCTTATACAAAAATCAAAGCAGTAAAGCATCATCTGCAACGATGTCTGGATTATACCAGCAATCCAAACAAAACTGAAAAATTTGCTGATGATGATTTAAGGCGGCTCTTATCCTATACGCAGAACCAAGATAAGACAGAGCATCAACTGTATGTGACAGGCTTTCATTGTGACCCGGAGACAGCCTGTATGAGCATGGAATTAACCAAACGATTGTGGGAGCAACCCACGGATAAGGGAGTTTTGGCCTACCACATCATTCAAAGTTTCAGCCCCGGTGAAGCCACGCCCGACCAAGTACACGAGATTGGCTGTGAATTTGCACGGCGGTTTCTTGCGGATCGGTTTGAGTGTACGGTCAGCACCCATTTGGACAAAGGACACCTGCACAATCATATAGTCGTCAATTCGGTATCCTATGCGGACGGAAAAATGTTCCGCAACAACTTTGACACCTACTACCACGGAATCCGACAGGTATCGGATGAACTTTGCAGAGAAAATCGCTTGTCCGTCATCGAAACGGACGGCAAGGGAAAATCTTATGACGAGTGGCTAAGCGGTCAGGCCGGCAAGCCTACCATCCGAGGTATGGTTCGTAAAGATGTGGAACAGGCTATTGCTGCCGCCGACAGCTTTGATGGTTTTATTCTCGAATTGCAGAACATGGGCTACACGGTCAAATACGGCCCGCGTGTGGAACACATGGCCGTGCGCCATAAAAACGCCCAGCGCAATGTTCGTATTGATCGGCTCGACCCGCGCTTTTCCGAGACAGCGCTGCGGGAGTATTACCGCCAACTGCACCGTATGCCCACCGAAATGCAGCAGGAATACCGGCAGGAAAACGCCCCGGCAAAACCGAAATGGCAGCCCACAGAATTACAGCCCCCTGTGCAGCGGGTGCGGTATCGCGGCAAGCTGCCGCGCCGGTATCCCAAGGTGTCCGGCTTTATGGCTTGCTACTATCACTACTGCGCCCTGCTGCGGAAAGCCTACCACGGCAAGACCACAAAGCGCTGCTACTTTTTGCTGCGTGAGGATTTTCTGCTGTTCAGCCGATACCAGCAGCAAACGAAATTCCTATGGGAAAACCATATTGAAACTATGGATGAACTGCTGGCCTACAAGGAAAATGCAGAAGTCCAAATCCAACAGCTTGCCCGCCAGCGCAAAGTTCTATATCGGCAAAAGCGTGAGCCGGAACGTGCCGCGCGGGAAGAAAAAATCAAATCACTGACCCAGCAAATGAAAGCCCTGCGCCATGAGGTTTACATCTGTTCCGACATCGAAACAGATGCTGCCGAGGTGCAGGAAAAACTACGGCAAGCAGAACTTGCCGCACAGGAAGAACGAAATGAGGTGAAACAAGATGAACAACGGAGGCGAAGCAGCCGATCAGATGGTGCGGGAAGCCTTACAGGTTACAGAGGTGGCCATTAAGCTGTCTGCGCTGGGTATTAAAAATGCACTGGCCTTATCGCTGGCCTACGCCAAGGAAAATCCTAAAGTGAAAGGCAAAACCAGCCTTGACCGTCTGCTGCGGGAGGGCAAAGAATTGAAAATTATTGCCCTGCAAAGCAAAGACGTGGGACAGTTTAAGGAATTGGCCAAGCAGTACGGCGTTTTATTCGCGGTCATCAAGGATAAGGCACAGAACGAAAAAGTTGACGTCATGTTCAAAGCCGAAGATGTCGCCAAACTGAACCGCATCTATGAGCAGTTGGGATATGCCATTCCCAAGGTCACTACGGCAGACAGAAAAAAAGACCCAACCCGCCGTCAATCCGGCGACAGCTTGTTGACGCGCGGGAAGAATCCTTTGGATATTGACCCACGCCCATCTGTGCGAGCCACAATTATGGCACTGAAAAATGCAGCGCAGAAGGCAGAACAGGCGCAGGAAAAAGTGCAGGATATTACTGCGAAGGAGGAGCGATAAATGTACGAACAGCGATTGCCCATCGAGGAGTGGAAAGCCAAAAAGCAAGCCGAACTTAAAGAAACCATTGCGGCGCAAAGATCCGTATTGCAGGAAGTTGTGCAGGATGGCCAGCGCCTTGCCGACTATCTGTACGGCAGAGGGCGGCTTGGTAGTCATATCACATCCGGCAATGCAGCACTTGTGCTGCAAACCCTGCCGCAAGCGCGGGCCGTATTGACCGCCAAAGGCTGGGATAAATTCGGGCGACGCGTAAACAAAGGGGCAAAAGGCATCCCGCAGCTTGTGCGCGTCAATGGTTATTATAATGTCGGCTCAATTTTCGATGTGTCCATGACCTACGGCAACAAGCCGTATCCGATTCCTGAAATCAAGCCGGAGCAGATGGACAAGGCCATCAAGGAACTGGAGCGCCTTTCCCCGGTCAACATCATATTTCTAAATGAGGGCGTTGTCGGGTACGATGCCGAGCAACACGCGATTGTGTTTCCAACGGCCATGCCGCAGTGTGAAGTGCTGGCTCGGCTGCCCGCCGAAATCGTTATTGCAACCGCAGAGCAGCACACGCCGAGTATCTCCCAAGCGCCTTATCTGCGAAAAACAGCAATGGCCGTTTCGGTGGAGTTTTGCGGGCGGTTTTCCCTGCCGATGCCCGATACCGCTGCCGCTACGCTGGACGGGATGGACACCCACATTCCACCCGACGAGGAACGCAAAACACTGGAAGAAATTCGGGAACTGTCTGTGACTATTGGAGACACTGTGGAAAAGGCACTCGGTTTGCAGCGCGGTCAGAGCGCACCGCAGCGGGACGAGGCCCGCTAAACATCATGCGCCCGAATAAGGACCGCCGCACAGGAATCATTCTGTATGGACTGTTGCTGATACCGCTGCTGTTTGCTGCCGCAGCGCTGGCACAGGCAACTGAACAGGCGCAGGGGCTGGCAGAAATCACCGCCGCACTAAGCACTATTCTCAACAATCCTATGGCATTGAAATGGTGCGCCAGCACTCCAAAATTTCTGCTGGCGGTGCTGATGCTTTATCCGTTGGCCGTTTACTGCTATATGCTCGACCAAGCAGACCGCCACCCCGGCGCGGAACATGGTACGGCCAAGTGGGGCAGCGCTCACAGACTAAACATCAAGTACCGCAACACCAAAGACTCCAAAGAAAATTACATCTTGACCGAGAATGTACGCTTCAGCACCGACAGCCACGCGCATAAACATAATCTCAACATTATCGTAATCGGCGGATCTGGCAGCGGCAAGACACGCTTTTATGTGAAGCCCAACGCGCTGCAACTGATTGGCTCTTATCTTTTTCTGGACCCCAAAGGGGAGTTGACACGCACCCTCGGCAGAATCATGGAAACGAAAGGTATCAGCGTGACAGTGCTTGACCTTGTGCATTTTCAAGGCCATTACAATCCGATGGCCTATCTCGAAACCGATGAGGACGCCATCAAGCTGGCGTTCGCCATTGTCAACAACACCAAACCCAAGGATGCCCCCAGCGGCGGCGATAAGTTTTGGGATGATTCCTCGGTGCTGCTGATCTCCGCGCTGATTCTCTATCTGATGTACGAAGCCCCCGCCAGTGAGCAGAATTTCTCAACGCTGATGTACATGATTCTAAATTGTCAGGTCAGTGAGAATGAAATGGTCGAGAATCCCCTGATGATGCTGTTCGGAGAATTGGAGCGACGTGACCCGCAGCACCCCGCCGTCTTGCAATTCAAGTCTTTTATGTTGGGTGCGAAAAAGACGCTACAATCTATTTTGATTTCCGCTGCGGCCAATCTTTATATGTTCAACAGCCGTAAGTTTGCGGAAATGACTTCTCGTGATGAAATGTTCCTGTCGCGTATGGGGCTGGAGCAGCGGGCGCTGTTCATTGTGCTACCCGACAATGACACCACGTTCAACTTTATCGCCACGATGCTCTACACACAGCTTTTCGACCAACTGTTCAGACTGGCAGATTCCACGCCGGAATACAACGGTGCGCTCCCCGTCCATGTGCGTCTGATGATGGATGAATTTGCAAATGTTGCACTACCGAAGAATTTCAAGAATATTCTTGCTGTTTGCAGAAGTAGAAATATCAGCTGCGACATTATTTTGCAGAACATTGCCCAGCTAAAAAGCCTGTTCAAAGACGATTGGGAAGGCATAATCGGAAACTGTGACACCCTGCTTTACCTCGGCGGCAACGAGTACGGTACCTACGAATATCTTTCCAAGATTCTCGGCAAGGAAACCGAACGCACCAAAAGCCAAAGCATTGGCAAAGGCAGCCGGGGCAGCAGCAGCGACAGCCTGCAAACCGCTGGCCGCGAACTGTGTATGCCGGATGAAATTCGCCGTATGCGTGACGATGAGTGCCTACTGCTGATGCGCAGCGAGGACCCGGTAATTGATCGAAAGTATAACCTATTAAAGCATCCCAATGTAAAATATACGCCCGATGCAGGAGGTGAGCCTTATGTAATGCCGCCCGACTATATGGGCGACGCGGCCACTATTACAATGGATGCTGTTGCCGCAGCGACAGCACCCGAAATCACCGAAGAAATGTACGAACAGCTCGACTACTTAGAAAAACACCCGGAGGAAAATTATTATGAAAATGAAGAAAACTTCTCTCAATACGACCAAGGTGACTGACAGCAAAATCAAGCGTCTTTATCTTGTGGCGGCGACGGTGGTTGCCGCTGCTTTTGTTATGGCCATGCCTGCCTTTGCAGATGATCCGCTGACGACCATCAACAATCTGAGCGACTTTGTGTTCAGCGCCATCAAAGCCATCGGCGCGATCCTGCTGGGGTTCGGCATCGTGCAAATCGGCCTTGCCCTCAAAGGCCACGATGCCAGCCAGCGCGCGCAGGGCTTCATGACGTTCTTCGGCGGTGTGGTCATTTACTTTGCAAAGGACATTTTGGATATGATTCTGTAAGCGATGCCGTCTTGTTGACTTTTATGCTAAATAAGCGTACAATGTTTAGCATAAAAGTCAATCTGAGAGAAGGTGTGTGCTATGGATTCTACAACGAAGATTATAGAGTTGGCTTCCCAAAATAATGGCATCGTAACTGCTGCTATGATTTCTTCTGCCGGAATATCACGCGGAAGTTTGAAATATTTGGCCGATATAGGCCGATTAGATCAGGTCTCCCGTGGGGTATATACCCTGCCGGAAGTTTGGGAGGATGAATTTGTATCCATTCAAGAACGATATAAGCGTGGTGTATTTGCATTGGATACCGCACTGTTTCTGCATGATTTGACTGACAGGACACCACACAAGTTTCACATGGCATTTCCCTATGGATATAATACATCCAGTCCAAAAGCAGCGGGGATTTTATGCTCTTGCAAGAAAGAGCCTTATTACAGTCTTGGAATCGCGCTGGTTGACACCCCTGCCGGAAATACAGTCCGGGCCTACAATGCAGAAAAAACCCTATGTGAAATTCTAAAGCCCATCAGCCACACGGATATTCAGATCATTACAGATGCATTCAAACGGTACGCTGGCCGTAAAGACAAGAACATTCCTTTGCTTTCGGAATATGCTCATCAACTACGCGTAGAAAAGCGGCTGCGTCCTTATTTGGAGGTACTATTATGAAAAACGCTATGCAGCTGAAAGCGATTATGAAAAAACTGGCGAAAGAAAACCAGATTTCCGCACAGCTTGTTCTGCAAAATTATATGCTGGAACGATTCTTGGAGCGGGTATCATTATCCCCGTATCGGGATAATTACATTATCAAAGGTGGCTTTTTAATTTCCTCTATGGTGGGGCTGAACTCCAGAGCGACAATGGATATGGATGCAACCATAAAGGGTTATCCAGTTTCGCAGGATACCGTCCAAAAAATGATAGAGAAGATTCTCACCGTTCCTGTTGACGATGACATCACATTTACATTCAAAAGCATTGGTGAAATCCGGGAGGGTGATGAATATACTGGATACCGCGTAGCTTTGACAGCCGATTTTCCGCCTATGGCAGTTCCCTTAAAGCTGGACATTACTACTGGCGATAAAATCACACCACGCGAAATTCAATATGACTACAAGTTGATGCTGGAAGATCGTCATATTCAAGTTATGGCATACAATTTGGCCACCATTCTGGCGGAAAAGCTGGAGACTGTAATATCTCGCAGTGACCAGAATACCCGGCCAAGAGATTATTATGATGTCTATATCCTTACCAAACTGCAAGCAGAAAATATAGACTTTCCCGCTTTAGGGGCGGCACTGATGGCTACAGCCAGTAAGCGAGGCTCTGATTCGATTTTGCAAGATTATAGAGCAATTGTGGAAACGGTGCGAAACAGCGAGATTATGCGTAGGCAATGGGATAATTACCGAAAAGATTTCGACTACGCTTCCACCATCAGCTTTGATGAAGTGTGTGATGCAGTTGCTTCTACAATGGACACCCTAATAACAAACAATTTTTTTAATTAAGCTATGCAGTCGGCAGACTTTCTGTCGGCTGTTTTCTTTTATCTGAAAGTGGGTGAAAACTTGAATCAAAACTGGATCGTTGAGAATCTAAACAATGCGTTCAGCACATGGAATGGAAAGCTGGGCGAGTTATGGGGGCTGGTGACAACCGGCCCCCAAACTTTTAAGGGCGGCGCAGTGTGGAGTGTGATGCAGACCTTGCACAATGGTATGGTTGGCATTGGCTATGCACTGGTCGTGCTGTTCTTTGCTATATCGCTATGCAAAAACACAATGAATTTTCACGAGTTAAAACGCCCCGAAGCTGCTATCCACTACTTTCTCCGCTTTGTGGCGGCAAAGGCACTTGTGGGATATGGCATGGACATTATGCTGAATGTGTTTTCCATCTGTAACGGCATCGTCACAGATATGGCCGACAGCATGGGCGGTATCTCGGAAGCTATGGTGTCGCTGCCCGCAGAAATGCAGACCGCTATCGAAAATGTGGGATTTCTCGCCAGCATACCGCTATGGCTCGTAACGATTCTCGGCAGCTTGTTCATTACGGTGCTTTCCTTTGTAATGATTCTTACCGTGTATGGTCGCTTCTTCCGTTTGTATATGTACACAGCGCTGGCTCCGCTGCCGCTGGCGGCTTTTGCGGGGGAAAGCACACAATCCGTGGGCATATCATTTTTGAAAAGTTATGTCGGCGTGTGCTTAGAGGGTGCGGTCATTGTGCTGGCCTGTGTGATTTACTCGGCGTTTGTCAGTACGCCGACAGTAACCAGCGGTGAAGCGACCACTATTGTGTGGAGCTTCCTTGCCGAAACCGTGTTCAATATGCTCGTACTTGTGGGGCTGATAAAAGGCTCTGACCGAATTATCCATGAAATGATGGGGTTATAAATCATGCAAATACCAATCAACAAAGAAATCCGCCATTACCAAGAGGAAATCTTTTTAGGGCTGAATCTGCGGCAGATGATTTGCTCCGGCGCAGCCATCGCCGTGGCTGTTGCGGTTTATTTGGGGCTGACTCCGCTGTTGGGGCATGAAACAGCTGGCTGGGTCTGCATTGTGGCCGCTGCGCCGATTGCAGCAGCAGGATTTTTCACTTATGACTGTCTGACCTTTGAAAAATTCCTGCTTGTTGTAATAGACAGCACAGTTATCAGAAACGATTGGCGGCTATGGAAAACTGAAAACAAATATTGCAAAAAGAAAAAAGGTGATAAGCATTGAGACTAAGTGAGTACGCATCTACGCGAAAAACGCGCGGCAGCTATAAAATGCCCCGTTCCGTGCAGCAGAGCATCCCCATCGACAGAATCTATGCAGACGGTGTTTGGCAATCGGAAAATGTGTTCAGCTTGATGTGGCAAATCAGCGACATCAACTACGCCATGCAGAGTGACGCGGCCAAGCAGAATATTTTAACGCAGCTTGGCACGGTCTACGCGGGCATCCCTGCTGACTGCTGGATGCAAGTCTGCATCGTCAGCCAGCGCATGGATGAAAAAGCCTTTGCCCGTGATGTGCTGTACCACCGCGAGAACGATGGCTTTGATGCCCTCCGCGCCGAGCGTAACCGCCAAATCAAGGCCAACGCCCGCGAAAATGGAAATGTGGTGCAGCATAAGTACATCATCGTGTCCACGAACAAACCCGGCGTAAAAGAGGCCCGCGAACGCTTTGTACAGGTGCAGGGGCATTTGCTGTCTGCATTTTCCGCCTTGGAATGTGCCGTCACGCCGCTGGACAACCGCGCACGGCTGGAGGTACTGCACAAGTTTTTCCGCATTTCCGAGGAGGGGCGTTTTAACTTCGACTTTGATAATTGCGCCAAACTGGGGCAGGACTTCCGCGATTCTATCGCCCCGGACTGCATCCGCTTTTGCAAAAAGCATATTGAAATCGAGGATTTTTATGCCAAGTGCATGACGATCAGCGAGTACCCGCAGCAGCTTGATGATAAGGTTATCTCCGCACTGCTCCAGCAAGTGCCATACATTGTGTTATCAATCGACATTGAGCCGGTGGAGACGGAAGATGCCTTTAAGGAAATTGACAATGCCCAGATGAAAACCGATGCCGAGAAAGTCCGTTTCAATAAGAAATCCGTGGAAAATCTGGACTTCACTTCCTCCGTACCGCAGCGGACGCAGGAGCAGGACCGCATCATTGCCAACATCCGCAAAGAAATGACGGAGAACGACCAGCAGATGTTTTTGAGCCTGCTCACCGTCACTTACTTTGCTGACACGCTGGAAGATCTCGCGCTGGAAACCGATGCACTGAAAACCACGGCGGCAAACTATAACTGCCGATTCACCGAGTTGTACTTTCAGCAGGAACGCGCCTTTGACACGGCCATGCCCTACGGTCTGCGCCGCATCGAGAGTGTGCGCACGATGCTGACGAAATCGCTGACAGCACTTGTACCGTTCAATACCCAAGAAATTCTCACACCGGGCGGCATTTGTTACGGCAGAAACGCCGTGACCGGCAATCTCATCATCGGGCTGCGCACTAGCCTTGTCAACGGCAATGCGATGGTTGTCGCCACCTCCGGCGGCGGTAAATCCATGTTTGTTAAGCTGGAAATTTTGATGCTGTATCTGCGCTTCACAAAAGCACGTTTCTATGTCGTAGATCCCGAAAATGAGTACGCGCCCCTCGTGCAGGAATTGGGTGGCGAGGTTGTGAATATCTCGGTGGACAGCGCTACGCACTTTAATCCGCTGGACTTCAAATACGATAAGGCAACGAAAATTCCTCCCCATGTTGCCAAGGCAGAATTTGTGTTGAGCCTGTGTGAGCAGATAATGGGCAAGGAGCATATTCTGGCCGGTGATAAAAGTCTGATTGACGATGCTCTTGAAAACATCTACAAACCCTTGATGGAATCCCACTATACCGCGCCATGCCCGACTATCAAGGACTTGTGGATGGCACTGAACAATCAGCGCGATAAACGGTCAAAGGAAATCGCGCTTGCATTGCGAATTTTCGCCACCGGCAGTATGCAAGCGTTCGCCCAGCCCACCAACGTGGACATGAGCAACCGCCTGATCTGCTTCAACATCCAGAGCTTGGGGGAACAGCTAAAGCCAGTTGCCATGCTGTCCATGCTGGAGTACATCAACACCGCTGTTATGAGCAACGAACGCAACGACCCCAAGGCCGCCACATGGGTGTACTTTGACGAAATCTATCTGCTGCTGCGCGATTCTTTGAGCGCTAATTTCCTGTACACAAGTTGGAAGCGGTTCAGAAAGTACAACGCCTACGCCACTGGCATCACGCAAAATGTGCAGGACTGCCTTACCAATGACACCGCCTATGCCATGCTGGCAAACTCCGAATTTGTGGTCATGCTGCGCCAAACCAAGGACATTGACAGCGTGGTAGAACTGTACGGCCTGTCCGAGCCGCAGCGAAAATACTTGCTTCTGGCTCAGCCCGGCGAGGGCATTATCAAAATGGGCAACAGCCTTATCCCTTTCAACAACCCACAGCCCAAGGATACTAAGACATATAAGTTGCTTACTACAAAGCCCGGTGAAATGGAGGGAATCCTATGAGTGAAAATGAAATCCGCGTGCTGTATGTGCAGCCCGGTAAATACCCGGAGGAACGCACAATTCCCAACACATACGAAGCACGACAGAAACTTGTAGGCGAAGATCTAACCGTTTGCCATCCGTGGCGGGATAACGCTTGCATTATCAGCAATGACACCGCGCAGGACCTTGATTTGCCGCCAAACCGTCTTTATGGGTATGATGGCTGCATTGCCGGGTCTTTCATTGTTTGTGGGGATAGTGATGACGGCCTTATCAGTCTGACCGATGAACAGATGGCCTATTATGAAAAGCTCTACCACCACCCAATCGCCTTTCTCCCTATGGTACACAGCTTCCTGCCGATGAAATGCACCCCCGAACAGTATGAAGAGTTTCAGCGTGACGGCAACAAACTGAAAGTCAAGCCCATCGACCACGGAGAACGATAACACCATGATTCTGCACAGACAAAAAGCGGGGTGCCGCTCGCCGTAGAAAGCAAGAAGCACAACTTTTATATAAAATAGGAGGATACCACCATGACCGACCCCAAATTTATGACCCCGCCTCACCGTAGGGCATACTTAACCCACCTTAACCGCTGCAAGGTGATGGATAACTACCCGGAATATACGCGCCGGTTGGATGATGTGGTAATTGACGATGCCCGGAATTAAAGCAAAGCGCAAGCAGCTTGTGCGCAAAACGCTTATGCGGGCCAAGGCGCAGAGCGAACGCCCCGCCGAGCAGCGGCAGGAATCACCCGAAGAATACGCACAAACCGAGGTGCAGCAGGGCATTTCCGATGTGGCTGCCCGTACAGGCAACACCGCCAGAAGCACTGCCCGCATGAGCTACCGCAAGTTTCGTGCAATGCAGGAGAAGCGGAAAAATCTCACCTTGCAGGGCAGCACCCAATCTGCATCAAAGCCGACTGAAAAAGAGAAAGTCACTGTTTCAACGCAGACCGAGCGCAGGGAAATGTTCAAAAAGCAGCGTTTCCGGCAAAAGGCCATCGCGGCCAAAACACCCGCGCCGCAAGCCTCTGTGCCGCTATCGGCCACACCGGCACCGCCGCCCTACCGCGCCCAAATGCAGCAGCACTTAAAGCGGCAGCACCTGACCCGCGAGGCTGTGCGCCGCTATCTGCAAAAGCAGACGGCCGCCACAGCGGCGGGCAATACCGCTCCCATCGTCACCCACGCACCCAAGCTGCCCACAATCAGCAATAAGCAAGCCACGGTTGAAGCAATCAGCCGTGGCATTCATTATGTCGCAGCCAAAATCAAGGTCCTGCTCTCCCAAACCGTGCGGCACGCCGCGCAATCGCTGCTGGCCCTGCTGGGTGCGGGCAGCGTGGTGTTGGTACTGGCAATGGTTATTGGTGCGGCTGCTGCGGTGATCGGCTCCCCGATGGGCATCTTGTTTGCCGATGAATCCAACGACCCCAACAGCATCCCTATTGCCGAAATCGTAGCCGACACCAACGCCGACTTCGGCGCGGCCATCAATGAAATCGTATCCGCCCACCCGGAGTGCAGCGAAACCACCATCACCTACGACTACGAGGACGGTCACACATGGGCAAGTTACTGGCCGGAGGTACTGGCCATCTTTGCGGTACATACCAACCTCAACTCCGATAGCGACGTTGTCGTTATCAATGCCGCCCAAAAGCAGCGTATGCAAGACGCCTTTTGGGCTATGCACGAGATCACCTACGAGGTCGAAGAAGTAGACACCACTCCCGAACCCACCGAGGACGACCCCGACCCGGAGCAGCAGACTGAATACATCCTGCATATCACCGTCAACAGCAAAACCGTGGATGAACTGGCTGAGTTGTACAATTTCTCCCAAGACCAAAAAGACATATTGCACGAACTGCTTTCCGATGAAATGCGCCCTACGCTGCTTGCCCTCTGCGGCGGCATCGGCATCATCGAGGATGGCGAGTTATGCTGGCCGCTGCCCGGCCACACCTATATTTCCTGCAATTTTGGTGACGACGATGCTTACGGCAACTCCGGCCATCGCGGTACGGACATTCCCGCGCCGGAGGGTACGCCAATCCTCGCCGCCCACAGCGGCACGGTCATCATTTCCGGCTGGAACAACAGCTACGGCAACCAAGTTTTGCTGGACAACGGTGCGGGCCTGTCCACGCGGTACGCCCACATGACGCAAACTGCCGTTACCGCAGGTGAAGCGGTAACGGCAGGGCAGGTTATAGGTTATGTAGGCAATACCGGCGACAGCACAGGTTTCCACCTGCATTTTGAGGTGATGCAGAATGGTGTGCGCGTGAATCCCATGGATATGGTTTCCGTGCGCTGATATAGGCCGGTTCCCACTTTTTTACTTGCGATTGGCTTTGAAAGCTGCAGCAGGCACCTTTTTCCCTGTGCTGCGCGGGCGCTGCTGCCGTTGTGCCTATAAAACAGCACCAGCCGTCACGGGGGGCGTGACGGCTGGTGGGGGGTATGACTTTACGGGTTGGTGGTTTGAGGACCTACAACGCTGACTTCAAAGGTTACCGTGCCTTTGTAGGTGCCGGAATACACAACGGGATCGGTAATGGCAAACGTAAGAGTTTCGCTGCCACTTTTGCTAGCAGGCGCGACTTCCAGAACAGTACCATTATCATTAACAGGAGTTTTGTTGGTGCCTTTCGTAACCTTGCAGGGCAGCGTTGCACCCTCGTCGGTTGTCACATCAAAAGTACCCTTATTTAGTGCAACCTTTACTTTTTTTCCAAAGTCTACAGTCACATCTTTGACTACAATCGTTGCCGTGCCACTCTTGCTATCGCTATCCAGCGTTACAGATGCCGGGATGGTTACGGTATATTTGGGGGCTACCGTGTAAGTAACGGGTATTGCCTTGCTAGCCGGGTTCGGGTTGCCGTTAGCGTCGGGTCCAATCTGGTGATCCGCAAACGCGGTGGTTGCGGCGGTGATGGCGAGCGCTGCGGTGAGCAACAGGGTTACAAGCTTTTTCATAATGGGGGTTTCTCCTTATTAAGATGCGTTATCAACACTGACGGTAAAGTTTACGGTGCCTTTGTATTCGCCGGAATAGGTTGTGGCGGGGGCGTTAAACTGCAAGAAAACGGTTTTATTCTTACCGTTCTCGGCAGTCAATACGGTGGCGCCGGGGGTTACCGGGGTTCCGTTGAGGTTGTTTGGGGTGTCGCCTTTGTTGGTGACGGTATACTCGCATCTGTCAACGACGGTATTGTTCTTGTCCACCTGCGCGACCTCGAACTTGTTGTCAGTTGTTGACACGGCGACCTTCAACTGCTTGTCAGTCGGCAGGATGACGCCCTCGGCTGTGATGGTCACGGTGTTGCCCAGCGTTACCGTGGCGGGGATGGTCACGGTGTAGGAAATGCATAGCTGTTTACAGTCGATGCATTTGCCATCCGTGCCGGGGGTGTGGGCTTTGTATGTGCCGTCGGTGTTGCTGTAGCCTGCGGTGCAGGGGGTGGTCTGGTATACCTTGTCGCCGTTCAACACGGGGAAGGCTTGCTGACTTCCCCCGGTCAGGGTCTGACCCCAAACGGTGGTGGTGGTGTCGGTGCGCTCGCCGTTTTGCAGCAGGTACGCCACCTCGCCGCTGTTAAACTGTGCTTCCGTTTTGGCGGAAGGGTCTGTGCCGGGATTGTCGGCAAGGTAGTAACAGTTAAGGAGGGTGGTCTCCTGAGAAGGTGAAGCGCAAATAGGGTGTACAATGGTACGGTACGCATTGTAGCAGTTTTGAATAGAGCTTGTATTGTTGGTAGATCCGGCAATGCCGCCGCAATACTCATTACCGTTGGGGCTCTTTACAGCGCCGGTATTGCCGCAATCCTGCACCGTTGCATTATTTGCAAATCCGACAATGCCGCCGGTCGGGTAGTTGCCGGTCACTGTGCCGGAGTTGAAACAGCGCTGCACCGTTGTGCTATCTGCGTGCGCGGCAATGCCGCCGAGGTAGTTATTGCCGCGCACGTTCACGGTGTCGCTGTTGGTACAGCCGGTAATCTTGCCCCCTACGATATAACCGCACACGGCGCCAATATAAGTGTCACCGTTAAAGGAAGATTTCTGCACGGTAACGTTTTGTATGGTAGCGCCGACTGCATAGCCGACCAGACCGACATGATCTGCATCTGGTTTCGTACAGGTCAGCCCGCTGATGGTGTGACCGTCGCCGTCAAATGTGCCTGTAAATCGCTTGCCAGCGAAATATTCGCCAATGGGCGTCCACTCGGTGCCGTCCATGGTGATGTCGTTCATCAGGCGGGCGTTTATGTCGGTTCTGCCGTTGTTGTTTACTTGGTCGGCAAACCAGCGCAGCTGCCCTTGGTTGTGAATTTCGTAATAGCCGTCCGCTGCTTGCTTTGCCTCTTGCCATTCACCGCAGCGGCTGCAAACGCCGCCTGTCGTGTAGCTGTGGTCCAATGTTTGCTGCGCCGTGTTGCTGTAGCCTGCGGTGCAGGGGGTGGTCTGGTATACCTTGTCGCCGTTCAACACGGGGAAGGCTTGCTGACTTCCCCCGGTCAGGGTCTGACCCCAAACGGTGGTGGTGGTGTCGGTGCGCTCGCCGTTTTGCAGCAGGTACGCCACCTCGCCGCTGTTAAACTGTGCTTCCGTTTTGGCGGAAGGGTCTGTGCCGGGATTGTCGGCAAGGTAGTAACAGTTAAGGAGGGTGGTATCCGAAGAAGGTGAAGCGCAAATAGGGTATGCAATGGTACGGTACGCATTGTAGCAGTTTTGAATAGAGCCTGCTTCGGCAGATCCGGCAATGCCGCCGCAATCCCCACTACTGTCGGCTCTCGTTACAGTGCCGTTATTGCCGCAATCCTGCACCGTTGCATTATTTGCAAATCCGACAATGCCGCCGATCGGGGATCTATTGCCGGTCACTGCGCCGGAGTTGAAACAGCGCTGCACCGTTGCTTGTTGTGCCTGTCCGACAATGCCGCCGAGGAAGTTAAGGCCGCTCACGGTGCCGCTGTTGGTACAGCCGGTGACATTTGTATTGCCTATTATGTAGCCAACAATGCCGCCGCGGTATTTGGATTGAGCCTCTCTTCCGGTTTTACCAATGACAGTTTCGACCGCGTGGCAGTTGGTAATGGTGCCGCCTGAGAGATAACCGCACACGGAGCCAATATAATCTCTACCGTTAAGGGTGGCGCCCTGCACGGTGACGTTTCGTATGGTAGCGTCAATTGCATAGCCGACCAGACCGACATGATCTTTATTTGCGTCCGTGCAGGTCAGCTTGCTGATGGTGTAGCCTTGACCGTCAAACGTGCCTGTAAACGCGATGGTATCTGTGCCAATCGGCGTCCACTCGGTGCTGTCCATGGCGAAACTCGCCGTCAGGCGGGCGTTGATGTCGGTTCTGCCGTTGTTGTTTACTTGGTCGGCAAACCAGCGCAGCTGCCCTTGGTTGGAAATTTTGTAATAGCTATAGCCGTCCGCTGTTGCTGGCTCTGCCGGTTTCCATGCACCGCAGCGTTTGCAAACGCCGGTTTCATTATCAAAATCGTGATGGTCAAATGTTTGGTCGGGCTGATTGCTGTAGCCTTTGCAGGGGGAATCCGGTTTCGTTTGGTAAACCTTGTAACTAGAATCGCCGCTAAGCACGGGGGTTTTGTCCATGCCGATACGCTGTCCCCAAACCTGCGTGGTGCCGCCAAGGTCTTTTTGCAGCTGGAACGCCACATCGCCGTTTTGGAACTGGAGTTCGGTTTTGGATACGCAATTTGTGCCTTCGTTTCCTCTGCCAACAGCGTTCGCACTTGTCCCCGCAAGGTAATAGCAGTTTATCATAGTGTCGCTGTTTTGGTTATAGCCGCACACGCCGCCAAAATTGGTTGCGCCGGTAACCGCACCGGTGGTATAGCATCCGTTCACAGTGCCGCTGTAGTTGTTTTCACCGCACACGCCGCCGACAGTATCTTCGCCGGAAACCGTACCGGTGTTATAGCTTTTTTTCACGGTGCCGCCATTGTTATTGCCGCACACGCCGCCGATACTTTCCCCTGTGCCGGAAACCGTACCGGCGTTATCGCATTTTTGTATGATGCCGCTGTTGCGGTTCTCGCCGCACACACCGCCGACAGATTGTGCGCCGGAAACCGTACCGGTGTTGTGGCAGCCCTGTATAGTGCCGCCCTTGTTCCAGCCGCAGATGCCGCCGACACATTCATTACCGGACACATAGGAATCCTTGAGGGTGACATCTTTTACGGTGCCATTCTCGCCAACGTAGCCGAACAAGCCAACGTAGTTCTTTGTGCTATCGTTAATGTACAGCCCGTGGATGGTGAAATCGCAGCCGTCAAACTTGCCTGTAAACGGATTGGTTTCTGTGCCAATAGGCGTCCACGTTTTGATGCCGGAAATCAAGTTGCCGTCGTCGTCAAATACTTTGTCGTTGACGATGATGTTGTCCGTCAGCCGGGCGTTTATCGTGGTTCTGTGGTTGTTTACCTCATTGGCAAACCAGCGCAGTTTCTCTTCGCTGTTGATAAGATACCAGTCGCCGTCTTTTTGGGGTTCGGTGTAGTTATCCAGCAATTCCACCACATCGGCGGGGGCTTCGCCCCACAGCGCCAACAGCGCGTTGGCGGCGGCGTCATAGCGCGTCCAATCCAGCCCTGCCGATTCGTCATCGGTAAGGCTTTGCTTGGCGTCGTCAATGTCCGTCAGCGCCTGTGCCACTGCCTCGGCGTTGTCGTCCGTCACTTCGTCCGGCAGGGCGTTGATCATCGCCTGCACCTCTGCCGCAGGGTCAGGGGCTGCCGTGGGTTCCGCCGTCGGCTCCGGGGTCGGCGCTGCCGCAGCGTCCGGCGCAGGCTCCTCCGCCGCCGGTGTGGCGGTGGGCTCTGCCGTAGGCTCCGGGGTCGGTTCCGCCGTTGGCGCAGCCGTTTCCTCCGGGATAGGCTCTGCCGTGGGGGCAGGGTCTGCCGTGGGAGCGGGTTCTTCCACAAGGGCAGGTTCTTCCGTGGGGGCTGGGTCGAGGTTTTCCTGCACGGTGCTTACCTGTGGCGTTTGCGGCAGACCCTCGTCCAGCGCCAAAACGCCCAGGGGGCTTAGCTGCAACAACAAAGCCACGCTTAGCACAGACGCAAGTATCCGTTTTGCTTTCATTTGGTCCTCCTTATGTATAGGAAACAGCCGGGACGGGCAAAGCCGCCCGGCTTTAAGGCAGTGCAGTTACTTTTTGCCTTTTTTGCGCCACAACAGCACAAACAGCACGGCAGAGCACAGCGCCAGCACCAACAAAAGCGCGGGCCGGGCGGCATCGCCGGTTTGCGGAATACGGAATGTGGGCGCGGTGGTCTGTGCCTGGGACGTGGTGGGCGGCGTTTTACCGGCAGGCGTTTGCGCACTTACCGGCGCGGGAATTGTGCTGGCCTGCAGCGGGGTCAACTGACCGTTGTCCTCAAGCTGCAGCACCAGATCTACACCGATGCCGCTTTTGTCCACATATATGACCTGCGCACCGCCGCTTACGCCGAGGTAGGTGGTTACGTCCTCGGTCAGATAGAACGCCATGTACCCCACGACCTCGCCGTTTTCCAGCGCGGTCATGGTGTGGTGGCCGGTTTCGACATCGTCAAAGCGGAAGCCGCCGTCACTGCCGGTGACACAGGTTTTTAAGGTGGAGCGCAGCTCCAGCGTGACACCGGAAACGGGCGCACCGTTGCGCGTCACCTTGCCCTGCACGGTGTAGCGGTCACCATAAACGGGCGCTGCGGCGCCGGTTTCTACCTGCAGGGTCAAATCCTCATACACGGCGGGCAGTGTGTAATAGCCGCCCTGCACAGAGCCGGTGACATCCGCCCCGTTGACCAGCACACGGGTAAGCACCCTGCCGGAATCCGGGCGGACAAGCAGCTGCGGCTGGCTGAGGCGCTCAACCGTGAAGGCCGTGCCGGGCTGGCCGTTGCAGAACACGGCGGCACCGTCTGCCTGTGCCACGGTAATGGTGTGCGTGCTGGGCACTGTGGTGGTGATTTTTACCGTGTTGTCGTTGTTATCCGCAAAGACGGGCAGGCAAAAGCCGAAAACCAGTGCAAGCGCGCATAGCAGACCTGCTAACTTTTTCACAGACATCACCTCACTTTACTGGTAGCGGATTTCGAAGGTTACAGAGCCCTCGTACTTGCCAGCGGGAACGGTTTTCCAAGCGTTTTCGTCAATATGTACGCTGAGTTGGACTTCTTCGCCTGCCTTGGTAAATTCGACAGAGGTGAATTCGGCACCGTCTTTGCGCAGGGTAAAGGGAATCGTATGGGCTGGTTTTGCGGAATCGTGCAGCGGGGTCACCGCTGCGGAAACCGTAATTTTATGGTTGAGTTCCAGCTGGGCTGCATCAAGGCGCAGGGTGCCTTTCAAGTTGGTGTCGGCGCCGGTGCTGTTGAAGGGAATGTCTGTTGCAGCCGGAATTGTTACCGTGTAAGAGGGGGCAATGGTAAAGGTGACCGTGGTATCGCAGCTTTTGGGGTCGGATTCCTGTGTAATCTGATTGTTATCCGCCATTGCCGGTGCAGCGCACACAGCAGCCATAGCCAAAGCCAAAACAAAAGATGCAAGTTTTTTCATGGGGTTACTCCTATTCTATAACGGTTTGTTGAACAGCTTGTACCGCTGTGTGTTACTGTACGTCCAGCACGGTCACAACATTTGCCCCGTTCATGGCGCTGCCGTCCTGCAGCGAGGCCGTTGTGATGCGCAGCTCCGCATTGTACTGCCCGGCTGGCAGGGCGCGGTTCAGCGTGATGTTAGTAATCATCTGCCCCGGCTCGACCTGCTTGGAGGTGTAAAGCACCTCGTCGGTGTCGGTCAGCACCAGTTCAAAGGTGAAATAGCAGGGGTTGCCCTCGGGGTTCAGCAGCGCGACTTCCGCGTCCTGTTTGTTTGCGGGCAGGCTGATGGACGGATACCCCGGTATCTTGATGCCCACCGCCTCGCCGCTGCTTTCGGGGGTCTTGTCCGGTAGGGTGTCGCCGCTCCACGCGCTTGTGCCCTCCTGCAAATCCGGCGTAAAGCCGCTTTCTGCCTGCGTGGGGCGCTGCTGTAAGCCAAACAGCACCGCCGCCGTAATAATGACCGCCGCAGCCACCACACCGATGATGATGTGAATTGGCTTTAAGGTGATTCCGTTTTTCTCATGTCTGCTCATACAATAGTCCTTTCCGCGTCCGCTCCTCCGGTGATAAAGCTCTTTCATT
>ERZ1034917.724-NODE-724-length-27007-cov-11.425163_pt1 | contig 27007 bp, 48 predicted proteins | sample MGYA00520605_ERZ1034917 | MGnify/ENA primary metagenome ERZ1034917 (study PRJEB33766, sample SAMN09781784) | gut metagenome | biome: gut microbiome | host: Homo sapiens | place: Madagascar | study: EMG produced TPA metagenomics assembly of the PRJNA485056 data... | reverse complement strand
ATAAAATAATGATTGGCTGCGGATTATCATTTTAAATGACTTTCCCGCAATTCACGAGATTTTTTGATTACAATATTACTTATAATCAGAACCCTAAAGCCATGTCTACCAATGACTTACATGAACTACATTCTTTGTTCCGCCTGTATATGCTACAACTTTCATCTACATAAAAGATTGTAAGTTCTGTGCCGGGATACGTGCAACGGTATAATACAAAGATTGTTGCCAAGAAGAAAATCTTTCTTTTGCTATTTTTGTATAATAATCAATTGTGTATTGTTTGATTAATTCATTTATCGTATTATTATGCTATTGCAAGACGTTTAATTGATCTTTATTTAGATTTTTAAGCACTTCGGATCTGCTCTGTTTATTCTATTTTGCAATTTCGTCAATTCTGTTATTTAATTCTTCTTTATGTTGGTTTAAAATATTTATTAAAGGTTCTAATACTGTTTTTCTAAATTGATAATCAATTGATTTCATGTTACTAACATATGAAGTTATATAATAACTTCTATCAAAACCATTTCCAAATATTTTCTAATTGAACTTTATACCAACAAATTGCTAAGTCTAATAAATCTAATCAAGTAGATTCGAGATTGTATTATAATATTCTTTTGAAGATTTCGGATAACATAATTCAATATTTTTTTGACTGATATAATATTTATCAAATTGCTCAAATCCTCTCATCGTTCCGTTCAGATCTTTAGTATTTTCATACACACTGTATTTTGAGATAAACTCTACATATTGATAAACCTTACCATCAAATAATTTAAACTTTCCTTTATCCTAAACAACACCTTCCTTATTACATATCTTATTCTAGTCATTTAGATAATATCCATTCTAATACAAATATTCTCCAACCTAGAATAATTTTATATTTTTATCATTTACTAAAAATACTTTGTATCTACCATCCTCGTATTTTACACAAGTACTCTTACCATATGGCTGATATATTGAGTTGTCAATATTCTTTGTAAACGATATATATACATCATTTCCCCCATTACTATTAAAACATAAATCGTAATTATCAGAGTCTTTTGGAGACTGATATTGTATTTTAAATGCCTTATATCCTTTATTAAATATCTATGCAACAGATTTATTCTGTATCCCAAATTTGTTTCCGTACATATCCGGAGCGATACATTCGGCAGCTTGATTATCTAGATCCTATATATATACTTTCCCTTCATCCTCAGAAACAAAGAAATTATTCTTTAAATCCAAAAATGCCTGCCTTGCTTTTCTTTCGTTTTCATCTGTATGATTTAAAATATTATTTCTAATTGCCGGAATATCGAAAATATTCATTTTTACAAATTTTTTATTTATCTATGCTGTAAATGTAATTCTCGCTGGTGCCAGATTTTTTGGCATGGTTACATTCTTCTAATAAAATATACCACCATTCTAATATGTGTCTTTTAACATATTATAAATATTTTCTGATATACCCAACTACTTACAAATATTTTTCTAATCCTAATTTAGAGAATCATAAGTCATTTCCAGATTAAAAGCGCCCTATCCAATAAGTATATTGTAAAAGTCTTTAAATCCATAATATTTATTAATCTGATCTAGATTAATTGTTATTATTATTTTTCCGGTCTTATCTGTTATATTAACAATATCAGTTGGTATAAATCCATCAGCACTTTCCTCTAATTTTACAGTTTTCTACTAGAAACGTAGATATTCTCGAACAATCGTTTTCTCAAATATTCCAATATCCTATCTAGATGGCAGTTCTAATTTATTCTTTTTATAATAATCCAATGCCATATCAATCAAATCAGAAAACATATATTGCCTATTTCCTATCTAGAAATATTGTATTGTATTATATCCAGGAACCATCACACATCCAGAACCAGGAAATGGCCTTTTAATTGATTTGGAGTTTATTATATTTGCTAAAGCAGGCAATAATCTACTATATATATTCTAATCGGATATTGGCATTTTGTATCGATCACTAGAATGATTAAGATTTCTATCAAGAGATTTTCTAATATGCTTGATAATGTCATCAGTCAATCCATTATTATTATTAGAATCTAGCGCATTAGATAATACTCTAACTAACATATCATAAGCATCAGATCTAGCCTATGATTTATTTGACGTTAGATCTTTTAATAAATCGTTAATTGCTTTTTTTTCTAGAGATGAAGATTTATCAGAAATAACCTACAATACTTTATAAATCTGTCGTACATTTCCGTGATAATTTCCTCCAGCCGTTAATGCTGTAACTACCTGAGAGAACTCCTTCATAACAGCATCAATATCAACGTCGTGATCTGCATCCATTTGAACACCAAGTCCATCAGAATCTAGCTCAGTCCAATTTAATCCGTCTTCGTTATACCATCTGTCAGTAGAGTTTATATTTTCAACTCCCTATTTCATTGCTGAGTTATTACACAAATATCCTATAAAACCATCCTTCAATGGCTGAATATAAGTCTACTGCGATACAATATATTTATCTTCCGGATTACTATTTTGTGGAAGTGTCACAATCTTATTCATAAATTCTACAACAACCAAATGCGACGATTCGGAACCTATTGTTTCTCCATTTGAGATATCAACCGAATTATAACCACCCATTGCAAGCCATAACTCAAAATTAGAATTTATTGTGTGCAAATTATCAGAATGCTATCCGGTTAAACTGGTAAAATGATTTCCATTGGCATCGTAAAAATGATACATTTTTTCTGGCTCCTCATTATCATTTATCTAATTTGTTAGTTTATTTACATTATATTCTATTGTATAATATCCATTCTCGTCCTTGCCGAAATCGGTTATTTGCTTTATTACTTGCCTTCCTTTATCATTATATGTCTTATACATTAAACGATTTCCATTTAATATATCAACAGCGAAATTAAGAGTAAACGTACTTCTTATTTTTTGATTAACCTTATATGTTTTACAAAGATTCCATAATTCCTTTCCATTAGCGTCTTTTGATTCCCATTGTAGATTTGTCATTTTCTTATAAATATTATACAATGAGACATCGCTATTCATAGAGGCTTTTATTCTTTGATTTGTAATGGCATATGCAGCAAATTTCATTAATCCAGAAGTTCCGGTTTCGTTATCAAAATGATGCCAGATTGTTTTCTTATCCAAGCCAACTTCCTAAGATTGCAAACCTCCATTTTCTAAAATACTCTATTCAGCAGTAGTAAACGCACTACCATCCATAGAATCCTCAACATCTGATTTACCAGTAAAATTAAATATAAATGCAGGAATATCTCGTATAAATGCAACCTTTGTTTTTTCGCCAATTCCCCTAAACTCTTTAGCATGCATCAGATAGGATGTTGCTGGAATAATAACATTACGTTTTAACTAAGTACCCTATGATACATTAATTATAATATTAATCATCTTATCAGCAATTGTTTTAGCCTATTTAAAAATACTAGAAGTGTTTTCCAACTATGATAATCGCATTAAATTATTTTGAGAAAAATAATCATATACTTTTAAATGATTATCATCATTTTGTTCATTAAATAAATTAATATTATTTAAGCTGGTTAGATAATTTATAATATCTTCCGATAATGCGGTTTCCCTAGAAATTATTATTTTCTTTCCATCGGAAATAGCATTTTCAATATCTTTTAAAATATCATCCTAAATGACTTTTGCTCCATTTTGATTAAACTAAGCTACAACAGCGTTCCAGACAGATTTATATTTCGATTTATCTGGATGATTTGTTTCAAAACCAGTCAATTCAAAACGAAGATTATTTTCAAGAATTGATGATATATAAAAATATTTTTCAAGAAGCGGATTTAATTCTCCATTTTCATTTATTATTTTTAATTTTCTGTTTTCAATCCAATTCTATTCATATTCGTTTTGCTCTTTTCCGGTTTTATAAAAATGTTTTATTATCTTTAGTATTGGGTGATTGGACTCTGAAATTAAATTTTGCAAATTCATCCTATCCGTATCACTGTCTCGTAAACCAGTTTCCGAATAATCAATATAAAAATTAATTCCAGAATCAATAAGAGTTTTAATAAACTCTTGCTTAGCCTATTCAATTCTTTCTTCAGAAACCTATTTGTTAGCTTCCAGGGCTTTATAAGCCACTGTTTCATTTACAACAACAAAAGATTTTCCGTTTATTTTTGCATTCCTATAGTCAATATCAAGTTTTAATCGTATATTTTTTGATTGCGCTAAATCAGTTAATTGTTGTTCAGTATATTTTTTCTATCTTAAATAATCATCAAGCTATTCTAGTGTCGTAAATCTTTTATCAAACAACTAATTATATTTATATATAATATTCTAAGCCTAGTTATATGCGGCTTTTCCAACTGACTAACTATAAATATTAATAAGCTAGTCTATGCTCATATCAAGAAAATCATTTATATTTACTTCATAATTAATAATTTTCGTTTTATCAGAATAAGTAGTAGGCTGTAAAAATACTAAACCATTATCATCACATAATTTATATAAGAAATTATTTATAATCGCATTATAAAATATTTCCTATTCTGTAAAATTCTTTACAAGTTTAATTGTTCCATGACGTGTTTGAGCCCCAGAATTAATAACACATCTCTAAACAATATTTGGGTTTTTAACAAATATTAAAGAACTAGTAGTAGTATCTGGCTTTAACAGCTTCTTTTGATTCTCGTCTTCAATATTTTGATTTTCCTATTCAATCTGTCTATTTTCCTAATCGACTCTCTATTGTGCTTTGTTTGCTTTATATGAAATATAATGTAATTTTGCACCCAAGAACTAAGTAGATGAGTTTGCATCATTATTTCCTTCGAGGTTCTTACTTACGCTGGAGTAATTCTTTCCTTTTGATATTAAATCTGCCTTATCAAAAGTATCAACCCATGACGTATTCTATGGTAATATTGCATAATAAGCAATACCATTGTTTTCGATTAAATACGTCTTTCTATCGTCACTTACAAAAGGGTATTCATTAATTAGATAATCTTTATAATTTTCCAGCTTAATACCATCATTTTGCATAATAGCATAAGTACGCATAATTCTAGCAGACTTTGCGGAATAAAGCAAAAGATCAGATATATAATTTGCAGTATTATCCTATACACTCAGATCAATGAAATGCAAAAATTTCTATATTCCATCTTCATTGAAAAAATCTGTCTGTAAAAAATCATCAGATAATTTCATAAACGCCTTAACAACATTTATATCATTGTTAGTTGTATTTTCTAATAACTATTTAGAATTATTATTCGTTACCGTATTATATATGAATTTAATAAAATCTTCCTATGTCTTAAAATTAAACGATTTTCCATTAACGTTTATCCAAATATTCTTTAATTTGATATTAGATTTCTACATCATCGGATTGAACTTCGAATCAATATCAAAAGAAATTCTTCCATATTCTTTATTAAAAGATATTTGTTGTAGGTTTTTCGAAAATGTAATACCTTCTAGTTTTTTGTTTAATACTGAAAGACTATATTGAAAAGTAGACGAGTTTACATTATCAACATAAAGCATTGAACTCTTTCTTTTGTTATAAGGCTCTCGAATAGATACAGAAGAATTTCCACTGGCATCCGATACTGTTTCCGAATATTCTGATTTTGAGACATTATTTATAAGACCGGCAATATCTGAAACAATAGAATATTTACCATATTTAAAATTATTTACCAAATTTAAAAGCTCTATCTCGCTGACACTTTTCTTTTCCTATTGCCTTATTGCCTAAATATCTTTGTTGTTTTTATATATAAAATCATATACTGAATATATTGCGTTTATATCATCGGCTAATATTCCGCTATCTAATAATTTCTATTGGATAGTATCATCTGTTGCAATTGCTTCAAATAATTTATATGTATAATATGTAGGAGAATTATCAAAATTATTTAAATATTCTCTAACATTTGAAGGAATATTATTGTTTTCTATTTTTGATATATTGCTAAATATATTTATTACCGCTGTAATAAACTTAGTCGCTCCAACAAATTCGGTTTTTGATGTGATAACATTTCCGTTAATTATCTTTTTTAATGGAATGTGCTGTAATACAACTTTTGAGAATTTTGCTGTGTTATCAACCGCTGATTTCGATTCGCTTTCGTTCCAGTCTTTTCTTTCGTGTGCATCATCTCGTTTAAATGAATATTTTTCAACAATACTACTTTCGACATTCTTGAACCCAGGTCGTACCGAAATCATTTTTCCATACGACTCTTTCAGCATATCATCAAAATACTTTAACTAAAAATATGCATTAATAACATCCAGTTCATTAAAATCTTTATTATTTAATACATTTACATAATTCCTGGAAATAATATCAGATAATTCTTTTTCATCTATTTTCTTTTGTATGTAGCTTTGCATATCATACAAAAGCATATCACATTGTGGGTTTACACTGCTATCTCCATTATATAAATCCTATATATATATGGTATTATTTGGGTCTAAAAAATCAACTATTTTATTATATAATATATTCTTATATTTAATAATTGACCTATTTAATTCTTCATTATTTATAATATACTATCCAGTAGTAGTATCAAGAAATGCTCTTTGAAAAACATTTTCATCAAATTGATGTATCAGAAACTACTATGCACTATATTGTCCTATAAACACATCCCACACAGCAGTTCTATATGGAATATAAGTAGGTCTTTCATTTTCCTCTATCTAGTCCTGTTCATCTTTTTCTGCTTCAATATCTAAAGATTCATCGGCTTTCTCTTTTGGCTTTGTTATAACTCCAGGAGAAATAACCTCCTGGAGCTGTAACATAAGTTCTTTAACACTTAAACCGGTTTTATCGCTAATAATCTAAGCATACTCATCATTGTTCAATATGTTCTCTATTGTAGATGACAACTAACGATCTTTTGCTATATTTGTTTTCCCATTAGAACAATATGGCTTAATTTCCGATAAAAATAATTTTAGATTTTTCTTATTACTTTTACTAGTAGAAGATTTTAGTATAGTAATCGCAGAATCTAATATCGTCTACAAATTTCCCTTACCATTGTTTAAATCAAAATTTAATATACATGAGTTCATAATATCAACACGGTCTTATTTTTAATTGATCAATCAATATCTGAATTGGACTATTGGCATCAACGTTAATTCCTGAATTTCTAATATAATTCAGTACGTTTAATACAGCTTCTAGATCCTTATCAGATATCTTATCGTTATCTCTATTTCTTTCTATAATGTCTTTTATTTTATCAATTCCTTCTTCTTTTATTGTATCCTTTTCATCATCATCCAAATCCTCATTCTGATCTATCTAATCATATGCGTTCTATACAAGATCATTTAATGAACTGGTATTATTTGTATCTATTTTTTCATTACTTTTTAAATTCCATAATCCAGAATTTAAATCCTGGCTTATTTGATATTTAGAATTTTCGTTATCAGTAATTGTAACAATCTTAGTCTAAGCGTCATAAGAAACCATCTAAATATTTCTATTATTATTTAATTTTATAAGATTTGATAAAAAGTCTCTAAATGTTTGAACCTAATTATCAACCATAATAAACGAATCCAAATTAAGATTTTTATTAATTATGAATGTAACTAAATTCTAATAATTATTATTATAATCCATTAAAATCTAATCAATCTATTCTTCTAAATCGTTTTCTGTTAATTGTTCATCTGCATTGTCCTCTAGAATTTGTCGTAGTCTATTTCTAATATCATTTTTTGCATTTATTGGAATGTCTTTATATTTATCAAAATTTAATACATTTTCTAGAATAGCATTGTTATCTATTTGAACTGTCTAATTAACCGTAGCAGTATTTTTAGAATCGGATTTTTCACTAACAAAAAATGTAGGATCACCTATTGATACATCCGTCTCCCAGAAATACGGCTGATAAGCAACTTCCTTAAATATCGTACTTCCATCTGGAGCTGTTATCTAATTTCCAGTTGTTAATGGGTCAGCGTAAAATCCATTTGGGAACTAAGCCAAAGAATCTTTTATCATATTAGGATCATGGAAATCTCCTATTGTTCCGTGGAACATTAATGAAAAAAGATCTTCAAATCTTTTTACATTTAATACACTATCAAAAGAATCAATTGGATTAGTTACAAACTATTGTATATCTATAGTTCTACCACCAATATCATTTAATACGTTTTCCCAGTTAATCTCAACAGAATTAGAAGAAGTTGATGCCTTTATAATAATCTTGTCATTGGAAACCAGTTTCTAATCATTTGTTTCTTCTATATGGCTTATTATATTTCTATATGCCTTAGATAATACCATTGGTAAATGAGAAAACACATTTCCAATACTTGGAATATCTACTCCGGTATTATTCTAAAATGTTATTTTTTCTCCATTACATTCTGTGTATCCACCATTTGTAAGTATTGATGAAATATGATTTGCGAATGAATTGATAACACCAGTATTATTGCTTAATACCTTATTTTGATCATAATCACATTTTATAATTGGATCAATAATATTCTAGAACACTGAATCAATTGCATCTTTATAATTATTAAATGTAAGAACTGTTCCATATATTCCAAAAATTGTCTTATCATCGCTAACGCCATACAAATTCTACGCACCATCTATCTTTCTGACGTATGCGCCATTCTTCAATCCACCACCAAGCCGGAATCTCTTAATCTGTAAATCATTCGTTAATCTACTATTAAACTCATTTACAGCTTTGATAATTTCGCTATAATTATTTGTATTAATATTCTGCTAATAATAAGTAGTTTCAGATTCACTTAAAGACTAATTAGTTTTTAATTTATACTCTAGATCCTATAATAATAAACATTTATCGATATCTTCGGAATTTTGTATTAAATCATTTGCTTTTAAATTATCAATAAATTTATTTAATTCATTTAAAAACTGATTCAAATTAGCTCTGAAATTCCACATAGCTGTGAACATTCTTACACCCATATAATGTGTTTTAAATGGGAATGGCTAATTAATAGTGCCGTTTTTTGTAGATAATGTAGAACTCAATGCTTCACGCATATAAGTGCTATTTAAATCCTAAAAAGAAACTCCCACTGGGTTTAATGGTATTAATCTTACTCTTGGAGTTGTTTCCCCTCGATCATCTTTCTAGTCCAGTTTCTGCTTCAGATATTCCTATATCAATTCATCATTACTTAAACTAGTGTCATTTGAAACCAGCATCGCAACGTATCGTCCCTAATTATGATCACTTATATCTAATGAATTTCCGGTATATACAACCATTTGGCTTCCTATTGTTGTATATGGATTTAAAGAAGAAAAACTATTTTCTTTAATTTCTCTCAAAGATTCAATTTTTCTTTTTGCTCTTTCTATCATTCCTTCTATCTACGTCTTTTTATAAACAGATATTTTTGGATTCTATAATTCGTTTTCAAGTGTCGAAATATATGCTTCTATTGATTTGATTGTTGTGTTTGTTATTCTGGTTATTCTATGCCATTTACCAGTTTTGTGTATATCTGTCATTCCAGAAGTGTGAAGATCAACATTGATGTGTACTGAATCAGAATTACTTTTCTCTAGACTATTTTTTAGTCTATCTATAAAAGCTTTATATTTATTTATTTTTGACTCTGGATTATTTATGTCGTTATCTTTTATTAGCTATTCATAATAATCTATCTGTTTTTTTAATTTATCTTTATATTTTTTATTTAAAACATTATCATATTTTGATTGTAATTCTTTTACTTTATCGGCATATTTATTCTGATTCTTACTAGCATTTGCAATCCAAGTTTCTGGATTACTTATCAAACCAATTGTTATAATACCCGTCTAACCATCTTTTGTTTTAAATACGCCTTCTATAGCATACAGATAATCACCAATAGTAGATCTATCTTCTGAAATACCAATATTTCTAATAAAATTATCTTTTTCTGTTTTTCTTCTAACGGAAATTCTATACTACATTTTATTATATTCATCTTCGCTAATTACCTATTTTACTTTTTCAGGAAGATTCTTATATTCTGTTTTATATAAAATACCGTTTTTAAATCCTTTTATTGTATTGCTTAACTCTATTTGAGATTGGTCATTCGCATTTAACGTTTCTCCATCATTTGTAAATAATTCCATATCACGTTTTGGCTCACCAGTTACATGATGGTTTTCCCAAATCTCCATTCCAGAATTATCATATGTTCTAAAAAGACCAGTAAAAGAGACTTTTCCGTAAGCCAGCATATTACCAGGAGCGTTCATATTAATAATTTCAAAATCGTCATTTACACTTTCTTCTGGTTGTATCTCTTTTGGCTTCTCTACAGGATTTGGAATTGTCTCATCGATATTTTGTTGGACTGAATTGTTTTGAACGATTTTATAAATATATTTATTTGGGAGATTTTCAATATCAATCCCGCTTTTCTGCATTTCATTAAATACCTATTCCCCAGAAATATTTTTAGGCAAACCTTCTATCTTAGGAACAATTATTATTGCCAAACTCTATCCGGGATTTAATTTTTCTATTGCAGAATTAATCACCTGGAGTTTAGAGGCTTTTTTAATATTATCTATTTTTATAGTTCCATCATTATCGGTATTAACTGTATCCTGGTTTACAACAGAATATAATAAATAATATTTATCATTAAAATCTGCATCAATTGTTATTTCTGGATCATTAATAAAATCTTTGTATTCAACAATCTATACTGGGTTTCCATCTTCTCTTCCATACGGAATACTTATTTTAACTTGTTTTGGAGGTTCTGAATTAGATCCTTTTGATTGTGGCGATTTTGAATTAGCCGGTTTTGGAGTAGGAGCAGGATTTTGTGTTTCAGTTTTTTCGTTATTATTAATTTTTTTTAACATGTCTAACTTCTCATCCTAGAACTATTTAGCATAACCTAAAATACTGCCAGATTTAGAAGTAATTGTTTCTACTGTGTTTTCACCTATGAGATTTTCTAACATATTAGTTGAATCAATAAATACTGACCCATTTCGTCCTCTTGACATCATTGTATATATATTCTACAATAATTTGAAATTATCAAATAATGTAGCATTTGCCGGAAGACTATATTTTTTATTTATAACAATATAATCGAACTCTTGTCCTTGAACATCAAGAGGATCCATTGCCTTTACATCAAGATTTGCATTGGTTAGCTATTTGTATTCCTCATCAGTTTCTTTTCCTATATATCCTATCTTACCACTTAATTCAGACACAAGATCATCAGTTAAAGAATTTGAAACAACATCGCCATTTATACCATTTTGTAAACAATATTTAAAATTTAATGATTTGATTGCAGCAAATATTTTTTCAACATTTAACACATCTTTATCCGCTGTTACCAAGCATTTATCCAAAAGGCTTTCAACAACAGTTAAATTCTAATTGTGCTGTATATTATTATCTCTTAATGAAATATTTAGATTTTGAGATCTCCACAAGAAAGCACCAGACGGCCTTAAATTACCTCCTCTACCAATAAACCCATTCTGCTTATTATCCCCCATTAATACTAATCTAGTATTGTTTGCATTGCAATAATGGGCTATACATTGTAATTCAAATGAACTTAAATGAGTTGCTTCATCAATTATTATTACAGCTGGTGCATTTGAGTCTTTCTCAATACCTAATTTGTCATAATCAATTTTATAATATATATTCTCTTCATTTTCTAATACCGATATACAACTAGGGGCGTCCTCTGCTTTCTTATTAATATAGTCCATAACCAAATTGTAGTTTTTTACATTTTTAATTATACGACTAATTAATGACGGGGACTCTTTTGAATCAACTGTTATAGACTCTCTATTAACCATTCTTACACCATTACCAATGCTTTCAAATAATGTCTATAATTGATTTTCTTTTGGTGTAGAAATCCATATAACTGATTTTGGGTTCCACAATGCAATATTCTTTGCACATACTGATGTCTTGCCGGCTCCCTAATTTGCGTTGATAAAAATAGTATTTCTAAAAACAGCCTTATCAATTTGGATTTTCTATGATATATAATCAGTAGCAGAATTGAATATTTCAACATTATTAACTAATGCTATACCGACTCTTGAAATCCATTCCTAAGCAGTTAGCGGAGCTTTATTATTTTCATTTTCAATTCTTTCCTACAAATAAACATTATATTTACTAGGATCGATACTCATAATTGTTAATAGATTAACTACTTTGTCATAACTAGTCATTCTGTCATAAGTGAGCTTTTGATCTATTGGAGCAGTTGTCTATTGAATGAATAAATCAGGGTTTTTGTCAAATGCTGATATTTTCTCTAAAATCTAAGATCTCTCAAAAATATCTTTGTATGTCCACCCATCTTTAATTAATTTCTATACATTATTATATAATATCGTTGCATACTTATTAAATGTAATATATGGCAATTCGGTATCTTCTGTTATTGCTTCTGCACCTTCTAATAAATCATATGTCTAACCATTAAATTTAAATTGAAAAGATTCTCTATGCTTTAATAATTTAACTAATGCGATATTTAGTGCCTTATCAGTTTTTTTGTGCGCAAGAGCCTTATTAACAGAATTAATTGATGATATATATAAATAACTATTTTGATTGTATGTACCAGTTTTTGGATCTTCAACTCCAATCTGCTGTATATATTGCTCTAAAGTAGACAATATTGAATTTGCAACATCCTAATCTAATTCAGGCAATTCCTCGTAATCTTTAAATATATCACTATGTTTTTTAGCAGTTTCATTTAATACTGAATTATGACCTTCTGGACTTAAAAAGTTTGGAATTTTTGCAGAAGCAAATACATATGATTGCACGAGTTTTAAAATCTTCTATACTTCCTGCATATCCTCAATTGTAGCACCGGGAATAATAAAATCATCTTTAGATTCTGCTGAATCTAAGATTTTATCCAAATAATCCAAAGTAGACTCAATATCAACATTTGTATTTAATTTACCAGCAATCTTTTTTATTAACTGATTAACAATTCCAGTATTCTTTACTTTCTATTCTAATAAATCAAATATTTTTATATTATAATCATTACTGATTGCTCTAGAATATTCATTAAATCTCTGGTAATAAATATTAAATAAATTGTTTAATTCAGATCCAGAATTATTTATTTCCTTTTCAATTGCATTTTTTGTCGTATGCGATAAAATATAATCCGTTAATGCGTTTGACCCATCCTTGTCTAATCCTTTATAAAGATTAAATAATTCGTCAACATCAGATTCTTCAAATCCCATCGACATGATATTGTCGGTAATACTATTTGGATTTCCTATTTTTCCAAAACTATCTGTAATCGTTTGTAATATATAAGCAACCCTATTATTTCTTTTAAACTCGCTCTCTATTAAATATTTCTTTAAATTATCAATTACTTTCTAAGCATCATTATCATTATTAAATTTTTGTATTAAATTTAAGAAATATTCATCAGCATCGCTTAATACATTATTCTAAACTACTTCTCCTTTTTCATTATAAGCAGTATTATACAATGACTATTTCAATTCTTCTAAATGTTGATTAACAAAATCCTGCTTTCTGTTTATTAAAGCTAATTTTAAATTACGTTTTGTTACCGGATCAATATAATCACCGTATTTTTCTATAATACTATTTAGCTTTTCATAAAATTCTTTAGAAATTCTATTGTTTTCCTATAATATTTTATCAGCTCTTTCATTTCTAGTTGCCGCATCATTTCTATTTTTATATTCTTCGCTTTCTTCTGTTTCGCCATTAAAATCTAGCACAGAATCCCAACCATATTGTTTATAATCTAATTTTGATATTTCATCAAGTAACTATTTCTGATTATGAAATAACGAGGAATTATTCTGTACTTCTTTTAGTGCTGGATTTGTTAACTTGCTTATTTCTTTATATAATTGATATGATTTTTCTAAATCTTCTTTTTGCTGAGCTTTCTTATAATCAAGATATTCTTTTTTATATTGTATTTTTTCAGAATCCGTAAGTTCTTCTGGAGTTTTACCATCATGATTCTGCCTAAGCCAGGACTCGTAATTTAATTGAACAAAATCAGAATTAACTGACTCGTCCATTGCAAATAATATCTTATCTATATATTCCAAAGAATACTCTCCGGAATTATATTTTCGTAATTCTTCTTTTGCAGAATTTAACTAATCTAAAATATTATTGAGATTTTTATTTCTTTCAGAAACTTGCTATTCTGATAAGTTTCTCTTTTCTAGATCAGTCATTTTATTATTTTCAAATTCCTTTTCAGATGAGTAAGCTAATCCAGTTTTTGTTTGAGAAGCTCTGTCATACATACCCTATAAATCAGCGATATTATTAAGTAATTTTTGGTATTCCTATTGATAGCCAGTAAGATATGTGAAATTTTTCAAATGGAGATAATCCTATAAGTCTCTAAATCTAGATTCTTTTAAGAAACACTATTCCATCAATTCATCATCATTCTTCTTTCCATCTACCGAACCAACAATGCTGTCTAATTGTAATATTGCATCTTTTATTTTATTATATACAAAATCGTTTTGAGAAGGATTATTATCATCTGCTGTAAGATATACTTTATTTCCATTCTAATCAGTTGTTGTTTGCATTGAAAGATCAGTACTAGCAAGATTTCCTTTTTTATATGCTTCTTCAAGAGCATCCAATGCCTATTTTGTTTTCCCGTTTCTTATAAGATATATATAATCATCCTATGTGGTATCTATTTGAAATTTTCCATTTTGCAATATGTCTTTTCCATAATAAATGCCGCCACCAAGAAAGCCTCCTAAAAATGACATACCATATCTTTCTAGCATATTATCCCAGGCTCCTACATCTTTTGCTCCAGTATCCATTCCAAGACTTCCAGCAAGCTCATACAAACCTTTTGTCATATCGGTAACAAGCTCTTCGGCCGTCTCTTCAATACCTTCTCCTAAAGCCTTACCGAAAAATCCAGTTGTATGATATTTTAAAGATTCAGCATAATTAGAAATACTTTTTCTACCAATATTAAGGCCTGCTTTCATAAGTCTTTTTATTCTTGGTACATTCTGCTCTGCAACACCATCTATTAATTTCTTATCCAAAAGACCATTATCAATAAATGACTATGCGGCTTTCTTTTGAGTCCTCTATATTTGCTTTATTGTAGGTGTTGTTAAATCATCAAAGAATAATTCACCTAAATGTAAATATTTATCAACTCCAAACATTCCCAAAGTAGCACCTAACGTAATAGCAGAGGCTTCTTTCGCTGTTGCGCCAGCCTATTTCATCGTATCATATACATCAGTATTTGAGACTAATGCCATATATACTAAAGAAGCATCAGCTCCCAAACGTCTTGATTTCTATACAAGTTCCTCAACACCTTTTGTTGTTACTTCTAATGCTGATTTCCCAAATATCGATTCTGACCATTTTGAAGCGTCTCCAAACATTCTGGCAAAATGTTTTTCTGTCATTTCTCCAGATTTTAACATCTGTTCTGCACTCTGTCTAGATAACGTATAATTTATAAAAGCTTTTGAAGTGGCATCTTCCATTAATTTGTCAGTACCTTTTAGTTCCTATATTAATTTAGAGACACCCTATTGCTATCCCCATTGTAGTGCAACATCTGTTATAAGATTTACAAACTATTCTTTATTAAATACTGATTGTGTCGCCGCATCAGACATACCTGAAGAATACTTTTTACCTATTCCAGCAATAGTATTTAAAATTGGTTGTTCGTCTGGAAGATCAACCCATGGAGCAACCATTCCATATAACATTGGCAATGTTTTTGATAACTCCTTTACAACCATTCCGTATGCATAATATTCTCCAAATACTGGTACTAATAACGGAGCTAATACAGAAACTCCTTTCATAACCGTACCAGTTGTACTCTTATCTATTCCATCGGAATCTAAGAAATTATATTTATCAATACCTTCGCCGTCAACCGTTAAATTATCAAATACAGAAACAACTTCCTTTCCAATAAGTGATCTTCCGTTTAATTTTTCAGTATATGGTTCGCCATATGCGTTTAACTTATATTCTCCTTTATGGTGTTGTACTTTCTCTCCAGTTATCTAATCAATATGCGTTCCATCGTCATCGTATGTGGCATATATTATTGGATCTGCAAAAAGATCTTTAATCCATTTTATCGGACTTACAGATAAAGCTCTATCTATTACTCTATCATCTGAAAAACTATTTGTAGTAGAATCATATATTTTATTCTATTGTGCTATTTCTCTCTAAGAAAGGCCACTACTGTATAAAGCTCCTGTCAATGAAGACTTATCTCGTAGTGGATTACTAATACGTATTAAATTAAATTCTGGTGATTTATAATATGCATTTTTTGGAGCTTCAACATCAAACGGACTATACTAAAAGGAATCAATTGCACCCATTTGCTGCATTTTTCCATAACTAGTAGATCTGTTTTTATAAAATTCATCAAATTTAACTTGGTTGAAAGCTCCGTTTTCTGTAAACGCCTACTGAACTATTGTATTATTTTTATATGCGTCTTTCGATAATAACTATGTGTTATTAGTATTATACCCAGCTATAATAAAGTCATCTAAGCTTTTATCTGGATTTACAATACCGTCTAATATCCAATCATTTTCTTTCATTGCCATCCTTGCATTGGGTTTATATGATTAATTTTTTGATTTTCATTCCATTTCTGGTAAGCACCTTGTTTCTCCTTTGCTACTCCTTCTTTTGGCTACTGTCCAGAATATAACAAAGCAGATAATGGATTATTATTTGTAATTGGTATATATATTGTACCCTAATATAAATGAGTATAACTATTAAACCAATCGCCTGGATTGTACCAAGAGAAATCATCAAATTCTCCCTTTACAACATTCTTATAATAATCAATATTGTTTTGATCTTCTGTCTGAGTAACCATTTTATTATCTTTTCGAACATCCAGATATTGATCAGTTATCAAACCGTCAGTCAGCAGGAACGCTCCAAATTTATTACTATCAAGTTTTCCAGAAGCTGTCAACAAACTACGAAGTGCAGGCGTTGCAGCAACTTTCTTTGTTATCAGTTGTTCTCGCTGCTATGGTGATGCATTTGGATTTTTCTCATTAATATCATTAACAATATTTTCAAAAGTAGTTACAATTGAAAAATCAGGCATTACCGAGCTATTTTGTTTAATACATGGTAATATTAAATATGTCATACCATTATTCTATATTGCAATTTTTGATAATTGAGCAGGAGTTAATTTTTGATTTCCAAAATAAACTGACTACACATTTGATATTCCAGATATACCAGTTTTCTATAAAAGATCATTTGCGGTAAGATCTGTAAGAGATTTACCGTCTTTATCTAGAAATCCTCCATAGTATGTTCCTCTCGCAGTAAATGCAGCAGAACTTCCTTCATTATATACTCTTCTAACGTCTTCTCCACCATATCCGTTTTGCACATTTGTAAGCCATGTTGCTTTTGGATCTCCACTAGATTCTTTAGATTTTTCGCCTTTAGTTGACTAAAAACCTTCTTTTGTTCCTTCATAATCAACAGCGTAAGTCGTTGTCTAAGAAATTGCTCCAGATAAAGCCATTGTAACCATTTCCATAGTTGCTTCATCTTTGTTTTTTGAACCAGTTTTATATGCAGCCCATGCTTTTGCATTTTCTGGCATACACTATGATATATAGTTTATTGCAGATAATACAGCTTCTTTATTTGTTTTATCAGAAATAGATATATTATATATGCCACTCTTTGTTGATGCATTCTATGCAGTAAGATATGTAAATAACTATTGCTTTTCTTTTCTAGATAAATTTTGTATTATTTTAAGTCCTTCTTTTATTTTTTCCGTATCAACTAATGTATTGTATTTAAATTCACTACTATTAATAGTTCCTTTTAACTCATCTATAAGTTGATCGAATTTCTTTATACTCATTGAATTATCAAGTACATTTGTATAATTCTAATCAAATGCCATTGCTAAAGTATATTGTCTAAGATTTATAAACTAGTCATTTGATATTACTTTATATGATTTTTTATTGGATAGATATGTTTCTATCGGTACTTCTCCAAGCGAACCATCTCTTTTCTAATATAAAAGATTTCCTGAAGCAGAAATTGCAGGATCTGACAAAGCGCCATCTTGCTTGGTTTGTTTTACAGCTTCGTCAAATACTGCTTTATTATGCTCCATGGTTTCTGCTTGTACTTTGAATTGAGCAAAAGTCCTTAAAAGATCATCTGTTGTTGCACCAAGCATTTCTGATAATTTCATTGATTTAACTAATTGTGACATTGATACTTGCATTTCATTTGTAAGTCCTTTTATTCCTTTCATTAAATCTATAATATCTTTTGATGAAATCATTTCATCCTTTTCCTATTTTGCGGCTTTGGCAGGCCTTTCTTCCGCTGCCGCTCTCTATGGAGTGATTTGCGGAGACTGTGCTGCAGTATATTGTGCAAAATATTGTAGATATCCACCTTGATCGTATTTTGGTATTATTTTCATTTCAAAAATTTATTTTTAGGGATTAACACACCTCCGTTTTTGCTAAGTATTGTATGATCTATTTTTTTTAATGCCTTTTCCCATACATATGGATTATCCATTATTGTTTGTTCTCCAGTCGTAGACATATATACTCCTGCAAGATCTGCAGCTTGCATATTTTGTAAATTTTTCATCGCTCTTTTATATTCTTGATATTCAGGAGCAACAGCAAGCAAAGTTGGTTCTTTTGCAATCTATGGATTTTTAGCAGCCCATGCATCAAATTTAGCCTATATTGCATTAATTTTGTTAGTATATTTTTCTGCAACACGTCCAGCAACAACTTTCTGTATATAATCTTCATATTTATTTTGTTTGCCTACTCTATCAGAACGCAATTGCTCTTCGATTTGTTTGAGATAAGTATCCCAACTTTCGTGGTCTTTCATATTTCTAGAAGCATCAATACTTGCAAGTTGTTGTCTATATAATGCACTTTCATCAATATTTTTATTAGCAACTTCTTGTCTTCTTGCAAGATTTCTTTCTTGTAATTCTCTAGAAATTGCTTCCGTTCTCTATCTTTCTTGAACATCCGATGCTATGCCTTTTTCATTATATTGGTCGGCTTGGGATTGAGCAAGAGAGTTAGCGAGAGCTTGCTGTTTCCAATCAATAAACCCTTGATTAGCTATTTTGCTTTGTATGTCAGCAGCTTGATTTGCAAGTGTAGATTTTATAGAATACGCTCCTTTAATTGGTGCATATGTTGCATAAGTATCATATTGCTTTAGAGTTGTTCCATTTCGTAAAATATTTGCATTTTTTCTATTATTATCCAAAGTTCTTACCAATCTCATTAAAGCTAATGAATTTTCTTTAGATCTATCATCATATGGATTTTTAATATTTAAATCTTCTATATTTTCTTTACCTGGAATTCGTTCACCTGCTTGATCTTGATTTTCTACTTTTTGTTCTCCAGATTTTGGAGTTAACATATATAAATTTGTAATATCATCAAATTTTATTTTATCACCTGAAACCTACCAACCTTCTGGAATATGATTATAATATTTTACACTACCATCACCAGTTGCGATTCCATACATTCTTCCAGCATAAACATCGTGTCCAATGCCATTTAACCCATCAGACCAAACAAATAATTTACCATTATTAGTTGGAATTTGCTTTTTAAAGTTTTCATAATTAAAAGAGCCATCTTGATTAAACCAATTTTTTGACTATTCTTTATCAGTTGCTTCATTTAATGCCATATATCTTCTAGCAAATGCTTCTGCTAGTTTTTGATTATTCATTAAACGATTTATCCAACTTTCATTCCAACTGACTTTATATAAGTTTTCGTCTTTTTCTTGAGATCCTTCAATTCCTTCTACATCATATAATTTATTTCCAGTAGAAATATTATCTGTTGCTGCTTGATCTCCACGTTTTGCTAATTCATATTTTCCGCTTTCTTTATTCCAAACTCTTTTTAATCGATTTGAATCAAGTAAATCTTCATCATTATAAATTACTGCTTGATTAAAATCATCAAAACCACCTTCTGGAAGTTTTGCTGGATTAATACTACTGAGAAGTGGTATCGTTAAGCCGTTTGGTAATTTTATATTTTTAGTTTCGTTATTACCAACGGCAAGATTAAAATTTAGACCACCACTAGCTTTTAGCACTCCTCCATTTTTAGCAGATTCAACTTCAGAAGTATTATCTGGTTGTTGGTACTTTTTATACCAACTCCCTTCTGTATTTCCATTTGTTTGATTAAATTCGTTTAATTTGCTCTTTACTATATATTCAACATTACGAGCCGCTTTTTTATATAATTTATTTTGTCTTTCATCCCAAATAAGAGCATATGGAGATTTATTTGAATAATACATATATAATCCATCTCCTATTTTTGTTAAAAGATTTCTATATTTCATTGTATTTAATACAAACGATCTTGATTGTGCATTATCTGGATATGCAATACGCAGTTTTGCCGCACCTGTCTTTTTTGCTGATTCAACTACATATTTCATATTTGATAAATTAATATTTGGATTATCATTCAATAAATCCATCATTCTCACAAGATCTTTATTGTTTATGTTTTTCATAATATTTTCCCAAATTTGAAAAGTATATTTTCCAAATTTTGGTGTATTCAATTCATACTCAGATTCTTGACCAGTAAATTCTGGTATTTCACTTACCATGAAATTATCCAACATCTATTGTGGTGTTTGCTGGGCTGGAACCTCTTGCGTTGGAGTTCCATCTTGGCTTGGCGTTGTAGGAGTTCCTTCAGTTGTAAAAATTTTATCCCAAGAACCACTATATCCAAATAATCTAGAAAGATCCAAATATTCATTTGACGAAATAGTATTATCGGAAATAGCTTTTCGCGCATTTTCAATATATTTTTGATATCTTGCTCTTGTTGGTTCATCAAGATTTTTAAAATCTCTATCAAAGTCAATTTGATCGAGATATTCTTTAATAGCATTAATTCTATTTGTAGTTCCTCTTTTTCCAGTTTTCTCATCCAAAGGATCTAGCTCCACAAAATCATTTAAATTAAAATCATCGCTATTAAATACATAATTATTAAAATTCTTTCTAAATGCATCGTTTGAAAAATCAACTTTTCTTTTTTCTTCAGGGGAAATATATTCTTCCGACTTACCGAGTTGTGATTTTAAATAATATGTAACTTGTCCAAAAATATCTTTATTATCCAGTATATTTTGGTCAGTAGTATAAAAATTACCATTTTTAATAGTAACTGTTCCGTTTGCAATACCGTCGAGCATATAATTATATGCCTAGTTCAAAGCATCTCTATTTTTCTCTTCATCTTTTAAAGCTGTTCTATATTCTTCCCAGCCGTCTCCAACACCTTCTTGAAAGTCTGACAGCTTATAATTTTTATCCTTATATTTGTAAGTTTGTATATTTTCCATTTTATTAAAAACAAAAATTGGGGAAAGTACACAATTATACTTCCCCCAATATATTAATTAAATTTACTTCTTAATTCTACGAACTAGGATACCACCTTTCTTAAATACGGGCTGGCCCTGTTCCTCTTGTGGGGCTGCACCGCCCTGCTGTGACTGCTGGACGAGCTGTAGGAACATCTGCGCTCCCTGCGCCAAAAGTTGACAATCTTGCTTTTGAAGACCTTCTGCAAACATCTAAACAATTTGCATCATAGGATCTTCCTGGCCTGCTGGCTGGCTTTCTTCAGCTGCTGGCTAATTGGTTGCTTCCTGCTCTACAGGAGCTTCCCGTGGTGCTTCTACGGCACCGCCTTCTTGAAATTTTCTAGGTATAATTTTCATAATAATTATTAATTAAATTAAATTATTTATTTTTATAAATCAAAATAAATCTTAATTTGGAGCATCTACATATTCTGGTTTTCTATTATTTTGTGCATTTATTTCTCTAAACATTTTTTTACCTATTTTTCTACATATACTATTAAACAATTCTTCATTGTTTTTATTTTCTTCTGCTTTTTTTGCCCAAGTAATTAATTGTTTAGTAAACGCTCTTCTAAATATTCTTTCTCCACCATATAGCTCCATCTGTGAAGAACCATCTTGTGCAAGAATTTTCATAACTGGAGCCGAATCATCATCGAATTCTATATCGTCCCCTTTTTCTACTCCACTATTAACATTTAATTCAAGTACATATTTTGTATTTGGATAAGATACAAGAGTTTTATCTTTGGGCTGTGCATGATAAACATGCATTACATCCATGTCATTATTTATAAAGATAATATCCAAAGGTATATTAACTTTATCCATCCACATTGATGGTTGTTCATTTTCATTAAAGTAAAATAGCATACCTTCATTTTCTGGAAGTTTTCGTATTCCTTGAAGACCTTTTTTCTTTTCTTCTTCCGTTTTTGCTTCTTTTACTTTATATTCTTTATTATTAATATATATAGTTATCATTCAACAAGATTTTGTTGATTAATTAAAAAGCCATTATAAGCCTGTGTTGTATCATTCTATACAGATTTTGTACTTTTATCTGCACCAATATTGTGTGTTTTATTTTTATCTTCTTCTTCAAAACTCCATGCTTTAGCTCTATTTTTAATAATTCCTGAAGTAACATCCCATGCTCCTACAAAAGGCTTCGGGCCGATTAAAAATACTGCAGGGCCTCCTATAAGTGTTGATTTAATTGGATGTTCTTTTATATAACCAAATCCTCTTTTTACAAGTCCTTTATTTTCTTGCGGAGGGTTGGTTGGTGGATTTTCTGTTTTTAGCTTTTTGTTTTTTGCTTTTCTTCTAGCCCATCTATCACCTAACCTTTGCAATATATTTCTATCATCTGTTGTCTGCTCTGTATTCTCAGCATTTTCATGCTATACCTTTACTGTATCCTATGAATTTGCATTTTCTACTGCAGCTCCATTTGTAACTCTTACAGTGTCTCTTGGTGCGGCATCTTCAGATCCAGCTATCGCACCACTACCAACAAGAGCAGCTGTAGACTCTTTATCTGGAGTTCTTGTAATTGTTGGACGTGCTTTTGTTGTTTTCTTTTTCTTTCCCATAACAGGAGTCGATGTACCAGATTGTTTACCATAAACTGGGATAGCTCTTGTTTCTCCAAGATGCAAATTGATATCTCTTCGTGTAGGCACAACAACTGGTCTGGCTACTCTTGTTGCATCAGCAACTGCAACACTAGATGTCGAATTTCTTTGTGAAGCTCCAGGCTTTCTAGATTTTCCACCTGTTGCTATATCAAAAAGAGTAGATGCAATTACGCCTGGAACTCCTCCTATAACTGGAAGTACTTTTGATACAACACTTCCTATAGCCGGTAAAGCTGGCGCTATTGCAGGTATTGCACGTACTGCCACTCCACTTTGAGCTTTAATTATTTTACTCATAATAATTCGTTTGTATTATCAATTGTTTTATTTAATAATTCATCTACCAATATCTATCCGGCTTTTGTTGCTACATCATCTTTTTCTTTTTGAGAAATATCTGAATTATATTTTTTTAACATTTTTTCAAGTTTCTAAGTTAATGATAATCTTAATACAATTTCAGATCTTTCAACTTCTGCATTTTGTACTATCTTTCCATTTTCATCTTCTGAAACGACAGGAATGCCTTTTTTAGTGATATTCTCGTCATTTTCCATATGATGAAGATTTTTATGTAAAGCTCCTTCTGGTATTATATTTAATTCTCCACCATTCTTAAATTGCTATGGTTTTATTTCTCCGGTTTCAAGATAATCTTTTATATTTTGAAATAACTATCTAGAAGTGTTATCAAATAACCATTGTTTATCAGCGTCTTCCTTTGGCTAATATTTAAATTTTCCAGAATCTTGTTCTGTTTTTTTTCTAAGTTTATCTGGAGCAAGTAAATCTCGAATAACACCATCAATGCCCTATGCGATATAGTCTTCATTAATATTTTTATCTATAAAATCACTAAATGAAGAGTTTTCCTATTTTTGGTCTCTAAATATTTCACCAAGTCCAGAATTCCAAAATACATCTCCTTTTTTATTCTATAAAAGATAATCTTCAAATGGTTTTAATACCTATTGATATTTCGGATCTGCATATCTAAAATGATGAATAGCATCTAACTAAATATCATCTATTGTATTTGTATCTGGATTAAATACTATAGTAGGAGTTTCATTTGGATTTTTTAATATAAATCCATTTTTGTATTTTATTTCTGGTTGTCTAATATATTCTATAGATCCAACTCCTGTTTTTTCTCTTGTATATTCAGGATCTCTATAAATATGGTATTCAGAAGTATTTTTAATTGCCGGCCATCTTTTTTCTATAATTCTTTTCATATCATCCTCAGATGGATATACAACAACAACTTCTAATTCTTGTGGTTCTAGTTTTGCTCCTTCTTGAAATTTTGGAATAATAGATTTAATTTCCATTTCTGGAACTATTGATTCAATTTCAGATTCTTGTGGTTCTAGTTTTGCTCCTTCTTTTGCAACAAGTGTTCTCGGATTAAGCCCACCTTGTAGATCTTGATTATATTGTATATTACCCAAACCATTTGCTTGAATTCTCGCTTCGTCAATCTTATTTTCATTAACCATATCAAGTAAGGCTTCATTTGCCATACCATACATATTAACAAGTCTATTGGCTTTTCTATATGCTCCGTGAGACAACAAACCATATTTTTTTCCTTGCTTATTCCAAGCATCTATACCTTGTCTAACCGTATTTGAGTAAGAAGACTCTACTTTTGCAAGATCTTGATTTTCTTGGAAAGTTCTAGGATTAAGCGTTGTAGTTGTTTTTCCAAATTTACCATTAATCATAGAAAGCGGTAAAAGAGCTTCTCCAACTATGTTACTTCCTAATAACGCATCTGTAGTCGTATTATGTGTAATAATACAATTTGCTAAATAGGTGTGATTATATTCAGCCTACAAATTATAAACTATTTGTTTTCCTATTTTTTTAATAGCAATTATTTTACACTATTTAGCCCCGGATATATCGTTATGTTCTTGACTATTTTTATTTTTTAACATATTATATATCCTTTCAAGATTTGTTCTCTTATATGATATATTTAAATGAATTAAATTATAAAATTTAATAATAGATGATATACCACGTATAGTTAAACGATAACTTTCTTTAGAATTTATAAATCGATTTTTTATTTTATATTTAGCCGCTTTTCTAGTACCGATTGTTGAAAATATTCCTAGTTTATGTAACTATATTCTAACTTCTTCTAAAAGATTCATATTAGATTGATATAAAACTATAGAATAACCATTCCTTTTTTCATTTACATAAATACTTCCATCTGTATCAAACAATCCAGCTAAAAGATCACAAACTGACTATTTACTAAATTCTCCTATATTTTTTGGAAGAGTTTTATTTTTCCCAGTCTGATAAGCAATGCCTAACTAATGTAACAAATCCATTCCTCCTATAATCCTATAGGTTCTAATTTCTTTGTTATATTTTTCAGGTCTTTTATCATCACAATGGCATAATACTCCTATTTTTTTATCTTCTAAATATTTCCACGTGTCTGGATCTGCTGAAATTAATCTACATGACTACCATTTTCCGTAAGATCCATCACCAATTAAAAGTCCTACTACATATGCATTTGGTATATCGCGTTCTCCCCAATAGTCTATATTATTAGCAAGACCAACAAAGTCTCCAACTTTCAATTCATCTGCTCTTCTAAACTTCCAAGATCTGATTGCTATCTTTTTTTTATTAATTTTCTTATTTTTTGCTTTCGGACTGTCATCGCTTAAAACAGGATGATCAATACTGCATTTAATAGAATATCCATTTTTTAGTATAATTTCTAAGCATTCTTTTTCTTTTGGTTCTATAAAATTTTGTATTTTTTGAGGAACAATCTATTTACTATTTTCATCCCATCCTATAATTCCATCTTCCTGTTTTAAATCTTCTATATTAATTAATTCTCCATTGGCTTTAAATACTTTTGTTCCTCTACAAACACACATTCCTGAAGTACCATATCCGGCATTATTAAGAGCTTTAAAACCAGTATCTAAGCCCATTTTTGCGAGTCCTATAATCTGTCCAACTCCTGGAATCGCAGAGATTGCTGCTGTTCCGACCGAATCAATCATATCTAATGTAGAAGTAATTTTACCTTTTTCTCCGCTATATTCTGATTTAGGTTTCATTGCTGCTTGAACTGCCCCAAGGCCTATTCCAGCTATACTTCCAAGATTAAATCCAGAAAGCAATTTTGTTCCTTTGGTAATATTTTGTGCCACCTAGGAACCAACACCATTAACTATAGAAGAAGCAGCTCTTCCCCCAGCAGTATTTTGATTGAATACACTTGAAGTTACACCAGAAATAGCAACATCCGCCAACCCACCTCCAGATGGTACCTTTAAAGCATTACCAAGTATATTTGACGCTGCAGCACCAAGTGCTTGTCCTGCAAGTTCACTTATTTTCGAATCTCCAAATAACTTACTCCCCAAAGATGATCCAAGCATTGTAGAAGCAGCATTTGCTACACCACCAAGATATGCATTTCCTGCTTTTTTTAAAGCAAAATTCATTGCTTGCTTTCTTTGGTTTTTAGCAAGCTATTGCATTTGGTATTTGTCAAGAGCAAGGTGCGTAGTGAATGATGGGGTGGCACCAAGAGGATATGTTTTAGAAGTTCCAAGTAATTTAGATGCATCTACTGTGTTTAATATAGGTGCCATTATGCTATACTCATTTGATACATTGTTAAAATACTATATATTGTAGCAAGTTGTTTACCACTATATCGTATTT
>ERZ1034917.718-NODE-718-length-27323-cov-226.941470_pt1 | contig 27323 bp, 44 predicted proteins | sample MGYA00520605_ERZ1034917 | MGnify/ENA primary metagenome ERZ1034917 (study PRJEB33766, sample SAMN09781784) | gut metagenome | biome: gut microbiome | host: Homo sapiens | place: Madagascar | study: EMG produced TPA metagenomics assembly of the PRJNA485056 data... | reverse complement strand
CCGTCGAGCACCTCCTGCGCCATCGCCGGAATGCTCACGGTCATCCCGTCTTTCCCATCGGGATCCGTAGGGGAGGGGCTCTGCTCCTCCCGCTCCACGAAGTACGAAAGCGGGACATGCATGATATCCAGATCCAGCGGGCTGCCCCGGTACTGCTGCATGACGCATTTTCCGGAAAGGTCGGGATAATGCACGCCGTCATTCGCGCCCCACGCGGCGATCCAGCGGTCGTACCCTGTCTCGCCGATGTGCGTATCAAACCAGCTCAGGCTGGCGTACACGCCGGTTTTGTTCCCGGCCTCCTTCATAGCCGCGCAGAATACCTTGCACATGGCGGTGATCGTCTCATTCTCCGGGAAACCGTTCTTCGCCTTGTACCCGTCGGCATCCTCCATATCGAACCACACGCCGAGACGGGGCTTCCGGCCATTGAGGAAGCGCAGACACCGCTCCGCCTCCAATTTAGCCGTCTGCATATTCAGCGCATAGCTGTACCAGTAGATGCCCCACGGGATACCGAGCGCGTCGCATTTGGCGATGTTGCGCTCTGCCCATTTGTCGGCATTTCGGATGCCGTAGCCGCCGCGGATGATGACAAAGCCATCCTTGTACGGCGTGAAATCGAAATCGCCCTGATGCTCAGAAACGTCTATACCGTTCATTTCCATGTTCCTCCTGCTTTGAATTTTGCCGACGCATTTTTCCAAGTACCGCCCTTGCGGTACAGCGTCGCCTGCTTCCACGTCCCGCCGACCTTGAAATAAAGCGTCGAGCCGAGCAGCTCCGGGGCCGTAAAAGAAATTTCCTGTGTGGAGTTGTCCGCTTTTACGCCCACAACGACTTTGATAGACGCTCCGGCTGCCGCAATATTGGTGAAATAATACGTCTTTGTGCTCCCGCTGCTGCCGAAGCGCGATTCTGTGTAGGCTTCGCCAGTAACACCGGCAACATCGCAGCGGTGATATGTTTTGTAAAAATCCGTGAAGTTGGGATTCGTCAGATGAAATGTGCGCGTCTCAACGATTTTCAGAGCGAAGCCCTGATCGGCCAAACGAGCGCAAAAGACCGTACCCGTAACGTCCAACTGGTTGTTGTGAATGGATATTGTATCTTTCTGCACCCACTCACTTCCGCCGGGAAGTGTCGGGGCGGTTAAGCTCCAGCCCATCTATACCACCTCACTCTGTATACTGAAGATAAATATCGCCGTCATTGCCAAGGCTCGCGGACGGCTCGGCAGTTCCGGCATAGATCATGCGTGTGTCATAGTTGCCGGTCACAATGAGCGCAACATTTGAAATCTTTTTCAGCTTGATCCATTTGTATTGCGGAACAGTGATTCTGATTTCAGCCGCCGCTGAAGATGTTCCCTTATTGCTTTCAATCACAGCGGGCATATTCTGCAAAATCAGCGTAAAAGGATTGTTGGCAAAGATGACCGTCTCCCAGAAGTCATCCGTAATACGATTAAACTCGTTCAAATCGAACATGAAAGACTGATTACTGCCGTATACCCAGTTAAAAACGTGTCCCCAGCTCGAAACGACATAATTGCTTGTTGCGTCGGAACTTGTGTTCGTTCGCGGAAGCTCACTCCAATACTTTGCGTCAGATGCCAACTTCGCCAGCGTTACTGTGTTGTCCGGGATAATGCCGCCGCTCGCCTGTTCGATGGCGGCGCGAAGCTGCGCAAGCAGCTCCGTGAACTGCGCGTTGATGACGCTTGTGTCGATGCTCAACGTGTCGGTCACAAGGCCGCAGACGTCCGGGTTTTGCCGCTCGTCCGTAATCATGGAGGCGGTGATGGAGGTCGTACCGGCAGCAACGAGGATCTGTGCGAGGCTCAGCTGCCGCTGCGTGGTGTTGTTCGTGAGCGACGGAGCAGCCGCCGCGCTTGCCGGTGTGCCTTTGAGTATTTTAATTTCCGGTAGATCGGCGTAGTCGGTGGTTTTCCACTCAACGATCACGCGGTCGATGCGGTTTAAAACGCCGTCCGCCGCGTCAATTGTGAGCTGCATTTTTGCGCCGTTGTTTTTTTCGGTGTCGTTCCACCAGACAACGCCGTTTGCATCGGAATCGGAGATCCAGCCGATTCCGTCTGACACCGTGACCGCCATTGCGTTCTGCACGGCGGCGACGGCGGCATTGTTGTTCGCGGCGAACACGCCGGAGGTGCGGCCATGAAGCCAGCGCATCGCATGTTCCGCTCCGACATATTCGTCGCGGTTGTTCGGGAAAGATTTAATATTTGCCATTTAGTTTCTCCTCACTTAATGCGTCAAGGATTGGGTCGCCGAGGATGATCTGCGTTTTTTCGCCGGTGCGGTCAAGGGTGTATTTAAGGCCCGTGATGCGCGCGGCGAATGACACGCCGAAGCGGACGGAAATGCACAAAACGACATCGCCGAGGTCATAGCGGATGCCAAGCTCGGACGGGTCGATGACAACGTCAAAGCTGGATCGTTTAATATACTTCCCAAGCTCCATATTGCCGAAGGACTTTGCAGACTTGGCAGCGTCGTCGGCGGTGCCGTCCGATTCCTGCGATATCGAGCTGTCGAACCACCGCTCGAAGCGGTCGTCGCCGGAGGCACTGCCCACGACCGCGACCGGCTCGGTTTCGTCCGTCAGCTTGTATTTTACATAAGCGACATTTTTAAACGTGCTCACGTCTTTGCTGATGACAAGGTCGGAACATGTCCCCTGCTCTTCAACAAAGGCTACACGATGAATGCCGGTCGTGCGGTCGGTGCCTTTGATGACGCGGAAGGTATGCGTCAGGGTATTTCCGTCCCAGTCCATCCGGTGGCCAAGCTCGGCGGTGTCGAGAACGTCCATGATCTTATCGAGGAGCTGACCGCCGTAGACGGTATTGTCTTCGTCGTCCTCCGGCTGGAACTGCTCGGGCAGACCCGCTGGCGTCGCCGTATGGATGCGCGTCAGGCCGCGGAGGTTGTCGTTGATGAGGCCGTAGACGCCCGTCTCTATGGTCGTGATGGCCGTCTTTGCCGCGACGACGCGCTTGTTTAATATCCAATTTGACGTGTAGCCGTTGGCGGTGATGCGGTTCTGCACCGTGTCATGCTTGACGTTGACCAAAACGTAGGTCGTGCCTCTGGTGGTGTTGTACAATACCGACCCCTCGCGGAGGGCGGCGATGTTGTAATCGTCCACGGGGGCGACGATTTGTATTTTCCCGATAGCGTTGTAGTGCTCGGTGATCTGGATGGAGATTGCGTGCGTCAACTGGTATCGCGTGGAGAAATCGGGTGGATAGATTTCAAAGCTCATACGCTTATCCCCACGATCTCCTGCGCAAAGTCGATGGACACTTGCAGACTGTCAAGGCCGCTGTCCGCGGTCGGCTTTAAAACGTTGTCACCGACGGAAAGCCGGTAAAGGCTTGACGTTAACTCAAGCGCGCCGCGGCACTCGCCGTCCACACTGGAGGTAACATACGTACGGTCGTGCGTGATCTCGATCACGACACGTTCCCCGGCGGCGAGCGTTTTGTTGACACGGATGAATTTCCCGGTTGCCGCGTCGAGGATCTGCGGATTGACGACCTCGTTGAGTGCGGTAAACGTCAGGGTATACGGGACGGGCACCTGTCCGCCGTTTTTGACGTTGATGAACTGTGTCCGGACGACCGTGCCGAAGCGGTACGGGCGGGACTGATTCCACGGGAATTTGAAGCCGTATTCCACGCCGGAGAGCGTGGCGGCGGCGGATGCGTCCTGCTGCCAATAGGGATACGGCGCGGTTAATGAGAACTGAAACGCAGCGAACACCGGGCGCGCCTCGATGGTTGGGGTGGCCGTCGGGCGTACTTCGAGGTAGTAGTCATCGGCGTAGAGCCGACCGTAGAGGTCAGGACGCACGACGGATAGGAGCGCGTCCTTATTCTCCGCCTGAACTTCTCCGACGAGGATTCCGCTGATCGTCACGGGGCGCGACTGCACGTTGACGCTCTGGACGGTCGTGCCGGTCTGGTCGATGCCCTGCGCTTCGTTGAGCTTGCAGACGACGGTGTCGATGCCCGCGGGCTTGTTGATGAGAAACCCGCTTGCATACTCAAAGACGATCTCGCCGCCGTCTGAATTGACATAGCGGAAGGTTTTGGAAAGATTGCTCACATTGCCCACCTCGCCGTCTCAAAATACGCAGCAGTGGCCGCGGCAAGCTCCACAGGCGTCTGCGGGACGCTCTGGATGTTCTGCACGATAGTGATGCCCGCGGCGTTGGGCGTACCGCGCCGCCAGTCTTCCGCCTCGGCTTTTGTCAGAACAGATTCGCCGCGGTGCAAAACCGCCGGATATCCGTCATACGGGACATAGTCAAGGCCACCGGCGGAGGAATGACCGCCTGTACCACCACCGCCAGTGTTCATCCCGTTTCTTGCGGAATTGGCAATGCTCATACCGGCGTTGTAGGCGTCCCACGATTTACTTTTTAGCCCTTCGATGAAGCGATCAACCGCTCGGCGGCCGGAGGAATAAAATGTTCCGCTGTCAGTAACGCGCGCAGAAATGGCGCTCACGGTGCGGTCGACAAGGTCTTGCCCGGCCTGTTCGCAGGTGACGTCTTTGTCCATTCCCTCGGCGAGCTGCGCTGCCGGGTCGGCATCAATTTTCCCCGCGCCGACGGACTGCGCAAACGCCTCGATTGCCGCAGCGCCGCCCTCTTCGTACAGGGCGCGCAGCTCGGCGAGGCCGTCCTCGCTTCCGGCGTTGGCCTCGGCGAGCATGGCGACGACACCGGCGTACATTTCCGGCCCGCCTGCGTTGAACATCTCCGCCAGCTCGGCGGGAAGCTCTCCGGCGATGGATGCCATGTTCGCGGAAAAGTCGTTCGTTGCGTCGATGTTGTGGCGCATGTTGTCGAGGGCGTCCTTGTACGAAAGCTCGCTCTCCGTGTTGATGCGCGAGAACATGTTCGTCGCCGCGTCTGTATAGGTCTGTAGGCGCTCGGTTGCCTCCTCCATGGTGAGGTTGCTGTTAGCGAGCTCGACGGAAAAGCCGTTAGCGCTGATCGTCATCTTATCGACGGCGTCGGCGGTTGCGTTCGCGGTTTCTGCGGCGGACGCTTCCGCCGCTTCCATTTCGCCGAGCTGTTCTGTGCCGCGGCTGATTTTCCCGGTCAGGTCGTCGACCTGATACGTTAGGCGCCAGAACGTGTCCGCGTCCGTCGCCTCGCTCACACCAGCGAGCTCTGTTTTCAGGCGGGCAAGCTCGTCGTTCCACGCCTCAAGCTGCGCCCTTGCATCCTCAACGCTTTCCGTCGGGAGAGGGTTTCTAAACTCGTCCGCCGCTTCGGCCCAGCTCTCGGCAACGTCGGCAAAGCCGCTTGTGAGCTTTTCTACCCAACCGAGCACTTTTGCGATGGACGGGGTCAAAATGCCGCTGAATGCGGTTTTCAAACGCGAAATCTGTTCGCCGACACCAGCCTGCGCCTCTTCAAGCTCAAGCTGCGCGTCGCGGGCGTTCATGACGGTGGAATTGTTGCGATGCATTGCAGCGGCGGCATCGTCATACGCTGCGGCGAGGGTGTCGGTGATGAGGGCGGTTCGCTCCGCCGTATCGGCGCAGGAGGCGAGGCGGATGTTGAAATCGTCCTCGGAAATTCCGACCCAGTTGAGCGCGTCGGCCAAAACGCCAGTGACCTGGCCGACCTTGGCGGTTTCGTTTGACGCCTCAATGAGGCCCTCAATGGGGAGGGAATCGCCAAATGTGCCGTAAACACCGGCGGCGATCTCCGTCCACCGCGCCTGCTCCTTCGTGCTGGTGGTCAGTCGGGCCAGGAGCTGCGAGGCCTCGACCGCCGTATCGGTATCCCCGAGGAGCTTGTAGAACTCGCGGAACGTTTTTCGCGCGCTGGTTGTGGAGTAGCCCATGGTCTCGAACGCAGTGTCGAGCTTGCCCATGGAGACGCGGAACTCCTCCGTGGATTCGTCCATGTTCCAAACGGCTTCCGCAAAGCTTTTGATTGTGGAAACCGCAAACTCAATGGCAGCGGCGAGGAGATGGCCTTTTGTTACGGCGCCTGTGATGGTTTTGCCGAGGCCAGACAGAGCGCCGTCCGCTCCGCCGCTCGTTTCTCCTACATTTTTCAGGCCGTCTGCGGCATCTTCGATTGGAGGGGCCGCTTTGTCGGCTTCTTTCCCAACATCGCGCAGGGAGCGTTCTGCGTCGTTTAACGCGGTCTCGGCCTGGTTTGTTTCGGTGGTTGTCTCCTCAACGGATCTCGTGAACTTATCAACGGCCTTTTCCGCCTTTTGGGTGTCGCCGGGGATGTCCTCAGCAGCGCCGCCGAGCTTGTCAAACGATTTCGATGCGTCGGTGACTTGCTTGTCAAAATCGGATGTGTCAAGGGTGAGTTTGGCAAAAAGGTCAAATACATTCATTCTTCATCGCCTCCAAATGCGGCGCGGAAGCGCGCGATGATCTCCTCCGGCTCCTCGATTTTTCGCGGACGGAGGACGTCAATGAAGCGCCGGTTGAGCATCTGGTCGCGGCGGACGAGGGCATAGAGCGCGTCGGTGACGTAGATTCTGTACGCCTCCTCTTCCGCGCGTCGGTGCTCCCTGACGGCGACATACCGGACAATGCTGCTTACTCGTTGGTCTCCGGCGTATTCTCCGGCGCAGAGCCAGCACGATCCGCGCCAACCTGCGCCGCCGTAAAAAAAGACTTCCAGACTTCATCGCCGGTGAGCTCCGCCCAGTCCTGCAGGGCTTTGACGTAGGTGAGCTCGGCGGCGTACTTTTCGGGCGTTGTGCCGTAGCACACGGCCATGATGCGGCAGAAGTCGTCCTCGTGGCGGGAGAGGATCTTGTAAACGAGGGAGACGATGTAAGAGCGCGAGGAGCGCTCGTCCGGCTTTTTCTCCTGCCGGTACATCTCCCGCGTGTCCTCGTCCTCAACGAGATTGCAGAGCGGATCGATGAGCGCGGCAAAGGCGCTCAACGCGCCCTTGCCTTTGATTTCGGACGGGAGCGTCATCTTTTTCACGCCTCATCCGTCCCTTCCTTGAGATATACCTCGAACGGCACGACCGTCTGCGCGCTCATGCTGACATGGCCGGTGAACTCGAACGAGAACTGCGCCTTGCCCTTGTCGGTGCTCTGCATGGAGAAGCCGCCGGTGGACAGGGCGTTGATAATCTTGATGGCGCAGTAACCGCCGTTGGTCTCGCCGTTCTTGTCGGAATAGTCGCAGACGAGCCAGAGGTCTTTGAAGTCCGCGGACGCGACATCCACGCGCGGGGTGATCTTGGTCGTATCGGTCGTTCCGACATCGCCCGCACCCATGAGCAGGGCGATGAGGGACGTGTTCGTAGTGATGAAGGTGCCCGTGAGCTTAACCTCCCACGAATCGAGCTTTTTGAGCTCCTTCATGTTTTTCGGGCAGTTGTCGATGTCCTCGCCGAAGTCGGTGAAGGAGGGCGTCGCAGTAAAGTTGATCCCGCCGGTGGTCGCGCCGAGGATGTTCGTGTCCTCAATGGCAGGCGTTGCCGGGGTGAACGCCTTAAGGAGAACGCCCGCGTTGAGAACGATATTTTTGAAAGTGTCTTCGGGGATTTTTCTGAATTTCATTTTCTCACCTCAATTTTGGGTTAAAAAATCGACCGTCATGTTGATGTAACGGCCTTTGATCTTGTTGTCTGCCGCGTCGGTCTGCGGCTGGGAAAAGGGCGTTCCGCGCGCTATGAGCAGCGCGCCGCCGTCGCAGGGGACGTAAACGCCGCCCAAACCGATGGCGTTGGAGATTTCCTGCGTTTTCTCAACGATGGGGCGGTAGGAATCGCCGTAATACCATAGGTTAACAACCAGAGGCATGGAGCCGTCGTCGAACGCGCCGAGCACCTGTTCATAGACAAGGTACGGAAACGCCGCGCCGGTCTCGGCCTCGTTGGGGTAGGCCGTTAGGCCAAACGACGACATGAACGAATGGAGGGCTTCGGCCTTGGTCATGGCAGCGCCGCCAATCTGCGGACGTTGTACCGCTCGAACTGGAACGTCGATACCGTAGGCGTTTTGGGAAGTTTGGAAACGATGAGGTAGTAGTTCCCGTCCGTCTTGATGATGTCCTGCTCGTCGAGGTTGGTGTTGAGCGGCGTGACGATGGTGTCGGTATAGGTCACGTCGGCCTGCTGCGCGGCAATGCGCTCTGTTGGCGTCAGGCCGGAGAACGCGATCTTGATCTCCGCGCCATCTTTCCATGCGTTGACGTATCCGCCGACCCCGTCCGGCACTTTCGTTTTGTTCATCACAACGGCGGGGGTATAAAAAGTTTCATACAAACTCATAGCTTCCTCCAACGGTTCAGCCGTTTGGCAAACGCGCCCTGCCATGAGGCGGAATCGCTTCCTTTCGTATAGGAATAGCCGCCGAAGCTCTCGCTCTGGTATGGGCTGTTGATGACCTCGGCGTTTTTCTGCTTCCATTCCTCGATCTCGGCGGCAAGCTCTTCCAGCGTGGGCGGGATCGCCATAGCCCAGATCGCGCCGTCAAATGTTTCGTCGGCGGGGAGTGCATCGCCGTAGCGATACACCCCGTCGCAGAAGACGCTGCCGACGACGCGAAAAAACTGTCCGGCGGCGAGAAACGGCAGCGTGATTCCTCCGTCAGTTACGGTGTACTCGCCGTCAACAATTTCAACGACAAAATAGTTGCGCAGCGAGGCGCAAATCGCATCGATCATTGCCCCGCTGCACTTGGTATTCTCATTCACGCTGCCGCCCTCCTATCAGGAGACGGAGGCGAGAATCTTGGCGATTTTCGTGCCGTCCGTGACCTTCGCGCCGTAGACGTGCAGGCCCTTGACCGCGTCGGCAAAACGGCTCTCCATGCGGTACGCCTCGGTCTTGATGATCTGCTCGGCGTAGGTGGTGGCATCGGTGATCTGCGCGGTGATCTCGAAATAGGGCGTCTTGCCGGTGTCCGTGCCGGTGCCGGTCTTGACGTTGTTGGACATGTAAACGTCGAAACCGGCGATGCGGCCGACAAGGCCGTTGATGAGGGCTTCCTGTCCGGCGGTCGCGGTGCTCTTGGCGAAACGGTCATCGAGCAGGAGGAGGGAATGGACATCCGGGGGGACGACGATGGTACGGCCCGTGTTGGGAACGTTCGCCTTGTCGAGCTTCGTCTTGAGCTTCACGATGTTCTCATAGACGTTGGAGGCGGTGAGGGCAACGGGGGCGGCGGCAGAGCCGATGGTGTTTCCGGCAGCGGCACCGGCGGCGATCACGCCGAGAAGGTAGGCGTCGGAAACGTCGGCGAGGGCGTAGGCGGCGCGTCCCATAGCGGTATCGACCAGCTCGCCCGCGGCCTGCACCTTGTCCACATCGTCGACCTGGAAGTTGAAGTACTTGGCCTGGTCAATAACGAGGGTCTGATCGGTCGTGGTCAGGGTTTCGGGAGCGTCAATGTCGGTATTCTTAGTGTAGCTCTTCACGGTGATCGCGCCGATGGTGTTGATGTGGACGGTGTCGCCGTGGTTGCTGATCTCGCCCTCATAGTTGCGGTTGACGAGGTTGGTGGCGACGTGCGCCTTTTCGAGCGCATAGAGAAGTCGGGCGTTCCAAAGCTCGGGAATAAAAGTGGTTACAGCCATTGTGAATTAGTCTCCTTTCCGGGTGAGGGACGCCTTTACCGCGTCCCAATTCTTGTTAATTTCGGCAGCGGACATTTTTTTGATCTCGTCCGCCGTGTAGCGGGTGACAGGGTTGTTGTTCGGCGGGGTGGCGGTGTTCGCGCCCTGCGTCTGCGTCGTGGACACGAGCGGTTTAAATGCGCCCGCGATAAGCGCGTCGAGGGACGCGGCGTCTTTGATCTTGTCCCCGTCCATTTCGAGCGCGGCCATTTCCTCGCCGCAGCCACGCATGGCGAGGTCGAGGTTCCCGCCGGTGATGTTCTTACTTTCAAAGTAGGCGCGGACGGCCTTTTCCTTTGCCGCCTTGCTTTCCTTTGCGGTGACGTCGGCCTTGTACGCCTCGAAATCGGAGTGCTCTTTTTCGTATTTCGATTTGTAGCCGTCGTCGCCTTTGGCTTTGAGCGCGTCAAGCTCTGCCTGTACGGCCGGGAGCTTTTCCGCGTCCGCCTTGAACGCGTCGCGCTGTTCCTTTAGCGCGTCGGTGGTTTCGACGTGCATTTCGACGATGGAATCGACCTGCTCGTCGGTGAGCCCCATTGCCTTGAGGGCCTTTCTTGTGAGTGCCATGATGATTACTCCTTTTCATTCTTTCGCGGCGGTGCATCGCCGCAGAGTAGTAAAAAAGCCGCTTAAAAAAGCGGCAGTAAAAAAATCAGCCTACGGCGGTACATCGCTGTAAGCTGATTTTCTTATTCGGTTATTTGCTGAGGTATTCCTTGATGATCTCAATGTAGTCTTTGGCGAATCGCTCCATAGCGTTCTTGATGAAGCGCCGGGGCTTTTGCGGAAATCCCATGCGGAACTCCCCCGTCAGAGGATCGCGGTATACCCAGCGTTCCTTTGGTGTTCCGCCGCCGATGGCGTATTTGCCGGTTCCCTCGTGGACGTAGACCGCGTAATCGACGTTTGTGCCGACCTCGACGGAATCGCCGTCCACTTGATGGGCAATGCTTCCACGCAAGCGCCCTGTATCGACCGCGTCGAGGTCGGTGATCTCGTCCTTTACGTCGCCCTCCGCCTGTATGCCGACGGCTTCCAATGCCCGCAGCTTCTGTTCGGCGGTGGCTTTCAGGACATCGGCGGCGTTATTGTTGAGTTTGTAAATGAAGGGCATTAGAAATCCGGCACCCACTCGTCCATGCCGCCGCCGAGGTCGCTGTATGGGCAGTCTTCACAAACCTTTCGCGCTGTCTCGATGTCCTCTACTTCCTGCAGCTCCGGCGTCGAGGAAATTTTGAACAGTCGGCCTAAACAGCACAGAGAATCGTAGCACAAATCGGCGCTTATCACTCTCTTGTATACCGGACAATAATGATCTGCGTTATAATCCAACATTTTTTATCACCTCAATGATCTTGTCAAATTCCTCGTCGAAATCCTCTCTCTTCCACGCGGTTTTAAACACCCAGTCATCTCCAACGCGATTGATAAGGCTAACGCCGTCGTTTGAGATATAGAGCCTACGAAGTCCTTGCCATTGAATACCCATAACTTTCGCATTTTTCATATATCCACGGATTTCGTCGTCCGTAATATGCCGCTCCATCATGCGGTGCATGATGTGGTACGGGTCATGTTTTCCGCTTGGAAGTATGTAGGCAAGTTCCTGTTTGGGAGGTAGAAAGACGCTCTTTTTTACGATTTTAGCGCCGGATTGTTTAAGCTGATACTGGAAATCGAAAACTTTTTGATTGCTCGTCGGGTATTTGCTCAGGTATTTTTTCAGGTCTTTGACGTACTTCCATTGTTCGGGATCAGTATACTTGAAATTCTGGAATTCATCAAATGTTTTCGGGACGTTTTTCCCTACGATCTTCCTGTATTCCAGCCACTGTTCGCGGTCTGCAGCGGCGCGGGCGACTTTCTTAAACTCGAGCGTTGTACCGTCCGGGTCTTCCTCCATCATGCGGTCGAGCCATTCGTTGTATGTTTCCCGTTTCCTCTTATGGCCTTTGATGAACGCTTTAAGGGCACAGCGGCAGTTGTAAATATTCCAACCGGACGCGCCGTGCGATCTGTCGCCGGGGAACATGAGCTTCTCGCCGCCGACGGTAAATGCTTCATCAACGCCGACACGCTGACCGTCGGCCATGCCGTGCCATTCTCGGGTGCGATGATCCTTTGTTGCGATCCACTCGCGCTGCATTTCGATCCCCATTTCCGCGGCCTTTTCATACGTCGCCTGTCGGCCTCCGTTTTCGGCGGCGGTGACGGCGGTACGCGCGGCGCGGATGGCGCTCTCGACGCTCATGTCAATAATGCGGCGGCGAAGGTCGGCGGCAATGCCGCGGCTGCTGCGTCCCATCAAGATACCGGCGGTTACAGCGTTCGTGATCTGCTTCTTCCCAAATTCCAAGTCAATGCCGCGGCGGACGGCTTTCTCTTTTGGATAATACGGCATTAAATCCGGCTGCTCAACGATCAGGCGGCGGACGGTCTGCTCATCGTAGAGGGTAAAATTGCCGCCAGCGTTGGATACCTCATACGCGGCATAGTTGCGGTTTAGCGTGTATATTCCTGGCGTGGCGTCGTTGACGTAGGAGATAGCGACCTCGTTTGCGTTTGTGAGGCGTTCGGCGAGCTTGTCCCGCAGGGCTTCAAAGCGCTCGCCGCGCCCCATCTGGGCGAGCCGCCATTGTTTGTAATCCTCCTCCGTCCATTCGCGTCCGTTTGCGACCGTTCCGATGAGCTTCTGCATTTCCTCATCGCGGAGGCGGAAGTTAGCGAAATACTCGTCAATGATCTGCTGGAGGTTTTTTGCCGCGCCGCCGTACATCTCCCGGATGCGCTTTTCGAGCGCCTCCAGCTCAGCATCCGTCAGGCGGCGTCCCTCGTCGCGCTTCATTCACCCAGACCGAGGCGGTCGACCGCCGCGTTGTCCCGGCGCTGCATGAGATCGTCGAACTGATCGGCATCGCCGTTGATGGTGAGCAGCTTTTTGATGATGTATTCCTCATCGTAGAACTGCGCGGCGAGGATGAGGCTCTGCGTCTCCTCCTGCTTGTTGATGATCTGGCTGCGCGTGTAGGTCGGCTTGTCGTCGATGCCGAGCAGGGACAGGATGCCGACAATAAAGCGCGTGACCTGCGCCTCGAACATGTCTGTTTTTAGATCAAGCGGAACATACGCGGCCTTGATGGCTGTCGCCGTCTGGTTTCCGGCGGATACGGCGGCGCTATCGAAGCACTGGAAGTCCTCGAAGAGCTTCTTCTTCAACATGTCGATTGTCGTGTTTGTTCCGGCATACGGCGCTTCGAGGGTGTGCGCCTCGGCCTTTGCGCCGTCGTCGCCGTCCGCATGGGCGACGTGCGTGGTTTTCAGGCGTTCAACAAACCGGGCGTCATCGAGGTCGCCCATGCCGCCGCAGTTTGTGAGCACCCAATAAATAAGGTTGCCCTCATCTACGTTGTTCACCATGTTCGATGCGGCGAGGTCGAGTGCGTCGATGGTGTTGCGCTTGCCGATGATCTCGGACAAACCGCGTTCGTTGTTAAACAACGGCACGATGGGGAAAGCGGGATAGTTTTCGCCGTTCAGGATCTCCGTACCGCCGACCTCGGACGTTCGCACGACCTGTTTGTAGGCGCGCTTGTCCTGCATGATCGTCATCGGCTCGCCTTCGCTCTGTATAAATTCGGTGAAGCCGTCCAGCTCGTAGAGCGTGACGCGCTTCGGCTTTTCCGGCGCGAGCTGCCAGAAGCGGATACCGGCGGAGAGCGCGCCCGTCTCCTCGTCGTAGAGCGGCACAAACTCCGTCAGGCGAAACACTCTAAGATGCTCCAGATCCCAGAAGCCGAACGAAATGCCGCCGATCTGGGCATACTTCGCGGCGGTCATGACCTCCTGGTCGAAATCGGCGCATAGCTTGTCCGCCGTTTTCTTGTCGGCGAACGTGATGCCGTTGCCGAGCAGATAGGCCACCTGTTGGTTCACGTCGAAGCGGAAGAAAGAAGAGGCCAGCTTGTGGTTGGCGGTGAACATGTCGCGGTGCGCTTTCCCCTGCAAATCGTAGAGGATCTTTTCGTAGTTGCTGATGGTCGGGTTTTCGCCGTTGTAATACAATTCGGCGTCTGCCGCCGTTCTATACGCCTTGCTGCCGGTGTGCTCGGCGATGGCGTTGTTGATGAACGTCGTCCTCGCATCGAGCGATTCTCCCGCGGCGAGTAAGTCCTGATAGGTGTACATATTTCCTCCTTACATCCACAGCGGGACGTATTCCGTGTCCTTTTTATTCCACAATTTCCTCACGATGGACGCGGCGCTGTCCGGCGCGTCGTCGTGCTCGGCGTTCTCGGTGTAGTCGCATATCTGATTGATGTATTCCGCGTCCGTCCCGGCGACGAATACCACGTTTTTCCACTCGCTTTTTAAATAGCTCGTGATCTTGACAAATTTGTTTGTCTTTTCGTGGTAGGTGTCGGCGCGCTCGCCCTTGTCGCGGAGCGCCTTGGCAAGGTAGCCTTTATCCGCGTTGCGCTCGCAGTATATGATCCCGGCGTTGAACGCCTTTCGGAGGCGGATGATCTCCGGCAAACAGTCGTCAACGTGCTTCTGCCAGAGCCGCCCGTAAATGTAGTATTTGCCGCCGGACTTTTTGCAGATTGTGAACGCGGTTCCGTCCTCGCCGCCGTAGGAGGCGTCGATGTGACAGATTCCCTGCTCGGCGAGCGCCGGGTCTGCGCCCGTTTGGGGAGAGGTGAAAATAACATCATCGGACGCGATATGCCGAAGCTCGTAGTTTGCGGCAAAAAGGGAGGCTGTCATTGCCTCCCGTAGATTCTTTAGTTTTTCCTCGGATATAAGCCCCGTGGAATAGCAGTCGTATCTTTCCGGCGTGGCCACAAGGGAAAAGGCGTCCTCCTTGTGCCATGGTGTCCCGATGAACACGATCCGCCCGTCGCGGGTGACGATGTTCCGCAGCTCCCGGACGATGGCCTTTGTCTTTTCCCGTTCCGCCTTGCTGATACGATCCTGTAGGTTTACAACATCGTCGCAGACAATGAGATTTGCGTGCTTGCCCGTAAGACTGCCGCCGCAGCCGCAGCCGACGAGCTGTTCCGCGCCGCGTGGACTGTCGTATGTGGATACGGTCATATTGGAAGCGTTTCCCGTTGTGAGATATACGGGAGAATCCATGAGGATTTCGGCCATATGTCGGAACGCTTCATTTTCCATCACCTTTTGCGCCTGAGCAATGGATTCTATAACGTCCGTATCCGTCTTTCGCATGAAAAGGGCGTTCTTTCCATGGTTCAGAACGCACCACATAGCAAGCGCTACGGAAAGGCAGGACGATTTATAGCTCAACCGGTGAGCTTGCAGTGTGTAATCTGTGTCGCCGTAAATGATGTTCTGCATCCATTTCCCGTGCAGCTCATCGGTAAGGTCTTTAAAGCCGATCATGCGGCCTATTGCCGCCGGTCGATACCGCCATATCTTCCAGACTGTTTCTTTTGTGAGCGCCGTCATGAAACAATGCCTTTTGTCTCTTCGAGCAGCCGGTCAATATCGGCTTTGGCGTCGTCGGAAAGCTCGCGCTTCGTGAGATCGACCTTTTCCACAAACAGGCCGTATCTCTTGCCGAGAAGCTCTGCCGCCCGCAGACGGTCTTTCACACCGGGCAAGTCCGGCGAGGCTGCCATATCTCCGTTCTTGTCAACGATCATTCCCGCTTCGCTCTCTCCGCGGAGAACGGAGGTAAGATATTCAAGGATTTCGTTCTGGTCGGCGATCAGGGATGTTTCTTTTTCCGCCATGCGGTCACGGATATATTTTTGAATGTTGGGTTTTGCCAAGTTTTCACTTGCAATGTTATTTGCGTTCTTCCCTGAATACCCCGCGCGAATTGCGGCTTGCGTTGCGTTCAGATCAATCAGATATTCATCGCAGAAACGCTGCTGCTTCGCTGTCAGCTTATCCACAAACCACACCCCCTTCGCGCATTCCGCCGCCCCCTCCGCTGTGTACGGCTTTCCCGCCTTTCGGCATCGTCCAAAACAAAAAGCCACGCTTTGGCGCTCGGTGATCGTCCGGCGTCTCTGCGTGGCTTTGCTTATTAACATTATATCACGGGTTTTTCGGAATGTCACTGACAGAATACTGACAATTTACCTTCCTCCGTGTCGTGCAATATTGTACCCCTCAAGCGCTCGTGTCGCCTTGCGCCATACCGTTCGCTCATCGCAGCCCAACTCATTGCTCAGCCGATCAACGCAGTCCCTCTGCTTGTCGATGTACAGCACTTCCAGAATGCGCTGTTCCTCGTCTGTCAGCGTGGCAAGGGCTTTCTTCGTCAGCCGCACCTCCGATTCTGCAAAGCGTAGGTTGTCGGACAACAGGTCGATCAGGCAAATGCTGTTGTTCATTCGCTCCTCATACGACGTACCGCCGCCCTGCACCGGGGCCGTTCCCGTGGATGCGCTCTTGATGGAGGTCATGCGTTCGCGCTCCATGTCGATCTCCTCCGGTATGGACAGGATCGCCGCCTCGTTTTTCCGGAGGTTGAACAGGTCGGCCTTGCATTTCATTTTCCAGAGTTCGTTCACTTTCTCACCTCGTAATTCAATGTTAAACGCTCTGTACGGAATTTTCGATTGACAGGCACATCTTTTCATGCCTCCCACGAAACGCTTAGCTTTGCCATGCTCACGGATCCGAGGACGGAGTAAACGAGGTTCAGCGCTTCTGTGGTCGTGGTGTTCTCGAAGCAGAGGCTTCCGCTCTTTGGAGTGCCCCCTCTATTCTGTACCGCCGGAGCATCAGGAGCTTTGACCTCCTCCGCCGGTTCAGCAACTTCCAACGTGGAATACACCGGTTCCGGCGGCGCTTCTACATGATCGGCTTTCGGCTCCTCGGCGCAAAAGGCACGGAACCCGCCGTTGTTGGTATTCGCCCATCCTCCACGATGCGGAAACTTGATGCCGAGCTTCTTAGTCTCCAAGCCCACAGTCTGAACAGAAACGCCGAACATGGCGGCAAGATCTTTTTGCTGCACGTCGAAGCGCTTCTGTAGATTCTCTATGTACTCCCGGCGCACATCGTCCGGAAGCATCTTAAATTCTTTCCACCGCATGGGGCGGTTAAGAGCGTAGGTCTTTACTTCACCATTCATTGCTTCTCGTTCCTTTCTTGTGAGATAGTCGGACGGGAAAATAACTTTCCCACCCTTTCCGGCGTGGGTGCGCTTATTGTGGATGCCCCGCGCCGTCCGCTTCTTGTCGGCGCAGTCGGAAACAAATACAAATTTTTCGTCCGTCATATCGACCACCCGAACTCGTCCTTTATGGCGTCTCTGACTTCCCAGATGTTGAGGTTCTTGCTGTTCACGCTCTCGCGGATGTTGCGCACCTCGTCGGACATGCGGTTCACGTCCTCCTGCGTAGGATTGAAGCAGGACATCCACGCCCAGACGAAGATCGTCATGGCGATGGACACGGCCTTGTGCATGGAGACGTCTTTCGGCTTTCGCTTGGATTTACTGCTCATCGCGTGCGGCCTCCTTTTCCTCGACAATATGCTTGGCGAGTTTGGCGCAGCTCAGCTCCCCGGGGCAATCGTCCTCGCAGTCCCAGCAAAGGCGTGGCGATATTTCCAGAAACACGTCATGTTCCCAGCGGTTCATTCTCATCGGTTCTCCTTTCTCCGTAGCTGCAAAAGTCCATATCTTCAACGACCTGCAATCCACTTACGCCACACCAGAACCAATCACGTATTTTTGATTCTTGCCATGTATCTTTGTGCTTGCAGTCTTTGCACCGCACAACAGCGACCATCTCCGGCTTTGGCTTTACGGTTTTGCAGGAGACGCCTTTCACGCACACAAACTCCCGATCTTTTCCGGCGTGCTCGCAGCCGGAAGTGCAGTCCTTGCAGTTGTCACGCACGATCTCCGTTGCCATTGTTCTTCCTTTCTCCGTAGCTGCAAAAATCGTTTGCCTCTTTTACCGGCTTGAATACGCGATTCCAGCGCTCACCATAGGTAAAGATGTTTTGGGGGTGTCCGCAGCAATAGCCCGTGACTCCATCTGCCCGCTCATACCGTTCGGCGTATTCGAAATTTTTACACCGCGCCACGGGAACACGGCTTTCAAGCTCGACCTTTACCGCTTCCCACGCAAGGACAATCGGCATATGTTCCCGGTCTACCGTTCTATGCGTGTGCGGCGGGATAACATCGTCAAGCGTTCTGATTGCATTTTCAAGCGTCATCGGTTTTCTCTCCTTTCTCCGTAACTACAAAAATCATTATCGTTTGTTGTGAACGGTGTGTGCCAGCATCCACAATCACACCGCTCGTCTTCTGGGTCTCGGTGTTTACAGTCCTTGCAATGTACGACCGGCTCATACCCCAGCTGCACAGCCATACGCTTAAACTGGCTGCGGGTGGGGCGGTCAATATCGACCGTCGGAATCTTTTTCATTTCCTCGATTACCAGATCGGAAACATATATTCTGTTCTGAGGGCTTTCAGCGTCAATCAGCCTTGCCATTCCGAACACCCCCCATTCCACCGCCACACACAGCGGGGACATTTGCCGTAACAGGGTTTATGCATCGCCGTCACCGCCTTTATACTTCGGCATAGCCGCCCATGCTTTCACGCCGTCCCAATCGCCATAATCTTCAAGACTGGACATATTGTTCCCAACATCGTCGCAGTCAGCCATGCACATATCCAGCGAAACGCCCCAGCTTGTGGCGACAAGGATTTCCTGCCCGTCCTTCGGCATTTCGCAGGAAAATATATATTCCGGGATTTCATAGTCAGCGTATCCGCGCTCGGCATACTCGGCTTTTTCTTCCTCTGTCAACGGGCGTTCCGTGACATCGTGCCAGATGATTTTTTCTTCAAACATCGATGTCGTCATATTTGTTTTGAAATCTCGAAAAGTGCTGATTGTTGCCATTGTTTGGAACATATCAGCGCTCGCCTTAATGAAAGAATCTCGGTCATAGTTTTCTTCGTCGGCGATGCGGATAAGCTCATTAAGAAATTTAACGATTGCTTCGCTTAGTTTGCCTCTGGTTTTATCGTCCATCGGTATCATCCTTTCTCTGATAGCAATTCAGCAGCGGGTCTGTCGGATCGCAAAAGCAGCAGGGCTTTCCGTCAGCAGCGCTCGGAGGGTAGTTGATGCAGGATTCGCAGTCGTTCATATTCACCACCATCCCAAAATCTTGCTTATGACCGCGAGCCATAACGCATCGGCTATGCAGAACAGCGCGTGGGCTATGTTGTGATGAACGGTTTTCTCATACCACGGTGTAAACAGCAGCGATATCAAATACAGAATGCTCATTCCGCACCGTCCTCTACCAAGTGCCCCCGGCAGCCCGTTTTATAGTCGAAATTGTCGCAGTCTCCCATCGGCAAAACTTCATGTCCGGCATTAAGATGATCCTGCAAAAATGATTTGACTTCTTTCACCGTGAACAGCGTGTGACCGTCTACCGTTATGCATCCTTTCAGGTCTTTCGCGTTTCTAATGCCGCCCCGCACATCCAGGCAGCAATGGAAGAACATTTTAGCCATCGTTTTCTCCTTTCGGTGGTTCTGGAAGCGGCATCCAATGAGTAACAAGGTCGTCTATGTCGTAATCTGTCCCGTTATCGTTCCAATTCCAGCAACCGCCGGAATATTCAGCAACTACAACAACCGTGTCATACCAGATTCCTTCTCCATGCGAACACCACTCGTCACAAGCCGTAACGATGTACATACCAGCCACGTCCGGCAGCCTGTCCTTTACGCTTATCCATTGCGGGATGGAGACGGCGGGGACGGCCCGAAGCGCTTCTTCGATTTGTCCCACATTAAACCCGAGTGTTCGGCGAATGCCGTTAGGATCGCTATCATAGATTGCTTTGATCGCCGCTTCGCGTTTGATGTATTCATCCATGGTCTATCCTCCTGTTCCATGCTTCGATTGCATCTTCAGCAGTGTCGTATATCCAAACCCCGACAATTCCGTCGTCTTCCTCATATTTCGCTATCGGGCATATAGGGTTCAATTCATGCGTATGGCGAAGCTTGTACCCAACGCCACTGTACGGATGAGAAAGATAATCGTCATCATGAAGGTTGCCTTCATCGTCACAAATAACTACTGCAACTTTTCCGCCGCAGAAAGGACACGGTTTAGGTTTTACCATAGTTTTTACTCCAATCAATCGCCTGTCCGCAATCGGGGCAGAAGCGGGTTTTTCTCCCAGCGCAGAGCTCCCCGTTAATTTCGGACACAAGTCTCATGTCACAAACCACGCAGAAAAAGTTCTTAGAGCCTTTTTTGTTTAACACAACCGGTGGCTCCGGTATCTGCTTGTCCAGCGCCTCACACGCCATAAGGCAAGCCTCGTCTACCGCCTCCTGCAATTTCTCTTTGCCTTTGAACTCGATCTCGGCAATGGCTTCCCGCGTAGTGTCCGGGTGCAGGATCCGTTTTGCTTCTTCGTAGGTCACTTTATCAACTCCTTTTCGTATTTGCAGATCGTCATATCGCAGCTCTTGTTGTCTGCACACACGCTGCATCCGTGCTTTTTAAAGAACTCCGCATCGCTCTTTGTAGGTCGTCCTGGTTTACAGATTTTTGGCGGCTGTTCTGGAGCGGCCTTTGCACGCTTCTTGACTTCGACAGCCGTTTGTTTCGGGGTAGTCTCCCGCACGGGAGTTTTCCCGGTCACGTCGGATTTCAGCTTTCTGCACATCCGCATACGTGCAGCCCTTTCCGATCTCATTTCGCGGGATAGGCATCCGCAGGATTTTGTGCGCCCAAACACAAGGTTATTTTGCATGACGATCTTTTCCGTTCCGCAGTCACACCGGACACGCCAGAAAATGAAGCCCTTCCTGTCCGGTACATCGGCAAGGCCGAGAACGACGAGCCTCCCAAACCTCTGCCCGGTCAGGTCATTTCTCGGGCGTGCGGCCAGCGCCGCTCTTGCCTTTTCGAGCGCTGCTCGTGACGCGTCGGATTTCAGACAGCCGCAGGACTTTGTAGCGCCGTTCCGCAGGAGATAACCGGCAATCACTTTTTCTGTCCCGCAGTCGCATTTGCAGAGCCAGTGCGCGCCGTCGTGCTCGGAGTGGTCATATTCGGTGACCGTCAGGCGTCCGAAGCGCTGCCCGGTAAGGTCAATTCGTTTCACCGGAAATGCCTCCTCGCGTATTCGGCAAGCAAAAGCGCCTCCGCCAAATTGTCATTCTCCTTGCGGCATCCCGGCGGGATGAGATTCACGCCGGGAAAGAGCCGCTTGCAGACTTCTATGGATGTGTTCTTGTCGGCAGTGACGGAAAATTCCTTCTTCCACTTCTGCGGGCGGACAAGCTCATACGGAATGCAGTAGGCTTCGAGCATCCCTTGCAGCCAGCCGAAATTTTCACCGAAGTGGAACATCGAAACGCTGCCGTTCTTCGGCATGGCGCTTACGTGCTCTAAGCAGCATACCGCCTTTTCCCCGCGCAGATCGGACAGGACGCAGCGGTAGGTGTCGCGGTCATACCGGAACGTCTGGACTTCCTCCCCGTTCAGAATGGCGAGCGCGCCATTCTTGCCGGGGTCTATTCCGATGTAGGTCATTGGGTATCCCCTCCAAAATGATGCTTTGTTACGGCGATGGCAAACGGCTCGATCTCCGAAGCCCACACCGCCGTGCCTTTGCCGTGGATGCTTTCCCAGCAGAGCGGGAATCCGCCGATACCATCAAACAGGCTGCCAAGCGTCGCGCCCTCCGGGAGATACACCGCCATCCGTCCGAACATCCAGCGCCAGAACGGGAGGGCGATGGAGTTGCCGAGCGCCTTGTAGCGCGGGCTATCGCTGGGTTTTCGCAGTTTGCCCTTGCTGTCTCGCCAATCTCCGATGTCCGTCCAGTGGTCTTGGAAGCCTTGCAGCCGTTCGCATTCCATCGGTGTCAGACGGCGCACGACCATGCCCGTTCTCACGGTGTTTTGTAGATTGTAGCTGATCCCGCCGTTTGATTTGGCCTGCAATGTCCCGTTTATTTCGCCGCCCTCACGGAAGTTCCTGCAGTCAACGGCACACACAAGGTCTGTTCCGTCCTTAAAGTCCCGTTGCTTGCAGCTGCTTGCAACGTCTCCCTCACGGTAATCACCAAACCCCTGCATCGAAAACGTACAGGGGATGTGGGTGTAATCGGTCGCCGCATGACGTAAAGTCGGAAAAGCATCTGCTCGCACTGTCTGGTTGTAACCGTCAAGTGCCATAACCGCCGGTCGGTCGATGGTGTTGAGCGTGTAGCTTATATCCTCTTTCCACCCCTTACCGTTGCAGCCGGCGGTATCGGCGCGATCTATTCCGTTGCCCTGTAAGCAGAAGATTGGAGCTCCAGAACAGCTTTCAGCACCTCCGGCAATTTCTTCCCGCGCCGTTCCGCCCTCCGGAGGATTCCGGCGCACGCCTTCGGCGTAAGGTTGTACTTCGTGTCGGGATTCTCTTCCAGAATCTGCGACAACTTCGTGGGCACCGGAATCTTCGGCTCCTCCGAAACGTTCAAAGAGGATATTCCCTGCGGTGTGTCCGTTAAAGTCAACCACCATGCTGATGCGCCGTCTTCGCTGCGGCACACCCCAATATTGGGCGTCGTGTGTTCTCCATGCAACGCTCCATCCGTCCCCGACGAGCCCTCCCGATTTTGTCCACCTCTGCTTGTCCGGCAGTCGAGGAAGAGAAAATCCCGGCTCTGCGATGCGTACAGCTTCTTCCAGCACGGCTCCAAAATCCCCGAATCCGTCCTTGAAGTTGCTGCTGAACGCTCCGGGCACGTTTTCCCAGACCATATACCGAGGTCGAACAAGCTCACCTGCCCGTCCAATGCTTCTGTCGTGTTCTCTCATCTCCTTGACAATCCGTATCTGTTCCATGTACAAGCCGGAACGAGCGCCGGCAAGACCCGCACGTTTCCCTGCGATGCTCAAGTCCTGACAAGGACTCCCGCCGGTGATGCACCAGACGGGCGCGACCTCCGCGCCGTTGATTCGCGTTATATCGCCGAGATGGTTCATCTTTGTTACTCACTTTCGTTTGGTTTATTTTTAAGATTTGCCAGAATTCTTCCGAGCCGGTCGCTGTCGTCTCCATGCGGCATACGGGCGGGAGCTGTTTTCTTCGGCGCTTCCGGCTCGTCCTTGAGCGGGAAAACACCCTGCCAGCCTCGCTGGATGCTCTGGTTGAGTATAGCGATCTTCTTCTCGTCATCGTCGGGGGCGAGCTTTTCCAGTTCGGAAAGCGTGAGAGCAAGGGCGCGGTCGGTAAGCGGTTTGCGCATCTTTTTCCGCATTTCGGCAAAATCGTTCAAAGCCGCATCCAGCGCGGACACGCGCGGTTTCTCTTCTTTACTTTCCTTTACTCTTCTTTCCTCTACTTTACTTTGTTTGGGAATGTTCGCATTTTCGGGAAAAATGTTTACATTTTTCGCTCGAATGTCAACATTTGGGCAAAGAAGGGCGACATTAACCAGAAGTATGTTTTCATCGACTTCGAGAACCTTACGGCGGCTGACTGCCTCGAAGTACCGTTTCTGAATCCCTCTGGATGTCAAGACGTGGTACTTGTCATATTTCTCTCTGTCGAACATACCCCTTCTGATAGAAGCCTCTACTATTTCGGAAACGACGTTCCCACCCAACCCGACCTTGCGGGCGAACAAAAGCGCAACCTCCGTTGTCCATTCGATGTAATAACCCGCCTTGCCGTAAATCTCTTGCAGCAGGCGAACGATCACACCAAATCCTGTCAAGCCGTATTCTGCTTCTATCAGGTCAAACTTCTCGTCCAAAATGACATCGAGCGGAAAGTAGTCAATTCCGCTCTTTGCCATCGCTTACTCCTTAAAACGGAAGCTGTCCGTCATCCTCGACCGGTTCGAGGTTCGAGCGCTCGTAGACTTCCTTCTGGTCGGGCTTGTCCTTTTTGCCGCCGCAGAAACTGACCTCATCCGCTACGATCTCCGTCGCCCGGCGGGCGTTGCCGTTCTTGTCTGTATAGTCGCGGTTCTGGATGCGGCCACGGACAGCGATCATATCGCCCTTAGCGAAGTACGTAGAAACGAAATCGGCGGTCTTCCGCCATGCGGTACAGTTGAAAAAGTCTGTGTGTTCTTGGTCACGATCAACAGCGATCGCGAACGACGTGACCGGCGTGTTGTTTGCCGTGTAACGCTTCTCAGGATCGCGTGTGAGGCGTCCCATGAGGACGCAGGAGTTTATTGCCATCTTGGATCATCCTTTCGGTAAATGAGATTCTTTTCGTCCCAGCCGGGGTACATCGCCTTGAGATAGTCGCGGCAGTAGTGCCCGATCTCCTGCCGCATTGTCGCCGTGCCGTTGTCAAAGGCGTCGTGGCAGAGGCGGCAGAGGGTCAGGACGTTTTCCTCGATGCCCAATCCCCCGCGGGAACGGGGGATGTAATGGGCTTCTGGGAAAGCGTAAATGGATTTACAGTAAACGCAGCAGTGGTTGTCGCGCTCCCATACGCGTTCTTTGACGGCCTTGGGAATGGCGCACGCCTTAGCGCGCTTGCTTGAGATTCTTTTCATCGGCATATCTCCATGTATAACCGCCCGTCTGGCGACGTTTCCCTTTGCAGCAGTTGCTAACGCACGACGGCTGAAAGCCGTATTCTCTGCATTGATTCAGAGAACTTAGAACGATTTCCGTGCCGCCGTTCAGCGGAGTGCCGATTATCGGCTTACCCATCGTAGAGCGTAGTGTGTTGGTCAGCCTCTCTTTCCAGATTTCCGTGCGGACAAATCTGCCACGTTCGGCGGAGTAATCATAATTTCCTTGCAGGGTTGTCCATTCGAGGTTGTCTACTCGGCAATTCAGGGGGTCGAAATCCTTATGATTAACAACGGGCAAGTTTTCCGGATTTGGAATAAATGCCTCTGCAACCAGCCGATGGACAAAAGCCTTTCTCTTTTTCGGGTACGAAAGTTGAACTCTGTTGTATCCCTGCGAATTTGGATGCATACTCATAAGGTGCCAATCGCCGTTGACGCAGGAACGCACTTTGCCAGCGTTGCTGATCTGGTACATTCCACCTGTCCCGGGAATATCCCGCCATTCCTCAATGGCGCTTTGCGCATTCGTCAAGAATCAAGCTCCTTTCTCTGTCGGAAAGCGTTTCAACGCCAACTGCCTTTGCGTCCTGCATGATGTTGTCGATCAACGCGGACATTTGCTTTACGGTGTAAGTGCTGCTGCCGTGATATGCGAGGATAATCTTTTTCCCTTCTTCCTGCGCGTCGTCGGCAACGTCGCAAAACCAACCGATACCTTTGCTTGCCCAGATCTTTTCAAATTCCGGGATAGCCGCGTAATCCATAACAAGCGTGGAATAAGTTCCGACTTCGCGGATCGCGTTTTTGTATACCTCGTTCTTCGTCAGCCCGACGGCTTGCGCAACGTCTTGGCATAGTTTCCAAAACAGTGCGTTTGCCTCAATGCTTCGCAGCGACCTTTTAGGGCGTATCTCGTATTCCCCCGGCGTGAACGCATAGGCAAAGTGCCTCGCGTCCACGTCCGCGGTATGGAGCTTCAGGTAGCCGCCCTCCCAGACGGCGGAATCGATCTTCACAGACGATCACCCGCGTCCTCGTGGTTCATGGCTTTCGCCTGTTCTTCGAGCTTTTCCATCTTGAACGCCTTTTTCTGGCAGTCGGCGCAAAGGATACGGTCGAAGCGTCGGAGGGAGTATTCCGCCATGTCGTTAACGCTCCACATTTCGCCGTCGCGCTTCTTCACGGGGAAGAGCGTGCCGCCGCAGTCGGCGCACTTAGGGGCTGGCGCGGGCTTCTCTTCCGGCGCTTCGCTCTCCGGCAGATCCTCCCCGGCGTAGATGTACAGGCCGAGCCCGTGACGGGCGACAGCCTTGGTAAGGCTGCGCTGGATCGCCTTGTTTACGTCGAAGCTCGTGACCTGTTCGACCGGGATGGAGCGGTTCTTGAAGTCCATGACGGGGAGGTATTCGATGTGCTCCACGTCGTTGACGGTAACGCCGGTCTTGACCCAGCACGTTTTCCCGTCGGTGTGGTAGAAGAGGCCGTCCGCGTTCTCATAGATCGTGTACGTCGCGTCGGGGTGCAGCTTCTTGACCTCTCCCCATGCCCACGCCCATGAGAGGTAGGTGAGGCCGTTCTTCTTCTCGGTCTTGCCGTTGACGTTAATGTTGTTCAGCTCGACAAAATAGTTCTCGCTCATTCTGCCGCCTCCTTTACCTCCGCGAGCTTCTGCCGGAGATCGGCGATCTCGGCTTCCAGAGCCTTGATTTTCAGCCCGCTGCGGTAGGCTTCCGAGCCCCAGCGCGTTGCATCATCTTTCTCCGCTTCGAGCTTCTTTTCCATGTCGTAGTAGTCGGCAATCAGCTTCCGGTACTCGCTCGACCGGATGGGGATGTAAATGTCGTCCGTTTCCTTGCGGTTCAGCTCGGCGGTGGCGTTGAGCATGATGTTGATTTTGCGTTCTTCCATTATTCAAGTTCCTTTCCGTCAAAAATTTCGTTTAATGCTTTGATTTCTTCGGGGTCAAAATTGCAGATTAAAAGCTCGTGGAAGCGGTCGCGGAGGTTCCGGGCGCAATCGTCGCAGTAGATTTTCTCGGCGTACCGTCCGCAGAGGGGGCATTTGTTCCCCCATTCGATACGGTCAGACCCGCAGGTCGGGCATCTTTCCCAGCCGTACCCCTCGTCGGCGTAGACGACGGGGTAAAAGCCGTCCTCGCCGCAGTCACGGCAGCGGCACGTTCTTGCCACTTGACAAATCCGCCTCCTTTGCTGTAGAATTTGAAGCAAGGTTGTTTTTCCTGTAAGCGCTGTCGGTGTCATCTCCACCGGCGGCGCTTTCGCTTTGCGCGAGCCACGCGAGCACAAGGGATTCCAAAAACGTCTGCATGGACGCGATTCCGTTTCTTTCGAGCGCTTGTTTAACGCGCTGTGCGGTGCTTTCGGTCAGGCGGCACTGCAACCGTATGGGCTTTGCGCGGCGCGGTCTGCGTGGCTTCTGCTGCGTCACGGCATCATAGATTTCCTGCGCTCTGGTGCAGAACTTCACGCCGTAATCGTTCGTGTGCAGCGCCATGCTCACTGTGCCCTTATTGGCCTTCGGGAACTCTTCCCGGAGGGCGGCGGCGATGGCCGTATAACGTGCGTCGTTCATTCAAACCATCCTTCCAAAGCGTCATCGAGATTGCGGATCGGTTTTCCGATATAGTCAGCGTAGGACGTTTCTGCTATCGCGCCGCGGCTATCCGTCCATCCGCCCACGCCGCAGACACCGTCCGCCGCGTCGATCATTGCAAAGCAGATTCTCATGTACGCGGCCTTGCTCATGCCCTCCGGAAGCTCCGCGGGGTTAAGTACGATATACCCCTTAGCTTCCAGCTCCGCCTTTGCCGCTGCGAACTGCTGGCGGTATTCGGGATTGCCGGTGATCTTTCCGGCGAGATAGATAATCATTAGTGACGGCCTCCTCTCTGCATGATCGACGTGTCCGGCATTTGCAGCCAGCGGCAGCAGTCATCGGCGAGGCTCGAAAAGCCGTAGACGGCGAAGATGCCCTCGATGACCGCGAAACCGAGGCCGTTTCCAAATTTCCAGACGAAGAAGATCACGGCGGCTAAAAGCGTCATGATCGCGGTGGTGGCGAACGTTGCCTTTG